>Ga0080064_1000238_pt1 | contig 158917 bp, 138 predicted proteins | sample Subgrocontami54m_FD_69260 | JGI IMG/M metagenome (GOLD analysis project Ga0080064, IMG submission 69260) | Subsurface groundwater microbial communities from S. Glens Falls, New York, USA - GMW46 contaminated, 5.4 m (SPADES assembly) (version 2) ...
CTACGCGATACGTCGCGCCTCGGGCTGAACAGGTCCACGCCGACGTCGAACCGGCTGCCGGCCCAGACCATGCTCGCCGGGTTATTGGCGCCGCCGAAGGAGTCGACGGCCATCGCCGTGGTGGCGCCGCCCATGCCCTTGGCCTTCATGCCGTAGCCGTGCGGGAAATAGCCGTCCGTCGCCAGCGCGACCGACGGGATCGCAAACACGGCAAGCAACGCCGATGCCAGTACTGTGCGTTTCATATCATTCCCTTTCATTGTTTAATTGCAGCGATCGTTTCAAACAAATCTAGACAAACAGCGTGACGTCGGATTCCTGCGCCATCGGCAGGAAGTGGGCGGCGCCGCAGTATTCTTTCACCTCGGGGATGAAATCGGCGTGAGTGAAGCCGAACAGGTCGACCGTCATCTGGCAACCGAGCATCTCCACGCCCGCCTCCAGGCACAGCGAGCGCAACTCGCTGATGTCGGCCACGCCGTTGTTCTTGATCGTCTGCTGCATCAGCGTGGTGGCGAACGACTCGAACCCGGGGATACCGGCCTGAACCAGGTTGGGTATGTTCCAGTTGATGCCTTTGAACCAGTCCGGGCCGAAAGGCATCTTCATCGGCATGCCCGGATTGCCGAGCGGACTGATCTTGAGGTCGGAGATGTCCTTTTTCAGCAACTGCAAGCCATAGAAGGTGAAAAAGATCGACACGTTCCAGCCCAAAGCAGCGGCGGTTGAAGCCAGAATGAAAGGCGGATAGGCCCAGTCCAGCGTGCCTTTGGTGGCGATGATGGTCATCGAAGGCGTCTTGTTCGCCTTCATCTCCGCCAGCTTTTCCTCGAGTTTTTGCGGCAGGATTTCGTCGAGCCGCTGGCGGACGATTTCCTCGATCAGTGTGATGTCAGGGGTGGTACCCATTTTTTTCTCCTGTATTGGTCCTTGGTGGCGGCATCGAGCTGCCCCAGGATCTTTTTGAAAGCTCGTCAATGATGCACGAATACCCCTACTTAGTTCTATGCTATTTATCTTATTCGGCAATAGCTTCCGCTAATGTCAGAAGCAATCTCCCGCGTCGTCACATCGACCGGCACCCTCCAGTCGGAGCCTTCGCGCAAACGCATGAAGTCTCGGTCAGTTGCAAACAGCAGGTTCTTCGCAGCCGTTCTATGGCTGCGCGGTCACTTTCTCTTCAGAAAGAAAGTGTATTCGTTGCTGGCTTCGGTCTGCCCCAGCAATTCGTTCCCGGTCTGCTTGCAAAAGGCCTGAAAATCCTTGACCGAACCGAGATCGGTCGAAACGATGCGCAGCACCTGGCCGCTTTGCATGTCGGTCAGCGCCTTTTTCGCGCGCAATATGGGCAACGGGCAATTCAAGCCGCGCGCATCCAGGTCCTTGTCGAAATTCATGATCGCCTACTCCTTGTGAGGGGTTGATGTTCCTGCCCTTCTAATTGTAACCAAGCTGGGCGTCGCTGACACGCGAATTTTGCCTGCGCGTTCCGGCACAGCCGACCGTGGTAGTATTTCTCCAACCCACGAGACAGCGCTGGCGGGGCCTGATACCGGCGCGAGCGGAGCAAGACATGAACGAACCGGGCATGCGCCCGTCGCAACCCACCGGATTGGCGCGCGAAGCCGACTTGCAGGCATTGCGCGCGCTGTCCGAACTCACTGCCGTGCTCGCCGAAGAGCACGACCCGGAGAAATTGCTCGAGCGCTCACTCGGCACCATGATCCGGCTCGCCGGGGCCCAGGCCGGCGCAGTACGCGTGGTGACGAGCGACGGCACCCATATGCGGCTCGTCGCCTCGCAGGGTCTGCCCGCCGATGTGGTCGCGCAGGAACAGCTGGTGCCGCTGGACTGCGGCGTTTGCGGCGCGGCGGTGAGCGACGATGCCGTGCGACAGAGCTTCGCGTTGCAGCACTGCGCGGCGCAATCCGGCGCGGACTACTTCCAAAGCCTCGGCACCGCGGTGGTGGTCCCGCTCAGGCATATGGGCCGCGTGCTCGGCGCCTACACCCTGTTTTTCAACGAAGAGCGCGACACTCCGGAGGAACTGGGACTGCTGTTCCGCTCTATCAGCGAGCATCTGGGCATGGCGCTCGAAAACGCGCGCCTGCTGCGCGAGAACATGCGCATGACGCTGATGAGCGAGCGCCAGTTGATCGCGAACGAGGTGCACGATTCGCTCGCCCAGACCATGGCCTACATGAAAATCCGGCTTGCCATGATGCACGAGGCGCTGGAGGCGAGCGAACCGCCCCGCGCGCTCAAGCACGCCGCCGAGGTGCAGCAGGCGCTCGACGGGGCTTACTCCGACCTGAGGGAGTTGTTGTCCCAGTTCCGCAACCGCATGGATCCGCTCGGGCTGGTGCACGCGCTGGAGGCACTGAAGACAAAGTTCTACGACCGCACCGGCATCGAACTCGCGATCGACAACCGCACCACCGACCTCGACCTGAGCGTGGAGGAGGAAGGCCAGGTGTTCCACATCATGCAGGAGGCGCTCGCCAACGTGGCGCGGCACTCAGGCGCCAAGCAGGCGCGCCTCTCCATGGAACTTATCGAAGGCGAATACCGCTTCGCGGTCGAGGACGACGGGCTCGGATTCTTCACCTTTGGCCAGCGCCTGGGCGGCGCGGAGCAGCATTCGCATTTGCGCCATCACCTCGGCGTCAACATCATGCGCGAGCGCGCGCAGCGCCTGAACGGCGCCATCGAAATCGTCAACCTGCCGGAGGGCGGCGCGCGCGTCAGCCTGGTGTTTCCGGCGCAGCGAGATACAAAGGCATGAGCCTACGAGCAGGGGCCCAGGCCAGAGCCGGGGATGCGAGCTGGGCGAATGCCGCGGGCTGCCGACAGCGCCGCTCGCCTATCAGCGACTACCGGTCGGAGGCAGCGGCATGAGCTTACGAGCAGGGGCCCCGGCCAGAGCCGGGGATGCGAGCAAGGCGAATGCCGCGGGCTGCCGACAGCGCCGCTCGCCTGCCCGCGATTGCCGCTCGGAGGCAGCGGCATGACGCCGATACGCGTGATGTTGGTCGACGACCATACCTTGTTCCGCAGGGGCCTGGCGGAGTTGCTGCAGGGGCGCGACGACATCGAGGTGGTGGCGGCCACCGCCGGCGCCACCGAAGCCGCGCGACTGATGCAGGAGACCACGCCAGACGTGCTGTTGCTCGATCTCAACCTGCCGCCGCACGGCGGGCTCGCGCTGCTGCGCACGCTGCAGGATTACGGCTGGAGCAGACCTACCTTGATCCTGACCGTCTCCGATTCGGAAGACGATCTCGCCAACGCGCTGCACGCCGGGGCGCGCGGTTACCTGCTGAAGGACATGGAGCCGGAGGACGTCACCGACGCCATCCTGCGCGCGGTGCGCGGCGAGACCGTAGTCGCGCCCGCCATGACGATGAAACTGGTGGACCTGCTGCAGCCGGGCCGGCAGAGCAAGACCAAGGAGAACCTGCTCGGCCAACTCACCGAACGCGAGCGCGAGATCCTCAATCATCTGGCGCAGGGCATGTCGAACAAAGCGATCGCGCGTGCGCTCGACATCAGCTACGACACGGTCAAGCTGCATGTGCGCCACATCCTGGCGAAGCTCAACTTCACCTCGCGCGTCGAGGCCGCGGTGTTCGCAGTCGAGCAAAGGACCGGACCGCAAGGCTCTTCCGATCCGCGAAAAGTCTAGCTGGGCCCGCCCACCCGCGCTTCTGCCGCCCGCGCTTCGTACCACGCGAGCTGCCCGTGCAGCCGCACCACGTCCCCAATGATGATGAGCGTCGGCGGCGCGAGCTGCGCGGCCTGCGCGAGCTGCGGCAGCGTGGCAAGTGTTCCCGCCACCGTGCGCTCGCTCGGTGTGGTCCCGTGCTGCACGATCGCCGCCGGCAGGGTTTCCGGCACGCCGCGGGCGACCAGTTCACGGCACAGCGTGGCCAGGCCGAGCAGGCCCATGTACACCACCAGGGTGCGACCGGGGCGGTAGAGCGAGTCCCAGTCCAGGTCCATGTTGCCGTTCTTGAGGTGGCCGGCGACGAACAAACATGAATTGGCAAAATCCCGATGCGTGAGCGGAATGCCGCTGTACGCGGCAACGCCGCAGGCGGCGGTGATCCCGGGGACGACCTCGAAGGCAATGCCTGCCGCGGCGAGCGCCTGCACCTCCTCCCCGCCGCGGCCGAAAATGAACGGATCGCCGCCCTTTAGCCGCAGTACGCGCTTGCCCTCGCGTGCCAGCCGCACCAGCAGCGCGTTTATCTCGGCTTGGGTGAGCGTGTGTTCGCCGCGCTCCTTGCCGGCGTAGATGCGCCGCGCTTCGCGCCGGCCCAATTCGAGGATGGGTTCCGATACGAGATGATCGTGGACGATGACCTCCGCCTCGCCCAGCAACCTCGCCGCGCGCAGCGTCAGCAAATCGGGATCGCCCGGCCCCGCGCCGACCAGATAGACGGTCCCCGCGCGCATGGCGCGCGTGTTTGCAGCGTTCAGGGGCATCAGTGCGTCACGGCCAGCGGCGGCGCGGCGGCTTGCTGCCCGGCGCGCTGGCGCACGAAGCCGACAAAACGCGCAGCCCAGTCGTAGCTGCCGGCGCTGCGAAAATGCGAGTACGTGGCAAGAAGGTTGTTGACCACGATGCCGTCGGCATTGCCGTCGACGCCAAAACCACGCGCCATGCGGTAGGCGAAGCGCGTGTGCGGGTCCAGGCCTTCGATACTAGAGTAATGAAATTCGTGCGCCGGGATTTCCGCGGGCCCGTCGCCGCGAGTCCCCCACGGATGGGCTTCGGTGGGCGCGAGTCTGACGTAGCCGCGGCCGACCGGCCGCTCGTGCATCACGATGTCGCCTGCGATCGCGCCTACCATGCGGCGCGTGTCGCCGCGCCAGCTGAGCGAGCGGGCGAGGTACATGAGCCCGCCGCACTCGGCGTATGCGGGCATGCCGGCTTCGATCGCCGCGCCGATCTCGCCGCGCAATGCGGCGTTCGCCTCCAGCTCGCGCATGAACATTTCCGGAAAGCCGCCGCCGATAATGAGACCGTCCACCCTGGGCAAGCGCGCGTCGCGCAGCGTGTCGAAAAACAGCAGTTCCGCGCCGGCGCGCTCGAGCGCCTCGAGATCGTCGGGATAATAGAAGCCGAACGCGCGGTCGCGCGCGATGCCGACGACCACCGGAAGTCCCTGTGGGACGACCACCGGTCTCGATCCCGCTTCCTCGGTCCCCCTTGAGGGGGGACGGGAAAGTCCCTGTGGGATGCGCACGCTGGCACGGGCCGCACGGGCAAGCGGCGGCGCGGCGCGCAACTGTGCGCCGCCCGCGGTGGACGCGAGCAGCCGCTCGAGGTCGACCTGCTCCGCGACGGCCGTGGCGAGCGCTGCGATACGGCTTTGCGCCGCATCATCCTCGCCAACCGTCGTGAGGCCGATATGGCGCTCGGCAATCGCGAGCAGCGGATCTTCCTGCATCGCGCCCAGTACCGGTACGTCGGTGTAGTGCTCGATCACCGCGCGCAACTTGGCCTCATGGCGCGTGCCTCCCAACCGGGACAGGATCACGCCGGCAATGCGAATCGTCCGGTCGAACGCCTGATAGCCGAGGATCAGCGGCGCGATGCCGCGCGTCATGCCGCGCGCGTCGAGCACCAGCACCACCGGCAGCTCCAGCAATTGCGCCAGTGCCGCGTTGCTGTTCCTGCCCTGGAGGTCGAGGCCGTCGTACAGTCCCTTGTTGCCTTCGACCAGGCAAACGTCGGCGCCGGCACCGTGGCGCGCGAATTCGGATTGCAGTTGTTCCGGCGTGGACAGGTTGAAATCGAGATTGCGGCAGGCGCGGCCGGTTGCGGCGGCAAGCCACATCGGATCGATGTAGTCCGGGCCTTTCTTGAACGCCTGCACGGCGAGGCCGCGTCGCGACAACTCCGCCGCCAGACCGACGCTGACCGTAGTCTTGCCCGAAGACTTGCGCGCAGCGGAAACGAGGAAGCGGTGCATGCGACGTTCCAGGCGGGCGCCGGGCCTCAGGCCTGGGGCCCGGCCGTCTGGTCGAAGCGCTCGGGTAACAGCGCCAGCGCGCGCAGCGCGATCGCGACGATCGCCGCGGCGAGCCCCATCCCACCCAGGCCGAGCAGCGCTTCCGGCACGCTCGGCGTGTACGGATGGATCTCGCCGTCGAAGAAACTGCTCGATTCGATCATTCCCGGAAACAGGATCTGCGGATAAGCCTGCCCGCCGATGAGCGTGACATACATTTGCGCCAGCCCCCCAATCACCACCAACGCGCAGGCCGCGGCGAACGCCGCGCGCGAGATCTGCGATCGCAATAGCAATGCGAGCGGCACGACCCCGCCGAGCGCAAGCTGGCCCAACCAGAGCAGCGCCGTGTACACGCCGCCGTCGACGAGCAGAAACCGCGCAACATCGCGCGAACGCACAAGTTCGTATTTGGTAGCCAGGAACAGCACTGCGAAGAACAGGGAAGCGCCGACGGAGATGCCGAGCAGATGCTTGAGCCGGCGCAACAACGTCTCGGAAACCGGCCGCTGTTCCCAGCCGCAGACGGCAAACAGGATCAGAACGAAGACCGCGGTGCCGTAAGCCGAAGAAAATGCGATGAACATCGGCGCGTACAGCACCGAGTCGTAGACTTCGCGAAAATTGAAACCGAACTCCAGGCCAGTACTAGTGATCAGCAACAGTTGCCACAGGAAGGCCACGATAGCCGCCGGCTTGACATAGCGGTTCATGCGCCGCTCGAGCAGGAACCACAGATAAACCCCCACGCTTGCCATGAAGCCGTCGTAGAAAATGACCCTGAGGGCGAAGACGGACTCGGGATTCAACTGCGTTATCGCCACGATCATGCGGTCGGAGCGGCCCAGATCGAGCATCAGCACGGCGAGGCCGCCCACCAGCAGCGCCAGGGAGAGCAGCGCCGACAGCGGCGCCACGGGCGCGTACTCCGTCTTGCCGAACACCGAGGCGGCTAGAGCGACGTTGAGCGCGCCGGTGGCGGCGACGACCAGGAACACGGCGAACACATGCGGCATGCCCCAGACGATCTGGTTGTCCATGCCGGTGACGATATGGCCGTAATGCTCGACGTAGAAATACGCAGCAGCCCCCAGCAGGACCGGCACGGCGAGCAATGCAAGCAGCCTCCAGTAGCGGCGGCTAGTACCGGCTAGCTCGTGATAAACGAAGGATTTGGCCATGTCACAGTCCCTGATAGCGTACGCCGGGATTAAGTCTCAGGTCAGCCCGGATGTGCGTGCTGGCATATTTGGCGACGCGCTGCGCGATCTCGCTTTTCGGATCGTTCAGATCGCCGAAAATCATGGCGTTGTGCCCCGCCCTGGTGCAGGCGTCGACGCAGGCGGGCTGCTGGTCACGGTCGATGCGGTGCACGCACAGCGTGCAGCTCTCGACGCAGCCCTTGCCGCGTGGCACATCCGGGTTCTGCCCGGTGACCTCCTCGAACACGATCGAGCGCGCCTTGTAGGGGCAGGCCATCATGCAATAGCGGCAGCCGATGCAGATGTGCCGGTCGACCAGCACGATGCCGTCGGCGCGCTTGAACGAGGCGCCGGTGGGGCAGACGTCGACGCAGGGCGGATGCTCGCAATGCTGGCACATCACCGGCGCGGAATGCACGCGGCCGCTGCGCATGTCCTTCAACTCGACCTTGCGTATCCACTGAGGGTCGGTGCGCGGATGCCCGGTGGCCTTGATGCCGTTTTCGGTGGCGCAGGCTTTGACGCAATCATCGCAACCGGGGGCGCATTTGTTGGTGTCGATCAACAGGCCCCAGCGGACCTGCCTCGACACCGCCTGCTCGGGCGCGCGCGCGCCGGCGATCTCGATCAAGCGGATTCCAGGCGCGAGCATCACCCCGCCCAGGGTGGCTGCTGAAATCGCGAGAAAGCCGCGCCGGCTCAAGGCCTCGTTCGGTTCTTCGCTCATGGCTTCGCTCCGGTGGCGAGCTTCGGTTTTGAGGCGTGGCAGCTAAAGCAATCGATCCTGACGCTCGCATAATCGTGGCAGCTCTGGCAGAAGCCCTTGGTACCGAGCACGCTGCCGGTCTTCGCGCTCGCGTGGCAGTCGACGCACTGTTTCAGGCTGTGCTTGCGCGTGCGGATGCCGTCGTGCATGGTCAGGTCGCGCTGATGCTTGAGCATGTCAGGGTGCTCCCGCCGCATGGTCGCGGTGTCCTCCACGCACTTGCCCGGCTTGTCGATGTCGATGACCGGCTTGGGCACACGGCCGGAGGCAAATGCGAGTACCGGCAGCAACAACGCGAGCAGGCAGATCGCGCGTGCGATATGGCCGGCCCATGCTCCCATTACATTGCGCTTCACTTCGTACTCCTTACTCGCCCAGCCCCATCTTGATGTACCCGGTCGGACATACGTCCGCGCAAATATGGCAGCCGATGCAGCGGTCGTAGTCGGTATATACATAGCGCCCCATGGTCGACTGCGCCTTGGGCACCTTCAGCACCGCGATTTGCGGGCAATACACCACGCAGTTGTCGCATTCGAAGCACTGCCCGCAACTCATGCAACGCTTGGCCTCGGCCTGCGCCTTCGCTTCGGTGAGCGCCACGATGCGCTCCTCGAAGTTGCCCAGCGCGGTTTCCTTGGTCAGCGTGATCGTGTCGCGCTTGTTGCGCGGCGCGTGCGGAAAGTAGCCTAGGAACAGCTCCTCGTGCGGGATCACGTGCCTGTCGGAACGGTCGTCGTAGTTGTGCACGGCGGCGCCCGAGCGGTCGGTGCCCCGCAACGGTTCCAGTGTTTCCTCGACCTTCAAGCCCTTCTCGATCATCTTTCGCACGATGTCGAAATGATGAACGTCGATCTTGGGGCGTTTCTCCGGCAGCTCGTCGCGCAGGAACCGGTCGATCCCTTCGGCGGCGATCGAGCCATGGCCGATGGCCGTGGTCAACAGGTTCGGCCGGACGATGTCGCCGCCGACGAATATGCCGGGTTTGCCCGACACCTGATAGTTCTTGTCCGCGGCGACCGCGCCTTTGCCGTCGTTGAATTCCTCCAGCCCGGTGAAGTCCACTGCCTGGCCGATGGCGGAGACGAACAGGTCGCCGGGTATGTCTTCTTCGGTGCCGGGGACGGGCTTGACTTCGAGTCTGCCGCCAACAAATTTCGCTTCGCAGCGGGCCACGCGCAGCGCCGTGGCGCGCCCGTCGGCGCCACACAGCAGCGCCACCGGAACCAGGCTGCCGCGGATGGTGATGCCTTCGGCCGTGGCCTGCTCGACCTCATGCCTGTTCGCCTGCATCCCGTCGACCGCGAACACCGAGGTGAGCACCACCTCCGCGCCCTGCCTGGCCGAGGCCTCGGCGACGTCATGTGCCGTGTAGCTGGCGATGGCGCGCTCGGGGCGGTCCGCCTCGCGGGCGTGCAGGATGTGGCCGAGGCGCCGCGAGACCGTGACGACGTCGATCGAAGTGTCGCCGCCGCCGACCACGACGACGCGCTTGCCGACGTGGCGCATGCGTCCATCGTTGAACGCCTGCAGAAACGCGGTGGCGGTGACCACGTTCGGCGCCTCGTTGCCAGCGCAGGGAAGCGGCCGTCCGGACTGCGCGCCCAGGCCGAGAAACACCGCGTCGAAATCCGCCCGGATCTGCTCCATGGCGACATCGGTGCCGATGCGGCATTTCAGACGGACTTCGACGCCGAGGTCGAGAATACGTTGGATCTCCGCGTCGAGAATATTGCGCGGCGTGCGGAAACCCGGGATGCCGTAGCGCATCATGCCGCCCAGTTCCGGATGTTCGTCGAACACGGTGACCTCGTGGCCCTTGAGCGCAAGCTGGTAGGCGCAGGACAGGCCTGCCGGCCCGCCACCGATCACCGCCACTTTCCTGCCGCTCGTCACCGCCGGCTTGGCGTAGACGAAATTCTTCGCGATCGCGTTGTCGCCGAGGAAGTGTTCCACCGAATTGATGCCGACGAAATCCTCGACCTCGTTGCGGTTGCATCCGGACTCGCACGGCGCCGGGCACACCCGCCCCATCACCGACGGGAACGGATTGGCGCCGGTGAGACGGCGAAACGCATACTCCTGCCAGCTCTGCCCGGCCGGGGGCTTTTCGACGCCGCGCACGATGTTCAGGTAGCCGCGGATATCCTCGCCCGAGGGGCAACTGCCCTGGCAAGGCGGCGTCGCCTGAATGTAAGTCGGGCACTTGTGCGAATGGTCCGCATCGAAAATCTGTTCCTGCCAGCGCTTCCATTTCCCGTCACCGTCCTTGTAACGGCGAAAACTGACCTTGGTGTTGGTTTGTTCGGTGGTGCTCGACACTGACGAGGCTCCTCGATGGTGCGTTAATTGGAATCATGCCGGCCGGTTTGCCGGTCGGTGCGCGCCGCGCGGCGCCTACACCTCCAGCCCCATCTTGATGTAGGCGGTAGGACACACGTCCATGCAGATATGGCAGCCGATGCAGCGGTCGTAATCCGTATACACATAGCGGCCGATGGTTGCCTGCGCCTTGGGCACCTTCTTCACCGCCGTCTGCGGACAATAGACGATGCAGTTGTCGCACTCGAAGCACTGCCCGCAACTCATGCAGCGCGTGGCCTCGGCCTGCGCCTGCGCCTCGGTCAGCGCCACGATGCGCTCCTCGAAGTTGCCCACGGCGCTGTCTGCGTCCAGCTGGACGATGTCGCGCGCGTTGCGCGGCGTGTAGGGGAAATGGCCCAGGAACAGTTCCTCGTGCGTGACCACATACCGGTCGGAGCGGTTGTCGTAGTTGTGCACGGCGGCGTTCGAGGCGTCGGTGCCGCGCAGAGGTTCAAGCGTTTTCTCGGTCTTGAGTCCCTTTTCGATCATTCTGCGTTCGAGGTCGAAGTAGTGCACGTCGATCTTCGGCCGCTTTTCCAGCGGCTCGCCTCTGAGATGACGGTCGATGCCTTCGGCGGCGATCCAGGCGTGGCCGATGGCGGTCGTCAGCAGGTGCGGCTTGACGATATCGCCGCCGGTGAATACGCCCGGCTTGTCGGCTACCTGGTAATTCTTGTCCGCGCTGACCAGCCCGCGCTGGTTCTTGAATTCCTCCAGACCGGTAAAGTCCACCGTCTGGCCCAGGGCAGAGACGAGCAGGTCGCAGGGGATGTCGAATTCGGATCCGGCCTGCGGCACCATTTTCTTGTTGACCCAATCGACCTTGATCACCCGCAGCGCCACGGCGCGGCCGTCAGGGCCGAGCACCGCCGCGACCGGAGCGACGCAGGTCATGATGCGCACGCCCTCGCGCGTAACCGCCTCGACTTCGTGTTTGGTGGCCGGCATTTCCGCAACCGTGCGGCGGTAGGCGATGAGCACGCTCGCGCCTTCCTGCTGCGCCACCGTGGCCACGTCGTGTTCAAGCTGGCCGAGGGTGTTGTGCTCCGGCGCCGTCGATTCGGAGTCGCGTGTAATGTGTCCGAGCCGGCGCGCCACCGCGGCGACGTCCATGGCAGTGTCGCCCCCACCCACCACCACCACCCTCTTGCCCACCTTGTCTAGGCGGCCGTCGTTGAACGCGCGCAGGAAGTTGATGCCGTCGATGACGTTCGGCGCCTCGGCGCCGGGAATGGGCAGCGGACTGCCCGACTGGGCCCCGAGGCCGACGAAGACGGCGTCGAAGTCGCGCCGCAGGTCTGCGAGGCTCACGTCCTTGCCGACCTTGGTGTTGAGGCGCACCTCCACCCCCATGTCGATGATGCGCTTGATTTCGCCGTCGAGCACGTCGCGCGGCGTGCGATAGCCGGGAATGCCGTAACGCATCATGCCGCCGAGCTGCGCGTTGGAGTCGAAGATGGTGCAAGCATGGCCCTTGCGCCGGAGCTGGTAGGCGCAGGCGAGCCCGGCCGGCCCGCCGCCGATGATCGCGATCTTCTTGCCGGTTTCGCGCTCGGGTTTCGGGAACGTCAAGCCATGCGCGAGGGCCCATTCGCCGATAAAGTGCTCGACCGAGTTGATGCCGACGAAATCTTCGACCTGGTTGCGGTTGCAACCCGACTCGCACGGCGCCGGGCACACGCGGCCCATGATTGCCGGGAACGGGTTCGCGTCGGTCATCCGGCGGAACGCGTATTCCTGCCAGGGAACGCCCGCGGGCGGCTTCTCGATACCGCGCACGATGTTGAGCCAGCCGCGGATGTCCTCGCCCGAGGGGCAGCTACCCTGACAGGGCGGCACCGCCTGGATGTAGGTCGGGCACTTGTAGGAATGTTCCCCGTCAAAAACCTTGTCCTGCCAGCGCTTCCATTTTTGGTCGCCTTCGCGATAGCGGCGGAAGGTCAGTTTGCTGCCGGACTGCTCAATTGTGGTCGACACGTTTGGTCTCCTCGATAATGCTTTATTTGGGTCCGAGCCGGATTGCGTTGCCCACCAGCTGGTGCACGCCACCCACCATGTTCATGTTGAATTTGTAATAGGGCATGACCTTGCTGAACTGCGCCTTGCAGATGGCGCAGATGGTCGCCATGAAGTTCACGCCGTGAGAATCGACGACCGCCTGCAGCGCCTCCATGCGCGGCAGTGCGCCCTTCACGCGCAGATCGAGCAGATCGTCGGACAGCAGTCCGCCGCCGCCGCCGCAGCAGAAGGTCTTTTCGCGGATGGAATCGGGGTACATTTCCACAAACTTGTTGGCGACGGCGCGCACGATGGCGCGCGGGATCTCGAACTGGCCGCCCGGCATGCCGCCCATGCGCGAGCCGCGCGCGACGTTGCACGAATCGTGGAAGGTGACGACGTAGCGGTCGTTGGCGCCCTTGTCGAAGGTGATCGCGCCGCGCTGGATCAGGTCGTAGGTGAGTTCGCAGATGTGCTGCGGCACCGGGTAGTTCGGGTCGAGAAAGTCGAACGGGCCGACCAGCGTATTCCAGAAACTGTAGGCGACGCGCCAGGCATGGCCGCATTCGCCCACCACGAGGCGCTTTACGCCCAGCTCCAGGGCGCCTTCGCGCACGCGTGTCGCGATCTTCTGCATCTGGCCGTAATTGCCGATGAACAGGCCGAAATTTCCCGCCTCGGATGCGTGTGTCGAGAGCGTCCAGGAAATGCCCGCCGCATGGAACACCTTGGCGTAGCCCATGAGGCTGTAGACGTGCGGTTCGGCGAAGAAATCGGCCGAGGGCGTCACCAGCAGCACTTCGGCGCCTTTCTCGTTGAGCGGAAGGCGTATGTCCAGGCCGGTTTCTTCCTTCAGATCTTCCTCGATGCTGGAGAGCGTGTCGGCGAGCGCCGGACCGGGAAGCCCGAGGTTGTTGCCGACCTTGTGCACCTTGCCGATGATCTCGTTGGTATATTTCGACCCCAGGCCAATCGAGTCCATGATCTCGCGCGCGGCCATGGTGATCTCGGCCGTGTCGATGCCGTAGGGACAAAACACGGAGCAGCGGCGGCATTCCGAGCATTGATTGAAATAGGAATACCAGTCGTCGAGCACCTCTTTGGTGAGGTTCGCGGCGCCGACCAGCTTCGGAAACCATTTCCCCGCCCAGGTGAAATAGCGGCGATAGACCTTGCGCAGCAGGTCCTGGCGCGCGACCGGCATGTTCTTCGGGTCGCCCGTGCCGAGGAAATAGTGGCACTTGTCGGTGCAGGCGCCGCAGTGCACACAGGCGTCCAGATACACCTTCAGCCCGCGGTAGTTCAGCAGCAGATCGCCCAGCTTGGCGATCGCCTTATCGTGCCAGTCCTCCACCAGTTCGCCGGGGAATCCGAGCGCCTGCTGCATCGTGGCGTTGGCCGGAAACGTCTTGCTCTTCGCCATCGCCCCGACTTCGAGAATCGGAATGACCGGATAGGGTTTCAGCGGCGGCGCGGTAACCGGGGTGGCGGCCATGTCAGACCTTCGCCTTTTCCAGCTTGGCCGCCCAGGCGGTGACGTGGCGCTGCTCGCGCGGATTGTCGGCCTGATTGCGTCCGGGGCTGAAGAACACGCCCGGCGCGTGCAGCAACTTCGAATAGGGGAAGATCGCGATCATCAGGGCGACCAGAAACAGGTGCAGGTACAGGCCCAGATGCGCGGGCAGCGGTTGCCAGTCGAAAAATAGCAGTCCGAGGGCGAAGGCCTTCACGGCAACGATGTCGGTGTGGCTCATGAACTTCATCGACAAGCCCGAGAAGGCTATGCCGAGGAGCAGCACCAGCATCAGGTGATCCGAGGTCGTCGAGATGTAGCGGATGCGCTCCACCAGGAAGCGCCGCGCCCACAGGGCGGCAAGCCCGCCGACCATGGCCAGGCCGGCGTACAGGCCGAAGGGCTGGATCCAGACCACCCAGAACCACACCGGCTCGGTGAAATAGCGCAAATGCCGCGCCAGCACCAGCGCGAGCGCAACATGGAACATCCAGCCGAACAGCCAGATCCAGAGATTGGCCTTGAACAGGCTTTCGAACAGCACCACCTCGCGCAGCATGCGCAGCACCACGCCGCCAGTGGTCGTCGGCGCGGGGGTGGTCGGGATTTTGAGCGGGGCCGGCGTCCGCGCATAGTCGCGGATGCGCCATGCGAGTCCGGCCACGCCGAGCAGCGTGGCGGCGTAGAACAGCAAAGCGAAGAAAACGCTCGCCGCCGTCATCGAGCGCTCATTGCAGCGCGGCCGAAGGCGCGAAGGAGTAGTAGGTCTTCATTTGCGAAAACCCCTGCGTCTTCTGCGCTTCGGCTCTAGATGCAGCCGGTCGGCTTGGGCAGGCCGGCGATCTTGCACGCCTGCTTCGCCGGGCCGTAGGGAAACAGCTCGTACAGGTACTGGCTGTTGCCTTTTTCCGGCCCGAGCTTTTTGCCGATCGCCTTGGTGAGAACGCGCACCGCGGGGGCGATCTGAAACTCGTTGTAGTAGTCTCGCAGAAAATTGACTACCTCCCAGTGGCTGGGCGTCATCTCGACCTTCTCCCCCTCGGCGAGGATCTTGGCGATGTCTTCGTCCCATTCGGCGAGATTGACCAGATACCCTTCCTCGTCGGTTTCATACGTCTTGCCATTTACTTCGATAGCCATATGCGCTCCTTAGAACCTGTTGCAAAAATATATAGAGACTAAAGCCAGGATTGGCAGTTCTTGTGCCGCACCACCAGCTCGACGAACCCGCCGTAATCGATCGGTTTCACGCCTTCGGCAAGCGACTGCGCCATGCCGCGCGCATCCAGGTCGGGGGCGAGCACGAATATTTCGAGGCGCGCCAACGCGGCCCGCAGTTTGCTTTCCGCTGCATTGCCGCGGGTCGCGGCATACACTCCGTCCTCGATCAGCAACACCGCTGCCCCCGGCTGCGCGGCCGCGAGGCAACTATCGAGCGTGCTGCGCTCCAGCGGTGATTTGTTGACGATATGCAGCATGATTTATCTTCGCCTTTTTATGCTTAGAAGCTGAGCAGGACGTCCTGCTCTTCCATCAGCTTGCCGATCTCGGCCGCGCTGAGCACTTCCACCGGCACGCACATGTCCTCCGCCGACAGGCCGCGCGCCTCCAGCGCCTCCTTTTCCACGTACAGCTTGTTGACGTCGTAGTCGTCGAGCGCGCGGTAGGTGGGCTGGAAATTCTTCACCTCGATGCCCTTGGTCTGCTGGCCTTTCTTCAGTTGGTACACGCCGTCGTCCATGAACGCGAGGCTCACATCCTGGTCGAACGCGGCCGCGATCAGCACCACCTCGAGCGACTCCAGCGCGTAAATCGTCCCGTACGGAGCCTTGCGGTTCACGTACATGATTTTTTTTACTGTTCCTTCGTTCATTGCGTGTTGACTCCCACGTCGGTCAGTCGCCGAAGGTCACCATGCGGTCGGCCTGGATGCTGGACTCGATCAGCTGGCCCAGGCCGGAAATGCGAAAGCCGGCCGCCAGATTCTCGTCCTTGATTCCGCGCCGCAGCGCCGCAGCCACGCACACCACCAGGTCGACCTTGTGATCCGCGGCGAGCTTCGACCAGCGGTTGACGATGTGACGGTCGTCCTGCGGCGGTTCGGTGAGCCGCGACGCATTGTTGACGCCGTCGTGATAGAAAAACACGCGCTGGATCAGGTGCCCGGCCGACAACGCCGCCTTGCAAAACTGGTAGGCGCTGTCGGAAGCCTCGTGCGTGTACGGACCTTCGTTGACGAGTATACCGAGATTCATATTTGCCTTCTGAAACTCTGATTTAGGGGATATACAAGGGGCCCGGGTGGGAAGGGAAGGGTCCCACCCCTTCCCCAGGCCCCCTTGTTCGTTTGTCTCCTAGAACCGGATGTGCGTCGACGCGTTGAGATTGGCGCGGCTGCCGCGCCAGTCGTCGATCAGGTACTTGGTGAAGGTCAGCCCGGTCTTCTCGAAGAAGCGCGGCCAGCCGATACGCTCGACCCAGTCGGACAGGCGCTCCCACGGCCGCGCGTCCTCCTTGTAGACGTGCAGGATTTTCTTCACCACCTCGGCCACCTCGACCCAGCGCGGCGGATTGTTGGGCAGTCCCGATGCGACCATTTTCATGAACGTCGGCTTGGCGCGCGCATTCGAGTTCTTGCCGCCCACCCAGATCGCGAGCTTGGTGTGCTCGGCGTCGTTGATCTGCATCGGCGGGCACGGCGGATAGCAGGCGCCGCAGCACATGCATTTCTTTTCGTCGATTTCGAGCGAGGGCTTGCCGTTCACCAGCGCCGGACGGATCGCCGCCACCGGGCAGCGCGCCACCACCGCGGGCCGTTCACACACGTTCGCGACCAGATCATGGTTGATCTTGGGCGGCTTGGTGTACTGCACGATAATGGCGATGTCAGCCTGCCCGCCGCAGTTGATCTCGCAGCAGGAAGTGGACATGTGCACCCGGTTCGGCATTTCCTCGTGCCTGAACTCGTAATGCAGTTCGTCCATCAGCGCCTTCACCACGCCCGAGGCGTCGGTGCCGGGGATGTCGCAGTGCAGCCAGCCCTGTGTGTGCGCGATCATCGACACCGAGTTGCCGGTGCCGCCCACGGGAAAGCCGTTTTTCTCCAGCGCTTCGATCAGGGGCGCGACCTTCTTCTGGTCGGCGACCATGTACTCGATGTTGGAGCGGATGGTAAAGCGGACATGGCCGTCGGCGTACTGATCGCCGATGTCGCATAGCTTCCTGACGGTGTGCACGTCCATCTGCCGCTGGGTGCCGGCGCGCACCGTCCAAACTTCCGCGCCCGAGTGCGACACGTGGTGCAGCACGCCGGGGCGTGGCCGGTCATGGTATTTCCAGTTGCCGTAGTTCGCGAGCAGGGTCGGGTGCATGTACTGCTTGTTGTCCGGGACCCCGGTTTCCTTGGGTTTGCGCATCTGCTGCGGTGCTTGAGCCATTGTTTGTCTCCAGACGTTCTATGCGGGGCGGTTCACGCGGCTGCCTTCTTGGCCTTGATCCTGGCCACTTCCTCGTCCCAGCCGTCGGCGCGAACGTAGGGATTGGTGCGCGGCGCAGAGACCATGTTGGCGTCAGGTTCGAGGCCGATGCCTTCGAGGAAATTGACCAGGCCGATGCGCTCGATCATCTCCCCGGTGCGCTCGTGCTCGAGCGCGTTCTCGGCGAAGAAGTCGATGATCTTCTGACCCAGTTCGACGATCTGCTCGTAGTCTTCCTCGGTCTTGAGCGGCTGGAACGGCACCACCACGGTGCCCATCTGATCGCCGATTTTCAACGTGCGCTTGCCGCCGCAGAGAATGGTGGCGCCTTTGTCTTTGCCCGGAGCCAGGGCGCCGGTCATCACGTTGATGCAGTGCATGCAGCGCACGCAGTCGCTGTTGTCGATCTCCAGGGCATGCGTGTCGTTCAGCGCCACCGCGGAGATGGCCGCCCCCTTGCGCACGTCCTTGATCTGTTTCAGCTGGATCGCCTTGGTCGGGCAGCGCGCGACCACATCGTTCACCAGCTCGTTCATGCCGTGCTTGGCGTACCACTTCTTCGCCAGGGGCTCGTCGGTGCGGATGTTGTCGCGCCAGGTGCCGATGACCGCCAGGTCCGAGCGCTGGATCGAGTTCATGCAGTCGTTCGGGCAGCCCGAGAATTTGAATTTGAACTTGTACGGCAGCGCCGGGCGGTGGATGTCGTCGAGGAAGCTGTTGATCACCATCCGGTGCGCCTTGGCCTCGTCGTAACAGGACTGCTCGCAGCGCGCCGCGCCGACGCAGGACATGGAAGTGCGCAATGCCGGTCCGGCACCACCCAGGTCGAACCCGGCTTCGTTGATCTCGTCGAAGGCCTTCTGCACGTTCTCGCTGGTCGCGCCCTGGAACATGATGTCACCCGACTGGCCGTGGAAGGCGATCAGGCCGGAGCCGTGCCGCTCCCAGATGTCGGCAAGCTTGCGCAGGATGTCGGTGCTGTAATGCATTCCCGCCGGCGGCATAACGCGCAGCGTATGGAATTCGGCCGCGTCGGGAAAGGTCGGCTTGCCGCTTTCGTCCTTGATCTCGGTGAAGCGCGGGATGATGCCGCCGCCGTAACCGTAGACGCCGAGCGTGCCGCCTTTCCAGTAACCTTTCTTCGTCGCGTAGGAATGTTCCAGATGGCCGAGAAGGTCGACCACGGCATCCTTGTCTTTGGCCAGACGCTTGAGGCCGGTGACGAAACTCGGCCAAGGACCCGATTCGAGCGCGTCCAGGTTCGGCGTGGCATGCGGTTTTTTCGCCATGTGTTTTCCTCCGTTCAGGGTGAAAGCAGTTTGTTCCGGGTGTAGGCAGGTTTGTGTGAGGATATTAAGTGTCGGCGCCGGGATCGGCCATTACTCGTGCAGGGGGGCGTGTGAACTCCAACGGGTGATACCGCACCTACCCGAAGGGAGTAGCCGGCCCTTATCCAAGTCGGTGATTTGCATCCAGCGCGGCGGGTGCCATAGTGCAAACCGGCATTCACTGGAGCACGCGGCATGGACACGACCCGGAGCCTGGACAGGTTCACCTGCCCGTTCGGAGGCCAGGAGGTCGAACTGGTCCAGGTGGATTACGAAGCGGGCGGGATGCCGCTGCTGCGCCTGCGTATCCGCGAGCGCGGCGCCCGTTTCACCATTTTCGAGATCGATCCGGGCACCGCCGAACGCTGGGGCCGCGGGCTGCTCGCCTGGTCCGAGACGCAGGAGAAAAGCTAAAGTCATGGACATGGTCGACGTGGCGTTTTCGCTGCGCGGTGGTACCATTCCGGCGGATCACGGCTGGCATCTGTTCCGGCTGCTCGCCGAGCGGCTCGACTGGCTCGCCACCGAACCGGCTGCCGGGGTGCATCCGATCCGCGGCTCGCGCGCAGTCGCCGGCGAGATCTACCTCGGCGCCCGCGCCCGGCTCATGCTGCGGCTGCCGCGGGAACGTGCGCAACAATCGTTCGCGCTGTCGGGGGCGCGCTTCGATCTCGGCAACCAGGTCGAAGTGGGCAGAGCGCATTTGCGGCCGCTGTTCGCCCATGGCACCCTGTATTCACAGTTCGTCACCACGGGAACGCCCGACGAGGCCGGATTCCAGCGCGACGTCAGCGCAGCGCTGGAGCAAGCAGGGATCGGGTGCAAGATAATCTGCGGCAGGATACGCCGCGCGCAGACGCAGGGCGCGGAGATCGTCGGCTTCAGCCTGATGCTGCACGAACTCTCGCCCGAGCATTCGCTCAGGATGCAGGCAAGCGGCCTGGGTGCGCAGCGCAAGCTCGGCTGCGGACTTTTCATACCGCACAAATCGGCCGCGGCGGTCGGGGCATGATGATCGCGGGGTTTAACACCGGCAGGTTCGCGCAAGCGAGAGGAGTTTCCATGAGTACGCAACAGAAGAAGTCCGACAAACCCCTGGTCACGCTGGATCTGTGCGGCCTGAATTGCCCGGCGCCGTTGCTTGGCGCGAAGCACGTGATCGACGATCTGCAGCCGGGGCAAGTGATGCAGTTGATATCGGATTGCCCGGGTACGCCGGACGACCTGTTCGCCTGGAGCCGGCATACCGGCAACGAGGTGATCGCCACCGACAAGCTCGGCGGCCTCAGGGTAGCCTACAACATCCGGCGCGGCGCGGGCGCCGCGTTGCGGCCGACGGCGAACGTGACGCTGGATATGAGCGGCGTCAGTTGTCCCGGTCCGATCATCGAGGCGAAAAGGCTGCTCGACGGCATGAAGGCGGGCGAAATCCTGCTCCTAGTGAGCAACTGCCCCGGTGTGCCCGACGACGTCGGTTCGTGGATCAGATCGACCCGGCTCGAACTCCTCGCCAAGCAGGAAGTGGGGCCGGGAAATTACGAATTTTTCATCCGCAAAGTATAGGGGCCGGGACGACCGGCCGATTGACAAGCAACGGAGGATCGCAACATGGGCTATGTGGTGAATGGAGCCGAACTGGAAACCGATGTGGAGGGCTATCTGCTCGCGCCCGATTACAGCGAGGAAGCGGTGCGCGTGATCGCGCAGGCCGAGGGCATCGAGCTGAACGACGACCACTGGAAAGTGGTGCAATACCTGCGCGACCAGCACAAGGAACACGGCCAGACACCGAATTTCCGCAACATGCTGAAAGACATCGCCGCCCTGATGCCGGGGTGCGACAGCAAGGCCCTCTACGACCTGTTTCCTCTCGGACCGGCGAAGCAGGGCGCGCGCGTCGCCGGCTTGCCCAAGCCGTTTGGAAAGGGCGGGTACTAGTGCAGCGCGTTCGATAGCAATGCGAAGCGAACGCTAGGGCGGCACGTCTCTTGGCCATCCGCATCCGCAGCCACTTCCACCGGGGAGCGGGCGAACGCACCATGCCCGAGCTCGCGAGCGTCATCGCCATGCTCGGCTGGAAGCTGTCGCAGGAGGCCATCCGCCGCATGCGCGCGGCACAGTTCGACATCGACATCGGCACGCAGTACTTCGATTTCGTCTGCGAATACCTCGCGTTCATGCTGCATGCGGCCGACCGCCTCGCCTATCGGGCGCTAGCCGCCGACCAGCGCGTCGCGTTCACGACCGCGCTCGCGCTGAAGCTGGCCGAGGTGGTCGAGGACAACCGCGACATGCTGATCGCGGAGCCCGAGCCCGGGCGCTGCCGCCGCCATTTCATAGCCCTTGCCAACGAGCGCGGCGCCGATTACGCCGATTTCACCTACGACGAAAAGGAGGGACCCGACTTCGGCTTCCGCCGCTTTTTCGGCAGCCGCCTGCTCGAGATCGTCCCGGAGAAGGACCATTCCTGGGTGATCGATCAGATCATGGAGATCGAGGCGCCGGAGGCGGTGAAGGCGCTGGAGAGCACGCTTGCCGGCCTGTTCGCCCCACCGGGCGAAGCGCGCCGGCCCCGGCGTGAACGCAACGTCGGCGAATGAACCGGCGCCTCGAGGCGCCAACGCGCGCCGCTTTCGACCTTGCCGACGACGCCGCCTATCAGGCCTGGCGCGCGACGAAACTCGCGCATTTCCCGAAGACGCTGGCCGAACTCGTGGTCGAAGTGCGCGATCCTCGCGCACTCAGCGCCAATGAAAGACAGGCACTGCTCGAGCGCTGCGGGCGCGCCAACATGGCCATCTACGCGAGCACGGCCGGCGGCGACCCGGACAAGGAGATTCCGCGCCGGCTCGGCCTGCAACTCGGTCTGCGCGACCTCGATACCAATTATCTCGCCGACGACGACGGCATATCGCCGCTGGCGGTCGCCGGGCGCGGCACGCGCGGCGAATTCATCCCTTACACCGATCGCGGCATCAAGTGGCACACCGACGGCTACTACAACCCGGTCGAGCGCACCGTGCGCGCCGTGCTGCTGCACTGCGTCGCACGCGCCGAGACCGGCGGCGAGAACGACTTGCTCGACCACGAGATTGCCTATATCCAACTGCGCGACCGCGACCCGCGGCACATAGGCGCGCTGATGGCGCACGATGCGCTGACCATCCCGGCGCGCGTGGAGGACGGACGCATCGAACGAGCGGCGCAGGCGGGTCCGGTGTTTTCCGTCGATGCCGCCGGCTTCCTGCACATGCGCTATACCGCGCGTGCGGTGAGCATCGAGTGGAAGAGCGATGCCGCCACGCAGGCCGCGCTCGCGGCGCTGGAGGACATCCTCGGCGCGGCCTCTCCCTGGGTGTTTCGCGGACGGCTCGAGCCGGGCATGGGGCTCCTCGGCAACAACGTGCTGCACACGCGCACGCCTTTCACCGATTCGCCCGGGCATCGGCGGCTGATCTACCGCGCGCGCTACTACCAGCGCGTCAGCGCCGGCTAGAGTCCGCGGGTAAAATGCGGACATCTTCCTCTCCCATAGGCGAAACGCCATGAGCGACGCTCTGGATTACCTGCTCAAGGTGCGGTCCGACGCGATTCCGCACTACTTCAAATTCCTCAAGGAGAGCGGCAAGCATCTCGATCCCAAAACACGGGCGCTGATCTCGGTCATCACCAAGGTCTACGCGCAGACTGAAACCGGCCTGCGCCAGTATCTGCTGCGGGCGCTGCGCGAGGGCGCGAGTCCGATGGAAGTGCTCGATGCGCTGCTGATGGCGTTCCCGGCGCTGGGGCTGGCGAAAATCGTCTGGGCGGTGGACGTCATCCTCGCGCTCGACCTGCCCGAATTCCGCCCGGAGAACATCGGCGCCGCGGCGCGCTGGCACGACCTCGCGCCGGTCGCGCAATTCGGCGACGGCGAGGTGGCGCGGCTGGACTGCGACGGCCGCGGGCTGTTCGTCTACTGCGAAGGCGAAGCCTATCGTGTCTACGACAGCCGCTGCCCGCACCAGGTCACCAACATCCCGCATCTTGCTATCGATGGCCTTGAATTGACCTGCCCCAAACACAAGTGGGCATTCGACCTCGCCACCGGCGCGTGCGTGAAGAAAGGCACCCTCCCGCTGAAGCGCTTCGAGGCGAAGGTTGAGAAGGCCCGGCTGCTCGCGTACTGGTAGCGAAGGACGGCGGCAGCATCAAGACTCAAATTTCTGCATACTCCTGGGAAAACGCGAATGGGTTACCTACGAAACTCGTGACCGAAGATGCGAAACTGCGCGCCTCCGCGACCCACCTGATGTGCTCGCTTGCGCAAGCGGTCGCCGCGCGATCGAAAAGCAGTTCGAAGCGGTAATACCGTGGTCTGTCCCCGATTGTTCCCTGTTCCCGATTGTTCCGATTCCGACAGAATTCGCCGCCGTGCTTGACCCTCGCCGGCGGCAGGGCTAATATCACAGTATCTCATTTGTAGTACAAGGTGCGCACATGGCCGTTTCCCTGCGGGTTCCAGATGATGTCAAGAAGCGCATCGCCCGGCTGGCCGGCACGCAGGACACCACGGCGCACGCCTTCATGTTGGAGGCCATCCGTGACAAGCTTGAAGCTGAGGAAGCGCGCGCAGCATTTCACGCCGAAGCACGACGCCGGCTCGCGCGCATGAAGAAGTCGGGCAAGGGCATCGCCGCCGCCGAGGTGTTTGCTTACCTGGACGCCCGCGCAAACGGCAAGAACCCTGCGCGCCCGAAGGCGCGCAGGACGCCATGATCGTTTTCGCCGAAGAAGCCTTCAGCGACCTCGACAAGATTTTCGATTTCAATTACCAGCGCGACCCGGCGACCGCGCTGGAACACATCGACGCGGTGCGCAGCGCCGTCCTCATCCTGGAAGCACACCCGAGGATCGGCCGCCCGACCGGCGCCGGCTCGACATTGAGGGAACTCGTCATCTCGCATGGAGCGTCGGGCTACATTGCGCTTTACGAACACGCGCTTGCGGAAGACCTGATCCGGATCGTCGCCATCCGCCACCAGCACGAAGCCGGTTATCGCGGTAGGTGACCGGCGGGACGCTTGCTCTTCTTATGCAGGATCGGCAGCTCGCTCGCTACGTCCGCAGCATAGGCCTCGTTTGGCGCCGGGGAAGGTCAGGTTTACAGAGCCTGGTCTACACCCAGACCAAGAATACTCCCCCAGTCTGCTATCGCCTGCAGAGTAAGTATTGGCGCGACTCTCCAGCCGACGTACAGGTCATCGTGGCTTGGCGAACGAATCCGGCGGCTCAGAGCGCAAGCGCGCCAGGATCCTCGCTCCAGGCAGCGATGGACTCCTCGGCGGTGGCGGGATCGCCCTGATACACGCGCAGCAAGCGCAGCGCGGCGTCGCGCCAGTGCGCGCTGCCGGCCAGCGCGACCTCGCGCAAAGGTTCGAGATTGCCGCTTTCGCGCCAGCGGCGGTAGGCCTGATCGAGCGAGGGGAACAGGCTTCCACGCAAGCCGTCGAAGTTGGCGAAATAAAAATGGATCGAGCATGCCGCATCGCGCTCGATCAGGCGCGGCAGGGTGGACAGGCAGTCCGCCAGGTTGTCGCGCAGCGCGCGCGCCAGCGCCTCGGCGCGCCGGCCCTTAAACGAAGCGATGAGATCCGGCCATGCGGCCCCGAGCAAGGGCCCGGCCATCGCTTCTCCGAGTTCGTGCAGGATCAGTGTCTCGCTCTCCTCTTCGGCCATTCGCTCCAATGCCGCCTCGGCGTCGGCCGCAAAACCATAGCACTCGAGCGCCGACTTCAGTGCGCCGTCGGCCTTGCGCACACCCCAGATCTCGACCTTCTCCCAGAGCCAGCGGCGCAGCGCGTCCCGGCGCAGGAACACCATGCCGTCGAGCAGCGACGCCGGCGGAGCGGAAATGTCGCGCGCATACTCGCAGCCCGAGACGAACAGCCTGATCCCCTGGCGCTGCTCATGGCGCTCCAACTGCGCCAGAAAGAAATGCGGTTTGCCGAAGCGGCCGTATCCGCCGGCGTACACCAGGCCCTGCGGCACCAACGCGGCGTTGATCGCGCCGACCTCGAAGGCGTCGTAGCTGTGCTCGCCCACCCGCAGAGGCTCCAGGTCGTCGGCCTGCAGCCCGTCCCAAAGAGCCTCGCGCTCGGAAATCCAGCTTCCCAGTTCCTTTCGCGGCAATGCACGCGCCAGCGGCACCTCGTGCTCCCAGCGGTAGAACTCGCGCATTTCGAGCAGGTAGTTGCACAGCGTCATTTCGCGCGCGTGGCGCGCGTCGGCGATGTGGCAGTTGCGCTGCACGCTTTGCACCAGCTGAGGAAAATTGGACAAGGACATCATCGCGTTCACCGGAGAGCCGATTCGTCCATGGCAGTCGTTCAGTCGTCGTCCGGATTGGGCTGGGGCGAGCGCTGTTGGGAAAGGAGGTCTTCGGCATGCAGTTCGTTGTCGGCGAGGATCATCTTGATCGAGGCGTCGCCGGAAGAGACTGATTCGGCGCGCAACACTTTGGCTCGCGCGGAGGCGTCGCGAAAAGCCGCATGCTGCTCGAGTTTCTCCAGCCTGCGCATGGGGAAGCTCGACACCCGGTAAATGTAATAGGGCATGGTCAGACGATCGCGGCGGCGAGCTGCGCCCGGGGGAAACCCCGCTCGAGCAGCTCCATCGAGGCGGCGGCGACGAATGCTTCGGGCCCGGCGAGATAAATGTCGAGCGTGTTCAGATCGGCGCAGTCGGCGCCGATGCGCCGGACCAGCTCCGCCGCGTCGGCCTGCCCCGCGGCGATCGGCACATAGCTGAAATTGTCCAGGGCGCCGGCCCAGGAGCGGCACAGGTTGTCGAGGTAATGGCCGGCCGGGCGCGTGGCGAGCCAGTAAAGAGCCAGCCGCTCCGACGCCTCCAGCGCCATGGCATGCTCGATGAGGCCCTTGATCGGCGCGAAACCGGTGTCGCAGGCAAGGAACAGAATCGAGCGCGGCGAGTCCGCGCGCAATACGAAATCGCCCCAGGGACCGAACAAGGTGACGGCGTGGCCCTTCTTGAGCGATCCGAACACCTTCTGCGAAAAGCTGTCCTCGGTGCTGCGCACGACATGGAAATGCAGGTTGCGATCGTCGCAGGGACAGCTCGCGATCGGCAGCTGCGTCGAGCTTGCGCCTGCCGTCAGTGTGAGGTTTTGCCCTGCCAGAAAACGCAGTCGATTGGTGCGCGGCGTCTGCAGGTGCAGCAGCATCAGATCGTCGCCGACGGCCTGCATCGCCTTGACCTGCGCGACGATCTGCTGCGGCGGGATGTCGTTCGCCTCTGCCGACTCGAGCGCTTCGATCACCAGATCGCCGACCGCCGTGTGCGAGCACAGCAGCGTATAGCCCTGCTGCTTCTCCGCCTCGGAGAGCACGTAGTCCTGGTGGCGGACCTTCTGCACCTCGCCGGACACCACGCGCGCCTTGCACAGTCCGCAATTGCCGTTGCTGCAGCCGTAATTCAGTGCGAGGCCGGAGCGCAGCGCGGCATCGAGGATGGTATCGGCGCCATCGACAAAGAATTCGTGGCGGCTGGGGCGGACGACGACATGGGCGGACATCACGCGCAGCATATCATCCATCACGGCGAGGGCGTTCGGCGCCGTGGTCCCGCCCAGCACGGCTTCCAACCCGCGGTCGAGCAGCTCGCCCAGTTTCGCGGCGCTCGCGCGCGCGTCATTCGCCCCCCTAGCCTCCTCGTCGTGCAGGCGCTCGCGCAGTTCGACCACCATGGCGTGATAGCGCTGCAGGTGCGCGCGCAGGTCGGCCAGTTCGCGGCTTTGCTCGAACAGGCGTTGGGCGAGGATTCCCTGGCTCGGCAGCAGGCGCTCGCGCAGGCGCAGGCCGAACGCTTCCTCCTTGATTTTCTCGACGCGCTCGAAGCCGATATCGCTTTCCAGTTCGAGCGCCGGATAGAGGCGCAGCAGATCTTCGGCGGAGAGCATGCCATCGAAAGACGGAAGCTCGCCGCTCTGGATCTTTTGCTGCAGCGTGCCGCGCGCCACCCCCACGAGCCGCGCCGCCCTCGACAGGCTAAGCAGTTGCCGCATGCATTGCTCCTGAAGCAGTCCCGCGACCAGGGGACTGAGGGTGGATTACCCTCCGACTAAGCTACAACTCATTTGCGTTTCAGATAGAACGTGTATTCGTTTTTGGCCTCCGCGCTCTCCAGCAGTTCGTTGCCGGTCTGCTTGCTGAATGCCGCGAAATCCTTGACCGAGCCGAGGTCGGTCGAAACGATGCGCAGCACCTGGCCGCTTTGCATGTCGGTCAGTGCTTTCTTTGCGCGCAATATCGGGAGGGGGCAATTCAAACCGCGCGCATCCAGGTCTTTGTCGAAATTCATAGTCGGTTCCTCTTTGTGATGGTTGGCAAGAAGCCGGTGTTGACACGTTTGCCACTCTATCGCTTCCGGGCGGGACGCCTTTCAAGTTCCGGGATCTGCAAGAAATCAATGTAGCAGAATCGCGACAGGTTGCAATACGCACCGGGCCATTTCAGGAAATCGCCTGGTAGTACAGGTTCTGCGGGTGCCTCGCCTGGGCGAAAAAGAACCAGCGCTCGGCGAGCAGCCCCAGGTACTGCAGCGCGAACGCCGATGCCAGCACCGGCCAGGCCGACAATGCGACGCCGGCGGCAAGCAGGGCCAGCGGCAGCGGGAACACCAGCAGCAAAAATCCCCACTTCACCGCGCGCAGCCGGGCAAACGACCTGGCGTGGAAGAATTCGCGCGTGTTGAACGAGCCGCCCATGAAGCCCTCGGATTTCTGCGCGATACGCGGGTGCTTCACCCCGATCGCCGTCTGCACCGTCGACTTCGGCCTGAGGCGCGCGTTGCGTGCGAGCGAGGCGGCGCGCGTAAGCAGCGCCGCCAGCGTGAAGGCGGCCGTCCACATTGCCATGGCGCCGACCAGGGTGGGCGCCGTTGCCGCCGCCCAGGCCGTGCCCAGCAGGAAACCCGACGCACAGCCGAACAGGGTGTAATTGATGACGGTTAGCGGCGTATGCCACTCCTGCAGGAATTGGATGCAGGCGTAAATCATGCCAGTGCAGATGAACAGCAGCAGAGCCAGGGTCAGACCCGCCGCCCCCAGCGCCAGGGTCAGGTCGCTGGCGCCGCGCAGATAATGCGCCAGCCCAAACGCCGCGACCGCGGCCATAAATGCCGGCAGCACGATCACCTCGCGCGACAGCCAGGAGGTGCGCCACATCGCGGCCGAACGCCAGGCCCGCTCGGGACGGCCCAGATGAAAAAACGACGCGAGCAATCCGGCGCCGAGCAGGGCGAGCGACAGCACGCAGCCCAGCGCAAAGTACGGCCCCGGCGGCATGGCCCAGGCACCGAGCACGGCACCGAGCTCGGCGACGCAGAGGGCGATGAACAAGCCCTGGCCCGCGCCGATGAGCGTGGTGAGGAAAATGACCGAGAACGCGGGATGCATGGCGCCTACCAGGTAGTGCTGTCGTCGAGGGACGGCGCGCGCACGTCGGGCTTGGGCAGCTTGCCGTCGATTTTGAGCGGATTGTCCACCCGCTCGAGCTCGTCGCGATGCAGGGTGATTTCGGTCTTGCGCCGCGGCAGGTAGTGATTCGCCGGGTGCGTGCCCCACTCCGGCATCAGAGCGTAGCCGCCCGAGTCGCGTATCGCCTGCGACACCGCCGATTGCGGATCGTGCACGTCGCCGAACAGACGCGCGCTGGTCGGACAGGCCATGACGCACGCGGGCCGCCTGTCGGCCGGCGGCAACAATTCATCGTAGATGCGGTCCACGCACAGGGTGCACTTTTTCATCACCTTCTGGTGCTCGTCGATCTCGCGCGCGCCATAGGGGCAGGCCCAGGCGCAGTACTTGCAGCCGATGCATTTGTCGTAATCGACCAGCACGATGCCGTCCTCGGCGCGCTTGTAGCTCGCGCCCGTCGGGCACACCGGCACGCAGGGCGGATCCTCGCAATGCAGGCAGGACTTGGGAAAATGCACCGTCTGCGTGTTGGGGAATTCGCCCACCTCGAAGGTCTGCACCCGGTTGAAAAAGGTTCCGGTGGGATCGCGTGCGTAGGGATTGTCGTCCGACAGGAATCCGGCCTCGCCCGAGGTGTTCCATTCCTTGCAGCTGGTGACGCAGGCGTGACAGCCGACGCAGACGTTCAGGTCGATCACCAGCGCGAGCTGTTTGCTCATTTCTTCTTCCCGGCGACGAAAGCGAGCCAGGTCTTGCGCACCCGGTCCATGCCCGGCAGAGCGGCAACCGCGGTAACCTGCGGCCAGGACTGCTGCGGCTCGTCCGCATCGGCTTTATAGATGCGCACACGCACGTCGTACCATCCGGCCTGGCCCGTGACCGGGTCGGAATTGGAAATGCGCTGGTCAACCGGGGAAGCCCCGCCCCCGGGCCCGCTGCCCGAGGGAGAGGGATGGGGCAACTCGTCGCTGATCAGGTGGTTGAGCAGGAAACCGAGCTCGGCCTCGTTGGCGCCCGGCGCGAGGTTCCACGCGCCCGGCGCTTTGCCGATGGCGTTCCAGGTCCATACCGTGCCCGGCTCCACCGCTTCGGAATAACGCGCCATGCAGCGCACCTTGCCCCACATCGACTCGACCCAGATCCAGCCGCCGTCGTCTATGCCCTGGGCGCGCGCGAGCGCCGCATTCACGAACAGATAGTTGTGCGCGTGGATCTGGCGCAGCCAGGCGTTCTGCGAATCCCAGGAGTGGTACATGGCCATCGGGCGCTGGGTAATGGCGTTCAGCGGGTACTTGTGGCTATCGGTCGCCTGCGCTTCCAGCGGCTCGTAGTAAAACGGCAGCGGATCGAAATAGGTCTCGATGCGCTTCGCCAGGTGCGGCGGCGGGCGCCGCTTCGCCGGTCCCCTGCCCTGCGCCGCCATGCGGAATTTCTGCAGCACCTCGGAATAGATCTGGATCACGATGGGATCGGCGTGGCGCCGCAGGCGCGCCCTTTGCGCCCATTCGTGATAGCCCTTGTTCCAGTTGCGCATGTACTGGTAAGACGGCGGCAGCTTCTGCTGGAACACGCAGTTGTTCTTGGCGTACATCTCCCACTGGCGCGGATTGGGCTCGCCCTGCATGAACTTCTCCCCGCCCTTGCCGCGCCAGCCGGCGAGAAATCCTATGCCCGAGCCGGGTTCGGTTTCGTAGTTGGTGATGAAATCGGGGTAGTCGCGGTACTTGCGGCTGCCGTCGGCGTTGACGAAGACGGGAAACTTCAAGCGGCCGGCGAGTTCGATCAGCACTTCCTGGAACGGCTTGCATTGCCCCATCGGCGGCACCACCGGCACGCGCACCGCGTCGACCGGACCGTCGAATTCGGAGATCGGCCGGTCGAGCATTGACATCACATCGTGGCGCTCGAGGTAAGTGGTGTCGGGCAGGATCAGGTCGGCGAACGCGGTCATCTCCGACTGGAATGCGTCGCACACGACGATGAACGGGATTTTGTATTCTCCGCTTACATCCTTGTCGTTGAGCATTTTCCGCACTTCCATCGTGTTCATGCTCGAGTTCCACGCCATATTGGCCATGAAAATCATCAGCGTGTCGATGCGGTAGGGATCGCCGCGCCAGGCGTTGGTGATGACGTTGTGCATAAGGCCGTGGACCGACAGCGGATATTCCCAGGAAAACGCCTTGTCGATGCGCACCGGCTGGTTGTCGGAGTCGATGAACAAATCGTCGGGCGTGCCCGGCCAGCCGAGCGCGAGCCCGGCGAGCGGCGTATCGGCGCGCACGCCCTCGGGCCCCTTGGGCGTCTTGGCGAGGGGCGGAATGCCGCGCGGGAACGGCGCCTTGTGGCGGAAACCGCCCGGACGGTCGATGGTGCCGAGGATGCTCATCAGGATGGCTAGCGCGCGTATCGTCTGAAAGCCGTTGGAGTGCGCCGCGAGGCCGCGCATGGCGTGGAACGCGACCGGATTGCCGGTGACCTTGTCGTGCTCGGTGCCCCAGCTGTCGGTCCAGGCGATGGGCAGCTCGATTTTCTGGTCGCGCGCGGTCACGCCCATCTCGTGCGCGAGGCGGCGGATGGTCGCCGCGGGAATGCCGGTGATGCCCTCGGCCCATTCCGGCGTGTAATCCTTCACCCGCTCCAGCAGCAGTTGGAACGCGGGCTTCACCGGCGTGCCGTCGCCGAGCGTGAATTCTCCCAACAGGTAAGGGTCGGCCGCAGGCGCGTGACAGGGCGCGGGCTGCTCGCTCAAGCGGTCCCACCACAGCATATTGCGCGGGTATTCGGGGATATCCTCGTGGCGGCTCGCGTCGTGCACCGGCATGCCGCGCACCTCGGACTGCGGGTCGAGGTTGATGAGGTAGCCGGCATTGGTGTAGCGCGCCAGGAACTCGCGGTCGTAGAGCCCGGTGTGGATGATTTCGTGGGTCAGCGCGAGCAGCAGCGCGCCGTCGGTGCCGGGTTTGATCGGCACCCATTCGTCGGCGATGGCCGAATAGCCGGTGCGCACCGGATTGATCGAAATGAAGCGCCCGCCGGAACGCTTGAACTTGGAGATCGCGATCTTGAGCGGGTTCGAATGATGATCCTCCGCCGTGCCGATCATCACGAACAGCTTCGAGCGCTCCAGGTCCGGCCCGCCGAACTCCCAGAACGAGCCGCCCAGCGTGTAGATCATGCCCGCGGCCATGTTGACCGAGCAGAAGCCGCCGTGCGCGGCGTAGTTCGGCGTGCCGAACTGGCGCGCGAACAGGCCGGTGAGCGCCTGCATCTGATCGCGGCCGGTGAACAGCGCGAATTTCTTCGGATCGGTAGCGCGGATTTTGGCGAGGCGCTCCTGCAGTATGCGGAATGTCTCGTCCCAGCTCACTTCGACGAACTGGCTGTCGCCGCGCGCCGAACCCGGCTTGCGCATCAGCGGCTTGGTCAGGCGCGCCGGCGAATACTGCTTCATGATGCCGGAGGATCCCTTGGCGCAAATCACGCCCTGGTTGAGCGGGTGCCCCGGATTGCCGTCGATGTAGCGCACCTCGCCGCCGCGCAAATGCACGCGTATGCCGCAGCGGCATGCGCACATGTAGCAGGTGGTATGCTTTACCTCTGTTGGCGCGGACGATTCGGCGGAGGTTGTCAGGGTCACAATGGCGAGCGTAAAACGCGTGATTGCGGCAAAGGGCGCTACTCTATATTAACGTTTTCGCGGCACAACCTGAGAATTCTGATTTTGCCATAAGTAAGGGTAATCGTTCTCATTTATGGATGATGATAAGCTGCTGTTTATTCTATATTTCGAAGATAAATCTCATGACTGACACGACCCCACCTGTCCCCGATTTCAACTCCGCCGAGCGCTGGGTGATCGAATCGGCGCTGAAGGAACGCTATGGCCGCATCGTTGAAATCGAACTTGCCGACAGCGATCTGAAACTCGATCCGGGCGCGCCCGTAATCACCACTTGCCCCACCGTTTTCTGGAGCGAGCGCGGCTGCAATTTCCTCATTTTCAAAACCGCCGAGGACCGTTATCGCTGCCAGTTCTTCTATTCCGATGAAGAACAATTCGGCACCGGCCGCGCCGAGTTCGATGAACTGGCCGAGTGCGTCAGCCTGCTGCTCAAATTGCAGGCCGACCACGAGAAGGAACGCCAGGGCGTGCAATCCGGCATGACCGGCGGCCAGATCAACCACTGATAAAGCGATGACACTGGAAAAGGCGAAAAAGCTGCTGGCGGTGCAGGCCGACTTCGGCGGCTTCTACAATGCCAACGGCGCCAAACTCATTCTTGCCGAAGTGCAGCGCGAACACGGACAGGCTGCAGTGGATGCGCTCATCCGCGAACTCGAACTGGAGCGCATTTTCGGCTTCGCGCCGGGGACCCTGTTCGATGGATCGCTCCTGGTGAAGAGCAAGTTCGGCTGAAAACACCGAACCTGCGCGCTGCGCGCGCCAACCTTGTATTTTGTACGGATGAAAAGCGCATCCGCACAAAATACAAGGTTATGGGTAAAGACAAGGACAGCGTGGGGGTTTTATACCAGATCGTTGATTACGCACGGATGGGTTCATCATCCGTACGTAATCAACGATCCGCGCGGACGGGATGCCGTACGCGCAAGCCCGATCGCTGTAGCCTGAACCAGGCTCCGCCGCCGATTTGCAAGGTCTATCCGCCTATCAGAACATTCAAGGCACGATGAGGGCCTAGTTTGTAGATACTCGCGCCAGTCTCAGCTAACATTCGTTTGCGTCGGAAGAGAAGCAGCAACAAGCCGGAGGTGAACGCATGACCGAAGTGGTTGCAACCAATCAAACCATCCTGGTGGTGGGCGGCGGCATCAGCGGCATGACGGCCGCGATCGAGGCCGCCGAATGCGGCAAACAAGTTGTACTGGTGGAGAAATCGCCCACGCTGGGCGGCCGCACCGCGCTCCTGTACCGCTATTTCCCCAAGCTTTGCCACCCGGCCTGCGGCCTGGAGATCAACCTGCGCCGGATCAAATCAAACCGCAACATCCGCGTGCTCACACTGGCCGAGGTCAGCGCGATTTCGGGCAAGCGCGGCGACTACAGCGCGACAGTGAAAATCGCCCCGCGCTACGTCAATGAGCATTGCACCGCCTGCGGCGCCTGCGCCGATGCGGTCACGGCCGAAGTGCCGAACCCGTTCAACTACGGCATGAACAAGATGAAGGCCGCCTACCTGCCGCATGCCATGGCCTATCCGCAGCGCTATGTGCTCGATGCCACGCTCATAGGCACGCCCGACGCCGACAAGGCGAAGGCATCGTGCAAATACGGCGCCATCGATCTGGACATGCGCGAGGAAACCATCGAAGTCAAGGCCGGCGCCGTGGTTTGGGCCACCGGCTGGCAGCCCTACGACGCGGCGAAGATCCAGCCCTACGGCTACGACCGCTTCGCCAACGTAATCACTTCGCTCGAATTCGAGCGCCTGGCCGATCCGCACGGCCCGACCGGCGGCAAGATCCTGCGCCCCTCCGACGGCAAGGAAGCGAAGAACATCGCCTTCATCCAGTGCGCCGGTTCGCGCGACGAGAACCACCTGCGCCATTGCTCGCGCATCTGCTGCATGGCCTCGCTGAAGCAAACCCAGTACGTGAAAGAGTCCTGGGGCGACGCGGCGAAATCCACGGTCTACTACATCGATATCCGCGCCATCGACCGGTTCGAGGACTTCTACCAGAAGATACAGAAAGATCCGACGGTGAACTTCCTCAAGTCCAAGGTGGCGAAAGTCACCCAGGACAAGTCGGGCGACGTGATTCTGCACGGCGTGGATACCGAGGGCTATCACCGCTACGAAAACGCGCACGATCTGGCGGTGCTCGCCATCGGCATGCAACCGAGCGTGGCGGGCGTGGACATCCCGGCGGAAATCATCGCCGATTCGAGCGGCTTCATCGAATCGTCGGCGGCTGAATCCGGTTTCTTCGGCGCCGGCTGCGCCACCAACGCGCTCGACGTCAACCGCGCCGTGCAAAGCTCCACCGCAGCGGCCCTGAGGGCGATTCAAGTGATCAACAAAGTAGCTAGAGCAGAGGCATAGCACCCATGGCCGACATGAAAACAGCCGCCTATATCTGCAAGGGCTGCGGCATCGGCGAGCGCGTCGACACCGCGCAAATGGCCAAGATCGCGACCAAGGAAGGCAAGATGCATCTGGTGCGCGAGCACGATTTCCTGTGCAGCGCGGCCGGCGTGCAGACGATTGTGGACGACATCGACAAGGAGGGCGTCACGCACGTGGTGATCGCCGCCTGCTCGCGCCGCGCCAAGACCGAAGCGTTTTATTTTCCGAGCGTTGCGCTCGCGCGCGCCAACATCCGCGAAGGCGTGATCTGGGCCCGGCCCGACACCGAGGAGGCGCGCGAGACCACGCAGGAGATGGCCGACGACTATCTGCGCATGGGCTGCGGCGAACTGAAGAAAATGAAACTGGCGGGAGCCAATCCGGACCCCGGCCACGCCAAGCGGCTGCTGGTGGTGGGCGGCGGCGTCTCCGGCCTGACCGCCGCGCTGGAAGCCTCGAAGACCGGCTACCAGGTGGTATTGGTGGAAAAATCCGCCAGCCTCGGCGGCTGGGCTGCCGCGCTGCACCGGCGCATGCCTTTGCGCGAACCCTACGCGGATCCGCAGGACACCGGCATGGCCGGACTCATCAAGGAAGTCACGAGCGACGCCAACATCAAGGTCATCACCAACGCAGTCATCGCAAAAACCGACGGCGCGCCGGGCCGCTTCAAGATCGACATCAGCGTGGAAAGCGGCCCGTCGCTCACCGAGGAAGTCGGCGCCATCATCCAGGCGACCGGATTCACCACCTACGACATCGCCAAACTGCCGGAACTCGGCGGCGGCAAGAGCCCCAACGTGATCGATCAGGCGACCCTGGAGAAACTGGCGAAAGAAGCCGCGGGCAAAGGCCAGCCGATCCGCCGGCCATCGGACGGCGGCGAAGTGAAATGCGTGGTGTTCGTGCAATGCGCCGGCCAGCGCGACGAGACTGGCAAACACCTTTCCTACTGCTCCGGCTTTTGCTGCGGCGCGAGCGTCAAGCAGGCGATGTATTTCAAGGACGCCAACCCCGCCATCGACACGGTGGTGATTTACGACGACCTGCGCCTGCCGGGCAACGGCGAGGACTTCTACCGCAGCGCGCAGAAGAAAGGCGTGACCTTCACCAAAGGCAAGGTCGCCTCGGTCGAAGCCAAGGGCGCCGTGTGTGAAGTAAAATTCCGCGACCTGATTCTCGACGAGGATGCCACCGTCGCCGCCGCCGACCTGGTGGTGCTCGCCACCGGACAGGTGCCTAACTCCGGCGTGAACATCGACATTCCCGCGGAAGAAGTGGCGAAGATGGAGGTAAAGCCCATATCCATCCTCAACCTGAGTTATCGTCAAGGCAAGGATCTGCCGCAGCTCACGCAGGGCTTCACCGATTCGCATTTCATCTGCTTCCCCTACGAGACGCGCCGCACCGGCATCTATTCCGCCGGCCCGGTGCGCCGCCCGATGGACATGGCGCAGGCAACCGAGGACGCCACCGGCGCCACGCTGAAAGCGATCCAGGCGATGGAAAACGCTGAACTCGGCCGCGCCGCGCACCCGCGCTCGGGCGACCTTTCCTTCCCCATGGTCCAGCTCGATGGTTGCACCCAGTGCAAACGCTGCACCGTGGAATGCCCGTTCGGCGCCATCGACGAGGACGAAAAGACCTATCCGGTGTTCAACGAAAGCCGCTGCCGCCGCTGCGGCACCTGCATGGGCGCCTGCCCGGTGCGGGTGATTTCGTTCGAGAACTACTCCTGCGACACGGTCGGCGCGCAGATAAAGGCGGTGGACGTCCCCGACGAGTTCTCCGAGAAGCCGCGCATCCTGGTGCTCGCCTGCGAGAACGACGCCTATCCCGCGATCGACATGGCGGGGATGCAGAAGCACTGCTACAGCGCCTTCGTGCGCGTGATCCCGGTGCGCTGCCTCGGCTCGGTCAACACCATCTGGATCACCGACGCGCTGAGCGCCGGCTTCGACGGCATCATGATGCTGGGCTGCAAGCACGGCGACGACTACCAGTGCCACTTCGTCAAGGGCTCGGAACTCGCGAGCGTGCGCATGAGCAAGATCGACGACACGCTGAAGCAGCTCTCGCTCGAGACCGAGCGCGTGATCAGCCACGACGTCGCGATCACCGACATGGCGCGCGTGCCGCAACTGATCAACGACTACGCGGCCAAGATCAACGAGATCGGGATGAGCCCGTTGAAAGGATTCGCATAGCCATGGGCGACCTCAATCAGCAGATGCTGGACAAGTACCGCAACAATTTCCTGCGCGAAGTCGAGGAAAAGGTCGACGACGGCGACTGGGTGAAAATGTGCATGCAGTGCGGCGTGTGCGCCGGCTCCTGCACCTTCGGCCCGGACTGGGAGCACACGCCGCAGAAGATTTTCATGATGATCCGCGCTGGCAAGCGCGAGGAAGTCCTGAGTTCGCACTCGATGTGGCTGTGCACTTCCTGCTACAACTGCATGGTGCGCTGTCCGCGCGAGCTGCCGATCACCCACATCATGCATGGCCTCGCGAGCTACGCGCACCGCCTCGGCCTCGCGCCGAAAGACCAGCCGACGCGCGACTTCTCGCTGATCTTTTGGGAGAACTGCACCAAGACCGGACGCGTGAATGAACTGAGGATGACCATCAGCGTCTACTTCAGGGAAGGCTTCATGTCCGGCGTGAAGAAGATGTGGACGCTGCGCAACATCGGGCGCGGGCTGTTCTTTGCCAAGCGGCTGAACCCGCTGGAGCTGTTCGTGAGCCATGGCTGCAAGGACAAGGACGGCCTGCGGCGAGCCCTGAAAAAAGCCGACGAGATCGAAGCCCGGCGGCGTGGTTACGAAGTCCAGCCGCGCGGTTACAGCAGCTGATTCAAGGAATAGACGATGGCAAAGAGAGAATACGCGTTCTACCCCGGCTGCTCCTCCCAGCTGCGCGGCTCGGCCGCCAACTACCTGGTGTCGGTCAACTCGATGTGCGAGAAACTCGACGTCAAAATGACGCAGATCCCGGACTGGAACTGCTGCGGCGCCTCGATCAGCTACGCCGGCTCGAGCGAGCTCGCGCGCCATGTGCTCTCCGCGCGCAACTTCGCGCTGTCGGACAAGCACCTGCCGGGCCAGGACATCGTCGCCACCTGCGCCGCCTGCTGGCTGGGCGGGCGCGAATCCATCGAGAAACTCGATCACTCGAGCCAGCTCCTGGCCGACACCAACGAAGCGCTGAAGGAAGCGGGCCTCGAATACAAGCCTGGGGTCGAAATCCGCCACATGGTCGAGGTGCTGGTAGAGGACCTGGGCTACGAGGAACTGGGCAGGCCGGTGGTGAAACCGCTAGCCGGCGTCAAGGTCGCGGGCTACGTCGGCTGCCAGACCAACCGTCCGTTCGGCATTGCCGGCGAATCGTTCGAGAACCCGCTGTACCTGGACAAGCTGATCGACACCGTGGGCGGCGAATCCATCGCCAAGTACGAGGAAAAGGTGAGCTGCTGCGGCGGTTCGCTCGCCTTCTGCGAACCGGAAAAGGCGGAGAAGCAGATCAAAAACATCGTCGAGTCGGCCTACGACCACGGCGCGGACGTGATCTGCACCCCCTGCCCGCTATGCCAGGCCAACGTCGAGGTATACCAGTCGGAGATCAACAGGAAGCAAGGCACCAAGCTCAACATGCCGGTGGTGTATTACAGCCAGCTATTGAGCGTCGCCTACGGCGGCACGTTGAAAGAAGCCGGCCTCGACGGCCACATCATCCAGCCGAAGAAGCTGCAGGACATCGCGGTCAAGGTCGTCGGCAAGCGTTAGCGCTGCCGCAGGGCGCACGGTACTGCGCTGCGACCTATTTCTTCGCCGCCATCATTTCGATCAGGGCGCGGCAAAAATCGGGCAAGTCGTCCGGCATTCGGCTGGTGATGATGTTGCCGTCCACTACGACCGCATTATCGTGATAGATGGCGCCGGCATTTGTCAGGTCGTCCTTCAGGCTCAGGAAACAGGTCATGTTGCGCCCGCGCGCAACGCCGGCTGAAATCAACAGCCACGGCGCATGGCAAATCGCCGCGATCGGCTTGCCTGCGTCGTGCATCGCCTTGATGAATGCAAGAACGCGAGGCTCGCGGCGCAGGATATCGGGCGAAAAGCCGCCCGGAATCACGACCGCGTCATAGTCCTTGGCGTCGAGTTCGACTGCCGCCTTCAGGTCGTAGCGCCGGCCCTCGGCCAATATCACGAAAGGCACTGGTGTGCCGAAACGTCCGGTGATCGGTTTGTCCAGCACATAGGGACGGGCGGAGAAACTGGCGCGAAACAATCCTATGGTGACCCAGGCGCCTTCTTCGCTCAGCCGCAGCAACGGATAGATCAACTCGGTGTCTTCGAATTCGTTGGACACCGGCATGGCGATGCGCTTTCCAGAAAGTTTCATGACATGCTCCGTAAGGTAGGTGTTCGATTGGTGTCAGGTCAGGACCAGCCGCGGAATAACGGTGACCAGCCAGGGCACGTAGGTAATGATGAACAGCACGATGATCAGCGTGAGGGTGAAGGGCAAAGACGCCCGCACCGCGCTTTCGAACGACACATTCGCGATCTTGGCAACGATGTAAAGGCAAACGCCTACCGGCGGCGTGATGAGTCCGATCATCAGATTCAGAACGGCGACAAGGCCGAAGTGAACCCGGTCGATGCCGAGCGAGTCGATGATGGGCAGCAGCATCGGGACCAGGATCAGCAGCACCGAAACCGGCTCCATGAAGCAGCCGATGATCAGCAGCAGGATGTTAATGATCAGCAGCATCAGGTGTTTGTCGCGGGTGAGGCCGATCAGGCTCTCGGCCGCAAGCGCGGACAGGCCACTGTGCGTCAAAACGTAGGAAAACAGCGTCGCTGCACTGAGGATGATGAGGATGGAAGCCGATGTCTTCGCGACGCCGGCGAACACTTCAGACATGGATTCGAATCCGGCTTCGCGGTATACCAGCGCACTGAGGACGAAGGCGTATCCCACCGCGACCGCTGCCGCCTCGGTCGGCGTGAATACGCCCAAGGCGATGCCCGCGACGATGATCACCGGCGTCAGTAAGGACGGAAACGCACGCAAGAACGAGCGCGCGATTTCCCGCAAACTGGCTTTGGCATGGCGCGGAAAGTCGTGGCGCAGCGCGATGAGATAGCACGCCCCCATCAAAAAGAGGCCCATCAGTACACCCGGAAGGATGCCGCCCAGAAACAGGGCGCCGACGGAAACATTCGCCGTGGTGCCGTAAATGACCAACGGAATGCTCGGCGGAATGATCGGTCCGATGGTCGCCGAAGCGGCGGAAACCGCGGCGGCAAACTCCGGCTTGAAACCTTCCTTGATCATGGCCTTGATTTCCAGCTGCCCGAGGCCGGCGGCGTCGGCGACCGCCGAGCCCGACATTCCGGCGAAGATCATGCTGGCGACGACATTCACCTGGGCGAGGCCGCCGCGGATATGACCGACGAGCTTGTTCGCAAAATCGAACAGCCGGTCGGTGATGCCGCCGGAGTTCATCAGGGCGCCGGCAAGCATGAACATCGGGATCGCGATCAGGACGAAGGAATCGAACGCCGTCGTCATGATATGCGGAATGACGGTCAGCGGCGTGTTCGTGCCGACGAGGTAAATCAGCGACGGCATCGCCATCGCAAAGGCAACCGGAACCCGCAAGACAAGCAGAACGAGGAAGCTTGCGCCGAACAGCCACTGTATCGTCGTCAGGGAGATCGCGGCGAACAGCGAATCAAACATCCCTTTTCCCCAGCATTTGCCGGATCATGTAGACCGCCATGAGCGCAAATCCGGCGGGCAGGGCTGCGGAAAAGTAGGTCACGTCGATGTTCAGGCCGACGCTCTTCATGCCGTACTGCATGTCGAACAAATCGATGCATTGGTACAGGACAATGCCAATGAAGGCAAGTACGGTCGTAGCCATGACGGCATCAATCGCTCTTTGTATGCGAGGCGGAAACTTTTCGATGAAATAATCGATTTGGATGTGAAGACGGTCGCGAACCGCGAGACCAGCGCCGAGGAATACCATCCACATGGTGGCGAGTTTTGCCGCATCCTCGCTGCCGACAAGAGGGTTGTTCAGGACGTAGCGGAATGCAACCTGGCTCAGCAGAATAATGACGATCGCCGCGAGGAGAACGAACATCAGGCTGTCCAGCGCCCGGTTGAAGCGCTTCCACATGTGTGAATCTCCCGGTGATTTTCGCGTGAAGTGCCGGGGCCGCTGAACGGGCCGCCCCGGCATGCATTACCCGGATCGGCGGTCAGTCGATCTTCTTGACCTTGTCGTACAGTCCTTTGGTCCAGACCCCTTTTTCCTCCAGGGCATAGGGCAGGTTCTTGGTTTTTTCGCGGAATTCGGCGCGATTGACCTCGCTGAACGTCACGCCGGCCGCCTTCATCGCGGCAACGATCCGAGCCTGGTCCTTGCGGATCAACTCATCGTTCAAGGCGCCCGCTTCCTTGAGCGCCTCCCCGATGGCCTTTTGCTCGGCCGGAGTGAGCCCCTTGTAGAACCGATCGTTGATGATCATCGCGCCCGGCTCGGCCTGATGCTGGGTCAGTGCAATATATTTGGCGACTTCATAGAGTTTGATGTTGTAGAACATGTCCATGGACAGTTCAGCCGATTCGACCACCCCTTGTTGCAGACCGAGGTAGATTTCGCTGTACGCGACCGGGGTGGGAGATGCGCCCAGCGCGCGCCAGCCTTCAGAGAACGAGGTCAATTCCGGCACGCGCATCTTCAGGCCTTGCACGTCGGCGAGCGACTTGATCGGCTTCTTCGATATTACATCGCGTGGCAGTCGTAGCCAGCCAAGCGTCAGCATGCGCATGCCGTGCTTTTCAATCAGCTTGGCATTGATCTCGTCGGCGATCGGGCTGGCGGCCACGCGGCGGGTGTGCTCGATGTCCTTCATCAGGTACGGCGTGGCAAAAATATAGTAGTCGCCGACCAACTGCCCGTACCAGCCGGCTCCATCCATGAAGGCTTCCAGCGTGCCCATCTTCACCGATTGAATCTGGGCGATGGCGTTGCCGAGCTGTGAGGTCGGGAACACCTTGATCTCCACGGAACCGTTGGTTTTTGCTTTCACCAGATCGCCAAACTTGTTCATCGCGATCACGTGTGGATGATCCGGCGTCATGACCATGCCGACACGAAGCTGCTTCGCCGCCTCGGCGCCATTGGACAACGCCATCAACATTGCTACTGCCACTAACATTTTACGCATGTGACTACCCTCCTTTTGTGTTGTGATACTTCAAACGAACCCGGGACCTTCGATCAGGGGATGTTTCTTGATAAAGATCTCGTCGATGTCGACGCCAAGACCCGGGCTTTCCAGTGGATAGACCTTGCCTTCCGCATCGACCTCGTACGGACGCGTGCCGAGGTGATCACGGAAGGGATTGGCCTTGGCCGTGTCGGCTTCGAAGTAGCCGCCATTCTCGATAGCCGCGAGAAAATGAATGGTGGCCGCCATGTTGAGACAGGTGGTGGAGGTGTGCGGATGAATGGGCAGCTTCCAGGCCGAGGCCATTGCCGCGATCCGCAGGAGTTCCGTGATGCCGCCGCTCTTGGAGAGATCCGGCTGCAGTATGGTGATGACGCCGTCCTGTATCACCCGCGTGAATTCGAAACGGGTGTAATGATTTTCGCCGGCGGCGAGCGCGACCCGGCCGAATCCGGCGGCGAGCGCGTAGCTCTTGTAATCGTGCGCCGGGAACGGTTCCTCCAGCCAGCCGACGGCATTGGCGTCCAGTTCCGGAATCACCCTGCGCGCGTCGGCAACGGTGTAGCCGGCGTTGGCGTCGGTCAGTATGTCCAGATCTGGAAACGCGCGCCGCACTGCGCGAATGCGCGCGATGTCGCGCTCGGCCGTGTCGCCGGTGCGCAGCTTGACCGCCCTGAATCCGGCATCGACGAACCCAGCGACCTCATCAACCAGAGACTTTGGCTGCTGATAGCCGAGCGAGATGCCGCCCGCGTACGCCGGAATAGGCCGCCGGCTTCCACCGAGCAGGCGATACAGTGGCCAGCCGACGGCCTTGCCGCGAATGTCCCACAGCGCCTGGTCAAGGCCGCTCATGGCCATCGAACAGGCCGCGCCCATGCCGTGGCTACCGAGCTGAAACTTGTAGATACGCGTCCAGATGCCGTTTACATCCGCCGCGTTCATGCCCATTGCGAGCTGGCGCAACGTCGTATTGACGATGTGCCCGATCGCGCCCGGACAGCGCGCGTGATGCGATTCGCCGTAGCCGACCAGCCCGCCCTTGGTGCGAACGCGCACCACAACGGCATCGCGCTTCACCGCACGCCCAATGCCGAGCGTGACCGCGTCCTTCACTGGAAATGAAACTGGAAAAGCGATGATTTCGTCGATTTGAAGGTCGCGTGCGGATGTGTCGCTTGCCGCCGCGGGCAGTTGTTTCATTTTCGCCATGCTCTTCTCCCGTGAAGTTGCGTCCTCCTGCGCCATGGCATTCATGGAACCGGCGGCGACGTGGTCGCCGGATTGCGAGTTCGGAGGACTTTCCCGTTTGCTATTAGCCAGCATCTGTCCTGCCTGGCCGCGAAGCTTGGTCACGTGGCATGGCCTTGAAAGAACTCGCGATGTTTCCGATGTGGCGGCTCATTGCTTCAGCCGCGGCCTCCGGATCGCGCGCTTCCATCGCTACGAGAACGCAGTCCATCTCACGCAACGATTCCGCCACCCGGCCGGGCAGGGTCGCGGTGGTCGCCCGGACCCAGCGGATCTGGTCCTTGAGATTGCGCAGGATCTCCTCGATTCGTCGGTTGCCCGCCACTCGGTAAATGCTCGAATGAAAGAGGTCATCGAGCGCCCAGAAGTCCGCAAGGTGATCCTCGGCGCGCTTTGCCTTGAGTACGTCGAACTCCTCCCGAAGCTGCTTCAGCTCCTCGGCGCTGATACGCATCGCAGCGGTTCGGGTCGCGTGGGTCTCGAGCAGCAGCCGCAGCTCCGCCAGTTCCTCGACTTCCCGCAGATTTACTTCGCGCACGAAGGTGCCTGCCTGGGGATAAACCCTGACCCAGTTTTCGCTTTCCAGCCGCGCGAGCGCCGTCCGGACCGGGGAGCGCCCAACCTGCAGCTCGGTTGCGAGACGGACTTCCGACAACTTTTCCCCTGGGGGATAGCGCAAGGCCAGAATGCCCTGCTTGATCCTTTCGTAAGCAAGGTCTGTGGGAGACCAACTTTGGTGACGGAGGGGCATGCCGAAAGCGAGATGGAGAAAAACTGCACTCTAGTTGACTAGCTGCCAGCGGTCAAGGTCGTCGGAAAGAAATAGCGTCGCAATTTCCGGTTGGGCGGACCCCTCTTCCGCTAACACTTCCCATGCCGCTCCGCCGCGATATGACTACCACGAACGCCGCGCCAATATTGGCTCTCCAGCCAATTTCTGCTTTTCACGCGACCGACCCGGACTGCCCGTTCCCTCAAGCAGCCCGCAGCGCGCGCAGCGCCGGGCGCAGCGCGAGCGTCAGCGGCAGCACCAGCAGCACGACCGCGGCGATGACGCCGTAGGTGCGCGGCACGCCGATGGCGTCGCTGAGAAGGCCGTAGAGCAGCGGCGACGCCGCACCTGCGCCGATGGTGAGCGTATAGAAGACGCCGAAAGCGCGCGCTTGCCTCGCGCCCGGCACGAGTTCGGCCACCGTGCCGTAGAGCACCGACGAGGTGCCGTTCAGCGCGATGCCGATCGCCGGCAGCAGCAGCATCGACGTCTCCAGCGACAGCGGCAGCAGCGCAACGATTCCGGCGGCGGTGGCAAGTTCGGTCAGGATCGTCGTGCGCAGCACGCCGGCGCGAGTGGCGATCAGGCCGCAAAAGAATTTGCCCGCCGCGCCGCCTGCGAACGTCAGGCTCAGTGCGAATCCGACCTGAGTCACCGAGGCGCCTTTTGCGATCAGCACGAAAGGCAACAGCGTCAGAAACCCCATGCGCGTGGCGCTGTCGATGACGCCGATCGCGGACAAGGCGACGAAGCCCGGGTTCGCCAGCGTGCCCCGCGCGCTCGTTGCGGCGCGCGTCGCGGCCCCCGGCGCATTCGTTCCGGCGCCCGGGGCGGCGGCGGCCGGCGCATTCGCCACATCGGCTGCGGCGACCGCCCGGTGCAGCGCGCGCGGCACGGCAAACCAGATCGCAAGCGCCGCGCCGAGGCCGAGCGCGCCCATCAGCGCCGTCACCGCGTGCCAGTCGAGCACGGCGAGCAGCGCCGCGCAAAGCGCCGGCAGCAGCACCTTGCCGACGTCGCCGGAAAAGTTGTAGGTGCTCAACGCCGCGCGCTGCTGCGCACCTTCGAACGCGCGCGAAGTTAGCGCCGAGCCGAGCGGATGCTGCACGCTCGCCCCGGCGCCGCTCAGCATCAGGCACAGCGCGAGGCCGAGAAATCCAGCGGTCCAGCCAGACAGAATGAACCCGGCCGCCGCGACGAACGTGCCGAGTGCAAGCAGCACGCGCTCCCCGATGCGCTCGGCGAGCAGGCTCGCCGGCACCTGCAAGGCTGCCATCGAACCGGAGTACAGCGTCTTCAGCAGGCCGACCTGCGCGAACGACAGCCCGAATGCCGCCTGCCACAGCGGGAACAAAACGTACAATAGATCGGAGAACCCGTCGTGCAGCACGTGCGCGCCGCAGCAGGCGGCGAGCGTGCGCCGGCCGCGCGGGTGCGCGGCTGCGGCTGAGGCGGGCGGCGTGCCGGCGCTCATGCCCATGCGCTGACGCTCAACATTCGCGGCAAAGCGTTCCCATTTCGACTAGGCGAAAGCCGGCGGCGGCACGAACGCGTAGTACTCGCGCTCGAGCAGCTGCGCGACGCGGATCGTCGTCAGATCGCCGTGCTGCGGCCCGACGATCTGCACGCCGATGGGCAAGCCCCCGGGTGACAGGCCGATCGGCGCGGCGGTGCCGGGCAGAAAACACATGCCGGCAATGCCCGCCCACCACATCTGCGTCGTCGCCGGCTGCGGCTTGCGGTTCACCGTGATCATGCGTTCCCAGCGCTCGCCCGGCATCGAATGCGGGAACGCCGCGGTCGCCGCGTTCGGGCACAGCAACACGTCCCAGTCGCGAAAGAATTCCGCCCACGCGACGCGCATCTGATGCCGGCGGTTGGATGCCGCGAGCCAGTCCTTATGCGTCTGCGTGTTGGCGCGCACCATCTGCGCATAGTAGGAGCCGTCCGTCGGATCGAGCTTTTGCTTCGCGGCGAGCATCTGCGCGATGAACTCCGGCGTTTGCCGTCCTGAGGTCGCGCCGCGCAACAGCTGGATGAACACGCGGTGCGCTTCGCCCAGATCGAAAGCGGGCAGCGTGCGTTCGGACAGCTTCGCGCCCTTACGCGCGAGAAACTGCGCCAGCCGGCCGATCGCAGCTTGCACCGTGACATCGGTTTCCGCGGTCGGGTGCGTGGCGAGCACCGCGACGCGCAGGCCGCGCAGCGTCTTCTTCGCCGGCTCTCGTAACGCGAGCTTCCAGCCCGCGCCGTCGATCGCGTCCGGCCCGCCCATGATGGAGAGCGCCAGTTCGAGATCAAAAGCGCTGCGCGCCAGCGGCCCGATCGCGGAGATGTCGGCCGGATGCGCGCTGTCGGGCAGTGCATGGCCCGCCATCGAGCAGATGCCCCAGGTGGGCTTGTGGCCGTAGACGCCGCAGTAGTTCGCCGGGTTGCGGATCGAGCCGCCGATGTCGCTGCCGATTTCGAGACCGGTAAGCCCCGCCGCGAGTGCGGCCGCCGCGCCGCCGGATGAACCGCCGGGCGTGCGCGACGCGTCCCACGGATTCACCGTCCTGCCGTACACCGGGTTGTCGGTTTCCCAGTCGGCAAGCAGCGTGGGCACGTTCGATTTGCCGAACACGTTCGCGCCCGCGCGGGCGAAGCGCTCCACCGCGATGGCATCCGTCGCGGCGCGCGTGTTCTTGTACTCGGCGAGGCCCCAGGTGGTCGGATGGCCCGACAGGTCGAAGGATTCCTTCACCGTCATCGGCAAGCCGGCGAGCGGCGCGCTCTTCGCGCCCACGCGCCGGGATTTGCGATCGAAGGCGCGCGCGCGTTTTCGCGCCGCGTCGAAATCGAGCAGGCAAAGCGAATTCAGCGCGCGGTCGTGGCGGGCGATGCGCTCTGCATAAAGATCGAGCAGCTCGAGCGCGCCAATTTTCTTCGTGCGCAGCGCGCGCATGAGCCTGGTCGCAGACCAGAATGCGGTGTCCATTCGGAGTTCCTTTCCAGGCCCTGCGCCCGTGTTTCGCACGCTATCTTAACGCCGCGCAAGGTTCTGCGCGCAGGCGCGATATGCGCGGAATCCGCGCGCGGATGGATTAACTGCTGGAACCGTTTGGCGCGGCGCTCCCGGCGGCCGGCACGCTGCGGAGGCCGGCGATCCCGGGTTCGCCGCTGACGATCAGGTCGCGGCACAGGAGCACGATCATCTGCAAGCTGCCGCTTTCGTCGCGCACCGGGTTGCCCTCGCACTCGACCAGATAGGGCGGCGACCAGGCCGACAGCATCCGCAGCTGTGCGCGCTCGCTATGCGGCGATGCGCTCAGCAAGTCGAGGAATGCGAGTGCCCGCCCGCGGTCCGCCGGGTGGACAAGCTTGAGCCATTCCGCTCCTTCGGCAAACTTCGCCGGTTCGAAATATTTCCTGTGTGACGGGCTGGCGTAGCGGAAGCGATGCTTCGGCGTCAGGACCGATACCAAATCGCCTGCGTGCTCGGCAATAAACCGGAATTGCTCTTCGCTCGATCGCAGCACGTTGCGGGTGCGAACCAGACGGCGGTTTTGGCCGAAGAAAAGTACTCCCAGCCAGCCTACATAGCTGACGACGCCGACAAACGAAAGTCCCGTAACGACCGGTCCGGTGGAGGGCTCGACCGGGACGCCCTGGACGACCGCCCAGAGCAAGGCGGCAGCGGCAAAGTACAGCAAACCGGAGAGGAATCGCCCCGCGCCTCCACAGACTGCGTTGTTCATGCTGACACCGACCAGTGCTCCGCAAACAGGCCAGAGCGCGAAATGCAGCTGCGCCGCCCACAGGCCCATCAGGACGGAATCGACGATCAGATTGCGGAATTCGGCGCGCTTGGAATCTCGCGCGAAGCAGGCGTGCAGATAGGCGAGTTGCGGGTAGATCAGTAGCGTGACGACGCCGAAAATCAAGGTGCCGGCGCTGAACCCGCGCTCCGCGAGAACGGCAACGACAACCAGGAACGAGAAGGCAAACGACCCCGTTCGCGTCGGATAATTGATCCGCGCGAGGCGGTGCGCCGGCGGAAGCTGCAACAGCATTCTGTTCTCCTGCCTCATCAGGGTGTGTTATTCGGCCAAACGCGTGCTTCGCGGAAATCTGTCTGCGACCGGCGCGAATCCCTCATGTCGAGATTTTGACGAAGCTATGTTGACGCTCCGGCATTTCGTCTATCCGGCGAATCGGCCGGCCTCGGCACCACACCGGCTATGTAATGTAACAAATTGAAATTAAATAACAAAAATACCGACCCTTGGTAATTCTTCGATCGCCATTGTTAGGCTGAGCAATTGATGTGCCATGCTCGATTCGAGACCTGCCCGTTGTCGCCGAACGATATCCGAATCAGACAGTGCAACATCCTGGGTGAAAGCACGGGACGTAGGGATGCGGCAAAATGGCTGCATGCAATCGATTGCCGTGGTTCGCGCCGTCAGGCACTGCTTGGCACCAAAATCCAGCGGTTTCGTCGCATTTCGCTAGTCCGCGTTGCGGTGATTCCTTACGCTAAGACCACGCCAATCCAAAACCCCGAGGCCAATATGAATGTCGTGAATTTGAACCAGGTCGGCAAGACCTATCACCTGGATGCGGTCGATGTTCCGGCTCTGATCGGCATCGACCTGGAGATCCGTCCCAACTGCTTCACCGTGATTTCCGGCCCGTCCGGCAGCGGCAAGACCACGCTGCTCAACCTGATCGGATGCATCGACCAGCCCAATTGCGGCGAAGTCATCGTCGCCGGGGAGGAGGTGCAAAAACTGTCCGACGATGCGCTGTCCGATTTCCGCGCGCGCCACATCGGTTTCATTTTTCAGAACTTCAATCTGCTGCCGGTGCTGACGGTCGAGGAGAACGTGGAATACCCGCTGCTGCTCTCGCGCATGCCCGCGGCCGAGCGCAAGCGGCGCGTCGAGGCATTGCTCGATGCGGTCGGACTTGCGGACAAGGCGCGCAATATTCCGGGTCAGCTATCCGGAGGCCAGCGGCAGCGCGTCGCCATCGCCCGCGCGCTCGCGCCGTCGCCGAAATTGGTGCTCGCCGACGAACCCACCGCGAACCTGGACAGCCACACCGGCGCGGCGATCATTTCGCTGATGCGCGAGATGCAGCGCGAACACCATGTTTCGTTCGTGTTTTCATCGCACGATCCCAAAGTGCTGGCCGAGGCGGACGACGCGGTGATGATCCGCGACGGCCGCATCGAGCAAATCGAGCGGCGCGAAGCGCGCGCGGGGGGGCGGCATGAGCAGGGAGCAGGGGCCGCCGAAGGCGGAAGAGGGGCCCCGGCGCAAGCCGGGGATCTGACCCCGGAGGCGGCACCATGAGAACCCTGTCGCTCGCCCTGCGCAACCTGTTGCGCAACCGCCGCCGCTCGCTCACGACCCTGTTCGCCATGGTCATCGGCGCGGTCACCATCCTGATTTTCGGCGGCTACAGCCGCGACATCACCTATGGCCTGCAGACCGGCTTCGTGCTGCGTGGCGGCCACCTGCAGATCCAGCGCAAGGACTATTTCCTTTATGGCAGCGGCAACCCCGCCGCCTACGGCGTCGCCGATTACCAACGCGTGGCCGATGTCGTCGCGCGCGACCCCGTGCTCGCGCCGATGCTGACCGTGGTGACGCCGACGATTTCGCTGGGCGGCATCGCCGGGAATTTCGCGGCAGGCGTGTCGCGTACGGTCATCGGCTCCGGCGTGGTCGTCGCGGACCGCATCAAGATGCGCCAGTGGAACGATTACGGCCTGCCGATGAATTTGCCGGCGTTCGCGCTGACGGGTACCGCGGACGACGCCGCCGTCATCGGCAACGGCGTGGCGCGCGTGCTGGAACTGTGCGAGCCGCTCGCCGTGTCGAACTGTCCGCCCCACACCAAGCCCGGGGTCGCGGCAGGCGCCAGCGCCCCCGCCGACGTCACCGCGCTCGCGGCGCTGGAATCGCGGCCGGCCACTGCAGCGGGAGAAGCCCGCATCGAACTGCTGGCGGCCAATGTTCACGGCGCGCCCAACGTCGCGTCCTTGCGCGTGGTCAAGGCAGAGCGGCAGGGCTTCAAGGAGTTCGACGACATGTTCGTCGGTATGCACCTGACGCAAGCGCAGCGCCTGCTGTATGGAAGCGAAAAACCGCAGGCCACGGCGGTCGTGCTGCAGCTCGTTCACACCAGCCAGATCGCGGCGGCGAAGGCGCGTCTCGCAGAATTGCTCGCGACTACGTTGAAAGGCGAACCGCTGGAGGTGCAGGACTTCGAAGCACTCAATCCGTTCTACGGCCAGGCCGTCGGCATGTTCGCGGCGATCTTCGGCTTCATGGCGGTGTTGATCGGCGCTATCGTGCTGTTCACGGTGGGCAACACCATGAGCATGGCGGTAATGGAGCGCACCGCGGAGATCGGTACGCTGCGCGCCATGGGCCTGCGCCGCTCGGGAATCCGCCGCCTGTTCATGGGCGAGGGCTTGTTGCTTGGCGTGATCGGAGCCGCGGCTGGCGTCGCGGCGGCGCTGTGTGTGGCCTGGCTCATCAACCACGCCGGCCTGACCTGGCTTCCGCCCGGTCAGGTCGATCCGGTGCCCCTGACCGTGCGCGTCTGGGGCGAGACGCGCCTGATACTCGGCACCGCCGCCGGACTCGCGCTGGTCGCTGTCGTCTCGGCGTGGTGGCCGTCGCGCCGCGCCGCGCGGATGCTCATCGTCGATGCGCTCAGGCATGTCTAGAAAGGAAGGATTCCATGAGATTTGAACGACTGATCGCATGCGCCGCGCTGATCGCGTCGGCGAGCGTCGCCGTCGCGGCGCCAAGCGCGCAGGCCCTCCTCGCCGCGAGCGATACGATCCGCAATCCGGACAAACCGTTCGCGCTGACCGTGACGCTGGTGGAATACCGCAACGCCAAGCAGGTCGACGGCAATACGCTCACCGTCTACTCGAAGGCCGACGCCAACAGCGGTCAGTTCCGCAGCCTGATTCGATTCGTCGCACCGGCGCGTGACGCCAACAAGCTGATGCTCAAGAGCGGCAACGACCTGTGGTTCTTCGACCCGTCCTCCAAGGCCAGCATTCGTCTGTCCCCGCAGCAGCGCCTGCTGGGCCAGGCCGCCAACGGCGACGTGGTTACGGTCAATCTGGCCAAGGACTACCAGGCGCAAATAGCGGCCGAAGAGAGCGTACTCGACGGCGATCGCCAAACCCGGCGCTGTTACAAACTGGCGCTGGCGGCGTTGTCTGCTGATGTGACTTATCACCGCATCGAGATGTGGCTCGATGCGTCCAGCAGCCGGCCGGTGAAGGCGCGCTTCTTCACCGAGAGCGGGCAGCTTCTGAAGACCGCCTACTACCGGCGCTACCAGCCACAGCTGGGCGTGGAGCGGCCGACCGAAACCGTGATCATCGACGGGCTCGACCCGAACTGGGTGACGGTAATGCGCTTTTCCGACTACGCCTGGCGCGAGGTGCCGGAGGTGTGGCTGCAGCGCGACTATCTGCCGCGCTTCAAGCCCGAGTAAAGCGTGCGCGCGCTGATCCTGCTCCTCGTGGCGGCGTCGATGCCGGCGTTGGCCGGCGACGAAGACGCGGCGGCCCTGTTGCTCGCCGACCGGACCTCGGCGACGGCCGAGACCAGTAGCGACTGGCGCGTGTTCGTGGAAGCCGCCGCGCGCGAATCGCGACCGCATGGCCCCGGCCTCGCCCAGCGCGGCACACGCCTGTCGCTCGACGCCCGCTTCGACAACACCTTCGCCCCCGGTTGGCGCGCCGTGTTCGCCGACCGCCTGGATATGAACCGGATGGACGGGGCCTCCGCCAATCGCGATGTCAACACGCTTAAGGAAGCCTATGTGAGCTGGCAGGCGCAGCCGGACCGTATTGCCGACCTGGGGCGCATCAACGCGCGCCACGGTGTCGCTCTTGGGTACAACCCGACCGATTATTTTCGCGCCGGCGCGCTGCGTTCGGTCGTCTCGCTCGACCCCTCCAGCCTGCGCGAAAACCGGCTCGGCAGCGCGATGCTGCGCGGACAGGCGCTGTGGGCCGGTGGATCGCTCACCGCGATCTATTCGCCCAAGCTCGCCGACAAGTCCAGCGACGGCGCGTTCAATCCGGACTGGGGCGCCTCCAACCAGCGCGCCCGCTGGCTGTTCGCGCTCAGCGAGAAGCTGTCCGACGCGTTCAATCCGCAATGCCTGCTCTCCGGCGGTGCCGGACAATCGCCGCAACTCGGCCTGAATATGACCGCCCTGCCCAACGATGCCACCGTGGCTTATTTCGAATGGTCGGGCGGACGCGCGGCCTCGCTCCTGGCGCAAGCGTTGAACAGCGCGCACGACGCGGCGTTTCATTCGCGCCTGTCCACCGGACTGACCTACACCACGCCGAACAACCTTACGCTCACGGCCGAGTACCAGTACAACGGCGCCGGGCTGGACCGCGCGGGTTGGGATGCGCTGCGGCGGGGCCCGCCGGCGGCCTATGGGCAGTATCGCGGCTTCGTCGCGAACCTCCAGGATCCCCCGACGCGGCACAACGTGTTTGTTTACGCTCTGTGGCAGGACGCGCTGGTCAAGCGCCTCGATCTCACCGCCATGGTCCGCTACGATGCCGTCGACCGCAGCCGGCTGCAATGGCTGGAAGCGCGCTACCACTGGAGCCGGGTCGATATCGCCGTGCAAACGCAGCTCAATTCCGGTCAGCCAGGCAGCAACTACGGCGCCGCGCCGGACCGGCGTGTCTGGCAGGCTCTGGTCAGGTACTTTCTTTGAGACGCTGTCCCTGCGAGCGACAGCGCGCTGTCTTTTGAGGCGCCGGACGCGCTTGTGACAAACCGCGCCGCGCCGCGTAAAATCGCGCGCTCCGCGTCCCGCCGCTCCCGCCATGCCCGCAAGGCCTGTTTCCACCTTCCAGCTATTCGCGATCTGCGTCCTGATCTGGGGCTCGACCTGGATCGCGATCACCTTTCAGCTCGGCGAGGTCGCCCCAGAGATATCGGTGGCTTATCGCTTTCTGCTCGCCTCGGCGGCACTGTTTGCTTATTGCCGCTGGCGCGGGCTGCCGCTGGCGTTCGGGCTCAGGCAGCACCTGGACTTCGCGCTTTTCGGCGCCTTCATGTTCTGCATCGGCTACATCCTGGTCTACTATGCCGAGACCCAGATCGTGTCGGGCGTGGTCGCGGTCGGCTATTCCCTGAGCCCGATGATCAACATGTTCGCCGCGCGCCTGTTCTTCGGCACAAGGATGTCGAAGCGCGTCGCGGTCGCCGCGCTGTTCGGCATCGCCGGCATCAGCTGCATTTTCTGGCCGGAATTCAGCAAGCTCTCGGCGAGCCGCAACGCGGAATGGGGCGCCTTGCTGACCATCCTGTCGGTATTCGCCTCCTCCGCGGGAAGCATGGCGGCGCTGCGCAACCAGAAGCGCGGTTACTCCACCTGGACCAGCCTGGCCTGGGGCATGCTGTATGGTAGCGCGATGTCGCTCGCGATCGGCCTCGCGGCGGGCCGGGCGCTCGCTTTCGAATACAGCGCGGCCTACGTTGTTTCGCTGCTATACCTCGCGGTCCTGGGTTCCGTGGTCGCCTTCGTCAGCTATATCACGCTCATCGGCCGCATCGGCGCCGCGCGCGCCGCCTACACAGGTGTGATGGTGCCCATCGTGGCCCTGGCGATTTCGTTCTTCTTCGAGAAATTCGACTGGGGCTGGCTCACCACCGCCGGCGTGGCGCTGTCGGTGATGGGCAACGTCCTGATGCTGCGCCCGGCGGCGAGAAAGGCCGTCGCGGGCTAAAGGGCATCCGCATTGCCTGGCAGGGTTAAACATCAACCAGGAACTTGAAACCCCCGTAGATCATGCGCTTGCCGTCGAAGGGCATGGATTTCGGATCCATCATGCTCGCCAGGCGCGGATCCGCCATGACCTTCTTTATGACGCGATCGCGCTGCGCGCGCGACTCATATACGATCCACGAGAACACCACGGTCTCGCTTGGTTTGAGTTTTACGCTACGCGGAAATGACGTGATCTTTCCGACTTTCACGTCGTCGGCGACGCATTCCGTGTATACGAGAGCACCATGCTCCCGCCAGACTTTCCCCGCCTTCCGTGCCATGCGGCGATATGCCGCCAGGTTCTTTTTCGGGACCGGCACAATAAATCCATCAACGTACTTGGCCATGCGCGCTCTCCTTCCATAGTGCATTGTTGTCGACAAATGAAGCCCGACGTTTGAGATGAGAGGCGTGACCCGGCTTGCCGAGGCACGTCCCCTCTATTGAAGGGCTGGGCGTCTGAATCACTGTGCATAATGATCCACGATTACGCCAAAGCTGGCCAGCCGGCGCTGGAGCGAAAGTGCGCCCTCTGCTCCGAGAAAGACCACGGCGTTGAGGCCCGCGCGTTTCGCGGCCTCGACATTCTCGGTTCGATCGTCGAGAAACAGAACGTTGCCTGCGTCGCAGCCAAGCTTCGCAATAGTTTTCCTAAAGAACGCGGACTTAGGCTTGGCTGCACCCAGGAAGCACGAATAGAACTCACTGTCGAACAAAGACCTGTAGTTTAGGATTTCAGACATGTGCTTCGCGCGAAAGGCTTGCTGGTTGCTTCCTACATGGCACCGAATGCCAGCACGGCGCAAGGCCTGCACGGCTTGCATGACATCGGCGCGCACTTGAATGGAGTGAAGTGCGTTCAGAGTTGCCGAAACGAATGCAGCGCGATCCCACTTCGCCAATTTCGCTTCCAGTCGTTCTATGAAGCCCGTCGGCGACTCCAGGACCTCGGTTTCGGCTTCAAGTATGTCGTTGAGGACAGCTTCGACTTGCGCCTCGTCTTCCAGATTGAGGACTGACTTGAGGGCTGGTCGCCAGAGCACTGTCGGGTACTGGAGAACGCCATCAGCATCGAAGAGGATGTTTTCTATGGCCACTGGACAACTCGCTGACTTTGTAGAAGGTGGGAGACGCTCAACGTGAAGCTAAAGGGCTGCGCGCTTTTGCGCAGTCCCGCTTGAGGTAGGTTTAGGCGCGAGCGACATTGACAGTGACATTGGCGAACCAATTTTCTTTCCAGCGCCCGACCTTATCTTCGGCGGAGAGCAACTTCGGCGAGACCGATTTTTCTTCGCCGAAGTGTGGTCCGCCGTCAATCGCCATGATATTCGCTGTTGCGTAAACGCGACCCTCATGACGATAGACAACGGCAAGCAATACGCCACACTTGCGACAAAGAAGACACTCTGCGATTCCGCTACCTTGGCGATACAAGGACAAGAGATCGTTGTCTTTGATTTGAATGCGGAACGATCCGTTGGGATCGGATACATACGAGGCACCATGTTTTCGACAGAAATCACAATCGCAGGCACGCGGATTGTACGTAGCAGGGGCGCGCGGGAGTTCAATCTCGACTTGAACGTTGCCGCAATGACATTGCCCATTGAGATTGTGGGTGGCCATGGTGATAGTTCCCGTGCCTAACCGGAAGCGCCCCCTTCGATGGGGCTTATACGACCCCCAAAGCGGGGTCTAGCACGGTCAGGTTACGCTCAAGCCATTGTTTCCTCAACCAGAGTGAATTGGATAGACACCTGCACACCCACGCGACATGGGCACCATCGGGGTATGTCATGCCGTCACCATGCATTGTTCAGCGTTGCGCCAGGTTTCATCGTGTCTTTGACGCATAGCAAAGACGGACATCCGCAATTCACGGGATAATCCGTATCTGGCGCTCCCAGCCATCTCAGCCTAGAGGACAAACGATGTACCAGCTCTACTATTACCCCGGCAATGCCAATCTCGCGCCACATATCCTGCTGGAGGAAATCGGCGCGGACTACGAGCTGGTGCTGGTCGATCGCAACAAGAACGAGCAAAAGAGTCCCGCATACCTCAAGCTCAACCCGGCCGGCCGCATCCCGGTGCTGGTCGATGGCGACCTGGTGCTCTACGAATCGGCGGCGATCTGCCTGCATCTGGCCGACCGCCATGCCGGAGCGGGGCTGGCGCCCGCGCTTGGCAGCGTCGAGCGGGCGCAGTTCTACAAGTGGCTCATGTACCTGACCAACACGGTGCAGGCCGAACTCCTCCTCTACTTCTATCCCGAGCGCCTGGCCGATGACGCCGCCGCCGCGGCCCAGATCAAGGCGCATGCGGAGAGCCGCATCGGCGACATGCTCGATCTGATCGAGACGACGCTGGCCGCCGGCAAAGGTCCGTTTCTGCTCGGCGCATGCTATCGCGCCGTCGATCCCTATCTGCTGATGCTGTGCCGATGGACGCGCGGGATGCACCATCCGGCGCGCGACCGCGCGCATCTCGGCCGCTTTCTCGACACGGTGATGGCGCGTCCGGCGACGCAGCGCGCCTTCGCCAAAGAAGAGATCGCCGCGCCGTTCTATTGAGACCTCGATTGCCAGCGGTCTTTGTTCCCCGGCACTTGAGCTGCCCTCTCATCCTCCCCTAGCGTTCCGGTATTTGTGCAACAGCCTCCAGGTCAAATGATGCAAAAGGAAAAAAACAACATGAAACCCACACCGGCCAAGCCTGCCGACGGCGCCGACCGCGCGCTCGACGTGCTGCATTTCGAGCGCGACTCGCTGCGCGCCATCTTTGCGCCAAAAAGCGTCGCCGTGATCGGCGCGACCGAAAAGGAAGGCCGGGTCGGGCGCACCGTGCTGTGGAATCTCATCAGCAATCCATTCGGCGGCACCGTCTATCCGATCAACAAGCGGCACAAACAGGTGCTCGGCATCAAGGCGTATGCGGACGTCGCCAGCGTGCCCGAGCCGGTCGATCTGGCCATCATCGTCACCCCCGCTCCGACCGTGCCCGGCGTCGTCAGCGAGTGCGTCGCGGCCGGAGTGAAAAGCGCGATCATTATTTCGGCCGGGTTCAAGGAGGCGGGCGCGGCCGGCGTCGAACTGGAACGCCAGATTGCCGAGACGGCGCGCGGCAAACTGCGACTCATCGGCCCGAATTGCCTCGGCGTGATGCGCCCCCTGTCGCATCTGAATGCAACCTTTGCGAGCGCGATGGCGCGCCCGGGCACGGTCGCTTTCATCAGCCAGAGCGGCGCGCTGCTTACCGCCGTGCTCGACTGGAGTTTCCGCGAGAACGTCGGCTTCAGCGCCTGCGTCTCGGTCGGCTCGATGCTCGACGTCGACTGGGGCGACCTGATCAACTATCTCGGCGACGACCCGCATACGCACAGCATCATGATCTACATGGAATCCATCGGCGATGCGCGCTCGTTCATCTCCGCCGCGCGCGAGGTCGCGCTGGCCAAGCCGATCATCGTGATCAAGGCCGGGCGCACCGCGGCCGCGGCCAAGGCCGCGGCCTCGCATACCGGCGCGCTCGCCGGCTCGGACGACGTGCTCGACGCGGTGTTCCGCCGCTGCGGCGTGTTGCGCGTCAACTCCATCTCCGAGCTGTTCTACATGGCCGAGGTGCTGGCGAAGCAACCGCGGCCCCCCCGCCCGCGCCTGACCATCGTCACCAACGCCGGCGGACCGGGCGTGCTCGCCACCGACACCCTGATCGCCCGCGGCGGCGAACTGGCCGAATTGTCGGCACCGACGATAGAGGCGCTCAACCAGGTGTTGCCGCCGCACTGGAGCCACGGCAACCCGATCGACATCCTCGGCGACGCCGATCCGGAACGCTACGCGCAGGCGCTCGCGATCGCAGCAAAGGATCCGAACAGCGACGGCCTGCTGGTGGCGCTCACGCCGCAGGCGATGACCGACCCGACCGAGACGGCCAGGCGCCTGGCCGCGTTCGCCGCGACCCCGGGCAAACCGGTGCTGGCGAGCTGGATGGGCGGCAAGGATGTCGTCGCCGGCGAGGCCATTCTCAATCAGGCGAACATACCGACCTTCGGCTATCCGGACACGGCGGCGCGCATCTTCACCCTGATGTGGCGCTACGCCTATAACCTGCGCGGTCTGTACGAAACGCCGACGCAGGTGGAGGCGGAGAACGAAGCGGTGCCGGACCGCGCGCAGGCGCGGAAGTTGATCCTGGACGCGCGCAAATCCGGCCGCACCCTGCTGACCGAGTTCGAGTCGAAGCAGATGCTCGCGGCCTACCGCATCCCGACCGTGCCGACGCGCATTGCCGCCAGCGAAGCAGAAGCGGTGAAATGCGCGGCCGCCATCGGCTACCCGGTCGTGCTCAAGCTGCATTCGCGGACGATCACGCACAAGACCGAAGTCGGCGGCGTGCAGCTGAACCTCGCCAATGCCAATGCGGTGCGGTGCGCCTACCGCGCGATCGAATCCGGGGCAAAGGCGGCGCGCGAACCGCGTGTGCGCGGCCGCAAGCACTTTCTCGGCGTAAGCGTGCAGCCGATGGTCAAACTCGATGGCTACGAACTGATCGTCGGCAGCAGCGTCGACGCGCAATTCGGTCCGGTGCTGCTGTTCGGCGCGGGCGGGCAGCTGGTCGAGGTGTTCCGTGACCGCGCGCTCGCCCTGCCGCCGCTCAACACCACGCTGGCGCGGCGCATGATGGAGCAAACGACGATCCACAAGGCGCTCCAGGGCGTGCGCGGCCGCGCCAGCGTCGACCTCGACGCGCTGGCGCGATTGCTGGTGCGCTTCAGCCAACTGGTGGTCGAGCAGCCCTGGATCAAGGAGATCGACATCAACCCCTTGCTCGCGGCCCCCTCCCCAGCCCCATTGCCTCCGGACGCGGGAACGCCGGGCGCCGGGGGAATCATCGCGCTCGACGCGCGCATTGTCCTGCACGCGCCGGACATGCGCGAAGACCAGTTGCCGCGGCTCGCCATTCGCCCCTACCCGGCGCAATACGTTTCCGCATGGACCTCCAAATCCGGCATGGCGGTCACCATTCGCCCCATCCGCCCGGAAGACGAGCCGCTGATGGTGAAATTCCATGCAACTCTGTCGGAGGAAAGCGTGTACATGCGCTACTTCCATTACATCCAGTACAACCAACGCGTCGCGCACGAGCGCCTGACGCGCCTGTGCTTCATCGACTACGACCGCGAGATGGCGCTGGTGGTGGAGCGCAAGGACGCCAAGACGGGCGAACGCGCCATTCTCGCGATCGGGCGCCTGAGCAAAGTGCGCCAAACGGCGGAGGCCGAGTTCGCCATTCTCGTCAGCGACGCCGTTCAAGGGCACGGTTTCGGCGTCGAGCTGTTGCGCCGCCTGGTCGGGATCGGGCGCGATGAAAAGCTCAAACGCATCGTCGCCACGATCCTCTCCGACAACGTCGCCATGCAGCGCGTTTCGCGCAAGGTCGGTTTCACGCTGAAGCGGGTTGGATCGGAGTTCAACGCGGAGCTGGATCTGACCAAGGCATGAGTGTCATGCGGACTGTAGTGTCCCCGATGTTGCGGAGTTGCTACTTTGCGCGGACGAGAAGCCGTCCGCGCGGATCATCGAATGCGCACGGATGAAAAGCACATCCGCGCGCAATCGCCGGTCTTGTATCACCCCCCGCGCTGCGTTTGGTGTTAACAATAACCGTGTTTTCTATGCGGATGCGCTTTTCATCCGCATAGAAAACACGGTTGGCGCGCGCAGCGCGCAAGGTCGCTCGTGGCGGTTCGACTCTGGTATCTTTCGCGTATGACTCAATCCAAATCCACCTTCAAACTCTTTGCTTCGCGCCGCGACCGCGAGGCGGCGATGCCGTTCATCATGTTCACGGCGCTGATCGACATGATAGCGATCGGCCTGATCATCCCGGTGCTGCCAGCGCTGGTCGGCAGCTTCACCGGCTCGCAGGCGGACCAGGCCTATTGGTATGGCGTGGTGGCATTTGCCTTCGGCTTCGCGAATTTTTTCGCTTCGCCGATCCTGGGCGCGCTCTCGGACAAGGACGGCCGCCGGCCGGTGCTGCTGCTCGGCTTCTGCGGCCTTGCGTTCAGCTTTTTCGCCACCGCGCTGGCGACCGCCCTGTGGGTGCTGATCGCCGTGCGCCTGGTCAGCGGCGCGATGCAGGCGAACTTGTCCGTCGCCAATGCCTATGTCGCCGACATCACCCCGCCCGAAGGCCGGGCAAAACGCTTCGGCATGCTCGGGGCGATGTTCGGCGTGGGCTTCATCCTCGGGCCGGTGATGGGTGGTCTCCTCGGCGCGATCAACCTCCAGTTGCCGTTTTTCGTCGCCGGCAGTCTTGCGCTGGTAAATCTGCTGTACGGCTATTTCGTGCTGCCCGAGTCGCTGCCGCCAGGGCGCCGCCATGCATTCGACTGGGCGGCCGCGAATCCGGTCGCGTCCCTGCGCGGGCTGGCCCAGCTGAAGGGCGCCGGACGGCTGACTGCCGTGGTCGCGTGCAGCGGCCTGGCGCAATTCGTGCTCTACACCTGCTGGGTGCTGTACACGACGTTCAAGTTCGGCTGGGGACCGCTGGAGAACGGCTGGTCGCTCGCGGCGGTCGGCTTCACCTCGGCCATCGCGCAGGGCCTGCTGCTCGGGCGCCTGCTCAAACGCTTCAGCCCGCAGCGGCTGGCCGTGCTCGGGCTGGTGTCGTCCACGCTCGCCTACGCCATGTGGGGCGCGGCCAGCGCGGGCTGGATGATGTTCGCAATTATTTTCATCAACCTTCTGGGCGCCACGGTTTCCGCGTCCATCAACAGCATCATTTCCGGCGCCGCGGACGCGCGCAGCCAGGGCAAGACCCTAGGCGCGGTGAGCGGCTTGAACAGCCTGATGGCGGTGATCGCGCCGGTGATCGGCGCACCGCTTCTGGCGATGGTTTCGCACCTGGAGAAAGGCGACTGGCGCATCGGCGCGCCGTTCTACTTCTGCGCCCTGCTGCAGGCGGCGTCGCTGGCGCTGGCGGCCTCGCACTTTCGCCGCCAGCGCCGCGCGCGGCAGGAGCGCTGAATGCAGGAGCACGGCGGCGGCGGCCCGCTGGTCGACGCGCGGGCCGGTGAACGGCGGCGCGCGGACGAGACTTCCTGACCGACCGCAATGCGATGAGCGCGCTCCAATGACGTCAACGAGCATTTTTGAACGCGCCGGCGTGCGCTGGCTGCTGGCGGGCGGCGTCGCTGCCGGGCTGGGCGGCATCGTGCTCGGCGAAACGCTGCTGCGGCCGGCGCACGAAATCCTTTATTCGGGCAGCTTGTCCATGGCGCATTGCGCGACGGCGGCCGGGCAGCCGGCGTGCGTCTTGAAGTACCGTTTCTCCGTCGGCAATACCGGCAAGGAAACACAGGACAGCGTGCGCGTCGAATTGCCTGCAGAGTTGCCGCGGGCGTCGGTCGGCACCAGGGTATCCGACATCGTCGCGAGCGCCCGCAAGACGCCGCAAGCGCAGGTTCGCCAGGAGTCCGCAATGGGCAGCACGGTGTTCCTCATCAGCGATCTCGCGCCGAATACGGTCGTGGACATCGATCTTTTCTGCACGCTTTGCGACCGTGCCGACGTCGATGCTTTTCGCGGGATTCGTGCCAAGGTCGAGGCGCGGGGCAGCGTCACCGAAGCCGACCCCCGGGTTGCGACCTTCAGGAACGGCATCATCAAATTCCTGCGCGTGCTCGGATTGTTTGGCTAGCGTGGGACCGGCAGCGAGTGTCAGGGCCTGCTAGACTTGCGCGGGCATTTCGTCTTTGGATTTCACCGCATGCTTTAGTTCGCGAGCAGAGGGATACCAGTATTATTCATAAGAAGAATAGGAAAACACATCATGCTTGTTTATCACACGTTTCAGAACCTCCGCGTCTTGCTCTGCGCCGCACTGCTTGGCGCTTTGGCCTCAGGCCAACTCTGGGCACAGACCAAACCGAAGGTACTCGACGTCGGCATTGAAAAGCCGGCATCGGCCATCTACATAGGAAACAGCTTTTATTATTACAACAATAGCCTGCACAATCACGTATCGGCACTGCTCAGGGCTGCCGACTCCAAGCAACGTTTCCGCAGCGTTTCGGCGACCCTCAGCGGCTCGGGTTTCGATTGGCATGACGTGGAATCGTACTTTCGCCCCAATGCAGTTAGCTCATATTCGTTTGTGGCGGGAAACAACATTGTCTTCAACAAACTCGACAGGCTGTTTGACCTGGCCATCATGATGGACTGCAGCCAGTGCCCAATCCATCCGCAGCTCAAAACCGTGTTTCGCGACTATGCCAGGAAACACAGCGATACGGTGCGCAAGCACGGCGCCAGACCGGTGTTTTTCATGTCGTGGGCGTATGCCGATGCACCTGAGATGACGGTCCAGCTGGCCGATGCATACACGCAGGCTGCCAACGACAACGATGCATTCGTCATTCCGGCGGGGCTTGCCTTTGCGCGCTCCGTCGCTCAGCGGCCGGAACTCAACCTTTACGTTGCCGACAAGCGGCACCCCAGCCTGGCGGGCACCTACCTCGCCGCGTGCACGACGTATGCGGCGCTATTCAAGACATCCCCGGTAGACCTCAAGTACACCGCGGGCCTGGATGAGGCCACGGCGAAATTCCTGCAGAACGTGGCATGGGATACTGTGCGAGACTATTTCAAGCCATAAAGGCGGCAGCGGCATGAAGGAACAGCGTGGACCAGAAGATCATCGACCTCTACGACGAATACACCCACGCACCGCTCGAGCGGCGGGGGTTCATCAAGCGCCTCACGGCGCTGACCGGGAGCACGGCCGCGGCAATGGCGGCGCTGCCGCTGTTGGACAGCAACCATGCGCTCGCCGCCGTCGTGCCGCCGGACGATGCGCGCATCGAAGGGAGCCACGTGACCTATGCAGGTGCTTCCGGTCCCATCCGCGCCTATCTCGCCAGGCCGAAAGGGACGGCAAAGCTGCCCGCCGTGGTCATCATCCACGAGAACCGCGGGCTCACGCCGCATATCGAGGACGTGGCGCGCCGTGCCGCGGTCGAGGGCTTCGTCGCGCTTGCACCCGACATGCTCTCTCCATTTGGCGGCGCGCCCGCGGACGAGGATTCCGCACGGCAGATGTTCACCAAGGTCGATCCCGCAACCGCGCTTGCGGATCTGGTCGCAGGCGTATCCTACCTCCGGGCACGCGCCGACGCCTCGGGCAAAGTCGGCTGCATCGGTTTCTGTTGGGGCGGAAGCATGGCCAACAAACTGGCGGTGAGCTTGCCCGGACTCGCCGCGGCGGTACCGTTCTACGGCAGCCAGCCTGCCGCGGCCGACGTGCCGAAGATCAAGGCGAAGCTGCTGCTGCATTACGCCGGCAGCGACGATCGCGTCAACGCGGGCATCGCCGCCTACGAAGCGGCGCTGCAGGCCGCCGGCGTGAGCTACACCACGCATGTGTACGCGGGCACCCAGCACGCCTTTCACAACGACACCGCCGGCGCGCGCTACAACAAGGAAGCCGCCGAGCTCGCCTGGCGCCGCACGGTCGCGTTTCTCAACGCCACGCTCAAACCCTGAGCCCGCATTCGCGCTTCAGTCCCGCTTGACCGGACGCGGCCTCAGCTTGCGGCCGGCGCAGGCCGCCGGCTCATCTGCGCACCGACGATGCCGGCGATCACCAGCGCGCCGCCGGCGAGCTGCGCCGGCGCGAGCCCCTGCCCCAGCAGCAGCCAACTGCCGCCGATGGCGACGATCGGCTCGAGGTTCATCACGAGACCCGTGCGTAGCGGCCCGATGCGCGTGGCGGAAGTGAACAACGCGACGAGGCCGATCGCGTAGAGCACGCACACCCCGGCCACCGCTGCGAATCCGAGCGTACTCTTCGGCCACATGAACGCGTTGCCCGCGAGCGTGCTGGCGGCAAGCACGGCCGAGGTGCTGATCATCATCCAGAAAGTGCGGCTTTTCGCGTTCACATGGCTCAAGCGGTGCGTCGACACCACCAGGATGCCGGCGGTGAGCACTGCAGCGAGCATGGCAAAGCCGATACCCTTTGCATCCACGGCTTCGGGCGAAGCACCGGTGGCGAGCGCAAGGCCGACGAGCGAAACCAGAGCGAACAGCAGCGTGCGCCCCGACATGCGCTCGAACCCGACCAGCGCGCCGAACACGCCGATGATCAGCGGATTCACATAGAACGCCAGGATCGCGAGCGGCACGCGCAGGATCTCGATCGCCTTGTAGAAGGAGAACACGCCCAGCGCGAAGAACAGCCCAAGGGCGAGCAGCAGCGCGCGCTCGCGGCCGGTGGTGTGCCGACGCTCCCCGCCGAGGCGCAACGCGACACCGATGGCGAGCGCGGCGAAGGCGCAGCGCACGGTGACAACCGTCGCCGCGTTGCTGCCGTCCTCGAAAGCGAAGCGCGCCAGCACCACCGCCAGGCCGTAGACGAGCGCGCAGCTGAGTACGTGGCGGTAATCGGAAAAGTGCAAGCCCGTCAGCGCTTGAGCAGCCGCGCTACTTCTTCGCTGGTTCCGCCGGTTTGGCTTCCGCCGTCGGCGCGGGAGCGGGCGCCTGCACGATCTCGATCTTTGCCTTGGCCTTCATCTCGTCGAAGAATTTCTTCAGGTTCTGCTGCTGCATTTGCTGCACCAGCGCGGGCTTGATCTGTTCCAGGGCTTGAACCTGCTGCGGACGCGAGTCTTCCACCAGTATGACGTGATAGCCGAACTGCGACTTGATCGGCGCTTCGCTAAATTTGCCCTTGGCCAGTTGGGCGACCGCCGCGCCGAATTCCGGAACCATGCCGCGCGGATCGAACCAGCCCAGGTCGCCGCCGCTGGCTTTGGAGCCACGGTCCTTGGATTTTTCCCTGGCCAGCGCTTCAAATACTTTCGGGTTTTTTTTCAGCCTGGCGATGACGTCCTTGGCCTCGGCTTCCTTCTCCACCAGGATGTGGCGCGCCTTGTACTCGGTTCCGCTCGACTGCGCCTTGATCTTCTCGTACTCGGCCTTGAGCATGTCGTCGCTGATGGTATTGTTCTTGAGGTAGTCCTGCACGAACGCATCCACGAGGATGGATTGCCGGCTCAGATCGAGCCGATCCGACACTTCGGGCACCTTGTCCAATCCCTTCTTGACGGCTTCCTGCGTGATGATGACCTGCATGGCCAGACTGTCGATGAACTGGCTGCGCGACTCGGCGCTGGCCGGCCGGCCCAGATCGGTGCGCTGCTTGAGCATCATTCCGACGAGGCGCTCGCCGATGGGGATGCCGTTCACGGTCGCGGCCACCGCATCCTTGGATGACCCGGCACCCTGCGGGGAGTCGTTGGAACTGCACGCGACCAGGAGCAGCAGGGAAGCAGCGCTTGCCAGCAGAATTCGGGGCTTGATAAACATCTTTGCGTTTTCCTATTGAAATGGGTTGGAAAAGGGGTCAGAACGACCCTTTATCGGGCAAAAGGCGAATTCTACCTGCGATTGGACGATCAAACGCCCGCTCTCTGCAGCGGCGCCTTGATCGCCTCATTCAGCGTCGCCAGGCTCTCCGACAAATGGGCCTTCGCTTCCTTGCTCTTTTGTCTCGCCAGCGCCGTCTGAATCTGACGGCCGAGCTGCAGGGCGTTCGCGCGCTGGAGACTGCGCCCATCCGCCGGCGTCGCCGCCGCGGGCTTGACCAGCATGGTCGCGAGACGCTTCAGGTGCTCCCGCTGAAGGTTACGGCGCCGGGACGTGATCTCGGCGCCCGTGCGCAGCTCCGACCAGATCGCGCCTTGCAGCGTGTCGTAGAGTTCCGACAGCTTCAGCAGCGACGCCGGATCGGCGACCTTGTCCGGGGAATCGAGGAGTCGCTGGGCGACACTGTCGGCAAGCAGGACATCGAGCACGGCCTTTTGCAGGTTAAGCACGCTGTTGGCGATGGAGACGTCCGGGTTGGGTGTGCGCTCGAAGTGGTCGATGGACAGGCGCGACACCAGCTCGGGCCTGAGTTTGAAGCTGTCCGCCCTGAACAGTCCGTCGGTGACCAGGGCCAGCGCCTCCCGCTGCTTCGCCGCAGGAGTAGGTTCGTACAGCGGGCGGGCGGTGCCGGCGCGGTCGCGTACATGTTTGACGCCGCCCACGTACTTGGCGACCATCGGCGCCACCCGGGCCAACTGGCGGAAACCGGCGGCGAATGAGCGAGTCAGGCGCTCGTAGCTTTCCCCGGGCGCGAGTTTCAGGAATTCCAGTCGATCCCACAACTCCTGTGTCAGCTTCATGCGCTTCTTGTAGTACGCGATCGGATCCGACCCCAGGTCGAAGCGATTCACTTCCGGGTCGATGCCCATGGCGATGCTGCCGTACCCGGCGTCCTCGTCCGTGCCGTAGACCAGGAGCGGATCCGTGGAGGTGCGAGCGGCGATCCTCGCCAGTTCGGCCTTTTCCTCTTTCGGGTCGAAAGAACGGTACGCATATTCGATGGCGAGGTAGTCATAGGGCCCCAGGGTGGACATCATGTATTCGCCCTGCACCTCGCCCTTGGCTGCCAGGTTGAAGGGAATATAGTCCATGACGGAACTTGTCATGCCATGGACCTTCGTGAACGCGGGGTCTTCCATCTGCTTGAGCGTGTAGACCATCGACGAGCGGAAGTTGTGGCGCAGGCCGAGGGTATGGCCGACCTCGTGCATGATGGTTTCCTTGACGTACTCCTGCGCCAGTTTCTCCGCCTCGGCGCTGTCCATCGCCAGGCCGCGGGCCTCCAGCAGGTCCATGGCGAAGTGCATTTCAGAAGCCGCTTCCGCCGCATGGTTGCACGAGAGAAACAGGCTTTGCTGGCGCGGGTCGGCGATGCCCGCGGCACCGGCGTCGAATACCAGCGGCTTGCCCAGATCCTCGGCCACCATCAGCCGCGCTCCCCGGGCAAAGACATCGGACATGCCGATATCGGCGTCGAGGATTTCCCCGCTGCGATGGTCCACCCGGGACGGTCCGATGGCGAAGCCGACGTCGGCGCCGGCGAACCAGCGCACTGAAGCATGGCGCGCATCCATGGTGTCGAAATTGTCATTGTCCGTTTGCTGCCGGGCGACGATCGCATTCCTGAAGCCTGACTTCTCGAACGCCTTGTTCCATTCGAGAATACCTTCGCTCACCGCCTTGCGGTATTTCACGGGAACATTCCTGTCGATCCAGTAGGTGATCGGCTCCTTCGGCTCGGACAGCGCGGCGGCGGGTTCCTTTTTCTCCAGGCGCCAGCGGTTCACGTAATGGACCTTGGTCTTCGGCGTGATGTCCTCGGTGTAGTCGGCGCGGGTGGTGACGAAATGCCCGACGCGCTCGTCGGCCAGCCGCGGCAACATGGGCGTCTCCGGCAATCGGGCGAAACTGTAGTAGAAGCTCACGAACAGGCTGCGCGAGTCCGGCGTCGTCTGTGGCGGCGGTGGCGGCGGTGGCGTCGGCGGCGTCGGTGGCGTCAGCGGCGGCGCCGCCAGCTTGGGTACGTTGAAATGCACCTGCACCTGCACGCCGGTCATGTCCCTGTTATTGTCGACGCGGGAGATGCTGGTATTCTTCGCATCCAGCGCAAAGGGCATGCGGAAAGCGGTCTCCAGCCGAGTCAGATAGCCGGGGATGTCGGCGAAGAGCAGGCTGTTGACCTCCACCAGCACGGCCTTGCTATCCGGGTCGGGCTTCGATGCCGCAACGGCGCTGGCGAGCAGACTGTCGGAGAAACTCTCGGCGACAAACTGTGCCTGGGGCGTGCCCGCCTGGGCAAAGAAACGCATGTTCTTGGCGACGAGCTGGATCTGATTGCCGATCCTGCGAAAGATGACCTGGTGGCCTTTACCCATCTGGCTGCCGTAAAGTCCGCGCTCACCGATGCTTTTCGGGATGTTGTAGGCAAAGCTGAAAGGCTTGTCGAATTGGTCTTGCGCAATAGCCAGCCAGGTTTTTTCGTCCTTCTCATAAAGCGTGAAAAATCCGGGAATTTCCTTCGCCTCCTTGACCACGTCCTTGAAGGGTTTGGGCGCCGCAGGGGTTGGCGCGCTGCCCGCAGCGGCAGTCGGTGGGTGCGCGGGGGCAGTGCCGGCGGGATCCGGCGCTTGTGCCGACACCGTTTGGGCCAGAAGAAGGAGAACGCCGGCGAGAAAGGCGGCGGCCCGGGCTTGATAGCTTGGCATGGCAGGGATCCTCATTTGTTTGCTGAAAGCGGGAAAACGGGAAGGACAAGCCCCCAGGCGCGGCGAGTTGCGTTGCCTCTTCGGGGCAACTGCGCGCAACTCGCCGCGTCATTCAAGTTGCGGCGGAACCGGCTAATACACCTTGGGGACGAAGCGCTGACTCGACATCTTCGGACGCTTGTAGCCGATGTCGCCCTGCCGCGGCGGCACTTCGATCTCGACCGGCGTCATGTTTTCATAGGGAATCTGCTTCAGCAAATGGGCAATGCAGTTGAGGCGGGCTTTTTTCTTGTTGTCCGCTTCCACCACGTGCCAAGGGGTTTTCTTCTTGTCGGTAGCGGAAAACATCGCGTCCTTCGCTTTGGAGTACTCGCTCCAGTGCTTGCGTGACTCCATGTCCATCGGGCTCAGCTTCCAGCGCTTGGTCGGATTGCGAATCCGCTCCTGGAAGCGTTTTTCCTGCTCCTCGTCATTCACCGAGAACCAGTACTTGATGAGGTAAACGCCCGAACGAATAAGCATTTCTTCAAACAGGGGACAGGATCGCAGGAACTCCTCGTATTCGGCTTCGCTGCAAAAGCCCATGACGTGCTCCACGCCGGCGCGGTTGTACCAACTGCGGTCGAAAAGCACGATTTCCCCCGCCGCGGGCAGATGCGGCACATAGCGTTGAAAATACCACTGGTTGCGTTCGCGTTCGGTTGGCGTGCCCAGCGCGACAATCCGGCATACCCTTGGGTTGAGGCTCTCGGCGATGCGCTTGATGACGCCTCCCTTGCCGGCGGCATCGCGGCCCTCGAAGATAACAGCGACTTTGAGGCCGCGCAGGCGGACCCACTCCTGAAGTTTGATCAGTTCGACCTGCAGCCGCGCAAGCTCCTTGACGTACTTGTAGTCCTTGGGCGGCTTGCGCTGCCTGGCCCGTCCCGTCAGGTGCCAGATCTGCTCGATTGCGGCAGTTTCCTTGGCGTCGGCCAGGACCTCGCCACCGTTGGTCTTCCGGCGTTGCTTCTTCTTTGCCATCTCTCCTCCCTGAAGATTTGCCAACACGCGGCACAGAATATCACGACCGGTTCAAGCGCGACGGGAGGACATTCACCGCGCCGGCAGCTTCCGCGTTCAGCGCCGCCGAAGTGCCGTCGGTCGGATGTTTTTTTCGCCAGACAGGAAATAGTTCACAGCCGCACAGTCTCGCGCGGCCGCATAATCGGCTTGCGTCTGAGTTTCTCCTCCTCCCCCTTGGACGCAATGGCCCGGGACGAAGCTGTTCCGGGCCGTTCTTTTGGAGTTGCCGGCGCGCGTCCCGGCGTCGTGCGATAAACTGGTCGAAGATATGCAAGAGCTTCCTTACCTGAACCAGACTATCGCGCACAAGGGACCCATTTCACCATGATGCCATTCCCCATCGAACGCTGGCATGCAATCGTAAAGTCACGGGACGCGCGGGGCCTGGGCGAGTTGCTGGCTGACGAAGTCGTATTCGAATCGCCCGTCGTTCATACGCCGCAGGCCGGCAAGGCGATCACGCAAAAGTACCTCACTGCCGCGATGCAGGTGTTGAACAACGGCTCCTTCAAGTACCTCAATGAATGGTATGGCGAAACCTCGGCGGTCCTCGAATTCCAGTGCAGCTGCGACGGCGTGTTGATCAATGGCGTCGATATAATCGAATGGAACGCCGCTGGCAGGATCAGCCGCTTCAAGGTCATGGTCCGGCCGTTGAAGGCCATCAACGCCTTGCACGAAATGATGGGAAAGATGCTGCAGCGGCCGGGATAGGCGCCAAAGGTCCGGCAATCGGCAATGCCGCGCGGCGCCCGTCGTTTTTGCGCGGCCTCACAAAGTGTAGCTCACGCCCGATCCCAAATGGCTGCCTCGGTCCATCCCAGCGCGGCGAAATCGGTGGATCGCAAAGCCGCCTCGCCTTCGCAAAAGAACTCATCCAGTTGCGGCGGTTTGACCGGGGTACCGGCGAGCATGGCATGCGCCTGGCCGCGATGATGGATCTGATGCTGAAACAGGTGGGCGAGCAGCCGCGCGCGCGTGTCCCGCTGCGCCTGTTTCGGGCGCGCAATGGTCACGTAGCGGCCGAGTCCGGCATCCTTCAGTTCTGAGCAATAGGCGATCAGCCTGCGGTCCGTCAAAGACTGTTCGCGCGCCAACTCGGTGCAGGCGTGAAAGGGTTCTTCGGGATCGAAGAACGCATAGCAGTCAGGGTGCGGCGGTTCGCCGCGCGATTCGCGCTCCAGCGCATCAACATAGAACCAGTCGACGATCAGAATGTGATTCAGCGTCGCCTTGATCGAGGGGAAGAAGCCGGTGCGCGGCGCGACAAAATCCGCCTGGGACAACTGCGCGCACGCCTTGAGCAGGCGATGGTTGGCCCAGGCATTGTTGTATGCCATGGACAGAAAGTGCTGCGACAAGGCGTCCATAGCTTGCTCTCCGCCAATGGGAAAAGCCCGGAGATGCCCGTCCCTATTGCCTCTCCAGGAAACAATCCATTTCCAGCCGGTGGCGCTGCCTCGATGTCGAAGCGCTTCGCTCGCTTGCCGCGCCTCGCGAACTGCAGAAAAGTGCGTCAGCGCGCATGCGTCACGCCGCCATCCACCACCAGCGTCGCGCCGACCACATAGTCGCCGGCGCGCGATGCGAGATAGATCGCCGCGCCCGCCATGTCCTCGTCGCGCCCGATGCGTCCGGCCGGAACGCGCTTGACCACTTCGGCGGCACGGTCGCGCGCGTCCTTGTTCATCTCCGACGCGAACGCGCCCGGCGCGATCGCGCTCACCACGATGTTGTCCTTGATCAGGCGCAGCGCCATGCGCCGCGTCAGGTGAACCAGGCCCGCCTTGCTCGCCGCGTAAGAGTAGGTTTCCTGCATGTTCACGGATATGCCGTCGATCGAGACGATGTTGATGACCTTGGCCGGCGCGCCCGCGGCCGCCTTGCGCAACAGGCCGATGAAGGCCTGGGTGATGAAGAACGGCATCTTCAGGTTCAGGTCGACGACCTTGTCCCATCCATTTTCGGGGAACTCGTCGAACGGCGCACCCCAGGCCGCGCCCGCGTTGTTCACCAGGATATCGAGCTTCGATTCATGCGCCGCGTAAGCCTCGACCAGCGCGCGGGCACCCTCCACCGTGGACACATCCGCCGGCAGGGAGACGCAGGGGCCCGCGGCGGACAGTTCCGCCGCGGCCTTGTCGCAGGCGTCGGCCTTGCGCGAGGAGATGTAGACGCGCGCGCCCTGGGCGAGAAACCCGGCCGCGATCATGCGGCCGATGCCGCGCGAGCCTCCGGTGACGAGCGCGCTGCGGCCCGCGAGCGAGAAAAGATCGTTCATCGGTTTGCCTGTTTCAGCAGGCACGCCGACCGGCCGGCCAGCGCGCGCCCGGACGGCCTCAAGCCTCGTACTTGAACGACAGCGACACCCGCGTGCGGAAAGCGGTCACCTTGCCGCGCTCGACCTTCATGTCGGTCTTGATCACCTCGGCCACGCGCAGGTCGCGCAGCGACTTGGCCGCGACCTCCACCGCCTTTCTACCCGCATCCTCCCATGAAGTCTTGCTTAGTCCGATCACCTCGACAATTTTGTAGACGCCTCCGCCGTTTTTCTTGGCCATCTTGCTCTCCTCAGGTTAGTGCGCCTCGCAGCCCGACCGGGTTCGGCGCAACACCAATGATACGCCTGCGTCAAAATTCTAGATGCGCAGCCAGCCACGCCTGGCCGCATGGTGCACCAGGATGCCGAACACAACGGCAACGCCGACGTTCCAGATTGCCAGCGCCGCGGTCGCGAGCACCACGAAGCGGTCCGCTTTTTCCGTGCCCGTGTCGCGGCTGCCGAGCGCGAGCTGCAGGCCGGCCAGGAACAGGATGACGCCAAGGACGCTTTGAGGAAATATCCTGAAGACGGTGCCGATCGAGGACGACAGGAACAGCCCCGCGACTAACAGGACGCTGCCGAGAATGATGGACGAGCCGCCCGTGCGCGCGCCGAACTGGACGTGGCCCGCCATGCCGCCCGCCCCGTGGCACATCGGAATACCGCCGATCAGGCTCGATCCCAGGTTCATCAAGCCGGTGGAAAACGCCACCGAGCGCTCGCTCACGGGGCGATCGGGAAACAGCCGGTTGTTTTCTTCGGTGATCGCGACGTAGGCGTTGCCGAAGGTGAGAGGAAGCTGCGGCAGCGACAGCAGGATCAGTCCGGTCCAGAGCTCGCTCATAGACAAAGTCCCCCAGGCAAGGGCCGGAATCCGAAATTCGGGTTTAAGCGCACCCAATTCCCGCAACAGGTCGGGCTCCTTGATCAGCGCCATCATCACGCCGATCGCCAGCAGCACCAGCATCGCCGGCACGCGCGGGCGGCCGAGCAATACGAGCGTCAAGGCGAGCAACAGCCCCGCGACCCAGGCACTGGTCGACATCATGCGGATGCCCTCGAGCATGAAGGAAAAGCCCAGTCCCATGACCACGCCCAGGAGCGCCGAGCGCGGCACCCACGCTGCCGCGCGCCTGCCCAGGCCGGTCACGGCCAGAGCGATCCACAGGAGGCCCGTCGTCAGCGCCGCGCCGACGACGACCGCCGCACCCAATCCTGCCGCGAGCGTAGCCTGGCTGACGGCTGCCGCGCCGATTGCCTTCATCGGTTGCACCGGAAAAGGCGTGCGGTAGATCGATCCGACCACGATCAGGGCCACGCCAAAGGCGACCAGCAGGCCGTTGGCATCCATCTTCAGGATCGACACATAGGCGGCCACGAACGGGATCAGCGTCCCCAGATCGCCGAAGGCCCCGGCCCACTCAGGCAGGTCGAAGCGGTTTTGCGGGCGCGCGGACGAGTCGTTCATATGGCCGGACACCGCCGGTTTCAGGAGAAGTACACCAGTGCCGCCGCGATCACGCCGGGAACAGCTTGAGCCCAGAGGATCTTGCGACTGACGGTGACCGCGCCGAAAACCCCGGCCACGATGACGCAGCCGAGAAAGAAGATCTTGATCGAGTCCCCCGCCCCTCCCAGGCTCAGACCCCAGACGAGCCCCGCCGCAAGAAAGCCGTTATACAGTCCTTGGTTCGCCGCGAGCGACTTGGACGCCGCCGCGAACTCCGGCGTGAGACCGAAAACGCGCCGCCCGAGCGGCGTGTCCCAGAAGAACATTTCCAGCACCAGAAAGTAGAGATGCAGCGCCGCCACCAGGCCGACCGCGATATTCGCCGTTATCTGCATTTGTTGCTCCTCTCAGCTGGCAAGCAGCTGCGTAAACGATTCCCCGGTGAACGAATGCGCCTGGGCGAAACCCGAGACGAAACGCACCGACTCCGGCCGAATCCTGAACAAGGAAAAATCGGCAAACCCGAACAGTTGCGCGGCGTCTGGAAATCGCGCGAGATACGCCGCCGTAAACCCGGGCAGGTCCGGCGCGTCGGACCCAATCTCGAGCGCGGTGCCCTGGATCGAAGCGCGCGGGAGCGCCAGCGCGGAGGTGCCGCTCCCTTCCTCTTGCCTGACCAGCAGACTGACGCGCGCATCGGCGCGCATGTCCTTGGTATGAGACGCGAGCCTGCTTACGTGGACCAGCAATCCCGAACCGTTCGGTGCAATGGCGTAGGGGACCATCGACACATAGGGAGCCCCCGCGTGCAGCGTCCCCAGCGCGGCGACCGAACGCCCGCGCAGCAGCCCGATGAGTTGCGCCGCCATCGTCTCGTTCATCGGGTCTCGTTGATCTCAGGCTTGGCCCGCGGCGAGGATTGCCCGGCGCAACTCGTCGTAATTGCGCGTGACCGGGAACTGCGGAAACTCGGCCACCACGTTGGCGGGCGGGCAGAACAGAATGCCGGCATGCGCCTCGGCCAGCATGGTCGTGTCGTTGTAGGAATCGCCGGCCGCGATGGTGTGGAAGTTAAGCTCCCTGAACGCTTTCACCGAAGCGCGTTTCTGGTCCGGCATGCGCAGCCGGTAGTCGCGCACGCGGCCGCCCGGCTCGACCACGAGCTCGTGGCAAAAGAGCGTCGGGTAGCCCAGCGCGCGCATCAGCGGCGCGGCGAACTGGTAATAGGTATCCGACAGGATCACGACCTGGCATTCTCCCCGCAGCCAGTCGAGGAATTCGCGCGCACCCAGGAGCGGGCGCATGCCGGCGATGACTTTCTGAATGTCGGGCAGGCCAAGTCCACGTGCGTCGAGGAGGTCCAGCCGGCCGCGCATCAGCTTGTCGTAATCCGGCTCGTCGCGCGTCGTCCTTGCCAGTTCGGGGATGCCGGTGCGCTGCGAGAATTCGATCCAGATTTCGGGTATCAGGACGCCTTCCAAATCAAGACAGACGATCTGCAACTGGGGAGCTCCACAAAATGCGATGTGACCAGCAAAACTGCATGTGGCGAAAGCGATGCTCCCGCGACGGCAATTGTAATGCAGCGGCGCTGATTTCCCAAAATCCCGAAATACGGCAACCGGTCCGGGAAGTTCCCCCGAGCCGGTGGGCCAGTTTCGCCGCGCCTGGGATTGTTCACATTCATTCGCATTCGACCGCACCGTTCCATGTGCACCAACGCCCCCCCCCTGCAGTTTATCGACGGATAGAAAAAATTCGTTGGCGCTCTGCTGGCTTTATTGTTCATATGGCGGCGCGCCAGACGCTACGCCCTAGGATGCCGCAATCGTCGGAGAATGCTTTTGGCGTCGATAGAAACGTCCGCATGGAGAAACTATCATGTCGCGAGAGTACGCCCCGTTAGCATCCAGCCTGCTCCAGCCGGCCTGCGATTTCAGCAGTCCTTCCAAGGCGTTGCCGGAGCGGGTAACACTGGACAATCCGGCAATCGACGTCATGACCGATCTGAAGTGCGTCAATGCCGTCGTCATCCAAGCACACGATACCGTCGAGGAAGCAAACAGGCGCATGCTGCAGCGCAGCGTACGTTTGCTGCTGGTGCTCGATCACACGCGCCGGGTCGAAGGCCTTATTACCGCGACCGACACGCTGGGCGAAAAGCCGATGCGGTTGGTCGCAGAACGCCGATGCAGGCGCGAGGAGGTGCTGGTGCGCGAGATCATGACGCCACAAAGCCGTCTGGAAGTGCTGGACATCGCGGATGTGCTGCGCGCGACGGTAGGACATATTGTGGCAACGCTCAAACGGGCCGGACGCCAGCACGCGATGGCGGTGGAGTATGACCGCGGCGGCATCCAAACGGTGCGCGGCTTGTTCTCCACCTCGCAGATTGGACGCCAGCTCGGGGCGGTGATCCAGACTGCCGAAGTCGCGCGCACGTTCTCCGAGATCGAAGCGGCACTCGTGCATTGACGCGGAAAGGCTTCCCGCGCGTCGGGCGACATCATGCACGCGCGCTTGCCGGAGGCAGAGCCCATTGACTCTCGAAAAGGACGACCATGCGGTTGATCTTGTTCGGTCCACCGGCGGTGGGCAAAGGTACCCAGGCCGGCTTCATTGCACAGCGCTATGGCATCCGACAGATTTCCACCGGTGACATGCTGCGGGCGGCGATAGTCAAAGGGCTGCCGCTTGGGCTGCAGGCAAAGAAGTACATGGATTCGGGCGGCCTGGTTCCCGACGAAGTCATCATCGGAGTGGTAAAGGAGCGGATCGAACAGCCGGACTGCGAAGGCGGTTTCCTGTTGGACGGATTTCCGCGCACCATTCCACAAGTAGAGGCCATGGCAAAAGTCGGGATCGATATCGACGTCGTGGCGGAACTATGGCTCGATGAAATCGACCTGGTCAAACGCACGAGCGGTCGCCGGGTGCACCTGTCTTCAGGCCGCATCTATAACGTGATTTTCAATCCGCCGAAGATTGCGGGCAAAGACGACATTACCGGGGAAGACCTGGTCCAGCGCGTCGACGATCAGCCCGAGACCGCAAGGAAACGGCTGGAGGTTTATCGACTGCATGCCGCGGCGCTGACCGAACACTACCTGGATTGGGCCGCCAGTACGGATCCCCGCGCGCCCAAGTACGTGCGTATCTCCAGCGCCGGTCCGATAGAGGAAGTACGCGACCGGTTGTTTAGCGTGCTCGGTCCCGCCCGGCCACAGCGGCGGGTGCAACCCGCAGGCGTGGAGTTGTCGCGCCGGTAACAGGGCGACGCGACGCGCGCCGCAGCCGCTCCGCGCAATACACGCAAACGGCTCGCGCCGAGCGCGCCTCAGCGGGTCAGGCGCCGGTACACATCCGCCGCCTTCAGCGGCAACTGGCCGGCGTCGTCGATCAGCACCCAACTCGCCGGGCCGTACATGTGCGGCAGGTAGTCGCGCGCCTCTTCGTCGATGGTGACGCAGAACGGATGGATGCCGGACTGGCGCGCTTCGATCAGCGCCTGGCGCGTGTCCTCGATGCCGTAGTCGCCGCGGTAGCCATCGTGGAAATCGTCGGGCTTGCCGTCGGACAGCGTGAACAGGATGCGTGTCTTCGCCTCGACTTCGTTGAGGATGCCGCAAAGATGCCGGATGGCCACGCCCATGCGGGTGTAGTCGCGCGGCTCGACCCCGGCGATGCGGCCGCGCACCGCTTCTCCGTAGGGCTCGCCGAAAGTCTTGATGCGATAGATGTCGCAGCGCTTGCGCGTCCAGCCGGAAAAACCGTAGATGGCGTAGCGGTCGCCCAGCGCTTCGAGCGCCTCGCACAGCAGCACCAGCGCCTCGCGCTCGCAGGCGTTGATCCAACCCTTGGTCGAGCCGCTCATGTCGACCATGAACATGACGGCGATGTTGCGCTCGCTGCGCTGGCGCTGCACGAACAGCCGCTCGGAGGGCTCGATGCCGCTCCTGCGGTCGGCATAAGCCTCGACCACGGCGTCGAAGTCGATATCCTCGCCCTCGTGCCGGCGCCGCGCGAGCCGGTCTTCGCCGCGCAGCGCCTCGAAGCGCCGCCGCAGCTGCGCGATTCTCCCGGCGTAGCGCGCGCGCACCGCGGCGACGTAGCCCGGATCGCCCGGCAGCACGTCGGACTCGAACAGCACGCACCAGTCCTTGCGATAGTCGCGCCGGCGGAAATCCCACTCGTCATACAGTTTGCCGCCAGCGGCGTGCGATTCGCCAACACCGCCTGCGGCCTCGTCCTCGGGCAAATTTTCTCCCGCGTACGCGCCGGGCCCGGAGGCGAGCAGGTACTCCTCCGGGATCTCGCCGAAGTCCTGGATGATGGAGCGCATCAGCCTGGCGACCTCCTCCGGCGGCGCCACCGCCTCGCCGTCGATGTGCAGCTCGAACTCCAGTGTTTCGAAGGAACTCTCCACGTCAAATTCCGGCTCGGCCGCCGCCGGATCGCCCTTTTCGGCCTGCAGCGATTGGCGCAATTGCTCGAGCCCGCTGTATAGCGCGCGCCGCTCCTTCACAATGCGCTCGCCTCTGACCTGCTCCGCCCGCTCAGGATGCAGGCTGCCCGTGTAGGGGAAGGGATCGGGCAGCGGCAAAGGATAGAACTCGCGCAGCAGCGAAACGCTGTCGGCGACCGAACTATCGGCGCGTGACAGGCGCTCCTTCGCCGCGACGAGGCTCGCGGGAAGCGCTGCGCGCACCCCTGCAAGCAAACCGGCGAGGCCCGGAAACGCCCGTCCCATATGGCTCTCCAGCCGGATCGCCTCGAGCAGATTGAGCCACGCGAGGGCGCGTTCGGGCACGGCGTAGTGCGCGAGCACGGCGTTCAAGTCGAGATTGAAGCTGCCGTAACGCGCCTGCGCCCAGTGGTGCACGGCGATCGCCTTGTACAGGCGGAAGTTCTGCCCGCGCGTTGGATACGCGGCGATCCGCTCAGGCAGGAAAATGGTCTCCGTGTCGGTCCAGGTGTCAGCGGCGGGCTCGAGCTGCAGCCTGCGGCCGGCGAGGCCGCGCAGGAACAGTTCGAGCACGCGCGCGACCTCGGCGAGCGCCACGCCCTCCCCGGCGGCATCGGTGCGGCGCTTGAAGCCGGCGAGGTCCTTCAACGCGGCGCAGGCCGGGTACAGGCCCTGTTTGTCATACGCGTCCAAGGCATGCAGCAGCCATTTCTCCGTTCCGGCCTGGCCGAACAGGGCCAGCGCCTGCGGCGCCTGCGCCGTGAACTGGTAGCCGAGTTCGGCCACGTTGTGCGCCGCGACCTGGGCCCAGGCGAGCACGAATTCCTGCTGCGCGCGGGAAAGCGGCGCGATGCCCGCCGCAACGGCAGCAGCGCTGCGCCTCGAGGACAGCGCGGCGCAGAGGATATCGTCGAGTTTTTCCTCGAGCTCGGCTAGCAACAATCTGGATTCGTTCACTAGCCCCTCACCCTGGCCCTCTCCCCGCAAGCGAGGCTAGGGAGCATTATGTTCGCTGCGCTCTTCGTGCAATCTGGCTGATGTAAATTCAGCCCCCTCTCCCCCAGCGGGGGAGAGGGCTGGGGTGAGGGGGAAGCTTCAGAACACCGCCGACGCGAGTTCGTCGATCGCGGCGAGCATTTCGGGATCGTCGCTGAGAGCGAGCGAGATCGCCGCGGCGCAGGCGGCGCGGGGCGCCACGCCGCGCTGCATCAGCTGCGCCGCGTGCACCAGCAGACGCGTGCTCGCGCCTTCGTCCAGGCCGCTGCCCTTGAGGTTCCGCGTCATCGCGGCGAATTTCACCAGCCGCTCGGCGGTGGAAGCGTCGATGCCGGTCTCGGTGACGACGATCCGCGCCTCCAAGTCGGCGCGCGGATAGTCGAACTCGATCGCAACGAAACGCTGCCGCGTCGAATGCTTCAATTCCTTCAACACGCTCTGATAGCCCGGGTTGTAGGACAGGATCAGCATGAATTCGGCCGGCGCGCGCAGCAGTTCGCCGCGCTTCTCCATGGGCAGGATGCGGCGGCTGTCGGCGAGCGGGTGGATCACCACCGTGGTGTCCTTGCGCGCTTCCACGATCTCGTCCAGATAACAGAGGCTGCCCGAGCGCACCGCGCGCGCGAGCGGCCCGTCCATCCATACGGTCTGGTTGTCCACGATCAGGTAGCGCCCGACCAGGTCGGAGGCGGTGAGATCGTCGTGGCAGGACACCGTCACCAGCGGCCGCGCCAGGCGCCAGGCCATGTGCTCGACAAAGCGCGTCTTGCCGCAGCCCGTGGGCCCTTTCAGCAGCACCGGCACCCTGCTCGCCCAGGCCGCCTCGAACAGCGCCACCTCCCCGCCCACCGGCTCATAGTATGGCTCGGTTTCGATGCGGTCGAGATCGGCGGTAAGACGCCGGGTGTCGTGCAGATCGCTCATTTCAATTCGCGCGCACGACGGCCTTGCGACCATCCGATCTTCCGCGTGCTCCGAGGGTAGGAAGCCGGCGAATCTTCGCTCCTGCCTGCGCCTCGGCCAGCCGAAGCTCGTACAGCTTCTGCAAGTTCAGCCAGAATTTCGCGCTGGTGCCGAAGAAATGCGCCAGCCGCAAAGCGCTATCGCCAGTAACGGCTCGCTGGCCATTCAAGATTCCGGTAATTCTGTTCGTCGGCACTTTCAACTGCCGCCCGAGTTCGGCCGCACTCATTCCGAGTTTCGTAAGTTGCCCGGCGAGATGTTCTCCCGGGTGAATCGCGGTACGTGCCATGTACTGTTTCCCTGGTGATAATCGACAACCTCAACAATCTTCAATCCAGCCCCATCCTGCCACGCTTACGGCATATTCTATATCGTCTGGACACAAGATCAGACTTCAGCCCTAAACGGCACTCCAACCGAGGAAATGCGATAGGCATTGGTTCTGGGTTATCGTGGTGTCCGGAACGGCTGGAGACGACCCTAAGGAGACGGTCGCACTTCTCTGAAGCGGCCGTTCGTTGGTCACCCAGCGCTACCATTGATTCCAGTCTGGCATTTGGCGCGAGCACCGCATGAAAGCGTATGAGGTGCGGGCGAGGGCGCGGCACCAGGGCTGCGAGTCGTTGCATGAATTCGAGCGGCGACCCTGACGATGTAGCTCGTGCCATCGCGATAAAGCGTCTTCAGCTTGAGCGCGACCTGCCCACGGTCCGAGTGCGATGCGGTACGTGCAGGAGGCTGCTTGCAAGGGCGCGAGCACGTCATCGGGATCGATGCTGTCAGTGCGCGCCACGTAGGTAATGCCCTCTTCCTCGATCAGATGACCGAGGCGGGTCCGTCATCTCATGATTCTGTAGATGATTTTGTCGAGCACGGTTTGTAGTTGTTGGTTACTTGGGGCCGCAGCTTCATGGAACACGGGTGCGCCCTTTCCGCTGGCGCAATAGACGCCATCGAGCATCAGGTCATGCAGGTATATGTTCAGATTGGCGGTGGAGCGAAAGCGCTGGATGAGGGTGGCGGTGCCGGTGTCGGCTGCATTACGTTTCAGCCCCGCCTGATTAAGCAGAAATCCCGTGATGACCAAGGCCATTACGGCTACGCCATGGCGTGCATCGGCGACTGGGCGTTGGTGTGCTGCGGGCACTCGCATCAGGCCGAGGAGCGCAAGGTCGCGACCTTGAAAAGCGATGAGACCTGGCTTGTAAACCCCGGCACGGTGGCAGGTCTCGCCGCGCCTGGGACTTGGGCGCTGGGCGATCTGGCTACGATGCGCGCCGAGTTGCGGGAGTTAGGCAGTCAGACCGGTCGTTCATTAACCACCTCTATAGGTGCATAGTGAGATTGCTTCCCATTCTCTACACAGCGGCCTAAAATCTGCGGAGAGGGAATGCTCAGGATACAAGGGAGGAGATCGCCGCGATGTTCACGAACAATCCATTTACCGCTCTAACCGATGTGTTACCCGCGAACGCCATGCAGATCTATGTCATTCTCATGGTGCTTGCGGTGTTCGCTGGAACCTTGTTCGACATCATTCACAAGGGGAGCGCCAAGTATTTTTTCGAAAATTGGCGGAGGTCGAAGAACAAAGGGTCTCAGGAAGTCGGTGGCGGCGATTTGGTGTCGCTCGCTATCAAGACCGGCCTTGTGGATGTCCTGGCGTCCGCGGAATTCTGCAGCGTGCGCCGCCGGGTCGCTCATTTGCTGACCATGTACGGGTTCGTGATCTACATCATCACGACCGCCATCATGGTGTTCGGCTACGCGACACCCGCGACTCCGACACCCGGCATCCTGCCGTTGCTTTGGTGGATCGGCGGATTGATGATTTGCCTCGGGGGATACTGGTTCTGGTTCTTCATCCGGGTTGATGTCACCGCCGAGGGAAATTCACCGCTGCGCATCATGCGCGCGGATCTGTTCATCCTCTCGCTTATGGGCAGCGTAACGCTGGGCCTGATTTGGGCCTACCTGCAAACGAGGCCGAGCGCCGGGGCCAACGTGTTCTTCGGCTTGTATATCATCGCCACGACGGTACTGTTCGGATCGATACCGTGGTCCAAATTCGCTCACATGTTTTTCAAGCCCGCGGCGGCATTCGAGAAAAGAGTTTCCTACGCGAACGGCTCTAGGAGCAACCTGCCCGTCTCCTCCGACAAGCCCGAGCAGTTTGGCCACGCTCGCGAACAACCACGGAACTACTGATCAGCCCACGATCGATTTTCACTCCGGGAGACTAAGACCGCCATGCCAACCTTCGTTTATATGACCCGGTGCGACGGTTGCGGGCATTGTGTCGATATTTGCCCGTCCGACATCATGCACATCGATAAGACCACTCGGCGGGCCTACAACATCGAGCCTAACATGTGCTGGGAGTGCTACTCCTGCGTGAAGGCCTGTCCGCAGAACGCCATCGATGTCCGTGGCTATGCCGACTTTGCCCCGCTGGGGCACAGTGTCCGGGTACTTCGGGAAGAGGCCAAGGGGACCATTTCGTGGCGGCTTAAGTTCCGGGACGGCCGCGAGAAAAACTTCGAGTCCCCGATCCGGACGACACCTTGGGGATCGATCAAGGGGCCGGCCGAGTACGATGCACCCCGCCCCGAGGATTTCGCCAAACAGGAACTCGCGCACGAACCGGAAGCGCTCAAAATCAGCGGGGGATTGCCCGCATTGCGTCCCGATCAACTCAAGCAGGGAGTCGTCTGATGGGGCTGTTCGGAGGCAGGAAAACTGTATTCGTTGACGCGGACATCCTCGTGATCGGCGGCGGCATGGCCGGCTGCGGGGCAACTTACGAGTCTCGGTACTGGGGGCGCGACCTGAAGATCGTCTGCGTCGAGAAAGCGAACATCGAGCGCAGCGGCGCCGTCGCCCAGGGCCTCTATGCCATCAACTGCTACATGGGCATGCAGTGGGGCGAGAACCAGCCCGAGGACCATGTCCGCTATGCGCGCAATGACCTGATGGGGCTCGTGCGCGAGGACCTGGGCTACGACATCGCCCGGCATGTGGACTCCTCGGTGCACTTGTTCGAGGAATGGGGCCTCCCGATCATGCGGGACCCCAAGACCGGACGCTACCAGCGCGAGGGCAAGTGGCAGATCATGATCCACGGCGAAAGCTACAAGCCGATCGTCGCCGAGGCGGCGCGCAAGGCCGCGTCCGAGGTCTACAACCGAATCATGGTCACCCACCTGTTGATGGACAAGAGCAAGGCCAACCGGGTCGCCGGCGCCGTAGGGTTCAACGTCCGTACAGGTGATTTCCATGTGTTCCGCGCGAAAGCCGTCGTCGTCACCGCCGGTGGTGCGTCCCACATCTTCAAACCGCGCTCCGTGGGCGAGGGAATGGGGCGTACTTGGTATGCGCCCTGGAGCAGCGGATCCGCTTACGCTTTGCCGATCCAGGTCGGCGCCAAGATGACGCAGATGGAGAACCGCATCGTCCTGACCCGTTTTAAGGACGGCTATGGTCCAGTCGGCGCCTACTTCCTCCATCTGAAGACGTACACTCAAAACGGCTATGGCGAGGAGTACGAGTCCAAATGGTATAACCAGACGAAGGAATTAGTGGGCGACTACGTTGACCATCACCCGGTACCGACCTGCCTCAGGAACCACGCCTTTATCGAGGAGGTGAAGGCCGGCCGCGGCCCTATCCGAATGGTTACCAAGGAGGCGTTCCAGGATCCCCACAAGGAGACCGTTGGATGGGAGAACTTCCTGGGCATGACGATCGGGCAAGCGGTCGTCTGGGCGTCGCAGAACATCGACCCGAAGCACATCAATCCCGAGCTGACTACGTCCGAGCCTTATGTCATGGGCTCTCACGCCACCTGCTCCGGCGCGTGGGTGAGCGGACCGGAAGACTATGCTCCTGCGGACTATCAGTGGGGATACAACCGCATGATGACGGTCGATGGGCTTTTCGGCGCCGGCGATACTATCGGCGGCACCGCGCACAAGTTCTCGTCAGGGTCGTTCGCGGAAGGCCGGATCGCCGCCAAGGCGGCTGTCAAGTACGTGAACGACATTGGGAATTCCCAGCCTCAGGTCAGCGAACAGGAATATCAGGACCTCGAAAAGTTGATCTTCCAGCCATTGGAGAACTACCGGGTGGGCCGCAACGAGATCGTCGCCGGAACCGTTTCGCCGAGTTATCTCCTGCCGATCCACGGTCTTCAGCGTCTCGAGAAGATCATGGACGAATACGTCGGCGGCACTAGCACCAACTACATGACGAACGGGATGATGCTCAACCGCGGCCTCGAGTTGCTGACCATGCTGAAGGAAGACATGAGCTGCATGGGCGCCGAAGACCTTCACCAGCTTCAGCGCACGTGGGAGCTGCACCACCGGCTTCTTACCTCGGAGTCCGTGACCCACCACACGCTGTTCCGCGAGGAAACGCGGTGGCCGGGGTATTACTACCGCGGTGATCACATGAAACTGGATGACGAGAAATGGCATTGCTTCACCCTGTCCCGTTACGACCGGAATACCGGAAAGTGGGAAATTGAGAAGGCGCCGGTCTATCACATCATCGACTGACACGGCCGAACCTCGATCCCCTCAAGTTCATGGGCTCTAAGTACGATCCGAAGTCCCGGCGAAGCTCCCGGTGCACCACATCGTCCCGGGATTCCACCTACTGAAAACATGATGATCCGGTAGTTCTATTCTTGACACGCCACACGTCCACCACCTGCTGTCTATCTCACGATGGATCCAATTCGACCCGTTCCAGTCAATTAAATTTCTCGGAAACTGGCGGTCAGCATAGGCGCTCCGTATGCCCAGTTTCCCCAAAGTCCGTAAATCGGCTGATTACTGCTGTGGAGGTAAACGATCTTTCTGGGCGGAAAACAAATGTAACGGCGATGGTCGGCTTTTGGCCGACTGCCGTCTTCGACACGGAAAATCCGGTTTTCGCCCGACAGAAGTGATTGCTGAACGCTAGCCCTGCGCCGAGCGTGTAGCTTCGCCCCTTGCTTGATTCGACCCCGTTTCGGCGGGAGCTGTTCGGCTTCCCACCCCTTGCAGGCGAGCGTCACGGTGCGCGGAACAGGGCGCGCGCCGGTACGGTACTGGCTCACCGTGCGGCGGGTCAGACCGATAGCCTTCGCCGCATCCGTGAGGGAAAGATGATGCCGGTCCTGCCAATGGCGAAAATCGACATTGGCCACCTGCCCTTGCTATTCCAACGCCATTTCCAGCAAACGGTCGGAATCCAGGGAAGCCCCGCAGGGCCATTCCACTCCCCAGCCGAAGTCGACCACGGCGGCGCGACGAAATTCGCGGCGCGATTCCAGCGGAGCAAATGCCTCCAACCGTCGAGCAACATCGGTCAGATCAACGCGGATCGTATTGCCGCCGGCATAAGTCGCCGCGAGCACCATGCCCGCCTCCACATTGACGGATTGCAGCCGGTTTACATTCTTTTCTCTCATAAGTCATCTCCTGCGCGGATTGCTCGTCGTCAACCACTCACGGCGGACGACCTTGGCTCCGGTGTCCGCAGGTGTTGGCCGAATCCGGCCATTTAGATTAGAGAGGCAAAAAACCGTCACAGGTGCCGCGTAAGCACTTGACTACTCGGACCTACGAATGGATTCGTAGCCCGTTCATTCGTCGTCCTGACTCTCGTACTTCAGGCTCTCGTACTGCGCGTCCTGATCCATCGTCTTGCGTTCAGCGGCGTCGCGCTCGGCCTGCTCCACGCGCTGGCGATAGCGCTCGCGCCGCTTATCCGCCGCGTCGTCCCGCACCGGGATGGTGATTTCCCCGAACAGCGCCTGCTTGAGGAAGCGAAAGGCAAAACGCAGCAGCGCCTCGTCGTTCGCAAGCAGCGCCTCTTTTTCCGCAGGATCGAGTTCGAACAGGTCGCTGAAGCCAGACGTGGAAATGAAATCACGAAAGCCGTCCAGGTTGTAGCTCGCAAGGTAGAACAGCTCCATGCTGCGCTCCGAGGGCCTGCCCACAGTCGGGCCGCTGGAGCGCTTCTTCAGCACGATCTGGCGCCACTCACGATTGATCGCGTCGTAGTCCTCCAGCCCCTGCTCCTTGCGGTAGTCGCGCACCGTCTGGGTCTTCGCCTCCTGGTGGCCGAGGCAGTGGTCCTCTTTCACCACGAAATACGAATCCTCGTCGGTGGGCGAATCCTTCTTGCGCATCGACAGGAGCCCGAGCGCGTAGTAGCGGCAAGCCGACGGGCGGTCGGCGTAAACGCCGCAGCCTTCCGGCCTGAGAAACACGCAGGCAGGCGATTCGTCCTTGGTCGCAAGCTTCAGCCCCGGCATGCCGTGGCCGTCCATCGAATAATCGCGGGTAAAATTGTCGATGAAATCGCGCGAGCTTAGGCCCAAGCGCTTTTTCAGGCGCAGGATGTCGTAGGGCGCAAGCATGATGTCGATGTTCGAGCAGCACTTGTTGAAGCAGGCAATACCCTTGTGGCAGCGGAACTGGAACGTGTCGTCCGGCCCGAGCTGCACCGGCTGGACCGGGGTGACCGGGCTGGGATCGCTGTATTGCTTGGTCATTGGTTGGTCCGGCCCGGGTTCGGGCGGCGGGAGCCGTATGTCGATACTCATGGTGGTGTCCGGTTATGTGACCAAAAAAAGCAAGGGGTCTGGGTAGATTACACCCAGACCCCCGACTGGACTAGCGCCAGAGCGGCGCAGAGGCTACTTGATTACCTGTACGTACGGCACTTTCTTCAGCGACCACTTCTTCGTCTTCTTGTCATAGGTGGAGTTGCTGAAGCATTTCCAGTTGACGTCGTCGATGTAATTGTAGTCCATGTGGTAGTAGAAGCCAGGATAGCGGGTTTCCTCGCGAAACTGGATGTGCTTCATGTGCGCCTCGGCGGACATGATGCGGTGGTAGTTCTCCCAGGCGCGCAGCAGCTCGTGCAGGTCCTTGGCGCGCATCTTGAGCGAGTCTTCCTTCAGCATCTCGAGCTTGAACTCCGCCACTTCGAGCATCTTCTTGTTGGTGCGATAGAAGGTGCCGACACCGGCCACATATTCGTCCATGATTTTCTGCAGCCGGAACTGCAGCATCTTGGGCGTGATGTAATGCGGATTGATGTCGATCGCGGTGGTGTAGTCCTTGTGCTCGAGGAAGGTGCGCACCGGACGGTAGATCTCCTCGACCAGTTCCTCCTTGGTGCGATCGAGTTCGGGCTTCCAGTCCTTGTTGTCGAGACAGAACTTGACCATCGCCTTGCCGGCGATGCGCCCTTCGGCGTGCGAACCCGAGGAGAACTTGTGTCCCGAGGCGCCGACGCCGTCGCCGGCCGAGAACAGGCCTTTCACCGTCGTCATGCTGCGATAGCCCCAGGACCATTCCTTGGGCACGCCCGGCAGGTCGGTCGGGCCGGATACCCACAGGCCGGCGCAGCCCGAGTGCGAACCGAGCAGGTACGGCTCGGTCGGCATGATCTCCGACATGGTTTTTTCCGGCTCGATGTTCTCCCCGGCCCAGATGCCGCACTGGCTGATGGTCATATCGAGGAAGTCTTCCCAGGCCTCGGCCTCGAGGTGCTTCAACTCCTTCGGCGTCATTTTCTCGCCCAGCTTGGCCAGCGCTGCCGGGGTATCCATGAATATCGGCCCGCGGCCGTTGATCATCTCCTCGATCATGATGTGATTGCGCAGGCAGGTGCCCGGCACGCCCTGGCCGTACTTGCCGAAGCGCTTCTCGTCCTTGATGACATCGCCGCGCAGCGCGTTGTAGTCCTCGCCCATGCCGTTCATTACCTTGGCCTTGAACAGCAGGAACCATGCGCCCACCGGGCCGTAGCCGTCCTTGAAACGCGCCGGCACGAAGCGGTTTTCCATCATGGTCATTTCGGCGCCGGCTTCCGCCGCCATCGAATAGGTCGAACCGGCGTTCCACACCGGGAACCAGGCGCGCCCGCCGCCCTCGCCCACGGAACGCGGGCGGAACACGTTGACCGCGCCGCCGGCGGCGAGCATGCACGCCTTGAACTTGTAGATGTATAGCTTGTGCTCGCGCACCGAGAAGCCCGCCGCGCCGGCGATGCGCGTCGGGTCGTTCTTGTCGTTGATCAGGCGCACGATGAAGATGCGCTCCTGGATGTTGTCCATGCCGAGGGCCTTTTTCGCCGCCTCGGCCACGATCCATTTGTACGACTCGCCGTTGATCATGATCTGCCAGCGGCCCGAGCGCACCGGCTTGCCGCCGTTGCGAAGCGATTTTTCCTCGTCGCCCTGCGCCTTCCAGATCGGCAGGCCCCAGTCCTCGAAATTGTGCACCGAGTCGTCGACGTGGCGGCCGACGTCGTAGATCAGGTCTTCGCGCACGATGCCCATCAAGTCGTTGCGCACGTAGCGCACGTAGTCGGATGGGTCGTTCTCGCCGAGGTAGGTGTTGATCGCCGACAGCCCCTGCGCCACCGCGCCGGAACGCGACAACGCCGCCTTGTCCACCAGTTTCACCTTGAGGCCGGTGCCTTCGATCCAGCGCGGAACCTCGAATGCGGTGCCGCAGGCGGCCATGCCGCCGCCGATGATGAGCATATCGACTTCTTCTTCGATGACTTCGGGACTTCCAAACGTGTATTCAGCCATTGCAAATTTCCTTTCTCAATGCGGCTTGAGCTAAACCCTGTAGCCCTCTGCCGTTAATAAAGTTGCGGTCTGGAGCGCCGGCGTTCACTGCAAGCCCCGCCCTGCGCGCCAGGATCAATTCACTAGGACTTGACGAACTGGCTGCGATCGCCCGCGTGCAAGCTCTTGGTGAACAGCACCTGGTCGTTCGCGATGTCGGCCATGTCTGCCTTCGGCTTGCCGCCGTATGGATCGGCCGAACCTTCCGGCGTGGTGCGGATCGGAAACTTGAAGCGCTTCATGGTGCCGTTCCTGAACTTGATGGTCCACATGATGGAATCGGTCCCGCGCAGCGGCTGCACCGACGCGCCCAGCGGCACGATATCGGCGTAATGGCGGCACTCGATCGCGTTCTGCGGGCAGATCTTGACGCAGGAATAGCATTCCCAGCACTGCTCCGGTTCCACGTTGTAGGCTTTCATTGCATGACCGGTGACGGAACCGTCGCGGTCCAGATGCATCAGATCGTGCGGGCAGATGTACATGCACGCGGTCTTGTCTTGCCCCTTGCAGCCGTCGCATTTTTCGGTACGGACGAATGTCGGCATCGTTACTACCTCCTCGAAAAAAAACCAGATTGATCAAACTCTTTCAAACGAACTCCTTGCCTAGCGCGCGGAATGCCCCGCGAGCTTCACTTCCACCTTTTCGTGCGCTTCGAGCCCGGCGTAATAGTCGCGCAGGATGGCGAGCACTTCCGGCCGGCTGAATTCGGCCGGAACCGGGCTGCCTTCGGACAGCCACTTGCGCAGCTTCGTGCCCGATACGTTCAGCCTGTCTTTCTCTTCGTGCGGACAGGTGCGTGCCGATGCCATGCCCCCGCATGCGAAACACCAGAATGTCCAGTCGATCTTGAGCGCCTGGGTTTCCAGGGACCCTTTCGGGATCTGCTCGAAAATATGGTGCGCGTCGAACGGGCCGTAATAGCTGCCCACGCCCGCATGGTCGCGGCCGACGATCTGGTGCGAACAGCCATAGTTCTGCCGGAACAGTGCATGCAACAGCGCTTCGCGCGGCCCGGCATAGCGCATGTCGAGCGGATAGCCCGCCTGCACCACGGTGTTCTTGACGAAATACTTGTCGATCAGCGCGCCGATGGCCGGAGTGCGCACTTCGGCCGGAATGTCGCCGGGCTTGAGCGCGCCCAGCAGCGAGTGCACCAGCACGCCGTCGCACACCTCGATCGCCACCTTGGCCAGGTACTCATGCGAGCGGTGCATGGGATTGCGCGTCTGGAACGCGGCCACTTTGGACCAGCCGAGGCGTTCGAATTCGGCGCGGGTTTCGGCCGGAGTCATGAACAGCGCGCCGTACTTTGCCTTGAAACCACCGTCGGAGAGCACCTTGACCGGGCCGGCGAGGTTGACGTCGCCCTGTGCCAGGACCATCTTCACGCCCGGATGGGCGTTGTCCGCTGTGCGAAATACCGACATGCACTCGTGCGCCTTGTCGATTTCGTATTTCTCGGTCACCTTGATCGTCGCGAGGATTTCGTCCGAGTCGGGATCGACGAGCGCGAGCTCGCTGCCGGTCTTGATGCCCGCGGCAGCCGCCTTGTCGGCGGAAAGCGTGATCGGAATCGGCCAGAACAGGCCGCTCGCCATGCGGAAGCCGTCGCACACGCCCTCCCAGTCGGCGCGGGTCATGAAACCTTCGAGCGGCGTGAAGCCACCGATGCCGAGCATGATAAGATCGCCCTTTTCGCGCGAAGATACGCGCAGCCGGGGCAGTCCCTTGGCACGCTCCAATTCCGCTTTCAACGCGGCGCCGGCGAGCAGCAAAGGCTTCAGCGATTCTCCTCCGTGGGGAGGAACCAGTTTGGACATGTTTACTCCTCGGTATTCTTGTTTGCGTTGCGCCCGCGCCGCGACCAGACTGCGAAGGCGCACCGCTGCAGAACTGAGCGTATTGTGCGCAGAGGCGGGCAGGCTCACAAGCCAGAGATTTTGATTTGCTGATAAGGCGGGCTGATTCGGCCGCTTATGAATGGAAACCGGGCGTCCAAATTGATAGACTGGACCCATGGGACGAAGCAGTAAACGCATCGACCAATCCGCAGCCGGCCCGGGACCGGGCCGATAGCGATGGCCGGGGAAACCGCCAAGACCGGCACCGCCGCGCACTGGCTCGCCTACGTCACCACCCTGCCCACCGACGACCCGGCTGCGCGTATGCGCATCCTGCGCACGCTGGAATCGCTCGGCTGCGCGATGCTGCGCGAGGGCGTTTTCCTGTTGCCCGATACGCCGGCCGCGCGCCAGGGCCTGTCCAGCCTTACAGAGCACATTGCGCGCATCAACGGCTCGGCCCACCTGCTCCCGGTGAACAGCCTGGACGAGGCGCAGGCGCGGCAGTTTCTCGGTTTGTTCGACCGTACGCACAAGTACGATGACTTGATCCGGACCGTGGAAAGCCTCAAAGCCGGCTTCGGCATCTCCGACCCGGTGTCCATCATGCGCCTGCTCAACAAGCACAAGCGCGAGTACAAGATCATCAGCACACTCGATTTTTTTCCTTCGGAATCGAGGGAGCGCGCGGCGCGCGCCCTGACCGAAACCGAACAGGCGGTGCATACGCTGATATTCCCGCAGGCGCACAGAAAAAGCGGCACGGTCGATACCACCGGCAAGCAGTATTTCCAGCGTGCCTGGGCAACGCGCAAACCCCTGTGGGCCGACGAGCTGGCCTCGGCCTGGCTGATCCGGCGCTTCATCGACCCGGAAGCGACGCTGTTGTGGCTGGACAAGAACGAGGAGTGCCCGGTGAAGGCGGTTGCTTATGCCTTCGATGGCGCGGCGTTCTGCAACAGCAAGGACAAGGTCACCTTCGAGGAAATTCTCGCCAGTTTCAAGCTGGACCAGAACCCCGCTCTTGCGCGCATCGGCAGGCTCATCCACGCGCTCGACGCGGGCGACACCCAGGTGGCGGAAGCCGCAGGGGTGCAGACGCTGTTGCAAGGCGCCATCCGCCGCAGTGAAAACGAAGACCAGTTGTTCGCCGAGGGTGAACTGACTTTCGACCTGCTGTACGAGGCTTATTTCGAGACGCCGGGGAAGGCGTGAGTATTACGAGCGCCTGACAGAATTGCCGTTCGCCTGCGTCACCTCTTCTCTTTCGCCTGTTTCATCTCTTCGGCCTGCTGCAGGCGCAAATTGCGCAGGCGCGCGTCGACGCTGGAGAGCTGGTAGAAGTCGCCATCGCCGCTTTTCTGCGCCAGCTGCAGTTGTTCGATGGCCGCTGACACGCTCCCCTGCAGCAGGTACACCTCGGCCTGCGCCTGGTGCTGCAACAGCCGTTTGCCCAGAGCCGCGTAAGCCTTCGCCCGCAGCGCATGCAGGCGCGCATCGCGCGGGAAATTCTTGAGCTGCTCGTCGAGCAGGGACACCGCCTCCAGATTCTGTCCCAGCTGCTGCTGCGTCTCGATATAGGCGTAGTTGAGCGCACGGTTGTTGGGATAGCGGCTGAGCGCCTGCCTGAGCGCGTCGGCGGCGCCCCGGTTGTCGCCCCTGGCCTGTTTGATACGCGCCGACAGCCCCGCAAGCATCGGATGGCCCATGGTTTCCAGCAGCGGCGCGAGCTCGGCCTCGGCGCGGGCCGCTTGCCCGGCGCGCAGCAAGGCCGCGGCCAGACCATAGCGGGCCGCCGCTTCATTGCTGAATTTCTTCTCGCGCAGGTCGCCTTCGAGCTGCTCCAGCGCGTCGCGCGCGGTTCCCTGGCCGGCGCGCAGCTTGGCCCGCACCAGCTGGAATTCGAGGCTGTCGGGCGTCTGCTTGTATGCCGCTCCCTGAATCCGGTTCTCCGCGTCGGCAATGCGCTCGGTGGTAACCGGGTGGCTGCGCAGATAGGCGGGCGCGTTGTTCTCGTACAATCGCCCGGCTCTTTGCATGCGCAGGAAAAACGCCGGCATCGCGCGAACATCGAAGCCCGATTTCTCCAGAGTCAGGAAGCCGAGACGATCGGCCTCGCGCTCGAACTCGCGCGTAAAACCTATCTGCGCGGTGATTGCGCCCGCCTGTCCGATGGTGGCGACCGCCGATCCGAGCTGGGAATTGCCGGAGATGATCGCCAGCGCCATTGCCGCCAGCATGGCCGCGGAAATCTGTCCTTCCTTGCTGACCATGCGCGCCACGTGGCGCTGGGTCACGTGCGTGATTTCGTGCGCCAGCACCGAGGCCAGTTCGGATTCGCTTTGCGCGGTGACGATCAGACCGGTATGCACGCCGATGTAACCGCCCGGCAGGGCGAAGGCGTTGAGCGTGCGGTCCTTGATCAGAAAGAACTCGAAATCCTGGCGCGCGTCCTGGCTGTTGGACACCAGGCGGTAGCCGATGGCGTTGAGATACTCGGTGATTTCCGGATCGTCGGCGAAGGCGGGGTCGTGCAAGCGGATGTCGCGCATGATCGACTCGCCGACGCGGCGCTCGGTTTGAGGCGTCACCGAAAGCTGCGCAGTGTCGCCCAGATCGGGCAGCCCCTCGGCCAGAGCGCTCGGCAGTAACAACAGGAACAAGGCGAACAAGCTGCTGATACGCATGATGATATGATACTCCGCCATGAAACGAAGTTCCCCCGGCAAGCCAAAAAAGTTCACCCATTTCGACGCGCGCGGCCAGGCGCACATGGTCGACGTCGGCGCGAAAGCCGAGACGCGCCGCCGCGCGCGCGCGCGCGGCAGCATCCGCATGCAGCCGGCAACCCTGCGCCTGATTCAGGAGGGCACGGCAAAAAAAGGTGATGTACTGGGCGTGGCGCGCCTGGCCGCGATCCAGGCGGCAAAGCGCACCGCGGACCTGATCCCGCTCGCGCACCCGCTCGCGCTGACCCGCGTCGGCGCAGAATTCGAGCCCGACGCCGCCGCGTGCGGTATCACGCTCACGGTCACGGTCGAAACCCTGGGCCGCACCGGGGTCGAAATGGAAGCCTTGACTGCAGTCAGCGTAGGCCTGCTCGCCATTTACGACATGTGCAAGGCGGTCGATCGCGGCATGCGCATCGAGGGCGTATGTTTGCTGGAAAAAAAGGGCGGCAAGTCCGGGCATTGGAAGGCCGCCAAATAGGCGGTTTTCTGCCCGCGTCATTTTCCGAACCGACGATCCGCCCCGCCGGAAGACGCCCGGCGCGTCCTGAATTCCTGGCTGCGCAAGCTGGTGGAGATGCGAGATGAAATCGTTTGCGGTGGTAGAACTACCCGCAGCAGCGCCTTACTCCAGGGAGGTATTCGAGCAACTGGGGATGCGCGGCATCAATTGCGGCTGCGGCAGATTCTTGCGCCCCGACTGCCTGAACGTGGACCGGCTGGAGATGGCGGACGGCGCGGGAAATACGCCCCAGCCGGGACGACTTGCCCGCGTCCTGGTCGACGGCGAAACGGTGTATTACATGCGGCACGATCTGGAAAAAACATTTCCTTTGCCGGACGCCGCCTTCGACTGGGGCTATTCCGAGCATTTCATCGAACACATTTCCCCGGAGCAGGCGATAGACTGGCTCGCCGAAATGCGGCGCGTGATAAAGCCCGGCGGCCTGCTCCGGCTGACGACCCCGGATCTGCAAAAATACATCGAAGGCTATCTCGATCCGGCAGGCGCTTTTTTCGAACTTCACAAGCAACGCCTCGAAGCGTCGACCGGAAACAAGGGGTCCGTGCCACCGCGACGCGCGTGGATGGTGAACCAGATATTTCGCTATTTCGAGCACCAATGGATCTACGATTTCGACGAAATCGTCCACGCGGCCGCGAGCGCGGGTTTTGACCGCGCGCGGATATTCCGGGAGGAATTTCAGTCGGGGCTGCTGGAAAATGTGGCCATGCTGGATTTTGCCGAGCGCAATGATGAAACGCTCTATGTTGAACTGATGGTCTAGGGGCTGTTGACATTCGCCGCATGAGACGGTTCCCCTGGGTCCGGCTGGTCCGGCCCAGCCCTTGAGAAGAAACAGTTAACTCTTGCCTGCCCTGTTCGAATGGCCAACTTTGCCGTAGTACGCCTCAATCTCCCTCCGCCGCACTTTGCGCACTCGGGCATCATGACCGAGGTCTGCGAAACCGTGCATTACGGGCTGCGCGGTCTGGGCCACGACTCGGTGTTGACCGAAAACGTCGTATTCGGAGACCGCATCAATATCCTGTTCGCCGGCCATCTCCTGCCCTTGTTTGGCGGTTTTTCCTTGCCGCCTTTTACCGTGCTCTTCAATCTGGAGCCGATTATTCCGGAAATGCTGGCCCGCATACCCCAGTATCCGGATTTGTTGCATCACCCAAGCGTGCGCAGGGTCTGGGACTACGATGCGCAGAACATCCCCGCCCTGGCGAACCTGGGGATCAGCGATGCGGCGCATGTACCCATCGGTTACGCCCCGGAGATGACACGGATTGCGCAGGCCGCGGCCTTCGATATCGACGTATTGTTCTATGGGGTTCTGGTCGAGCGCCGGCTGGCTTTGCAGAAGGAACTCGCCAAGGCCGGGCTTAGAACGAATTTCGCTGCCGGCGTGTACGGTTCCGAGCGCGACGCGCTCATCGCGCGTGCCAAGGTGGTGTTGAACCTTTCCCAGTTCGAGCATGACCGCAGATTCGACCAGGTGCGCCTGTCTTATCTGCTGGCAAACAGGAAGTGCATCGTCTCCGAAGGCGGCATCGATCGCGGGCTCGAACGGCAATTTGCGGCCGGGGTTACATTCGCGCCCTACGCGGGATTGGTAAGCGAATGCGCCTACCTGTGCGCGGTCGCCGCCGAGCGCGAGCTGATGGAGCAGCGCGGCTTCGATTTCTTTTCCCGGCGCCTGCAGTGCGAGTATCTGCGCCAGCCGGTGGCGGAATTGCTGCGCCTGCAATCCGGCTAGCGCCTGAAACATTTGGTAACAGCGCCGCCGCCGACCTGCATGGTAAGCTCCGTGCTTTGTGAAATTGGCCTGATTTACCGATGAAAAAGATCCTGCTGTTGATCCTGGCCGCCGCTGTCCTGGCCGGCGCCGCTTTCGGCGTTTACCGCTACACCGCGAACAAAGGCGACGAGCCTGCGTACCGCTTCGGCAAGGTCGAGAAAGGCCCGATCACGGCGGCAGTCGCCGCCACCGGCACGCTCAATCCGGTGAAGTCGGTGCTGGTGGGATCGCAGGTTTCCGGGCAGATCAAGGAACTCTTCGTCGACTTCAACTCAGTGGTCAAGAAAGACCAGGTGATTGCGCGCATCGACCCGGAGTCCTTCGATCTCCGGGTAAGGCAGGCAATGGCCGACCTCGAAGCGACCAGGGCGACGGTGCTGACGCAGATGGCAGGCGTAGGCGCGCAGCGTGCCGAGGTGTCGCGCAGCGAAGTCAACCTGGCCGAGGTCAAGCGCGACTACGAGCGCAAGCAGATGCTGGTCGAAAAGGGCTTCGTTTCCGAGGCTGAACGCGACAAAGCCCTGGCTGTCTACAACGGCGCCCAGGAACAGATCAAGACGGCGCGCGCGCAGCTGGCGGTGGCCGAAGCACAGACGAAAAACGCGCAGGCGGTGGTCAAGCAGCGCGAGTCGCAGCTGGCCCAGGCCAGGGTGGACCTTGACCGCACCATCATCCGCGCGCCGGTCGATGGCGTGGTGATCAAGAGAAGCGTGGATGCCGGCCAGACCGTGGCGGCGAGCCTGCAGGCGCCCGAACTGTTCCAGATCGCGCAGAACCTGGGCGAAATGCAGGTCGAAGCTTCGATCGACGAGGCGGACGTCGGTCGCGCCAAAGTCGACCAGAACGCGACGTTCAGCGTCGACTCGTTCCCGGGCCGCACCTTCAGCGGCAAGGTCATGCAGGTGCGCAAGGCGGCGCTGGTGGTGCAGAACGTGGTCACCTACATCGTGGTGATATCGGCGGCGAACCCGGATCTGCAACTGCTCCCGGGCATGACGGCCAACGTGCGCATCACTACGGACCAGCGCGACAACGTCCTCAAGCTGCCCAATGCGGCCTTGCGCTTCCGCCCGGCGGGTTTCAGCGAACCCGGAGCGCCGGCCGCTGCCGGCGGCGCGGCGCCGCCGGCTCCTGCAGCCGCTGCGGGCGGCAACGCCGGGCAGCAGCTGCGGGCGCGCCTGGTGACTGCACTCAATCTCGACGCGGACCAGCAGGCCAAGCTGGAGCCGATTTTCGCCGACCTGCGGCAGAAGCTCAGCGGCGTGCGCGAACTGCCGGAAGCCGATCGCGCCAAAGCGGGCGAGCGCGCGCGCACCGAGATGCGCGCCAGGATCACGGAGATTCTGCGACCGGAACAAAAGCAGAAATATGAGGAGATCGTTGCCGAATCCGCCGGCCGCGCTTCCGGCGCAAGCACGGGTCGCGGGCGCGCGTTCGTGGCCGATGGCGGCGGCCAGCTGCGCGCGGTCAACGTACGCACGGGCCTGTCCGATGGCAATATGACCGAGATAGCCGCCGGCGAGCTCAAGGAAGGCGACCAGGTCGTTATCGGCACGGCGCAGGCCGGCGGCAGCGGTGGTGCGCCGCGCCCGAGCGGGCCGCGTTTGCCGTTCTGAGCGAAACAGACGGATGACGCGAATCTCATTCCCACGCGCGCGCGCCAAGCAACATGGCTGACGCGCTGATCCAGACCACGGGTCTGGTCAAGGAGTACCTCGTCGGCGAACAGACCGTCGCCGCCTTGCGCGGCATTTCGGTGTCCATCGAAAAAGGCGAGTTCGTCGCCGTCATGGGGCCGTCCGGCTCGGGCAAATCGACCTTCATGAACCTGATCGGCTGCCTCGACAGCGCGACTCGCGGCGACTACGTCCTCGCAGGCGAAAATATTTCAGCGCTCTCGGGCGACGCGCTGGCCGCGATCCGCAACAAGCGCATCGGCTTCGTCTTCCAGCAGTTCAACCTGCTGCCGCGTACCAGCGCGCTGGACAACGTCGAGCTGCCCCTGCTCTACGGCGGCGTGCCCGCCACCGAGCGCCACGAGCGCGCGAAAAAGCGGCTGACCGAAGTCGGCCTCGCCGACCGCATCGACCATCATCCGGCCCAGCTATCGGGCGGCCAGCAGCAGCGCGTGGCCATCGCGCGGGCGCTGATCAACAATCCAGTGCTGATCCTCGCCGACGAGCCGACCGGGGCGCTCGATTCGCGTACCAGCGTGGAAGTGATGGCTCTGTTGCAACAGCTCAACCGCGACGGCATGACCGTGGTGATGGTGACGCACGAGCAGGACATTGCGGCTTTCGCCCGGCGCAACATCCATTTCCGCGACGGCATGGTGGTCGAGGATCATCCGGTGCAAAAAATCAACGACGCCGAGGCGATGCTCGCCCGGACCGCGCCGACGGCGATGGCGGCCTAGAGCCATGGACTTGCTCGCCACACTGCGCATCGCCCTGCGCGCACCGCGTGCAAGCGCGCGCCGGCCTCTTAACCGAGCGTTTGCCTAAGCCATGGACCTGCTCGCCACGCTGCGTATCGCCCTGCGCGCGCTAAAGGTAAACAAGTTGCGCTCGACCCTTACCATGCTCGGCATCATTATCGGCGTCGGCGCGGTGATCACCATGATCGCGGTCGGCGGCGGCGCGCAGGCGCGCGTCGAGGAGCAGATCAAGAGCCTGGGCTCCAATCTGATGATCATCATCCCCGGCTCGACCACCTCGGGCGGGGTGCGCATGGGCGGAAGCTCGGCGCAGACCCTGACCGAGGACGATGCCTGGGCGATCACGCGCGAGGTGCAGGAGGTCCAGGCATCGGCGCCCTCGAGCCGCGGAACCGGCCAGATCATCGCGGGGAACAGCAACTGGTCCACGGTGATTTATGGCATTACTCCCGAATACATGGAAGTGCGCGACTGGCCCATCGTCTCCGGCCGTGGCTTCGAACCCCAAGAGGTAAGCGGCGCCGGCAAAGTCGCGCTGATCGGGCAGAGCGTGGCGAAACAGCTGTTCGGTGACGCCGATCCGGTGGACCAGCAGATACGCATCCGCAAAGTCCCGTTCATCGTCATCGGCATGCTCGACAAGAAGGGCCAGAGCATGATGGGGACGGACCAGGACGATGTCATCCTGGTGCCGCTGGCGACCGCCAGGAACCGCTTGTTCGGCAACCCGCAGGGGAAGCTGCGGCGTGTCGGCGTGATTTCGGTCAAGGTGCGCGACGGCCAGAACATGAAGGACGCCGAGGACAGAATCCGCGAACTCATGCGCCAGCGCCACAAGCTGCAGCCCGGCACCGAGGACGACTTCACCATCCGCAACCTCACCGAAATCCTGCAGGCGCAGGAAGCGTCGAGCAAGGTCTTGACGCTGCTGCTTGCGGCCGTCGCCTCGGTGTCGCTGCTGGTCGGCGGCATCGGCATCATGAACATCATGCTGGTGTCGGTGACCGAGCGCACGCGCGAGATCGGTCTCAGAATGGCGGTCGGGGCGCGCGCCAACGACATCCTCAAGCAATTCCTGGTCGAGGCGGTGACCCTGTCGCTGATCGGCGGCCTGCTCGGCATTGCGCTCGGGCTGGGCGGTTCGCTCGCCATCGGCCAGTTCGCGGGCTGGCGCACCAGCCTGTCGCCGGAATCGGTGGTGCTTGCGGTGGGTTTCGCCGCGGCAATCGGGATATTCTTCGGCTTCTACCCGGCGCGCAAAGCCTCCAGACTGCTGCCGATCGAAGCCCTGCGCTACGAGTAGCGCAGCGCGCACAGACTCGAAACCAAATACAGCGCGCCAACCGTGATTTGTGTACGGATAGAAACCATCCGTCCACAAATCACGGTTATGGTTAACAGCAGACACGGCGTACGGGGTTATACAAGATCGCCGATTGCGTACGGACAGCTTTTCGTCCGTATGCAATCGGCGATCCGCGCGGACGGTTATTCGTCTGCGCAACATCCCAATTCTGCAATAGCGACGGCGCGTGATTTAGGCAGCCACGCCGATCTAGGGCAACGATTTCAAGTACAGCTCGCGCGCAAGTTCGACTAAGCCGTGGCCGCTGGCGCCATACCGGCGGTAGAACAGTTCGCACATCGGGCGCAAGCGGTTGCGCTTGGATACGCTGTCGATCGCGTCCTCGCGCACGTGAATCTCCGAGGTCATTTCCGCTATTTGCTGGAAATCGACGTTGGCGGAAACCCGCAGCAGCAACTCCCAGTCCTCCGCGCAGCTCAGGTTTTCGTCGAAATTCCCGAAGCGTTCGAAGCATTCCCTGCGCATCGCGCAGTTTTGCAGCGGCATGGCATTGCGAACCAACAGCAGTGCGCGCGAATAGCGAAACCACGGGGACGCCGGGCCGCGCCTAAGCTCGATGCGTTCGTCCCCGGCGAGCCTTTCCCAGACGGCCTCGGCCCGGGTGTAGGCGACAGCCGCGCCGGAGTCGCGCAATCCGGCAACCAGAGTCGCAAGATGGGCGGGTTTGTGCAGATCGTCATCGTCGAGGAAGGCGATGATCTCGCCTCGAGCCGCCGCGACCCCGGCGTTGCGCGCGTTCGCCTGCCCGCGCGGATGCGGCGATTGAATCGGCGCAATTCTGGACACCAGATTAGAAGGCATGGATTTCACCACGGCTGAGATATCCGCTCCGCCGTCATTGACCACCACGGCTTCCCAGTTGCGGTAAGTCTGCCGGCACACCGATTCGAGCGCATCGCGAAACAGGGGAAGACGGTTCTGCGTCGGCAGGACGACGCTCACCAGGGGCTCGGCCGGCAATGCCGCAAACTCCGGTTTCGAAGCGGCGTCCGCGCCGTGTTCGTCCTGCAGGACCTGCAGCAATACTTCAAGCAGGGTCTCTTCCAGTCCGGGGATGTCCGGATCGAGCTTTCTTGCGGCAAGGAAACTCCCCACCGAATCGCGCAGCTTGCCCTGGTAGGCAAGGGACAGCGCAACATTGAAATGGGCCTCGTGCATGCGCGGACGCAAGCGGGCGGCGTTGCCGAACGCATGCTCGGCCGCCGCATGCCGGTCCAGCGTGCCCTGGGCTTGCCCCAGCACGAACCACGCGTCGGGATTCTCGGGCTGGCGCGCAAGCAGCGCATCGAGCAGGGGCACCGCTTCCGCGGCCTGGCCCAGCCCCAGCAGCGCGCGCGCGCGATCCAGCGTCTCTAACGGCGGATTGGGCATGAAATTCGATGCAAACGCTCGTACACGTGGAAAAGGATAGCGCCCTTCGTCGCTCAGCAGCCGGCGAGAAATGCTTCCGCCACCTCGCGCGGCAGGACGACATCGCATTCGGCCAGCACCGCATGCGAAGCATAGTCCGGCTCCGCGCAAAGGTAGGTGAAATCGTGCCCGATCGGCGCGGACACGTAATGGTGCCGCGGTTGGTACAGGCCGCGCCCCACGATGACCCCGACCCTGGCATGCGCCGGCGCCATCAGTAAATTGACCAGCACCGCGCCGTCCACCCCGAGAATGAACTCCGCCGACTGGAACAGCGCCAGCTGTTCGGCCGCGCTCATGCGTTCCGGGTGCACCACGACGAAGCCGTGCCGCTCGAGCAGCGGCAGCAGTTCAGCCTCGTTGGCCAGCCTGCGCGTCGCCGCGCCCTGGCGGGACAGATAGATTCGGCGCGGCGCGTCGATTGCCGCAGCGATGCGGCGCGCCAACTCGCGGCGCAGATGTTGGATCGCCACGGGCGCAATGAAATGACCTACCGTCACCATGGAAGCGGCATGAAGCTCGCGGCATTCGAGCATGGCGCCGGCCGGAACCTCGATACGCTTGTCCTGGCCGTAGCCCAGCAATTGCAGCAACTCCTGTTGCCAGCGGGTGAGAGAATCCTGCACGATCAGCGGCAGATCCCGCAGCGCCGGCTGCTGCTCGATTGCCCATAAGCGCCCGAGCGATTCGAACATCCACTGGAAATGGCCGCTTCCGGCACCCAGCCAGACACAGGGATCGTCCTGCGCGAGACAACGCTCGGGCAGGGCCAGCAGCAAGCGGCCGTCATCGGCGCAATGCCGGATCGCGACGTCCTCGCGCAGCGCGAATTGCTGCGGAAAGCGCACGAAGCCGTCGAGGAACAGCTGGCCGTCGGCTGACAGCAGCAGCAGGTCTTTCGGCAGTACCCGCACCCGCGGAACCCGGGCAAGAAAAATCTCCAGCGCGAATGGCTTGGGCAAGGCGAAATGCCGCGACTCGTCTTCGGGCAGCGCCTTGGGTTGCGGCAAACGCAGCCATTGCGGCCGCGCAAGCCGCGTATACCGGTTGTCGCTGGCGGCGCACCACAGGTCGATCTGGCCCAGCCGCGCCGGCACGGCGCGCAGCCCCGCAGCGCCTTCCGCCGAGGGCCAGTTGTGCAAGGCCTGGTCGAGGTAATCCAGGGCCGCGTCGTCGCGGCAAAGCTCGAAACTCGCCTTGGCGGCAAGGTAGGCAGCGGCGCCGTGTTCCGGCTTTAGCTGCAACGCCGCGGCAAGGTTTTGCAGCGCGGCACGGGTGTCCCCCAGCGCAAACAGCGCCCTCCCCAGGAGAAAATGCGCCTCGGCGTGGTCGGGCTGCAGCCGCAGCGCCGCGCGCAGCCGCGCTGCTGCAAGCGCGGGCTTGTCCTCATCCAGGCGGATCCGGCCGAGATAAAAATTTGCCTTGACCGAGTCTTCGCCCAGTTGCAACACGGTCTCAAAGTGAAGCGCTGCCAGTTGCACCGATCCCTGATCCCACAGCACCAAACCGTAGTTGAGGTGCGCGTCGGCAAATTCCGGGTCGAGCGAGATCGCAAAGGCGATATGCCATGCCGCATGGTCGAGCTCGCCGAGCGCGCGGTAGGCGACGCCGCAGTTGGTGTGGATCGCGGCGGTCGTGGCGCCGCCCGCAAGCGCCAATTTGATCAAGTCGACCGCCTCGCGGTAACGGCCGCGCTGATGTGCGATCAGGCCGGATAGATGCAGCGCCGTCTGGTGGCCCGGCGCATACTCCAGAACCTCCCGGTACAAGGCCTCGGCGTCGTCCAACCTGCCCTCGTTGTGCAAGCGGACCGCTCGTTCCAGCTTTTGCTCGTTGCTTTCCTGATCCATCGGGGGCGGTGCGCCGCGCGAAAACCGTGTGCCTGATTATAGCAACGTCCACCCTGCGCTCAACGTGACAAAGTTGCTGGTTCGGGTATGGAATGTCCGCTAGAATCGGATCGTCATTCATCCCTTCCATTCGCATGAGCAACGGCGCCGCGCAGATACCGCTATTCAAAGTCTTCATGGCGCCGGAAGATGCGTTGCTGCCGCGCCTGCGCGAAGTGCTCTACAGCGGCCAGATTTCCGAAGGGCCGCCGGTGGCCGAATTCGAGCAGCGCTTTGGCGAATTCGCCGGCCACCCCAATATGCTGTCTTTCTATTCCGGAACCGCAGCGCTGCACATTGCGCTGCTGCTCGCCCGCGCCGGACCGGGCGACGAAGTCATTTCCACGGCGATGACCGCCGAACCGACCAATCTGGCCATTCTGCATGCCGGCGCGCGCGTGGTGTGGGCCGATGTCGATCCGCGCAACGGCAATCTGGCGGCCGCTGCCATCGCCGAAAAAATCACGCCGCGCACGCGGGCGATCCTGGTGGTGCACTACGGCGGCATCCCCGCCTCCATCGCCGCGATCCGGGCCGTCGCCGAGCGCCACGGCGTGGCGGTGATCGAAGACGCCGCGCATGCGCTGGGCGCGCGCTATGCCGGGTTGCCGATCGGCGGCCAGTCGGAATACGTGATGTACTCGCTGCAGGCGATCAAGCATCTCACCACGGTGGACGGCGGCATGCTTGGCTGCCGCGACCCGGCCGACCTGCCGCGCGGCCGGCGCCTGCGCTGGTTCGGCATGGACCGCGCCGCCCCGCGCACCGAGGTCGATGTAGCAGAGGTCGGCTACAAGTACCACATGAACAACGTCAACGCGACCATCGGCCTGGTGCAGCTGGAACACATCCGGCCGGTGATAGCGCGCCATATCGCCAACGGAAAATATTTCGATGCCGCGCTGCGCGGCATTCCCGGGATCGAGTTGTGCGCCTGGGACGCGGCGGCGGAGCCTTCCTACTGGTTCTATACCGTGCTCGCCGAGCGCCGCGACGATCTCGCGCGGCGGCTGACCGAACTCGGCATCGGCAATTCACTCGCGCACAAACGCAACGACCTCCACAGCGTATTCGCCGCGAGCCGCTGCGAGTTGCCCGGCATGGACCGGTTCTACGGCGCCATGCTGCACATCCCCTGCGGCTGGTGGGTAGGCGACGCGGAGCGCGAGCGCATCGTGGATGCACTGCGGCAGGGTTGGTAGCGAATGAGGGCGACGGCGTGAACATCTCCATTCCACTGTTCAAGGTGCACATGCCAACGGGTGCGGGCGCGGCGCTGGCGGCTACGCTCGCGAGCGGCCAGCTCGCGCACGGCGCCAGAGTCGAGGAGTTCGAGCGCAGGCTCGCCGCCTACACCGGCAATCCGCTGGTGTCCGCGATGAGCGAGGTGTCGGGCGCGCTGACCCTGGCCCTGTTCACGGCGGGAGTGCGTCCCGACGACGAGGTCATCGTCTCCCCCATGGTCTGCCTCGCCACCAGCATGCCAGTCGCCAACCTGTTCGCGCGCCCCCTCTGGTGCGATGTCGATCCCGCGACGGGCATGCTCGATCCGGCCCGCATCCGCGACCTGGTGACGCCGCGCACGCGCGCCATTCTTGCCAGTCACTGGTCGGGCGACGTCGCCGACCTCGAGGCCTTGCAGACGGCGGCGCGCGCGCACGGCCTGAAGCTGATCGAGGACGCCTCCGAGGCCTTTGGCGCCGAGTATCGCGGCGAGAAGCTCGGCCACCACGGCAGCGATTTCTGCGTCTACTCGTTCTCGGCGGTGCGCCACATCACCGCCGGCGAAGGCGCCGCGCTGTTCTGCGCCAGCGCGCAAGATCACGAACAGGCGCGCCGCCTGCGCCGCTATGGCATACACCAGGCGAGCTTCCGCCTTCCCTCTGGCGACCTCAACCCCGATAGCGATATTGCGCAGCCCGGCTTCAATTTCTGCATGAACAATATCGCCGCGACCCTGGGCCTCGCGCAGTTCCCCCAGGTCGAGGACATCGTCCGCCGCCAGCGCGCCAACGGCCGCTACTACGACAGCGCGCTCGCCGGCATCGCCGGCCTCACCCTGCTCGCGCGGCGCACGGATGCGGTGTCCGCTTACTGGACCTATTCGCTGCGCGCCGAGCGGCGCGCGGACTTGATGCGCAAGCTGCACCAGAACGGCATCGGCTGCCAGCGCCTACACCTTCGCAACGACCGCTATTCCTGCTTTGCCGGCGCACGCCGCGACGACGCGCTGCCCGGCGTGGACCGGTTCGACCGCGAGAACCTGTCCATCCCCTGCGGCTGGTGGCTCTCGTCGGAAGAGCGCGAACGCATCGTCGCCTGTATCCGCGCCGGATGGTAGCGCCAGCCCCAACGATAGCATCCTGCAGCGTCGCGGATTTCGACGCGCTGCTCCCCCTGCTCGATCAGGAGTTCATTTTCGCCCGAGGCCGTCAGATTTCGCTGCAACAGCGCTTCCCCGCGGCGCTCGACCGGCGCCATCCGCAGAACATTCAGCTCGCCAGCGTCGCCGGCACCCTCGCCTCCGCACTGGTCACGAAGCCCGCCACCTGGGTCACGCCGGAGCGCAACTGGCGCGCGGCCATGATAGGCATGGTCTATACCCGGCCGGAGTTGCGCGGCCGGGGAACAGCCAGCGCGTTGCTGCGCGCAACCCAGGCAAAGCTGGCGCAGGAGGGCTTCGATTTTGCGGTGCTTTGGGCCGCGCAGCCGGATTTCTACGCCAGGCTGGGATGGTTGGGAATCGATTGCGGCACCCTGGGCAGCGTGCATGCGGTTTCACCCGACGCAAGCCAAGCGGCGATGCCCCCTGGCGCCGCGGATATTGCCTGGATTGAAGCGCTGCGGCCGCAATACGCACCTGAGCGCGCGGAGCGTGCCGAAGACTCCTATGCGACGTTGCTGCCGCATGCGATTCGCATGGAATTGCTGCGCGGCGATGCCGCCTATGCGCTAGTGGGCTGCGACAATGGCCACGGCTACCTGTACGAGATGCTCGGCGACATCGCCGAGTTGCCGGCGCTCTGGAAAAGGCTAGCGGCCCGCTTTCGCACCTTGTACCTGAACCTGCGCCGGGGCACGCCGGCGCAACGTTTCCTATCGAATCAGGCCGGAATCACCTGGCAGCCGCAGCGCCTCGCCATGTGGCTGCCGCTCAGCTCGGCGGCGCGCGATGCGCGCTTCGCCGACTGGTATGTTCCCTTCCTCGACCGTATCTGAGCATGCATGCTCATTTGCCTGGCCTGGTCATGGCGAATTCGGCGCTCAGCCGCCATGATCGCGCCCGACCCGCATGCCACGGCGATAGCGATGCCTGCGGTTGGATGCCGTCGATGATCACCTCGGCATGAAAGTAGAGATAGAATTGCACAATTCCCGCATTGACTACGTGCGATCCACTGCCGCGGGGTGCGGCACAACATCCGACAAGCGAGCACCAGGCCAATGCTGCTATCCGTCCTAAAAAGCCTGCAACGCCAACAAGCGCGACCGGACCAGCGGCAACTGCACATCGGTGGCGTCGTGCGCGTCGAAGGCTGGGAAGTCCTCAACGCGCTCCCCGGTCCGCCGGTCGACTACGTGGGCAACGCTGCGGACCTGCGACAGTTTGCAGACGGCACCTTCGCCGCGCTCTACAGCTCACATGTTCTCGAGCACCTGGACTACACCGGCGAGATGCAGGCGGGCTTACGCGAATGGTGCCGCGTGCTAGCGGCGGGCGGGCGGCTCTACGTCAGCGTGCCCGACCTCGCTGTGCTTGCGAAACTGTTCCTCGCCGAAGGGCTCACCATCGAGCAGCGCTTCATGGTGGTGCGGATGATCCTGGGCGGGCACGTCGACGCGCACGATTACCACCAGATGGCGTTCGACTTCGATCTTCTTGCAACTTTCCTGCGGGACGCGGGCTTCGTCGAGATCGAGCGTGTCGCGGACTTCGGCCTGTTCGACGACACAAGCCGACTGGTCTATTCAGGCGTACCAATTAGCTTGAACGTGATGGCACGCAAACCCGGCGGCTGATGCACCCGTTGCCGGGATGATCCTCCGATTCAAGCGCAGTGTGAGCGAGGGGATCGCACCGGGCTAATGCGGCGGTAGCGGCCCGGCCGCCCAGTCGATCCATATGCCCCGGTACTGGTCTTCGAGCGCGGACGTCAGTGAGCGATAATCCATCAACGGCGAGCCTTGCATGCACTCGCGCAGGCTCGCGCGCAATTCAGAAAGGCGATGCAGGTCACTCGCGAGCCGTACGTTGGTCTCGACGTATTCCGCCTCCGTGTGCGCCACCAGGTCCCGCAGGCCGACCGCGGCAAGTATGCTCGCGGCCGTACGGCTTTGGCCGTAACTTCCCGCGAGCGTGGCCATCGGCGTCCCCGCGTACAGCGCCTCGCAGGTCGAGGTGACGCCATTGTAGGGAAACGGGTCGAGTGCGATATCGACGTCCTGCCGCAGGCGCCGGAAATCCGCGTCGGGTACCCGTGGACGCAGCGAAAGGCGGGAAGGATCGACGCCGTGTCCGGCGAAGCCTGCCTCGAACCGCGCCCGTGTCGAATCGCCCGAAATCCCGATGAGGAGAAGCTTCGATCCGGGAACGCGCAGGAGTATGCGCGACCATGCGCCGATCACCGCATGGTTTATCTTCCAAATATTGTTGAACGAACCAAAGGTGACATAGCCGCGGGATAGCGCCGGCAACGGGCCCGCAGGCAAGGCGTCGGCATCGGGCCGGAAGCACCACTGCGCGCGAGGCAGGCGCAACAAGCTCTCGCTGTGGAAGCGTTCCGCGAAGCCGGGGGGATCGGCGATTGCATCGGTAATGCGATAATCCATCGCGCGCAGACCGGTCGTGTTGCCGTGCCCGAGATAGGTGAGCTGCAGCGGCGCCGGCCTGCGCGCGAAGCACAGCAGCCGGCCGCCGCGCGTGTGCCCGGCCAGGTCGACGAGGATATCGATGCCGTCGGCACGGATTTGCGCCGCCAGGCTCTCGTCGGACAAGGATGCCACTTCGCGCCATAGGTCGGCGTGCTGACGGATTCGAACGGTAACCGTGTCGCTCGAGCCGGCGTTGTAATAGCAATGAATCTGAAACCGATGGTGGTCGTGCTGCGCGAGCACCGGCTCGATGAATTTTGCCACCGCGTGGCGGCGAAAATCGGGGGAAACGTAGCCGATGCGCAGCGGCCGCTGCGCATCGCGGTCGTTCGAATGCAGCGCAGCGGTCGCCCGCAACGGTGCCTCATGAATGTCGGCCCAGCGGCAGTGTTCAGTATAGAGTTCCTCGGGACCGTAATCGGGCAACAGCTGCATGCAGTAGAGCAGATTGTCGTGGGCATCGCAAAAGCTCGGCTCGATGCTCAACGCCCGGCGGAAGCAGCGGATGGCAGCGTCGACCTGTGCCGTCGCCCGGTAGGCCATGCCCAGGTTGTTGACCAGTCCGGGCTCCGCGGAGACGCGGGCCAAGGCGGCCTCGTAGTGCACCACGGCATCCTCGGGGTTTGCCCGGCTGAGTTCGAGATTGCCCAGATTCATCAGCGCCGACGCGCAATCGGGTGCAAGGCGCAGAATTTCCCTGAAGCACTCGGCCGCCTGGTCGAGCTTGCCCGCGTTGGCGTGGCACAGCCCGAGGTTGTTCAGCAGCGTTAAGTCATGCGGCGCGGTACGCAGCGCTGCGTCGAAACACGCCGTGGCCTCCAGCCAGGCCCCCGCGTTCAGGAACGCAGTGCCTTTGGCGATGAGGTCCTCCGCCGCGGGGCGGCGGCCGATGGCCTTCATCAGTTTCTTGAACAGCATCTCGCGTTCTCCGCGGGCCATCGGCGGCGCGCCGCCGATCGGTCGCGATTCGGCCTTGCGTCAGACCGCCGGAGAAGCTCCCGCCGGCTTGTCAGGTTTGCTCGCCGCACCATTTTCGCCAGGCATCGCGATACAGCGCCTCCAGGGCGCCGGTGAAACCCGCCTCGTCCAGCAGCGGCGAGCCGCGCATGCGTTGGCGCAGTCCCCGTCGCAGCCGCGACAGCCGCCCGCGGTCAAGCGCCAGCTCGCGCGCGATCCGCAGATAGTCGGATTCGGAACGCGCGATCAGCTCCGGCAATCCGATCACCGAGAGCAGGCTCAATCCAGGGCGCGACTGGAATAGGCTGCCCGCCAAACTGACTACTGGAACGCCCAACCACAGCGTCTCGCAAGTCGTCGCGCCGCCGTTGCAAGGATAGGTATCGAGGGCGACGTCGATTTCCCCGTGCAAAGCCCAGAACTGCTCGCGCGCGAGCGGTGCGCGGAACGACAAGGCTTCGCCCGGCACGCCGTGGCGCGCGAACTCGGCCGCGATGCGTTCTTGCGCTTCGTCTGCCGCGACCGTTGCCAGCACCAGGCGCGCCTGCGGAATGGACAGCAGCAGCCGCGACCACAGGGCGATCATCCGCGGCGTGAGCTTCAGCATCGAGTTGAGCGAGCCGAAAGTGGGCTGCCCCGACTGCAGCGCCGGCGGCGGCCCGGGCTCGGGCATGGAAGCAGGCGGCCGAAAACACCACAGGCTGTGCGGCAGGCGCAACAGCCTCTCCGTGTAATAGCCGTCGGCTGCGCCGGGAGGGTCGAGCCGCGCATCGCTGACGCGATAGTCCATCGAGCTCATGCCGGTGGTCGCCGGGTAACCCAGATAAGTCAGCTGCACCGGCGCGGGCTTGCGCGCAAACACGCCGAGCCGGTTGCCGCTCGTATGCCCGGACAGGTCGACCAGGATGTCGATGGCGTCGGCGCGAACCGCGCCTGCAACGGCCTCGTCGTCCTGCCAGCGCACGTCGCGCCAGCAGGTCGCGAGCCGGCACAGCCGCGCCGTGGCGGCATCGATCTTTTCAGTGCTGGAATAGCAGTAGGTTTCGAAGCCGGCGGGATCGTGGGCGGCGAGTATCGGCTCGATGAAGCTGCTCGCGGCATGCTCACGGAAATCGGCCGACACATAGCCGATGCGCAGGCGTCGCAGCCGATCGGGCGAATTGGCGAAGTCTGCGCCGCGCCCGCGCAAGGGCTCGGCGTTGACCTCGGCCCAGCGGCAATGCGCCGCGCGCAGCTCCAGCGGATCCTCTCCCAGCAGCACCAGCAGGAACAGAAAACCGGCATAGGCTTGCGAGAATTCGGGCTGCTGCCGCACCAGGCGGCGATAGATGCCAAGCGCATCGTCCGTGCGCCAGCAGGATAGCAGCGTCAGTGCCTGGATATGCATTGCGGCGCCGTTCCCGGGATCGAGCGCGAGCGCTTTGGCGCTGAGTTCGAGCGCACGCGCATGGCGCCCGGCCTGGCGATTGGCCTCGGCGGCGTTGCATAAGGCCTGCGCTTGGTCTCCGGCAAGGTCGAGCGCGGTTTCGAAGCGCTCGCGCGCGAGATCTTTCTCGCCGCGCTCGAGCGCGATGGCACCCAGCAGCTCCCACGGCCCGGGCGCCGCCGCGTCGCGCGCGATGAGGTCTTCGCACACCTGCACGGCATCGGCGTAATCGCGCGAGCGCATCAGCGCCAGCGCCTGCGACAGGGAGGGCTCCGGCGCAGGCTCCGCCGCCAGGCTGCCCGCGGACGCACCCGATCCGGTCAAATGCCTGATCAGCCGCTTAAGCATGCGGCTCGCCTTGTTGGCTGCACCACTGGCGCCATATCTGCCGATAGCCCGCCTCCAGTGCCCGTACGTAGGCCGGGGCATCGAGCAAAGGCGAAACCAGCATGCGTTGGCGCAGCGACAGCCGCAGCTGGCGCAGGCTGTCAAAATCGCGGGCCAGTCCGCAGGCGAGCTTGAGGTACTCGTCGGCGCTGCGTGCGATCAACTGATGCATGCCGGTGTTAGCGAGGATGGTGACGCCGGAGCGGGAAAACCCGTAATCTCCCGCAAGCGTCACCAGCGGAACCCCCATCCAAAGCGTTTCGCAGGTGGTCGCACCGCCGCTGTACGGAAACGGGTCCAGCGCTATGTCCACGCCGGCAAACTGGCGCCAATAATCGGCGCGCCCGAGGCGCCCCAGCGTGCGCACCCGGTCCGGATCGATCCCGGCCAAAGCGCCGCGAATGCGCGCCGCCACTGCTTCGTCCGGTACCGCCATGACCAGTAAACGGGATTCCGGCACTTCGTGCAACAGGCTCGCCCACAAATCGAGCACCCGCTGGTTCAGCTTGGCGATGTGGTTGAACGAGGCGAAGGTCACATAGCCGCGCTGCAGCGCCGGCGGCGCGCACACCGGTGGCGCATCTGCAGGCGGCTCGTAGCACCACAGCGACTGCGGCAAGCGCAGCAAGCGCTCGCTGTGCGCTTCATCGCCCGGCCCGGGAGGGTCGGCGCGGGCGTCGGTGACGCGATAGTCCATCGCCGCCATGCCGGTGGTGTTCAGATACCCCAGATAGCCGAGCTGCAGTGGCGCGGGCTTGCGCGCGAACAGCAGCAGACGATTGCCGCTGGTGTGCCCGGAGACGTCGATCAGGATATCGATCTGATCGGCGCGGATCGCCTCCGCCGCAGCGTCGTCGTCCCAGGTTAGAATGTCGCGCCAGACATCCGCGCCTGCCTGCACCCGCTGCGTGACCGCGTCGCGATTCCTGCCGTTGTTGTAGCAGAATACGCGAAACTGCGAGCGATCATGCCGGCTGAGCACAGGCGCGATGAACGGCGCGAGCGCATGACTGCGAAAATCCGCGGAAACGTACCCCAGCCTGATGACTTGCGCGGCTGCAGGTCTGACATGCGCATACTGGGCGCACGCATGCATGCGCCCCCAGGCGGCGTGCTCATCGCGCACCTGGCGCGGATCCAGACCGGGCACGCTGTTCAGCGCAAACAACAGATTGCTGCCCAGATCGGTCGCTTCGGCATGTATCGCCAGGGCCTCGCGATATAAGGCGACTGCTTCCTGCGGGCGTCCCTGGTGGTACAGCAGCAATCCCCAGTTGTTGTAGAGCAACAGCCAAAGCGGGAGATTTGTGCCGGCATCGACCAGCGCCGCGGCCGCGCAGTAACAGCTCTCCGATTCGGCCGCCCGACCGTGTTCCTGCAGCAGCCGTCCCAGGTTATACCAGGCCTGCGCCAGCGCGGAGTCGAGTTCGAGGGCGCGGCGGTACGCAAGCTCGGCCTCCCCGGTCTGGCCGATCGCATCGAGTTCCGCGCCAAGGTTGCACCAGACCCTGGCATCCTCAGGCCATAGTTTCAGGCTCTCCCGGTAAAGCTCGGCGGCGGCGGGGTGATTGCCGGCTGCCGCGCATTGCGCCGCTTGAGCGAGGCAATCGCCCAGGCCATCCGGTCCGGTGCCGGCTTCCGCCGCCGGGGCGCTGGATGCGCCGCCTCGCGCCGCGGTTTGACGCGCGCACCATTGACTCCAGATCGCGCGGTAGCAATCCTCCAGATCACGCGTAAACGCCGCCGCAGCGAGCAGCGGCGAAGCGCGCATGCGCGCGCGCATGCCCGCGCGCAGCCCGGCCAGGCGCGCGCGGTCGCCGGCGAGATCGCGCGCGATGCGCAGGTATTCGTCCTCGCTGTGCGCCACCAGTTCCGGCAGACCCATGGCGGTGAGCAGGCTCAGGCCGGCGCGCGCGAGGAACGCTTCGCCGGCGAGGCTTACCAAAGGCACGCCCAGCCACAAGGTCTCGCAAGTGGTGGCGCCGCCGTTGCAGGGAAACGAATCGAGGGCGATGTCGATGCGGCCGTGCAGGGCCCAGAATTCGTCCCAGGGCAGGAAACCGTGGAATTCCAGTCGTGCCGGATCGATGCCGTTCGACTCGAACTCGCGCGCTATCCTCGCGCGGGGCGCGCCGGCAGGAACGGTGGCCAGCACCAGCTTCGCTTCGGGCACCGCGGCGAGCAGCCGCGACCACAGGGCCAGCAACGGCGGCGTGAGCTTGAACACGGAGTTGAGCGAACCGAAGGTGATATGCCCCGTTCCGGTCACCGGCGGCGGGCCGATTTCGGGCATCTGCGGCGGCGGCGCGAAGCACCACAGGCTGTGCGGCAGGCGCAGCAGGCGCTCGACGTAACGGACGTCGCTCGCCCCCGGAGGATCCGCCCTGGCGTCGGTGAGGCGGTAATCCATCTGCACGAGCCCGGTGGTCGCAGGATAGCCGAGATAAGTGACTTGCACCGGCGCGGGTTTGCGCGCAAACAAGTCGAGTCTGTTGCCCGAAGTATGCCCGGAGAGATCGATCAGGATGTCGATGCCATCGCGGCGGATCAAATCGTCGGCTGCCGCGTCCGGCACCGCGACAATGTCACGCCAATGCGCCGCCAGGGCTTCGCAGCGCCGGGTGATGTCGTCGGTCTTCGGGGTGTTGGAATAGCAATACACTTCGACCCGTGCCGGATCGTGATGCTCGAGCAGGGGCAGCACGAAATGGCTCAGCGCGTGGCGGCGGAAATCGGCGGAGACGTAGCCGATGCGCAGACGGCGCTCCGGTTGCGGCGGATTGCGGTGCTGCGGATCGGCCGCAGGCGATGCGGCGCAGCATTCGGCCCAGCGGCGATGCGCGTCCAGTATCAACGCAGGATCGGCGCCGCCACGATTGAGCAGGGTCATATGGCTGGTGTGCAGCCTGGCGAAATCCGGATGCAGCGCGAGCGCCGCGCGACAGGCTGCAAGGGCCTCGTCGATGCGCCAGGACGATTCCAGCGCGAGCACATGAATGTGCAGGAACGGCGCGAAGCCGGGTTTGAGCGCAAGCGCGCGACCGATGAGTTCCAGCGCGCGGTCGCACCGGTCCGCCCGGCGGTTCGCCTCGGCGGCGTTGGCAAGCGCCTGCGCGTCATCGCCCGCCAGAGCGAGCACCCGCTCGAAGCGCTCGCACGCAAGCGCGTAGTCGCCCAGGTTGAGGGCAGAGGCGCCGAGCAGTTCCCACGCCTTGACCAACCCGCGGTCGCGCTCGAGCAGCCGCTCGCAAATCCTGGCCGCACCCGCATCGTCGTGCAAGCGCAGCAGTCTGACTGCCTGCTCGATGTCCTCGGCCGGCGTGCCGCCTTGCACGGTGCTCCGGCGCAGCAAGCCTGCCAGCAATCCCTTCAGCATGACCGGCTTCGCGCCATGGATCGGTCGCACCAGACGCGCCATGCATCGCGATAAAGGGCTTCCAGATCGCGCGTGAATCCCGCCGCATCGAGCAAGGGCGAAGCGCGCAGCCGCTCGCGCAGCGTCGCGCGCAGTTGCGCCAGTGCGGGCAGATCCGTGGCCAGGCGCAGCGCAATATCGACATACTCGTCCCAGGAGCGGGCGGCGAGTTGTGCCAGCCCGGCATTGCCGAGCAGGCTGGTACCGGAGCGGGAGGCGCCGCTGCGGCCGCTGCGGCTTATCACCGGCACGCCCATCCACAAGCTCTCGCAGGTGGTCGTGCCGCCGTTGCAGGGAAAGGGGTCGAGCGCGATATCGATCTGCAGGTATTGCTGCAGGTAGGCGTCCAGGGGCAAGCGCCCGACGAGATCGAGACGATCCGCGTACACGCCGGCTGCATCGAAAATTTCCAGCATCCGGTCGAGGCTCTCGTCGCCGGGCGCGCCGATCATGCGCAAGCGGGCGCCGGGCAGCCGGCGCAGAAGCTGCGCCCAGGCCCGCATCGCCTCGTTGCTGATGCGCGGAAAACTGCAACAGGAACCGAAGGTGACGCAGCCCCGGCTTAGCGCCGGCAAGGCATTGCACGCGGGCATTCCGGCGGGAGGCAGATAGCACCACTTGCTGTGCGGCAAGCGCAGCAGTCGCTCCCGGTAATGTCTATCGGCCTCGCCCTCCGGTTCGGCGTAGCGATCGGTGATGCGGTAATCCATCGCGGCCATGCCGGTGCCGCCCCAGTACCCGAGCCAGGTCATCTGAACCGGCGCCGGCCTGCGCGCGAACAGCAGCAGACGGTTGCCGCTGGTGTGCCCCGAAAGATCGATGAGTATATCGACGCCGTCGTTGCGGATCAGGCGCGCCGCTTCGTCATCCGCAAGCGCGGCGATGTCGCGCCATTCGTCCGCGAGTCCGCGCAAGTGCTGGGTGACATCATCCGGTCGCGCGCAATTCGAATAGCCGTATACGCGCATGGAGCGTCGGTCGTGGCGCGCAAGAAACGGTTCGGCGAAACAGGCCATCGCATGGCGGCGGAAGTCGGCCGAAACGTAACCGACGCGCAATGGCCGGTCCGGGTCGGGCAGATTGGCATTCGGTTCGGCCGCAGCCGACAGTGGGTCCGCATGCATCTCGCCCCAGCGGCGGTGTTCCGCCGCCACCTGCTGCGGCGGCACCAGGTCGGTACGGCTCAACAGGAACAGCAGATTGGAGTGGCCCTCGATGTTGCCGGGTTCAAGTTCGTGTTCGTGGCGCAGGCAATCCAATGCCTCGTCCAGCCGGTCCAACTCCTCCAGCGCGCTGCCGCGCACATGCCATGCGCGGCGGTCCTGCGGTCGCAGCGCCAGCGCACGCTCGCTCAATTCCAGTGCACGGGCCAGGTGTCCGGCGCGGCGATTCACCTCGGCCGCGTAGATCAGATGTTCGGGGTCGTCAGGATGGATTGCCAGGATATGCGCATAGCATTCGAGCGCGCGCTCCGGCTGCTTGTCATCCAGAGCGATGCGAGCCAGCAGGCTCCACGCGGGCGCATCGCGCTGATTCAGCGCCAGCGCCGCGCGGCATAGCGCTTCGGCTGCGGCTGTATCGCCGCCCTGATAGCGCTGCAGCGCCTGATCGGCGTGCTGCGACGCAGCGCCGGCATCATCCGCCGCCGGCTCCGGCGAAGAGCGGCGCTTAAGCGCCTGCAACAGTCCCTTTAACACGATCGCTCTCTATCGCCGACGGCGCGCGTTCAGCACTGGGCGGCAAGCTCAGCGCTGCGGCCTGCCGCACCACTGGCGCCATATGCCGCGGTAGGCCGCTTCCAGATCGCGCGCGAAGGTCCGGGCATCGGTGAGGGGCGAGGCGCGCATGCGCTCGCGCAATCCGGCGCGCAAGGCGGCCAGGCGAACGCCATCGCGCGCGAGTTCGACCGCGATGCGCACGTACTCGTCGTCGCTGCCGGCAATCAACTCATCCAGGCCCATGGCGCCCAGTATGCTGAGCCCGGCGCGCGACTGGAAGATGTCGCCGCTGCGGCTGATTACCGGCACGCCCAGCCAGAGCGCCTCGCAGGTGGTCGTACCGCCGTTCATGGGGAAGGTGTCGAGCATGATGTCGATCCCCTGGTAGAGCGCCCAGAAGTCTTTGGTCGGCAGGCGATCGTGCATGCTGACGCGCTCTGGCGCGATCCCGGCCTGAGTCAGGGCATCGCGTATGCGCGCATGCCCTTGCTCGGGCACCGTGGCGAATACGATGCGCGAGCCGGGGATCTCGCCGAGTATGCGCCCCCATAGGGCCAGTATGCGCATTGTGACCTTGCTCGCCCCGTTCATGGAGGCGAACGTCACGCCGCCGTGTTGCTGTGCCGGGGACGGCGATACGGCCGGCATGTCTGCGTGCGGCTGGTAGCACCACATGCAGCGTGGCAGGCGTATCAGTGTTTCACGATAGTAGCGCTCGGTCGCGCCGGGGGGATCGCAAAGCGCGTCGCTTAGGCGGTAGTCGATGGCGCTCATGCCGGTGGTATTGGGGTAGGCGAGATAGGTCACCTGAATCGGCGCCGGCTTGCGCGCGAACACCAGCAGGCGATTGTCGCGCAGGTGGCCGGACAGATCGACCAGGATATCGATGCCGTGACTGCGTATCAGTTCGGTCGCCTGCGCATCGTCCAGATCGAAAATCTCATCCCAGTGATCGGTATATTGCGCCAGGCGCCGGGTCACGTCGTCGACGACACGGCCGCTGTGATAGCAGAACACTTCGAACGATGCGCTGTCGTGCCGCGCCAGCGCCGGCTCAATGAAGTAACTCAGCGCGTGCTGTCGGAAATCGGCCGAGACGTAGCCGATGCGCAGGCGCCGCTCCGGATCGCGCGAATTGCCATGAGGTTTGGCCTGCGCCAGCAGCGGGTCGGCATGAATCTTCGCCCATGCAACGTGTTCCGCATATACGTCCTCGGGCCGAGCGCTTTCGAGCAATACCATTACAAAAATCAGGTTGGCGCGGGCGGCGTGCAGCGCCGGGTCGATTTCCAGCGCCTTGCGAAAGAAAACGGCCGCCTCGTCCGTCCGTCCCGCCTGGACCAGGATGCTGCCGAGATTGTTGTGAAACAGCGCATCGTCTGGGCGAGCCTGGATGGAGCGCTCGAAATACTCCATGGCAAAACCCAGATCGCGAATGCGATGCGCGGTCAGTCCCATGAAGTGCAGTGCATCCGCGTGTCCGGGATCAAGTTCGAGCACGTCTTCGAACAGCAATTGCGCCCTGACCAGATCGTTGGCATCGAACCGGGCACGCCCGTCCGCCATCAGTTCGTCCGCCGTGGGCGCAGGCGCGGTCGATACCGGCCGGGCGGGACCTATGTTGCGCAACAAGGACTTGAACAGCATTCTCATGACTTGGATTGGGCCGGCCCCGATGATGCGGATCTGGCGAACACATATCGCTCAGTGTTCAAGTGTTCAAGGATAGCGGAAACACGCAAACCACGTACATCGCCGGCGATCTTTCCACATTGCCGCCACGCAGGTCGGGGTCAGAAATGAAAAGCCCCTCCGCGGAGGGGTTTATCGGACCAGTCCATTTGTCCGGAGGCCGTCCGATTGCAAAATGGCTTGACCGGTCTCCAAATCAAGGAAGCACGCGGGGACGTGCCTCCTCGTCTTATGAGCAGTCGCTAACGGCAGGTCGCAGGCAGGTACTTCGCCGGCGTGCCGACGCACGCCCAGGTGATCGTGCCCGTCGAGGTGTCGTACGTCGGGGTCATGGTGACGGTCACCGCTTGGCCTATGCTGGTCGTGGTCGTGGTGCCCGTGACCGTGACCAAGCCTGCGTCGGTCACAGAAGCGGTCGCAATCTTGCCTGTCACCGGGATCGTCACGCCATTGCCGGCACTGCCGGTATTGCTCGGGTCGGTTTGAAATTTTTCGGAAACACTGGTGCGAACGCCGCTGGCCGCAAGCATCAGTTCCGATACTTTCGCGCGAACGGTGTAGTCCTGATAGGCCGGCAATGCTACAGCGGCCAGAATACCGATGATCGCGACCACAATCATCAATTCGATCAGGGTAAAGCCTTTTTGCATCGCTCTCATGCGAAGATCCCCCCAAGACAATTGCAGCGACAACTTACCGCTGTATTTTGGTTAAAGCAAACTACATGCCAAGTACTCGGCACGCATGGGTTTTCTTGATTCAGCGTAAAACCGGAACGGCAGACGATCTATCGCACCATCCAGGAAATGCCGGACCTGCCACAAGACGTTACACGCAGTCCGCTGGGTTCACCGATCGACGGATTTTCACCGCCCGCAACAAAAAACCCCTCCGCAGAGGGGCTTTCGAAAAGTGACAGCTACTTAACGGCAGGTCGCGGGCAGGTATTTCGCCGGCGTGCCGACGCAGGCCCAGGTGATCGTGCCGGTCGTGGTGTCATACGTCGGGGTCATGGTGACCGTCACCGCCTGGCCTATGCTGGTCGAGGTCGTGGTGCCCGTGACCGTGACCAAGCCCGCTACGGTCACAGAAGCCGTTGCAATCTTGCCCGTCACCGGGATGGTCACGCCATCACCGGCGCTGCCGGTATTGCTCGGGTCGGTCTGAAATTTCTCAGAAATGCTGGTGCGAACGCCGCTTGCCGCAAGCATCAGCTCCGACACTTTCGCGCGAACGGTGTAATCCTGATAGGCCGGCAGTGCCACCGCAGCCAGAATACCGATGATCGCGACTACGATCATCAGTTCGATCAGGGTAAAGCCTTTTTGGAATGATTTCATTTAGCTATTTCCTTTCAGTTGTAAGAAACAGAACGCTCGAATTGCATGCCTGCGTTCAGCAATGCAAGCAGCATGCCCGACGTCGAACCAAAATATCTATTTAATTTTTCAGGCATTTTGATATTACTGCAGTGAAGCAACCCAATTCCCTACCCAAAGCGGCATAAACTGACAAAAAACGTCATATTCGATCGGTATTTTGGTCAATCGAGAGATCACCACCCAGAATAGAAAAAGCCCCTCCGCGGAGGGGCTTTCCAAACAACCCTTTCGTCTAGAGCTTGATTCAGAACGTCGGAACCAAGCACCAAATTAGGGGAGCATGAGGGGACACGTCCCCTCATTTTGTTACAACTTCTTAACGGCAGGTCGCAGGCAGATACTTCGCCGGCGTGCCGACGCACGCCCAGGTGATCGTGCCGGTCGTGGTGTTGTACGTCGGGGTCATGGTGACCGTCACCGCCTGGCCTATGCTGGTCGAGGTCGTGGTGCCCGTGACCGTGACCAAGCCCGCTACGGTCACAGAAGCCGTTGCAATCTTGCCCGTCACCGGGATGGTCACGCCATCACCGGCGCTGCCGGTATTGCTCGGGTCGGTCTGAAATTTCTCAGAAATGCTGGTGCGAACGCCGCTTGCCGCAAGCATCAGCTCCGACACTTTCGCGCGAACGGTGTAATCCTGATAGGCCGGCAGTGCCACCGCAGCCAGAATACCGATAATCGCGACTACGATCATCAGTTCGATCAGGGTAAAGCCTTTTTGCATTGCTTTCATATCAAGATCCCCTAAAAAATTGCAGCGAAGACTTACCGCTGTGTGACCATTAAAGCAAGTCGCATGCCAAGACCCAGCGCGGGGCGCGCGCGCGTCCAATGGGCCTGGCCGAAATAGATCGCCCTGCTTTGCTCGTGATACGTACTGCTGTCTGCGATCTGCAACTCAATTCAGTCCCGCAGCGGGCCATCGAACGGCCGCCGATGCGGATTGATCATTTGTGCGAAGCGTTCGGTTTGTTCGGCGACTTGCCCTACTACCTCCTGCCATCGTCCTGATTCTGTTTGGCGAAACAAGCGTGCGCTGGGATACCAGGGCATTATTTCACCCCGGTCGAGATAGCGCCATTCCGCTACCGCCGGAACCAGGATCCAGACCGGTTTTCCCAGAGCCCCGGCCAGATGGATGACCGCGGTACAGACACTGATCACAAGATCAAGCGCACAAACCAACGCTGCCGTTTCATCGTAGTCGTCAAGGGCCTCAGGCCAATGCGGCAGGATCACGCCGTGTTCTCGGCTCAAAGCATTCAGATCGTCGGTGCAATCACCATATTGCAGGCTTAGAAATCCGGCAGGAAGCCGCAGCACCGGCAGGAACGCCTCCAGCGCCAGGGAACGCAAGTGCCGGCGCGTGGCGGCAACACCGCCGCGCCAGGACAATCCGATTTTCGGCCCGGGTCCGAGGGCATCGAGCCGGGAACGCCAGTAGGCAACACGCTCTGGCGCGGCGCGCAGGTAGCCTGCATGGCGTGGAAAGTCCTCCCAGCGTTTGCGAAAGAACCCCGGCAGGTTGCCCATTGGAATCTGGTAGTCCACGACCTGCGCGCCGGTAGTCCGTGGCGCGGGTTCCCCCGAAGGAGGGGTCGCCTCGATGACCGCGGACGGAAAGGAGCGCCGGAACAGCGCCACCAGCCTGGGATCGCACTCGATGATGCAGCGCCCGGCGCGCGCGATCGCCTCATGGAAACAGGATGCAAACATGATCTGATCGCCAAAACCCTGTTCGCCGCAGATGAGCAGGGTCTTCCCGTCGATCCGCCTGCCTTCCCATTGCGGAGATTCAAAAACCCGGTGCGTCGCGAAGCGACTATGATGGCGCGCTTCATAGTCGCTCCAGCCTTGTCCGAATTCACCGCGCTTGAGGTTCATGTAGCTGCGCACGAGGCGCGTCTCGTGATCGTCCGGATCGCGCGCCAGCGCTGCGTCCAGCAATTTCAGACCCTGCAAATAGTCGCCCTTTTCCAGCAGGATCCAACCGAGGTTGCTAAGCGCCACCGGCCAGAGCGGGTCCGCTTCCAGGGCCAGCCGCAGCAAATGTTCGCCTTCCTCGAATTGACCGAACTCACGTCCGAGGATCAGGCCGAGCAGGTTGCAGGCATCCCTGTTCGGCGGACGCCGATCGGCGAGCGGACGCAGAAGTTCGAGCGCAGGTTCATGTTCGCCGCGGGCGTGGTGCCAGACGGCGAGCGCGTAGGCAGCGTCGGGGTGGCCGGGATTGGCACGCAGGAACTCGCGGTACGCGCCAGCCTCCTCGGACGACCGGCCCAATTCAATCAACGCGCGCACGCGCGCCGCGCAGGCAGGAAAGAAGTCCGGGGCGTAGTGCAGCCCCAGGTGGAAGTAGTCCAGGGCGCCCGCCGCATCCCCCTCGGCGAGATGGCTGAGGCCCATGCGGTAGTTCAGATCTGCGTCATCGGGACCGGCAGAAAGTGCGATTTCGAGCGGCGTGTGCGCCGCGGGCGCGGCCGGCGGCGTTGCGGCGGTCGCCTCGCCGCGCCGTCGCACGCCGGCTCCCGCGAGCCAGCGTCTCAGCCTTTGCAGCACGTCGCAATCTCCCGCCAGAGGACGCGCCTAGCGCTGCGACATCGCATAGAGCATGGCGTCGCGTTCGGCGCGCCATTCGTCGGCCAGTAGACAATTTGCATATTCGGGAAAGTAAGGTCCGCCGATGGTGTAGTGCGCGAGGGAGATATCCTCCCCAGGGGAATCATAGCCCACCAGATGATTCCAGCGGTGCGGCAGATCTCCGATCATGGTCTCGCTCTCCAGCCACTTGAACTGATGCAGTTCCAGACCGCTGGCCGTGTTCACGTAGTCCAGCGTCAGCGTTCTGCACTTGGCGTTATTGAACAGCATCACGCTGGACCAGTTCTTTTTGACGTAGGTAGTCTGAGCTTCGCCCAGAAACTTCGTCGTCTCCCTGGGCTTGTGATCATGCTTGACCACCTGCACTGCGTATCGCTCATCGCGCAGTTCCCACAGCTTGGCGACATCGTCGCGCATCAGCATGTCGCAGTCGATGAACAGGCTCCATCCGGTATAGCCGGACAAATAGGGCGTAAGGAAGCGGGAAAACGAAAAATCGGTCGATTGCAGCGAATGGCGCTCGCGCGTAAGCACCTGACTCAGTTGTGACAGGGCTAGCGGCGCGATGGCGACCGGCACGCTGGCGCGCGCCTGGATGCTGTGCGCGAGCACGCTGTAGGCAACCGCTTCGCGCGGATCGAATCCAATGAAAATTCTGATCAAGCCAGTTCCTTCAATATCGACTGCAGTACTTTCCGCGCCGGCCGAAGCGGAGACGCACAATCGCATTTTTCCACGCGTTCAATCGCAGATCATGCAGTGTGCCCTTTGCTCTTGGCGTGCCTAGGTCACGGATGCCGCGTAATTCACGCTTCTTGCGAAAGGACCGGGCTGGTATAATTTCAATCGGGTTCCTCATTGGCCATTCCTGTGGGAGCATCATGATCCTAGAGTTTTTTTCCACACGCAAGGTTACTGAATTTGCAAAGGGTCTGGCGCAGGACGTGGCCAAGCGCTATCCCCCCGCGATCGCCAACAATCCTGCCCAGATGGTGTCGCAAAAGCGCTTGTCCGGCATCCTCGAAGAAGCCTTTACCCGTGCTGCCGAATTCAACCGCGATAACAAGCTGGGCTGGTACAAGAAGGCCAAGTTGGGAAACGAGTTCCGCTGGGAACTCAAGGAAATGGGCTACGATGAAAAATTCATCGACGTGGCCACGGAAGGTCTGATCGTCTACGTGACCCGGGGACCTTCCCCGAAGACCTGATTCGGGGCCAAGCCGGAACCCAACAACGCGCCTCCGGCGGGGAGAAGAACCTCATCGCACGAACAAGGGGGGGGCGCGCCCCCCTTGACCCCCAAGGGGACTTTCTCCGGGGCGTATATCGCCCGCGCATGCAGCTTCACCCCGCTTCGAGATCATCGCCATATCTGTCAACTCTTGACTTATAAGAGACTAAGACCGCGCCCAGACAGCCTCGCGCCACTGCCGCCTCAGGCGCTATAGCCGGGAATCTTTGTCTCGTCGACGCGGTCGATCTGGTTCGCATCAAGGAACTGCTCGGCGTAGCGCAGGTATACCTTGCGCCGGATAAATACGTCGAACAGATCGGGATCGATGTGACCGCCTTCCTTGAACTTGCCCAGGATCTGCAGTGACTCGGTCAGTGTCTTGCCCTTCTTGTAGGGACGGTCCCTGGCGGTAAGCGCTTCGAAGATATCGGCGATGCCCATGACGCGCGCCTGCACCGACATCTGGTCGCGCGTGAGGCCGCGCGGATAGCCTTTTCCGTCCATGCGCTCGTGATGGCCGCCGGCGTATTCCGGCACACGCCGCAGATGCTTGGGCCAGGGCAGCGCCTCCAGCATCTTGATGGTGGCCACGATGTGGTAGTTGATGATCTCGCGCTCCTTGGCGGTGAGCGTACCCCGCGGGATGCTGAGGTTCTCGATCTCATCGTCAGTAAGGAAATGCGCGGTATTGCCGGACTGGTCCAGCCACTTGTAGTCGGCGATCTTCTTCACGTGCTCCTGTGCCTCCGGCGCCATGAACTCGCCGCCGATGTTGCACTTGCGCAGAAATTCGCGATCCTGGTCGAACTGGCGCATGCGCGCCTTGTAAACCTGTTCCAGCTGGTTGGCGCGCTCGCGTAGCGAAAAATCGTCCAGTCCCTGCTGCCGCAGCGCGGCGTTGTTCTTGAGCAGCTCGATCTCGGCATCGCGCTTGAGCACCTCGAAGCGGGTATCGATCAGGTGGATGCGGTCAAAAATCAGCTCGAGCTTGGTCGCCTTGTCGACGACGTGCACGGGCGTGGTCACCTTGCCGCAGTCGTGCAACAGGCCCGCAATCTTCAGTTCGTAGCGGTCCTTGTCGTTCATGTCGAAATCGCTGAGCGGCCCCTGCTTCGTCTCGTTCACCGCTTCGGCGAGCATCATGGTGAGTTCCGGCACCCGCTGGCAATGCCCGCCGGTGTAGGGGGATTTTTCGTCTATCGCCGTGTTGATCATGGCGATGAACGACTCGAACAGGGCCTCCAGCTGGTTGATCAGCTGGCGATTGGTTAGCGCGATAGCCGCCTGCGAGGCGAGCGACTCCGCCAGACGCTGGTCCGGATCCGAAAACGCCACGACCGCGCCGCTGCCCGGATCCTGGGAGTTGATCAGCTGCAGCACGCCGATGATCTCGTTCTCGTGATTCTTCATCGGCACGGTGAGGAACGATTTCGAGCGGTAGCCGGTCTTCTTGTCGAAGCTGCGCGTGCCGGTGAAGTCGAAGCCCTCCGCGGTATACGCATCGGCGATGTTGACAGTCTGGCCGGTCAAAGCGGCAAACGCAGCCACCATCTGGTTGTTGGGCGTGCCATCCTTGCCGTACAGATGGATCGGATAGAAGGGAATCGGAGTACCGGTGGTCCCACCCATGGCGATGTTGAGCGACTGGGTGCGCATGATCTCGAACTTCAGCCGCTTGGTGCCGTCATCCTCGGTCAGCAGGTACAGCGTGCCGCCATCGGCGCGGGTGATCGCCTTGGCGGCGAGAAGAATGCTTTCCAACAGCCGGTTGATGTCTCTTTCGGCCGAAAGCGACGCGCCGATTTCGTTCAGTTGCTCCAGCCGCCGAAACAGGTCGTCCACGGACTGGATCGCCATTGCCTGGGCGTTGGGCGCCGCCTCCACGTTATGTTTTCCCCATCGCCGCTCGGGCTTATTTGATACAGACCGCGCGCACCACGTGCATGTCGGTGAGGCCCATCAGGACTTTCTCCATGCCGTCCATTTTCAGGGTGCGCATGCCTTCGTTCAGGCAGCAAGCCAGCATTTCGGCGACGCGCGCGTGCTCCTGGATCAACTTCTTCAGCGGATCGGTACCGACCAGCAGCTCGTGCAGGCCGACCCGGCCCTTGTAGCCGCTGCCGCCGCAAGTGTCGCAGCCGATCTTCTTGTACATGGTGAACTGGCCCTTGTCGTTGCCGTAGTCCTTTACCCAATCCTTATACACGTTCTCGTAGCCCTCCTTGGGGTTCTGCTTGAAGGTCGAGGTATTGAGCAGCTCGCTGCAGTACTCGGTGAGGAAGGCCTTCATTTCCTCCGGAGCCGGGTTGTAGGCTTGCTTGCACTTGCCGCACAGGCGCTTCGCCAGGCGCTGCGCCAGAATGCCGAGCAGCGCATCGGAGAAGTTGAACGGATCCATGCCCATGTCGAGCAGGCGGATGATCGATTCCGTCGCGCTGTTGGTGTGCAGCGTGGCGAACACCAAGTGGCCGGTGAGCGAAGCCTCGATGCCGGTGCCCACCGTTTCCTTGTCGCGCATCTCACCCACCATGATGATGTCCGGATCGGCGCGCAGGAACGCTTTCATCACCATGGCGAAATCCAGCCCCGCCTTCTTGTTCACCTGCACCTGGCGCAAGCCCTTTTGCGTGATTTCGACCGGGTCCTCGGCGGTCCAGATCTTGGTATCCGGCGTATTGAGGTGTTTCAGCACCGAGTGCAGCGTAGTGGTCTTGCCCGAACCGGTCGGCCCGCAGACGAAGAACAAGCCATAGGGCTTGCTCACCACGACCTTCAAGGTCTCCAGGTTGTGCGGCGTGAGGCCGAGTTTTTCGAGCGGAATCGGCTCGCCGGCTGCGAGGATACGCATGACGATGTCCTCGACGCCTCCTTGGGTCGGAATGGTGGCGACCCGCAGCTCGATGTCCAGCGGCCCGAACTTCTTGAACTTGATCTTGCCGTCCTGCGGCCGGCGTTTCTCCGAAATGTCCAGGTCGCACATGATCTTGACGCGGGCGACAATGGCGTTGCGGTAAGAAGCCGGTATCTCGATGTAGGGCGCGAGCGACCCGTCCTTCCTGAAGCGGATCTCGGTCTTGCCTTTGCCCGGATAGGATTCGACGTGGATGTCGGAGGCCCCCTGGTTATAGGCGTCGATGACGATCTTGTTCACCAGCTTCACCAGCTCGTTATCGGCTGCCTGAGAGAGGTCATCGCCTGCACCCTCACCGCTGCTCTCTTCGCCTTCGTCAAGCCCGGAGAGCATTTCGCCGATATCACCAGTGTCGACGACCTCGGCACCATAAAATATATTGAGCGTCTCCTTGAACTCGCGCTGCGTGGTAACGCGGTACACCAGCTTGCTCTTTGGAAACACGTTCTGCACGATGCGCGAGCTCTTTACCCGCTCGGGATCGAGGCACAACACGACCACCCCGTCCTTGCTGTCGTCGATCGGCACCCACTGGTTTTGCTCGACATACTCCCGCTTCAGGTTCTTCAGCAGCTCCGGCGGCTTGATGCGGTCGGCCTTGAACGGCTCGTAGGGCACGCCGAAAAATTTCGACAGGGCCTGGCCGATGGCGGGCAGCTTCACCTGAAATTCCTCGACCAGCACCTGCTCCACATCCACCGCCTTCTTGCGCGCCGAGCGCGCGGCCAGATCGAACTCCGCCGGCGAGATCACCGCATCACTTACCAGGAAATCGTACTTGGTCTTGATGACCTGGGGTTTCTGCCGCTGCCGGAAAGCGATCGCCAGCGTCTGCGCCAGCAGGATCACGCCTTCTTCCATCAGCGGCAGGAAAGGCACCCCGGCCTTGTTGTTGATGATCTGGATGACGCCGATCAGCTCCTCGCCGTCCAACACCGGCGCCGCCAGCACCTGCTTGGTGCGGTAACCGGTGCGCTTGTCCACTTCCTGCAGGAAGCGCAGGTTCGCGTTGATCGCCTTCAGCTCCGCTTCATCGTAAATATCCTTGATGTTGACCATCTTCTTGGCGAAGGCGACATAGCCGGCGATGGATTGCTCGGCAATCGGCAGCCTCAAGTCCTTGAACGAATTGAGTCCGGTCTTGACCTTGGACACAATGGATTGCTTGTCCTCGCCAACGACATAAATGGTGAGTCGGTCGGCGTTGAACAGGCTGCAGATATCGGACGAAACCTCGAGCATGATCTCGTCGATGTTGGCGGTGGCATGGATCTTGTTGGTGACGTTCTGCAAGTTCTTCGAGAACATCAACCTGGCGTTGACGTCGGCCGATCCCGTTGCGGCGGCCGGCGGGGTATTCAGAACTGCGCTCATAGTCACCTCGTCAATCTATCCACGCAGCCAGCGGCTGCGGCTGCAACGACATGTTTCATACTATACGACAAAAAAAGCCTTCTGCGCCTTGTCCCTCGCCGGGCCGCCCCTCGCCGGGGTCCGCCCGCGCTGTTTGCCAGGGCCGCTGCCGCCACAGCGGCAGGCGCTCGCGGTTGTTCCTGCCTTCACGGAAGCCGGTCCCCGCCCCACAGCCCGCCTTCGAGCAAACAGACCTGGTAGCCGCGCTGCGCCAGCAGGAAAGCGGCGGCCGAGCTGCGCCTGCCGCTCTGGCAATAGACGACATATTCCCTGTTGATGTCCAATGCGCCGAATGCGTTGCGTATTTCGGATAGCGGAATGTTGACCGCTCCGGGCAACTTGTCGTATTGGTATTCGGACATGTAGCGCACATCTATCCACTGGGCGTCGTTCAACACCTTCTGCTTCGCCTGTTCCATATTGATTCCGCGCAGCAACGGTTCGCGCAACAGCGCGCCGAAATCCTGCTTGCTCAAGCGCAGCAGCTTGCCGTCCGTTTTCATGGTAACGGTAGCGTTGCGCCTGGCATCCGACACCAGCGCCTCTTCGCCGAAGGTGTCGCCACTCTTGAGTTCCGCCAGCGTCATGCTTACCCCGCCCACCATGCGCTCGACCTGACACCTGCCGGACTCGACCAGATAGTAGTAGTCGCCCTCTGCGCCTTCGCGGATGATCACCTCACCTTGTTTTGCCTCGATCCTCTCGAACCGCCGCAACAACTCGTCGATGTGGGCCGGCGGCAGCTGCGAAAAAGCGCCAAAGCGCAGGTTTTTGATGCCGAACAGCCCCGACATGACGCTCCAGTTCGCGCCGCTGGCGGGCCGCTTGTCCGACTGCTGCGCACCGGCCTGCTCCTGTACGGCCACCTGGTCCCAGGTGAGCATGATGTCGAGCAGGTCGTCGTCGATGCGCATCAGCTGCACATCGGTCACCGTCTTGGTCGACGTGAATGTGCGGCGCTTGCCCAGCGGGTAGCGCGCCTCGGCGGAGCCACCGACGATCACCTCGGAGCTGCCCTGGCCATATGCGAGCGCCATTTCGCCTCGCACCAGATAAATCGACTGACCGGCGATAGAGCGCAGGCGGAACGGATCCAGGTTGCGTTCGACGGACTCGATGTAGCACAGGTCCGCGAGTTCCTGCAGCCGCACGTCGGACATCGACGACAGCGGCTCGAGGTTTTTCAATGCTTCTAGGCTGACTTTGGTGGCTGCCATGCGCTTTTCCGGAAGGACATTCGTTCCCGTTGCCATCAAAACTCGAATACCTGGTTGTTCTGCAGCATGCGCGGCTTGTACTGCCCGGCGCACTCCTCGATCTCCTGCATGGTCAGCTCGATTTCGCCCGGTTTCAAATGGGTGATAAACACGTCGGCGTTGCGCTCCAGCTTCGCCAACTCTTCGGCCAGAAGGCTTGGGCACAGGTGCTTGGATGCAATCGCAAGATCGCGTTCGCGGTTGCAGAAGGCGGTTTCGATGATGATATAGCGCAAATTGGCGATCTGATTCACGACCTTCCACAGCGGATCGTGGGTGGTGGTATCGCCGGTAAACACCAGGCTCCCGCGGCCGGAGTCGACCTGATAGCCGACCGCCGGCACCGCGTGATTGGCCGGAAGCGGCGTGAACTTGCGTCCGGTGATTTCCACCGTCTCGCCGAGCTGCAACGCCCGATACCGCATCCACGGCTTGCTCGGGGTCGGGATCTGGGTGAAGTCCGGCCATATGCTCCAGTTGAACAGGTGGTTGCGCATTATCTCCAGCGTCGGCTCGGCCGCGTAGACGGTGAGCGGTTTGTTGCGCATGCCGCCGACGGTATCGACCAGAAACGGGATGGAGCAGACGTGATCCAGATGCGAGTGCGTGATGAATATGTGATCTATCAGCGTCAGTTCCGCGAGCGACACGTCGCCCACCCCTGTGCCGGCGTCGATGAGTATGTCATTGTCGATCAGCAGCGAGGTGGTGCGCAGATGCCGCCCACCGATTCCGCCACTGCATCCGAGCACCCTCAGCTTCATCGCGCCGCCCTATTTGGTCTTGAAGGTGGTCACGCCGTCCCAGTCGGCGCCGGGCGGATCGGCACGGCATTCCTTGATGCGCTCGAAATACAGCTGGTAGAGTTTGCAGTCCGGCGACATGCGTTGGACATTGAACAAGTCCATCTCGGCTTCGTCCCACTTCTGCGCGCGATATGCCCTCAGCGCCTTGTGCCAGAGCTTGATCTCGTCCATGACCTTCTGCTCGACTTGACCTTCCATGCCGATCGGCTCGAATATTTCCACCGGCTCGTCCTTGCCTTTCACTTTGACCCGGTCGATTTCGCGGAAAACCACGTCTTTCACGATCTGTCTCGTGTTCGGGCCGACGAGAATCCCGACTCCGTAGACGCGCGTCAAGCCCTCCAGGCGCGATGACAGGTTGACCGCGTCCCCCATTACCGTGTAGGCCTTGCGCAACTTCGAACCCATATCGCCGACGCGCATGTTGCCGGAGTTCACGCCGACGCCGATGCGAATGTCGGGCCAGCCGCGGGCGAGCATCTGCGCGCGCACCTTGTCGAGTTCGGTCTGCATGGCCATCGCGCTGATCACCCCCTGGCGCGCATGCTCGGGATCCTCCACCGGAGCTCCCCAGAAGGCCATGATCGCATCGCCGATGTACTTGTCGAGGGTGCCGCGGTTGTTGCGGATTACCATGCTCATCGAGGTGAGGTAGTCGTTGATGAACTGCGACAGCTCCTTCGGTTCCAGGCTCTCGGAGATCGAAGTGAAACCGACGATGTCGGAGAACAGCACCGTCAGTTCCTCGCTCTTGCCCTCCATGCTGTACTTCTCCGGATCCGCGGCCATCTTGTCGACCAGCTCCGGCGGCACGTACTGGCCGAACAACTCGGTGAACTGGCGCTTGCTGCGCGATTCAATGAAGTAGCCCCACGACATGTTGAACGCGAACAAAGCGGCGATCATCAGCAGGCTCGAGGCGAGCGGCAGAATCATGCCGCCTTTGGTCCATACGATCACATTGAGCCCGGTGATGAGCACGATCGCCAGCAATGACAGCAGCGTTGCCCTGAACGGGCTCAAAAGGGGCACCAGCATCGACAGCGCGATACCGCCGATCAGCAGCAGGATCACCTCGGCGCCGAGCATGTAGGCCGGCTTGTGCTTGAAGTCACTGTCCAGCATCGACGCAATCATGTTGGCGTGAATCTCCACACCCGGGTAGACGCTGCCCACCGGCGTGGATCGCAGATCCAGCAGGCCCGGGGCGGTGGTGCCGATCAGCGCGATCTTGCCGTTGAGATCGCTTTTCGGCACTTTGTCGAAATACACGTCCGCAAGCGAAATGTACTTGAAGCTGCCGCGCTTGCCGCGGTAGGGAATGAACGCGGCGACGTTCTCGTCCACCGGGATAGTGACCGGCCCCACCTTCAGCCATTCCAGCCCCGAGTAGCTCTTGCTGACGAATCGACCTGGCGCCATGCCGGGCTCCACCTTCGGGTGCCCCGCCAACACCCGGATCACGGCAAGCGACAAAGCCTCGTAATAGTCACCACGGTATTCGGCCAGCATGGGCACGCGGCGCGATACGCCGTCGGCATCGACCAGCGGATTGAAGTGGCCCGCGTTGGCGGCGCTGGCCTGAAATTCCGCAAGATTGCCGCCAAAACCCTTCCAGGTGGTGAAGCTGATGTTGCGGCCCTGGAAGGTTCCCTTGGGCAGCACCGGCTCGGGGATCGCGCCGGATTGCACCGCGTCCTCCTCGCTGTTGAAATAGAAACCCAGCACGATAGGCCGCCCCTTGAGGGTCTTGGCGAAAATGCCGTCGTAGTCGAGTTCTGGACGAAGTTCGTTGAGCGCCGACTGGAACTGCGCCTGGTCCTTCAACCTGCCCTTGGCGAGCTTGTCGAGCACCGGCAGGCCCGAGCTGTCGTCGGGTTCGGCGAACACCACGTCGAAGCCTACGATGACGATACCGTATTCATCGAAAAGTTTCGTCAGCAGCGCGGCGATCTTGTCGCGGCGCCAGGGCCAGCGTCCGAGCGCGGTCTTGTCCAGGCTGCGCTCGTCGATGTCCAGAATGACAATGCGCGGGTCCACCCCGCCAGGCATGGTGACGGCAAGCCGCGTGTCATAGATGATGTTGTCAAGCCTGGTAATGAGGCCGATGTTGTAGAAATCGGCGACATGACCGACGAATAGCAGCATGATCGCGAGGCCAAGCGCAATCCTGACGATATGCTGTTTCAAGCCACCTCCATCTTATCGTGGGGGGAGGAGATCAGAGCTTGAAGAAAAACTCCACCTTCACCCCGGCAAGCTCGATGATATCGTGGTCGTTGAGCGCGTGCGCCTGCAGTTCTATCGGTTTGCCGTTGACAACCGGCTTGGTCGCGCCTTCGACGTGGGTAATGAAAAAGCCTTGCGGACGGCGCGTGATCACCGCAACTTGCACGCCGGGTTTGCCAAGCGTGGTCAGCGGCTTGGTGAGTTCCAGTTCCTTGCCGGTGTTTGCGCCGGACAGGAGCTTCAACATGGCGTGGCGCACCGGCGTGGCCGGGGCGGGCGGGGCGGCGGGAGCGGGCGGGGGGGGGGCGGTGGCGCCCACCGACGCGGCCGTAATGCCGACTTGGGTGGCGGCGTGCGATCTGGCAGCCACTGCGGCGCTAGGCGCGCCGGCTGCCGCGGCAGCCGGCGCGGTAGCGGTGTGTCCTGGCGCCGCGGCCGCGGCTGCGGGCGCTTGAGGTTCCGGTGGTTTTCGCGCCGCCCCGGGGCGCAGGATCATGGTCTTCTCGAAATCGGCCGCCTTGACGGCCCCCGGCTGCACTTCGCTCATGTACTTCAGCTTGTACTTGCCGAGTTCGATGACGTCGTTGTTCTGCAGGAAATGCTTCTTCACCGTCTTGCCGTTGACGAAAGTGCCGTTGGTGCTGCCAAGATCCTCGAGGAACGAGTCCGCGAGTATGGTCACGATGACGGCGTGCTCGCCACTGACCGCAAGATTGTCGATCTGGATGTCGTTGTGCGGTTTGCGTCCGATGGTGGTGCGCTCCTTGGAAAGCGGGATTTCCTTGAGCACCAGACCGTCCATACTGAGTATCAGCTTCGCCATAGCATTTTCCCCGTACTATCTAAACCACCCAAAAACTTTCGACGCAAGGCCTTGTCCGGCCGGGAATTCGCGCAAAATCTTGATTAGAATGACCGACACGTTGTCGCGCCCGCCGTTGTCGTTCGCCATCTGCACCAGTTGCTGCGCCGCCAATTCGAGGTTGGCGCCAAGCGCCTGCAGCGCCATGCCGATATCATCGTCGCTCACCATATCCGACAGCCCGTCCGAGCACAGCAAATAAATGTCGCCGGGCAGGGTGTCGTATTCATGAATCTCCGGCTCCACCGCTGGATCGATGCCCAGTGCCCGGGTCACCAGATTCTTGTTCGACGAAAGCTTTGCCTGCTCCTTGGTGAGCATGCCGGCGTCGATTTGCTCCTGCAGCAGCGAATGGTCCTTGGTCACCTGGCTGAATTCGTCGCCGCGCATACGGTACAGGCGCGAATCACCGATGTGCGCCGCCATCATCTTGTTGTCGTAAAACAGCACCACCACCAGCGTCGTGCCCATGCCGGCATACTGCGGCTGGCTCTGCGCGGCCTGATAAATCGAAGTATTGACCTTCGCAACCTGGTCCTGCAGCATCTTCTGCGCGGCCTTCTTGCCGCTTTGCGGATCGACCTCATGCGGCGCGTGTTCCTCGAGCAGCTGCCGCAGTTCGGTGGTAAGCACCGTAGTGGCCATCCCGCTGGCCACTTCACCGGCATTGTAGCCCCCCATGCCGTCTGCCAGCACCGCAAGGCCTTTCTCCGCAAGCGCGGCGACCGAGTCCTCGTTGTTCGAGCGCACCATGCCGGGGTCGGTATGGCTGACAATCTCCAGGGCTTGGCTCAAATCCATGTGGCCTCGTCTCCTAGAGACTGATGTCCATGTCTACTCCGGCGCCACCCGCTGCCGCCGTGCCGCCGCCTGGAAAAGCCGCGCGCAGCGCTGCGGCGAATTCGTCCCCGGTCTGGTAGCGCTGGTCGGCGTCCTTGGCCATCGCCTTGTCGAGGAAAGCCACCAAAGCGGGCGGCAGCCCGGGCCGGACCAAGAAAATTTCGGTCGCCGGCTCATTGGCGATCTTGAACATCAACTGCGCCATGGAATCACCGACGAAAGGCAGCGCGCCACATAGCATCTGGTACAGGCTCACCGCCAGCGAGAATAGGTCACTGCGCCCGTCCACTTTCTTGCCCGAGAGCTGCTCCGGCGACATGTACGACGGCGTTCCGAGCACCATGCCCGTTTTGGTCTTGGAAGAGTCGGTGATGCGCGCGATGCCAAAGTCGGTGACCTTGGGCGCGTCGCTTTCCGGCTCGTACATGATGTTGGCCGGTTTGATATCGCGATGCACGATGTTTTGCTTGTGCGCATAGCCGAGCGCATCGGCGACGCGGGCGATGATCGACACCACCTTGTCGACCGGCAGCAGATTGTCCGGTTTGGTATAGGGGATCAGGTCCTTGCCCTTCAGCAGTTCCATGGCGATATAGCACAGGTCGTGCTCCTCGCCGGCGTCGTAGATGGTGACGATATTGGGGTGCGACAGCCGTCCGGCGGTTTCCGCCTCGCGGAAAAAGCGCTCCTTCACTTCGACCAGTTCGTCCGCCTCGAACTCCTGCGACAGCGCCATGGTCTTGATCGCCACGACGCGGCCGATCTTCGGGTCCTTGCCCTGATAGACGACGCCCATTGCGCCCTTGCCCAACTCTTTCTCCACCTGGTAGCGGCCGAGCATGGGTTTTTCCGCGCCGGCACCCAGCGACATTGAGCCACCGGGATGGCTCGATCCGCCACCCAGAATGACCGTCTCCGACATCGCCTTGGCGCGGCTCAGACGCGCCTCCAGGTCGCGGAACTTGGGATTATGGCCGGCCATGTACTGAAACACGTTTTCCGCTTTGTTGAACTGGCGTTTGCGCTCGAAATCCAGCGCCAGGTTGTACAGGTTGTCCATCAGTCCGTCGTCCATCGGCACCTTGCGGAACTTGTCCCATGCCATGTCAAGCTGTCCCTGACCCTGGAACGCCAGTCCGAGCATACGGTTGGACTCGGCCGAGTCGGCGTCGGATTTGACCTTGCCCGCCTCGGTCAGGGCGAAGCGCTTGGTGATGAGCAGGACGTGCCCGATCACGAGCAGCACCAGCGGCAGCATCAACTGCAGCCACATCCCCGCCGACGTCATCAGCACGAAGTGGACGATAAGGAGCAGCGCAAGCAATGCGGCCGTGACGATCGCGCCCATGCCGGCTTTGAGCCGGGGCAACAGTCCGATCAGGTAAGCGGCGATGAGCAGAAACACCGCCAATTCGACCCAGTATCCCCAAGGCGGCGCGACGAAGAAATGTTCGGACAGAATCGACGACACCGAATGCGCCAGCACCAGCACCGGCGGCATATTGGGTGACACCGGGGTGACGGCCGCGCTGCCCAATCCGGCCGCAGTCGGCCCGATCAGCACGATCTTGTCCTGATATTTGCTCACCGGGATCTTGCCCATGATCACGTCGTAGAACGAGTCCACCGGAAACGCGGGACGCCCGTCGCGATCCTTGTAGAAATAGGTGTACATACGCGTCGCCGGGTCGGTGACGATGCTCAGCTTGCCGAGTGATACCTTTTCGCCGGGCTGAACCTTTATGTCGCCCACGCCGAGATTCAGGCTTTTGGCCGCGACCATCATCGACAACGATGGATACGCCTGGTCGAAGTAGCCCAGCACCAGCGGCTCGGCGCGGGTGCCACCGTCGATGTCGGGGATGCCGTTGAGGTGGCCGAGCGCGGCGGCCGCCTTGCCGATGATCTCGATCGGGTAGTCCACCTTGCGCGTGGGCAATACGCCGTCTTCCATGCCTTTGCCCACCTTGGGCAGATTGTTCCTGGTCACGTACTCAGGCAGCGGCTTGTCTGGCTTTCCGCGCGGCTCACCTACGTCGAACAAGGTCATCGGCACCGCGTTGCCCGCGCGCGTGAAACTTTCTGCGAGCCTGCGGTCGGTGTTGAGCTTCTGCTCAGCCTCCTTCAGCAGCGTCACGAACTGCCCGAGTTGGCCTGCCGGGGGCGCCGCCGCTGGCGCGTTCGGATCGGGGGCCGCCGCCGGGTCGGCGGCCGCGCCGGCGCCGGCCATTTCCAGAAGCTTGGTGACATAGGTGTAGCCGGCATCGACCTGTGGCTCGGAGAACAGCACGGTATAAGCGATCACCTTCGCCTTCGCGCCGGACAGGCTGTCGGTCATTTTTGCCAACACATCGCGCGACCACGGCCAGCGGCCGAGATTGGCGAGGCTCTGCTCATCGATGGCGATCACCGCGATCTTGTCCAACGGCGAGCGTGACGTAGCAACCACGCCCAGGTCGTAGGCCTTGCGCTCCAGGCTCGGAACGAGATCGCTGACGCGGTTGAACAGGACCATGAAAACGACGACGGCGACCCCGAGGAACCAGTCGGTCTTCCAAAATCCGGTTTTCGTCATCCCTGGCCCTCCCGTACCTGATCTTCTTTTGCTATTGCCCGGGTATCTGCCCGATAGTGAAGGCATTTTACGTCATTAGACTTAGCGCTTGTGCTAATTCCGTTGCGGCAAAACGACCACGCGCGCCTCGCGCCGATGAGCGCCCGACCTCGACGCGATGCGTCGCCTGAACACCGCGTCCGGATCCGCGTTTGCTCCTTGATTTCCAGAACCCGCAAAATCCGGACAAGTCCTATTTATAAACAGGGCGATAATGCTCATTCTTGCAGTTAAATATTAGATTAGTCAAATGTTTTCTGTTATTTGACCTGGCAGGCGGAACGCCTGAAAGCGCGGGTGGCGGGCGAAAGGAGGAAGAACTGCGGGCGAAGAAAACATAGCGGCTCTCGACTGGCGAACAGAGCCCGATCCTGCGTGCTACCTCCGGTTCACATTCATCGCACGCAGGTGCCGAATGCAGACCGACCCCGGTTCAACTGCCGAGTATCGACCCAGCGGCAATTCCGAGATCCGGCGGGGAAACCTTCTTGCCGCTGCCAAGCTTGCCCTTTGCGACCTCGATCTGTCCGCCCTGTGCGGTGATCAACATGCTGGCGGCACTGACCGCGGTGACCTCGCCCACTTTGCCCTTGACCGCACCGAAGGTGCGCACCGGGTGCTTCTTCGAACCAAACAACTGCAGCTTTTCGCCGTTGTGTGTGGTCCATGCGCCCGGCGCGGGGTCGCAACCTCGTATCAGATTGTGGATGAAATCGACGTGACTGGCCCAGTTGATCCTGGCCTCGCCCTCGCGGCACCAGCCCTCGTAGCTGGCCCGGGTCTCGTCCTGTATCACTTCCTTGTGCTTGCCTGCGATAACCAGATCGGCCGCCTCGAGCAGGGCTGCCACCCCCAGCGGAAACAGGCGGTCGAAATAGACCGTGCCGAGCGTATCGTCATCGCTGACGGGCGTTCGCTTTTGCAGGATCACCGCACCTTCATCCAGGCCGTCGGAAGGCCGAAAGATGGTGAGGCCGGTTTCGGTCTCGCCCTTGATGAGCGGCCAGTTGATCGAGGAAGGGCCGCGGAACCTGGGCAGCAACGACGGGTGAAACTGGATGGTGCCGTGCGTTGGGATGTTGACGAATTCCTGCGGCGCGAACTGCAGCACGAAGGCCATGATGCCGATATCGGCCCTGGCGTCGGCCAGCGCCTGCGCCGCTTCAGCTGCACGCAGGGATTTGAACTGGCAGACCTTGAGCTTCTTCTCGCCGGCCGCAGCGCGCAGGGCATCGGGCCGCGCTCCTTCCTTCTCCGGCGCGCAGAATACGGCTGCAACCTCGTCGCCACGCGCGAGAAATGCCTCCATCACTGCCTTGCCAAAATCTTGCTGCCCAATAATAGCAATCTTCATGTTGTTTTCCTTTGCAGCAAGATTTCAGTGCAGACTCGCATTCGCGCAAGCGAATGTTATGTCGGAACTAAAGTCCTGCTGACCGATGATTGCAATACGCATGATGTCCTCCCTTGCAGTGAGAATCTTCCGCGACTCTACGGCTTTTTCGCTTGCTTCGGCGGCACGCTGAAGGCACCCGCATTCTTGAACGTCGCGAGCTTCGCGTCATCATAGCCAAGCACTTGCTTGAGGACTTCCTCGGTGTGTTCTCCAAGCAGCGGCGAGCGCTCGATCTTAGCCGGCGAAGCGGAGAGCTTGATCGGCATGCCGACGTTCCACCACTTGCCGCGCTGCGGATGGTCAAGCTCGACCCACATCTCGCGTCCACGAATATGTTCGTCGTTGGCAAGATCCTCGGTCGACATGATCGGACCGCAAGGCACGTCGAGTGGATTCAGGATCGCCATGAATTCGCGCTTGGTGTACTTCTCGGCGAACTTGTTGATCAGCGTCCACATGAGTTGCTGGTTCTTGCGCCGCTCGCCGATGACGGCGAAATGCGGGTCGGTTGCGAGCTCAGGCATGCCGATGTCCGGTCCGATGCGCTTCGCCAGCGCGCCCCAGACCGCTTCCTGGACGACCACGTAGAGCCAGTCGTTGGCGCCGTGCGGCTTGCAGTGGATCGCATTGCCGAGCTGGCCGCCGCCGGAATCGTTGCCCGCGCGCGGTACTTCCCCCATGCCCTTGTAGGTAGGCACGGAATACTCCGGCATGTCGCCGCGGGTCAGGCGCTGGTGGTCGCGGAACTTGACCCGGCACAGGTTCATCACGCCGTCCATCATCGCCACTTCGACGTACTGCCCCTGCCCGGTGCGGTTCGCTTGGTGCAGCGCGGCGAGCAGTCCGATTGCGAGGTGCAGCCCGGTTCCGGTGTCGCCGATCTGCGCGCCGGTGACGAACGGCGGTCCATCGGGAACGCCGGTTGTGCTCATCGCGCCGCCCATCGCCTGAGCGACGTTCTCGTAGGCCTTGAAATCAGCGTACGGACCCGAGGAACCGAAGCCCTTGATCGAGCCCATTACGATGCGCGGATTGATTTCGTGGATCTTCTCCCAGGTGAAACCGAAGCGATCGAGCACGCCCGGCCCGAAGTTCTCCATGATGATGTCGCACTTCGTCAGCAAATCGACGAACACCACCTTGCCTTCGGCCGATTTCATATTGACGGTTATCGACCGCTTGTTGCAGTTGAGCATAGTGAAATACAGGCTGTCGGCATTGGGCACGTCGCGCAACTGGCCGCGCGTGGCATCGCCCTGCGGATTCTCGAATTTGATCACGTCCGCACCCATCCACGCGAGCAGCTGCGAGCAGGTGGGTCCCGCCTGCACGTGGGTCATGTCGAGAATGCGAACTCCCTTGAGCGCTTCCATGCTAAATACCCCTTCCGTGTTCATTTCCGCTTGCGCGGGATCGCCCGCGCCCTGGGCGCGGCTGAATTTGCATGTCACTTGTGCATCGTTTGCTTCGAAACTTTCATCCGCGCATTTCGAAACCATGGTTCATCGAGAGAGCTTATACTAAGAAATCGAACCACTTGCGCACCTTGATTGAGGTCAATGATTTCGCTTTTAATCTTCCCTTGAATCCATTTCGGTTACCGTATGTCCTCCATCGACTCCCACCCGCAACGCAACACCATCCGCCTGCAACTCAGACAGAACCTGGTCCTCAGGGACCTGCCGCCCGCGGACTGGGCCGAACTCGAGCCGCAACTGGAGATCGCCGACTTCGGCAAGGGCGATCTGCTGGTGCACCAGGGCCACGGCGCCATGGAGCAATTCTTCATTCTGGACGGCATCCTCAAGCGCGTCGTCAGCAACGCGGCGGGCAAGGAGATGATCCTGCGCTTCGCCGCGGAAACCGATATGGACACCTCCTACGCCGCCTGGCGCCTGCGCACGCCGGTGCCTTACAGCATCGTCGCCGTGACCAAGGTTCTGGCAGCCAAGCTCTCGATGCAACACTGGGTCGAGTTTCTGGAGCGCCACATCGAGGTCAAGGAGCGCTTCGAGTACGAAGTCATGAGCCTGATGTCCGAAGTAATGGCGCACACCATCACCCTGCATTTGCTCGACGCGCCCGGGCGGCTGTCGCGTTTCAAGCGCAAACACCCGGAACTTCTCGATCGCATACCCAAAAAGGAACTCGCTTCCTACCTCAACCTCACCCCCGAAACGCTTTCCCGCCTGAAACAGAAGAACCCCTGACGCGCAGTCCGTCACCGGCCGCTTGCATCGACCATGGATTTCTTGATCGTCGTCCAAAGCGCCGACAGCAGCGGCCAGCAGAGCAGGAGCAGCGCCAGCCCGGTCATGCCCCCGACCAGCGCATTGGAAAAGAATACCGACATGTCCCCCTCCGACAACAACATCGTCTGGCGAAACGAGGCTTCCGCCCGGTCACCGAGCACGATCGCCAGAACCAGCGGCGCGAGCGGGTAGCTGAGTTTCCTGAACACGTAGCCCATGACGCCGAACACCACCATCATCCAGATATCGAAATGCGAGTTGTGCACGGTATAGGCGCCGATCGCGCAGATCACCATGATTACGGGCGCGATCACCGAGAACGGGATGCGCAGGATCGCCGCGAACAGCGGCACGCAGGTGAGCACCACGATAAGCCCGGCGATGTTGCCGAGGTACATGCTTGCGATCAAGCCCCAGACGAAATCTTTCTGCTCGACGAACAGGAGCGGCCCGGGCTGCAGGCCCCAGATAAGCAGGCCGCCGAGCAACACCGCCGCGGTGGGCGAACCCGGCACGCCGAGCGTGAGCATCGGCAGCAGCGCCGCGGTGCCGGCGGCATGCGCCGCGGTTTCCGGCGCGACCACGCCTTCGACCAGGCCAGTGCCGAATTTTTCGCGGTCCTTGGAGAAGCGCTGCGCCACGCCGTAACTCATGAACGAGGCCGGCGTCGCGCCGCCGGGCACTATGCCCATGAAGCAGCCGACGGCCGCAGACCTGATCGAGGTAAGCCAGTACTTTGGCAGTTCGCGCCAAGTCTGCATTACGACCTTGAAATTGATCTTCGCCGACGCCCCCTGGAACGCGAGCCCCTCCTCGAGGGTGAGCAGGATTTCGCCGATGCCGAACAGGCCGATCACCGCGATTAAAAAGTCGAAACCATTGAGTACCTGCGTGAAACCGAAAGTCAGGCGCAGCGTACCCGTCACCGGATCGGTGCCGACCGCGGCGAGCGCGAAGCCGAGCATCATCGACGCCAGCGTCTTGAACGGCGCCTGTGTGCTCATGCCGATGAAGGCGCAGAACGTGAGCAGGTATACGGCGAAAAATTCCGGCGGACCAAACTCCAGTGCAAACTTCGCCACCCGCGGAGAAAGGAACGTGATCACGATTACGGCCACCAGCGCGCCCACGAAGGACGAGGTGAACGCCGCGGTCAGCGCCGCGCCTGCGCGGCCCTGCTGCGCCAGAGGGTAGCCGTCGAAAGTGGTCGCCACCGACCACGGCTCACCCGGAATATTGAACAGGATCGAAGTGATCGCGCCGCCGAACAGCGCGCCCCAGTAAATGCAGGATAGCAGGATGATGGCGGTGGTCGTGCCGCCCGGCACCTGCGCCATCGAGAAAGTGAGCGGCAGCAGGATCGCCACGCCGTTCGCGCCGCCCAGCCCGGGGAGCACGCCGATGATCACGCCGAGGAGCACGCCGACGAACATGAACGCGATATTCTTCAGCGTCAGCGCGATGGCGAAGCCCTGCATCAGGGATTGGATCTCGTCCATGGTCCTACCCCAGCCCGAGAGCCGATTCCAGCGGCCCCTTGGGCAGCGGAATCTTGAACCAGACTTCAAAAATCAGGAAAAAGAAAACGCTGTTCCCGACTGACAGCAACACCACTTTCCACCATACGTACTTCCCCAGCCAGCGCATGAAAAAGGCGACGAAAAGGGTCGAAGCCAGGTAGATGCCCAGCCAGTTTATCGAGCCTACGTACAACATCGTCGGCAGCAGCACCGCGAGCACCAGCTTCAACTGCCCGACCTTGACGAACACTTTGTCGCGCTCGGGCGCGATGGCCAATGCCTTGAACAAATTCACGATACTCGAGATGCCGATGATCACGGCGATGTAGAACGGAAAGTATCCGGTCTGCGGCCCGTCTTCGCCCCACTTCGCACCCAGCCGCCAACTGTCGAAAGCGACGATCGCCGCGAACGCCAGAAACATCAGCGCCACGACGATATCGACCCGCTTGTAGCGGGCAGCCGCCCGCTCGCCGGAACCTTCGGCCATTTGCCCTTCTCCTCGCTATTGTGTTGTTGCCCCGGGCGCGCCATGCGCCCGGAACATGCGTGCCTGCGCTATTTGCTGCCGGCAATGAAACCGGCGGCTTTCATCAGCCCGAAATGGCGCGCCTCTTCTTTCGCCACCCAGTCGGCGTAGGCTTTGCCATTGAGCGCGGTCTGGTTGAACGCCCCTTTCTCCATGAACGCTTTCCACTCCGGGGTCTCGCGCACTTTCTTCAGCAGGTCGACGTAATATTGCACCTGCTCGGGCGTCACACCGCCGGGCATGAAGATGCCGCGCAACATCAGGTAGTCAACGTCGAGCCCGGACGCCTTGCAGGTCGGGATATCCGACCACGCCATGGTGTCGGTGACCTTGTCCTTGTACGGCATGCGCGCCGGATCAAATACGCACAGCGCGCGCAGTTTCCCGCCGCGCCAGTGCGCCACCGCCTCGATCGGATTATTGACCGTCGCATCCACGTGCTTGCCCACCAGTTGCACCGCAACGTCGCCGCCGCCCTTGAACGGGACGTAGATGAACTTGGTGCCGGTCTGCTTTTCGATCGCAACGGTGATGATCTGGTCCTCCTGCTTCGAACCCGTGCCTGCCATCTTGAGTTTCGCCGCACCTGTCTTTTTCGCCGCGTCGATCAGATCTTTCGGGGTCTTGTAGGGTGACTCCGCGTTCACCCACAGCACAAACTGGTCGAGCGCCAGCATCTGCACCGGCGTGAGGTCGCGCCAGTTGAACGGCACGCCGGTGGCAAGCGGCGTGGTGAACAGGTTGGATAGGGTAATGATGATCTTATGTGGATCGCCCGTCGCGCCTTTCACGTCGAGAAATCCCTCGGCGCCCGCGCCGCCGGCTTTGTTGACCACCACCATCGATTGCTTCATCAGGTTGTTCTTGGCGACGATGCCCTGAATGACGCGCGCCATCTGGTCGGCCCCGCCCCCGGTCCCCGCGGGGATGATGAACTCGACCGTCTTGGTCGGTTCCCAGGCATGCGCGGGCACAGCGGCAATCGTAGCCAGCGCCAGCGTCAGCGCGCTTTTTGCAAAAACAGAAATTTTCATGATTTTTCCTCCGGTAAATGTAGTTGAGTATCCGTCATTCACAGGCGTGAGGACTGACGGCTCCAGTGCTTTTTCTTGCGTTGGCACTTTTTTTCTTAGCAGCAGAAGCATACCGCCCGACCTGCCCGGCGGCGCATTGATCTGAGTCAACAATCCGTAACTGACCCAAGCTCATTACCTGGTGACTTCCTGCGACTCGCCGGCGGCGGCCGTTTGCCTGCGCGCCACAAGTTTTCCAACCAGCACGACCAGCGCCGCGCCGACCAGACCGACGATCACTTCCAGGCTGATGCCGGCCAACACCGGCTTCTTTTCCACCATCTGGAAATTGGCGCCCATCCAGTCGGCAAGAGCCGGATCGCTCACCGCCATCTCGCCGGCGACGAACCCGAGCAGCGCCCCGCCCGCGGTGATGATGATGGGAAAACGCTCCATCACTTTCATCAGCAGGGTGCTGCCGAAAATCACCAGCGGAATGCTGATCGCCAGCCCCAGGATCAGCAGGGTGACGCTGTCGCCGGCGGCAGCGGCCACCGCGATCACGTTGTCCAGGCTCATCACCAGATCAGCGATGAGAATGGTCTTGATCGCCGCCAGCAGGTTCTCATGGCCGTCGATGTTCTCTTCGCCTTCCTCCGGCAGCAGCAATTGCACGCCGATCCACAGCAACAACACGGCGCCGATCAGCTTCAGGTACGGCAATTGCAGCAGCGCCACCGCAAACAAGGTGAGCACGATGCGCATCGCCACCGCCGCGCCGCTGCCCCAGGCCACCGCCAGCTTCTGCTGCCTGGGCGGCAACGAACGCGCCGCCAACGCGATTACCACCGCGTTGTCTCCGGACAACACGATGTTGATCCAGATGATCTTCAGCAGCGGGATCCAGAATAGCTGTAGCGAAAAATCCATGATGCCGTAACTCTCCTCCCCGGAAGGGGCCTCATTCTACCTCACGGAAGCGGTGATGAGCGAGGAGACAGGGGCGAAAAATCTCCTCCTGCTTCTCCTCCCGCGGCTAGAACAGCCCAACCACCTTGCCGTCGACCAGGTCGATCTTGTTCGCCGACGGCAACTTGGGCAGGCCCGGCATGGTCATGATGTCGCCGCAGACCATCACCACGAACTCGGCGCCGGCCGCGAGCCGCACTTCGCGCACGTTGATCACGTGGTTCTCGGGCGCGCCGCGCAACTGCGCATCGGTGGAAAAAGAATACTGCGTCTTGGCCACGCACACCGGGTAATGGCCGTAACCGTCCTCCTGCAGTTTCTTGATCTGGTTGCGCACTTTGGCGTCGGCGGTGACTTCGGTGGCACGGTAGACTTTCTTTGCGATCTTGTTCACCTTGTCCCACAGGCTGTCCTGCTCTTCGTATACGAAGCTCAGGGTGGATTTCTTCGCGCACATCTCGACCACCATCTTCGCCAGCTCGGCGGCGCCCTTGCCGCCGTCGGCCCAGTGCGTGGCCAGCACAACCTTGACCCCGAGCTTGGCCATGCGCGCCTTGAGCATGTCCACCTCGGCCGCGGTGTCGCTGGTGAAGTGATTGATCGACACGACGCAGGGAATGCCATACACCCTCTGCACGTTGTCGACGTGGCGCTCCAGGTTGACCAGGCCCTTGTCCAGGGCGGCGAGATTCTCCTGCGTGATCGTCTTCAGGTCCGCCCCGCCGTGGAATTTTATCGCGCGCACCGTGGCCACGATCACCGTGACGGAAGGGCACAGGCCGCTCTTGCGGCATTTGATGTCGATGAATTTTTCCGCGCCGAGGTCAGCGCCGAAACCGGCCTCGGTCACGACATAGTCGGCGAGCTTCAGCGCGGTCTTGGTGGCGATCACAGAGTTGCAGCCATGGGCGATGTTCGCAAACGGCCCGCCATGGATGAAAGCCGGGGTGTTCTCCAGCGTCTGCACCAGGTTCGGCGCCAGCGCATCGCGCAGCAGCACCGTCATCGCGCCGTGAGCGTTCAGCTCGCGCGCATAAATCGGCTTTTGCTCGCGGTTGTAGGCCACCACGATATTGCCCAGGCGCTTCTTCAGGTCATCGAGCGAATTCGACAGGCAGAAGATCGCCATCACTTCCGAGGCCACCACGATGTCGAAGCCGTCCTGGCGCGGATAGCCGTTGCCCGGACCGCCCAGCGACACGACGATGTCGCGCAGCGCGCGGTCGTTCATGTCCACCACGCGCTTCCAGGCGATACGGCGCACGTCGATGCCGAGTTCGTTGCCGTGGTGGATGTGGTTGTCCAGCAGCGCCGCCAGCAGATTGTTGGCTAGCCCGATGGCGGAGAAATCGCCGGTGAAATGCAGATTGATGTCCTCCATCGGCACCACCTGGGCATAACCGCCCCCGGCGGCGCCGCCCTTCATGCCGAATACCGGACCGAGCGAGGGCTCGCGCAGGCAGATCATCGCCTTCTTGCCGATGTGATTGAGCGCGTCGCCAAGACCGACCGTAGTCGTGGTTTTGCCCTCGCCCGCCGGGGTCGGCGTCATCGCCGTGACCAGGATCAGTTTGCCATCGGGCCTGTCCTTCAGGCTGTCGACATAAGCGAGCGACACCTTGGCCTTGTAGTGACCATAGGGCTCGAGGTGATCTTCGTCGATGCCGAGCTTTTCCGCGGCCAGCTTGGGGATGCGCTGCATTTTCGCCCTCTGGGCGATATCGATGTCCGATGGCATGATCGTCTCCGTAACGGTGTTTGTACCAATGGGGGAAATATAGGCACACACGCAAGGCGCGGCCTTGATGGCGATCAAGAATTGCCGAAGCGGCGCGCAGAGTGCGCGCTTGGCACTTCGCCTGCATCGGCGGAAATGGGTGAATCCATCGAGCTGAGGCGCCCTAGCTTGCGCGGACGGCGCCCCGTCCGCGCGGATCATCGATTGCGCGCGGACGATAACCCTGTCCGCACGCAATCGGTGATCTTGTATAAAACCCCCGCGGTGTCCTCGCTTTTATTAATAACCGTGTTTTTGGTACGGATGCGCTTTTCATCCGTACCAAAAACACGGTTGGCGCGTGGAGCGCGCAATGCTTGCTCCTGGCATGCGCAACTGCTCAAACCGTCGTATGCAGGGTCTGTCCGCCGCCAAAACTGGAATGCACCGGCGCCGGCCCGCCCTTCTTCACTTGTACCGCGCAGTATTTGAACTCGGGGATCTTGCCGACCGGATCGAGCGCTGCGTTGGTGAGCTTGTTCGCCGCTGCTTCGTAATAGCAGAAGGGAATGAACACCGCGCCTCTGGGGGTGCCGGCATCGGCACGCGCGTACAGCGATATCGATCCGCGGCGCGAAGCCACCGTCACGACGTCACCCGACTTCACGCCCAAGCCGTCGAGATCGAGCGGATGGAATGAGGCCATCGGCTCGGGCTCGATCGCATCGAGCACGCCGGCGCGGCGGGTCATGGCGCCGGTATGCCAGTGCTCCAGCTGGCGCCCGGTGATCAGCACCATGGGAAAGTTCGCATCCGGCTGCTCATCGGCGGAAATCAGATCCGCGGGGACGAACCTGGCGCGTCCGGTGGCCGTGGGGAAATGCTCGGTGAACACCACCGACTGGCCCGGGTCGCCCTCCTGCTCGCATGGATAGGTCACCGCGGAGTCGCGCGCCAGGCGTTCCCAGGTGATGCCGGCTATGGTATCCATGCCGGCGCGCATCTCGGCAAACACCTCCGAAACGTGGCCGTAGTTCCAGGCAAGTCCCATGCGCCTGGCGATTTCCTGGATGATCCACAGATCTTCCTTCGCCGCGCCCGGCGGCTCGACGGCCTTGCGCCCGAGCTGCACCATGCGGTCGGTGTTGGTGACCGTGCCATCCTTCTCCGGCCAGGCGGTGGCGGGCAGCACGACGTCGGCAAGATAGGCGGTCTCGGTGAGGAAGATGTCCTGCACCACCAGGTGATCGAGCGCCGCCAGCGCCTCGCGCGCGTGATCGACGTCCGGATCCGACATGGCCGGGTTCTCGCCCATCACGTACATGCCGCGGATTTGCTTCTTCTTCGCCGCATGCATGATTTCGACCACGGTAAGGCCGGGCTTGGGATCGAGGTCCGGCGCGCCCCACAGTTTGGCGAAACGCGCCCTCGCTTCCGCATTGTCGACACGCTGGTAGTTCGGATACATCATCGGAATCAGGCCCGAGTCCGAGGCGCCCTGCACGTTGTTCTGACCGCGCAAGGGATGCAGCCCGGTGCCGCGGCGGCCGACCTGGCCGGTCATGAGGGCGAGCGCGATCAGGCAGCGCGCGTTGTCGGTGCCGTGCACGTGCTGCGATATGCCCATGCCCCAGAGGATCATCGAGGCTTTCGAAGTCGCGTACAGGCGCGCGACTTCGCGCAGGGTCTTGGCCGGGATGCCGCAGACCGGCGCCATCGCCTCCGGACTGTACTTCTTCACGTTCTCGGCCAGCGCCTCATAGCCCGAAGTGCGGTCGCGGATGAAGTCCCGGTTCACCAGACCCTCGGCGACGATGACGTGCATGATCGCATTCAGCATGGCGACGTCGGTATCGGCATTGAACTGCAGCACATGCGTGGCGAGGCGCGAAAAATCGGTGCGGCGCGGATCGGCGATGATGAGCTTGGTGCCGTTCTTGACCGCGTTCTTGATCCAGGTCGCCGCCACCGGGTGATTCACCGTCGGGTTGGCGCCGATCACCAGCACCACCTCCGCGTATTGCACGTCGCTTACCTGGTTGGACACGGCGCCGGAGCCGACGCCCTCGAGCAGCGCGGCCACCGAGGAGGCGTGGCACAGCCGCGTGCAGTGATCGACGTTGTTGGAGCCGAAACCGGTACGCACCAGTTTCTGGAACAGGTAGGCCTCCTCGTTCGAGCCCTTGGCCGAACCGAAACCGGCGAGTGCGTGCTTGCCGTGCGTATCGCGAATTTGCGCCAGTCCACCGGCGGCAAAAGCCAGCGCTTCCTCCCAGCTCGCCTCGCGGAACGCATCGCGCCAGTTGTCCGGATCGACAGTGTAGCCGCCGCTCTTGGGCACACCCGGTTTGCGCATCAACGGCACCGTCAGTCGCTGGCGGTGATGCGCATAGTCGAAGCCGTAGCGCCCCTTCACGCACAGGCGGCCGTGGTTGGCGGGGCCGTCGCGGCCCTCTACGTGCACGATCTTGTTGTCCGTCACGTGGTAGGTGAGCTGACAGCCGACGCCACAGTAGGGACAGACCGAGTCGACCGTCTTTTGCGCCACTGTCAGCGCCGCATTGCGCGCCGGCATCAGCGCGCCGGTCGGACAGGCCTGCACGCACTCGCCGCAGGCGACGCAGCTGCTCGCGCCCATGGCATCGTCGAAATCGAACACGATTTTGGAATGCTCGCCGCGGAAGGCGTAGCCGATGACGTCGTTCACCTGCTCCTCGCGGCAGGCCCTGAGGCACCTCGTGCATTGAATGCAGGCATCCAGGTTCACCGCGATCGCCGGGTGCGAAATGTCGGCCGCGGGCTGTGCGCGCCGCTCGAAGCGCGGCTTGCCCAGTTTCAGCTTCTGCGCCCAGCGGTCGAGTTCCGAAATGGGCGAATATGATTGCTCCGCCATGTCCGAGAGCAGCAGTTCCAGCACCATCTTCTGGCTGGCGACGGAGCGCGCGCTGTCCGTAGTGACTTCCATGCCATCCTTGGGCGTGCGACAGCACGAGGGCGCGAGCGCGCGCTCGCCCTTGATCTCGACCACGCAGGCGCGGCAGTTGCCGTCGGGGCGCAGGCCTTCCTTGTAGCACAGGTGCGGAATGTCGATGCCGTAATGCTTGGCCGTCTGGATGATGGTCTCGTCGGCGCGGCCGACCACGGTCTTGCCGTTGAGCTTGAATTCCACCGGCAGCGCGGCGATTTCCTGTTTGGTGATTGCCGTCATGGTTTCTTCCCCCGGCTATCCATCACGTAAGTTCATGCGGAAAATATTTCATCACGCTGAGCACCGGATTGGGCGCCGCCTGTCCCAGGCCGCAGATCGAGGCATCGATCATGACCTGCGAGAGTTCGGCCAGCAGCGCCTGGTTCCATTTCGGCTGTTGCAGCAGCTTCAGCGCCTTGGCCGTGCCCACGCGGCAGGGGGTGCACTGGCCGCAGGATTCCTCGGCGAAGAATCGCATCAGGTTGCGCGCCGCGTCGGTGGCGCGGTCGCGGTCAGACAGGATCATCACCGCGGCCGAACCGATGAAACAGCCGTAGGGCTGCAACGTGTCGAAGTCGAGCGGGATGTCGCCCATGGACGCAGGCAGGATGCCGCCGGAGGCGCCGCCCGGCAAGTAGGCGTAGAACGCCTGCCCTTTGATCATGCCGCCGCAGTATTCATCGATCAGTTCCTTCACCGTGATGCCGGCAGGCGCAAGGTGCACGCCCGGTTTGTTGACGCGCCCGGACACCGAAAACGAGCGCAAGCCGCGGCGCCCGCGGCGGCCGTGGCCTGCAAACCAGGCCGCGCCTTTCTCAAGGATTTCACGCACCCAGAAGAGCGTCTCCATGTTGTGCTCCAACGTCGGCCGGCCGAACAGGCCCACCTGGGCAACGTAAGGCGGGCGCAGGCGCGGCATGCCGCGCTTGCCCTCGATCGATTCGATCATCGCCGATTCCTCGCCGCAGATATAGGCACCCGCTCCCCGGCGCAGGTGTATCGGCGGCAGCGCGCAGGGCGGATCGGCCCGAAGCGCCGCGAGTTCGCGCGTGAGTATCTCGCGGCAGCCGGCGTACTCGTCGCGCAAATAGATGTAGACCTCCGCGATGCCGGCGGTCCAGGCGGCGATCAGCATGCCTTCGACAAACCGGTGCGGATCGCGCTCGAGGTAGTAGCGGTCCTTGAACGTGCCCGGTTCGCCCTCGTCGATGTTCACCGCCATCAGGCGCGGCTCGGATTCCGTGCGCACGATCTTCCACTTGCGCCCGGCAGGAAATCCCGCTCCGCCCAGGCCGCGCAGGCCGGAATCCTCCATCGTCTGCGTCAGCTCCTGGTAATCGCGCTTGCCCGAAAGGCATTGCTGCAGCATGCGGTAGCCGCCGGTCCTGCGATATTCGGCGTAAGCGATGTACTTGTCCGGTCGTTGCCTGAGTGCCTTGGCCGCGACCAGCTTTTCCACGCCGTCCAGGGTCGCATGCGGCAGCGCATTCTGTCCGACCACGGCCACCGGCGCGGTCTCGCAGCGGCCGACGCAGGGCGCGGGAATCACGCGCACCTCGCGGCCGAGAATGCCGGGCAGTCTTTCCAGCAGCTCTTTCGCCCCGGCCATTTCGCAGGCGAGCGAATCGCACACGCGCACGGTGATCGCCGCCGGCGCCGCATCGCCTTCCTTGATTACGTCGAAATGATGATAAAAGGTCGCGACCTCGTACACCTCGGCCAGCGCCATGTTCATGTCCGCAGCCAATGCGACCAGGTGCGCGGCGGACAGCTGGGCGTAGCGATCCTGGATCTTGTGCAAGTGCTCGATCAGGAGGTCGCGCCGGCGCGGCTGCGCGCCGAGCAGCGCCTGCACTTCACTTAGCGCTCGCGGATCGGGCGTGCGGCCCTTGATTGTTCCGCGCAGCTTGCGCTCGAGCTTGATCGGGATGACGACCTGCTTCAAGTTGGATGCTCTTACTGCTTGGTCGCGGTCTTTTTCGGGTTCAGATTGATCAGGCGACCGCTCTCGGTACCCGCTGCTTCGTCGATGACGGCGTTGATGAGTGCCGGCTTGCCCGCCGCGATCGCTCCGGTCAATGCCTTCGTCAGTTCTGCCGGCGTGTTGACATTGTAGCCGATGCCGCCGAATGCTTCGATCATCCTGTCGTAGCGCGCTCCCTTGACGAAAGCGGTCACTGCGACATCGGACTTCACCTTGGGGTTGAGGTTGGGATCACAGCCTTTGTAGACGCCGTTGTTGTTGAAAATCACGGTGACAACCGGCAGTTGGTAGCGGCAAACGGTCTCGAGTTCCATGCCGCTGAAACCGAACGCGCTATCGCCTTCTATGGCGACGACCGGCAGGCCGCTTACGACCGCCGCGCCGATGGCATAACCCATGCCGATGCCCATGATGCCCCAGGTACCGGAGTCCAGACGCTTGCGCGGCTGGTACATGTCGACGATGCTGCGGGCGAAATCGAGGGTGTTGGCGCCTTCGTTGACGACGTAGATATCCGGGCGCGTCTTCAGCACATCGCGGATCGCGCGCAGTGCGCTGTGGTAATTCATCGGCGACGGATTCTTGTCGAGGGTCGCCGCCATCTTCGTCAGGTTCTTGTCTTTGCGTTCGGCGATCGCGCCCGTCCACTCGGCGCTCGGTTTGCCAAAACCGGAATCGATGCCTGCCAGCAGGGCCGACACGCAGGAGCCGATGTCGCCGATCACGGGAGCGGCGATCGCCACGTTGCTGTCGATTTCCGTCGGCGCAATGTCTATCTGGATGAACTGCTTCGGCGCGCCCCAGGTCTTGCCCTTGCCATGCGAGAGCAGCCAGTTCAGGCGCGCGCCGATCAGCATCACGACGTCGGCCTCCGCCAGTACAAAAGAACGGGCGGCCGAAGCCGATTGAGCATGGTTGTCGGGCAGCAGGCCTTTGGCCATGGACATCGGCAGATACGGGATGCCGGACTTCTCGACGAGCGCGCGAATACCGGCATCGGCCTGGGCGTATGCAGCACCCTTGCCAAGCAGGATGAGCGGACGCTTGGCGCCTTTGAGCAGGTCGAGCGCGCGTTTGACCGAGTCCGGGGCAGGGATCTGACGCGGTACCGGGTCTACCACGCGCACCAGCGATTTCTCGCCGCGCGCGGCGTCCAGCGTCTGGCTGAGCAATTGCGCCGGCAGGTCCAGGTAGACTCCACCCGGACGGCCGGACACGGCCGCACGGATCGCGCGCGCAATACCGATGCCGATATCCTCGGCTTTGTTGACGCGGTAGGACGCCTTGGCGAACGGTTTTGCCGCATTCAATTGGTCCATTTCTTCGTAATCGCCTTGCTGCAGGTCGACGATTTCGCGTTCGCTGGAGCCGCTGATCAGAATCATCGGGAAGCAATTGGTGGTCGCGTTGGCCAATGCTGTCAGGCCGTTCAAAAAGCCCGGGGCGGACACGGTCAGGCAAATCCCCGGTTTTTGGGTCAAATAGCCGGCGATCGCGGCCGCATTTCCGGCGTGCTGTTCATGACGGAAACCAATGAAGCGCATTCCTTCGGCCTGGGCCAGGCGGGCGAGGTCGGTGATAGGAATGCCGACAAGACCAAAGATAGTGTCTATGCCGTTGTGCTTCAGGGCATCGATTACAAGATGAAATCCGTCGGTCGTCTTCAAGGGTTCTTCTGCGGTATTCATTACGGCTTGTTCCAATCCTGCGGACATAGTCTCTCCCGTGTGCTTGGTCATCAAGAGCTTGCATAGGCGAAACGGTTGCACTTCCCGCTCTGCCAGCCGATCGCCGAGCAACCGGTCGATTCAATGAGCCATCCTAGCCAGCCGGACCGGTATTCATCATTGACCAGGGTCAATTTTTGCCACATGACTATTCTGGATGCGGCGCCAACATCCGGGTCGTCGGCGCGACAGCGCGGCGGCGCGCCGGCTAGCCCGATGTTCTCGTGCGCGCCTACTTGAGAATCGACTTGAGCGTCTTGCCCATCTCGGCCGGATTGCGCGTCACTTTGATGCCGCAGACCTCCATCACGGCCAGCTTCTCCTGCGCCGTGCCCTTGCCGCCGGAGATGATGGCGCCGGCGTGGCCCATGCGTTTGCCCGCGGGCGCGGTGACGCCGGCGATGAAGCCGACCACCGGTTTTTTCATGTTGTCCTTCACCCACAGCGCGGCGGTCTCTTCGTCCGAGCCGCCGATCTCGCCCACCATGATCACCGCGTCGGTTTCAGAGTCGTCGTTGAACATACGCAGGACGTCGATGTGCTTCATGCCGTTCACCGGATCGCCGCCGGTACCGACGCAGGTGGACTGCCCGAGGCCGATTTCCATCAACTGGCCGACCGCTTCATAAGTCAGCGTGCCCGAGCGCGAAACGACGCCGATGCGCCCTTTCTTGTGGATGTGGCCGGGCATGATGCCGATCTTGATTTCCTCCGGCGTGATCACGCCGGGGCAGTTCGGGCCGACCAGGACGGTCTTTTTGTTGTGTTTGCGCATGCGGTTCTTGACCTCGATCATGTCGCGCACCGGGATGCCTTCGGTGATGCAGATCACCAGATCCAGGTCGGCGTCGACCGCCTCCCAGATCGCCGCGGCCGCAAACGGCGGCGGCACGTAGATCACCGAGGTGTTGACGCCCGCCTTCTGTTTCGCTTCCTTGACGCTGGCGTAGATCGGAATGCCTTCGAAATCCTCGCCGGCTTTTTTCGGGTTCACGCCGGCGACGAAGCAGTTCCTGCCGTTGGCGTAATCGCGCGACATGCGCGTGTGGAATTGGCCGGTCTTGCCGGTGATGCCCTGGGTGACGACGCGGGTGTTCTTGTTGATCAGGATGGACATTTCGTTTGATTCCTTTACTTGCCCGCGACCGCGGCGACGATCTTCTGTGCCGCGTCGGCCATGTTATCGGCGGAAATGATCGGCAGCCCCGAATCCTTGAGGATCTGCCGGCCGATCTCGTCGTTGGTGCCCTTCATGCGCACTACCAGGGGCACGGACAGATTCACCTCGCGCGCGGCGGCGACCACGCCCCTGGCGATGGTGTCGCACTGCATGATGCCGCCGAAGATATTGACCAGTATCCCCTTGACCTTCTTGTTCTTCAGCATGATCTTGAACGCTTCGGTCACTTTTTCCGCGGTGGCACCGCCGCCGACGTCGAGAAAATTGGCCGGCTCGGCGCCGTACAGCTTGATCGTGTCCATGGTCGCCATCGCAAGGCCGGCGCCGTTCACCAGGCAGCCGATGTTGCCATCGAGCGAGATGTACGACAGGTCGAATTTCGACGCCTCGATCTCGGCCGCGTCCTCCTCGTCCAAGTCGCGCAGCGCGACCAGGTCCGGATGGCGGAACAGCGCGTTCGAATCGAAGTTGATCTTGGCGTCCAGCGCCACCACGCGGCCGTCGCCGGTGAGCACCAGCGGGTTGATCTCGGCCAGGCTGGCGTCGGTGTCCCAGAACGCCTTGTACAGCGCCTGGAGAACGGCGCGGGCTTGCGCCACCGATGCGGGGGGGATGCCGATTTTCGCCGCGACTTCATCGGCCTCGGCGTCCTTCAGCCCGGTTTCGGGATCGACGAATACCTTGTGGATCTTCTCCGGCGTCTTCGCGGCGACTTCCTCGATGTCCATGCCGCCCTCGCTCGAGGCCATCAAACATACCTTCTGTGTCACACGATCGACCACCATGCCGACGTAGAGTTCGCGCTTGATGTCGGCGCCCTCTTCGATCAGCAAGCGCCGCACCTTTTGCCCGTCGGGGCCGGTCTGGTGCGTCTTCAACTGCATGCCGAGAATCTGGCCGGCGAAAGTCTTAACCTCGGCCGGCGATTTCGCCAGCTTTACCCCGCCGCCCTTGCCTCGGCCGCCGGCGTGGATCTGCGCCTTCACCACCCATACCTTTCCGGGTATGGACTGCGCGGCGGCGACTGCCTCATCGACGGAAAAACAGGGCACTCCCCGCGGGGTCGGCACGCCGTACTTGCGCAGCACTTCCTTGGCCTGGTATTCGTGAATTTTCATGTCTAGGTTCCTGGTTGAATCGCAATGGGATGATCGGGCAGACGGGCAGGCGGGCGCATTGACCCAGGTCAACCGGCGTCAATCGGTGCCGGTCTTCGCCTCACGCATACCCTTCGAAGCGGGCGCTGCGGCTGTGTTTGCGGATGCGGGAGACGGGGTGGGCGGACAGCGGCATTGCTTGTGGGAAGAATATCGTTGAAACCAGCGCCGAATGGTAACACAATCGCATGCCACCAGATCAAAGGCCCGAAGCAAAAGAGTGAGCGCTAAACAGCAACACGCGGTTCACGATTCTTGTCTATTCATTGGAATTGCCGGCATGCGCAAACCGACATGAAACACATCCTCGCCCTCGATCAAGGCACCACCAGCTCCCGCGCCATCGTCTTTGCCGAAGACGGCAGCGTGCGCGCCATGGCGCAGCAGGAATTCCGCCAGATCTTCCCGCAGCCGGGCTGGGTGGAGCACGACCCGGAGGACATCTGGGCATCGCAGCTCAAGGTCGCGCGCCGCGCGCTCGCGCAGGCCGGGCTGAAAGCGGCCGATATTGCGGCTTTGGGCATCGCCAACCAGCGCGAGACCACCATCCTGTGGGAGCGCAAATCCGGCCAGCCGGTGCACAACGCGATCGTCTGGCAGGACCGGCGCACCGCAGCCGCCTGCGACGGACTGAAGCGGCGCGACAAGACCGATACCGTGCGCAGCAAGACGGGCCTGGTGCTCGACCCGTATTTTTCCGCCACCAAGCTCGCCTGGCTGCTGGACAGCATCCCGGGCCTGAGACTGCACGCCGAACGCGGCGAACTCGCCTTCGGCACCGTGGACAGCTGGCTCGCGTGGAAGCTCTCCGGCGGCGCCTTGCACGTCACCGACGTGTCGAACGCCTCGCGCACCATGCTGTACAACATCCACGCCGGCGCCTGGGACGAGGAGTTGCTCGCCCTGTTCCGCATTCCGCGCGCGCTGCTGCCGCGGGTGCTGCCTTCCTCGCATCTCTACGGCGAGAGCGCAAAGAGAGTTTTCGGTGCTCCGATCCCGATCGCCGGCATCGCCGGCGACCAGCAGGCGGCCCTCTTCGGCCAGGCCTGTCACACCCCCGGCATGGCCAAGAACACCTACGGCACCGGCTGCTTCATGCTGCTCAATACCGGCGCCAAAGCTGTGCCCTCAGCCGCCGGGCTTCTCACCACGCGCTGCGCCCAGCGCGGCGCGAAGCCGCGCTACGCGCTGGAAGGCAGCGTGTTCGTGGCCGGCGCGGTGGTGCAGTGGCTGCGCGACGGCCTGGGGATCATTCGCGCATCGAACGAAATCGAAGCGCTCGCCGCGAGCGTGGAAGACTCGGACGGCGTCTACCTGGTGCCGGCCTTTGCCGGCCTGGGCGCGCCGCACTGGGACGCCTACGCGCGCGGCGCCATGCTCGGCCTCACGCGCGGAACCACGCAGGCGCACATCGCCCGCGCGGCGCTCGAAGCCATTGCCTTCCAGTCGGCGGAAGTGCTGCAATCGATGCAGCAGGACGCCGGCATCGCGTTGAAGGAACTGCGCGTCGATGGCGGCGCCGCCGCCAACGGCATGCTGATGCAATTCCAGGCGGACATACTCGGCGTGCCGGTGGTGCGGCCCAAGGTGGCGGAGACCACCGCGCTCGGCGCGGCCTATCTGGCCGGACTCGCCGCGGGCGTGTGGAAAGACACCGCAGCGATCAGCCGCCAGTGGGCGGTCGGGCGCCGTTTCGAGCCTGCCATGAGCCGGGCCGAAGCCGGGGCGCGCATGGCAGGCTGGGCGCGGGCGCTCGAGCGCTCGAAGGACTGGATCGAGCGCTGACGCACTGCGGACGATCGCCCCAGGCCACGTCAAGCCGCGACGCCAGAGCTTGCGCGGACGGCAGCCCGTCCGCGCGGATCGCCGATCGGGCACGGATGAAAAGCACATCCGCGCCCGATCGGCGATCTTGGATAAAAACCAAACCGGCATTTGCTTATATCAAGAACCGTGTTTTCCGTGCGGATGCGCTTTTCATCCGCACGGAAAACACGGTTGGCGCGCGCAGCGCGCAGGTTTTATACCCTTCCGGCCGGCAAACGCACTCTAGGCGGTGCCGCCGACGGTCAATCCGTCGATGCGCAAGGTAGGCACGCCCACGCCCACCGGCACGCTCTGGCCTTCCTTGCCGCAGGTGCCGACCCCGGTGTCGAGGCGCATGTCGTTGCCGATCATCTTGACGCGCTTCAACGCATCTGGTCCGTTGCCGATGAGCGTCGCGCCTTTCACCGGATAGCTGACCTTGCCGTTCTCGATCATGTAGGCCTCGGAGGCGGAGAACACGAACTTGCCGCTGGTGATATCGACCTGCCCGCCACCGAAATTGACCGCGTACAGACCGCGTTTGACCGAAGCGATGATCTCCTGCGGGTCCTTGTCGCCATTGAGCATGTAGGTGTTGGTCATGCGCGGCAGCGTGGTATGGGCATAGGACTCGCGCCGCGCGTTGCCGGTGACCGGCACCCCCATCAGGCGCGCGTTCAGGCTGTCCTGCATATAACCGCGCAGGATGCCGTTCTCGATCAGCACCGTGCGCTGGCTCGGATTGCCCTCATCGTCGATGTTGAGCGATCCGCGCCGGTCGGGAATGGTGCCGTCGTCCACCACGGTGACACCCCTGGCCGCTACGCGCTGGCCGACGCGTCCGGAGAAAGCCGAACTGCCCTTGCGGTTGAAATCGCCCTCCAGGCCGTGACCGATCGCCTCGTGCAGCAATATCCCCGGCCATCCCGGCCCGAGCACCACCGTCATGCTTCCCGCCGGCGCCGGCCGCGCGCGCAGATTCACCAGCGCCTGATCCACCGCCATCCCGGCGTACTGCCGCAGGCGCGCGTCGTCGAAGTAGGCGTAATCGAAACGCCCGCCGCCGCCGGCGCTGCCCTGTTCGCGCCGGCCGTTTTCTTCGACGATCACCGTGACCGACAGGCGCACCAGCGGGCGCACGTCGGCCGCCGTCAGGCCGTCGGAGCGCGCCACCAGCACCACGTCGTACTCCCCGGCGAGGCCCGCCATCACCTGCACCACGCGCGGATCGAGCGAGCGCGCGTGGCGCTCGAGGCGCTCGAGCAGGTGCACCTTGTCCGCGTCCGCCAGCGACGAAAGCGGATCGGCCGGGCGATACAGGTCGCGTCCGGCGCCGCGCCGCGCGACGGCGGTGCGACCGCGCGCGCGAACGCGGCCGGACTGCCCAGCCTGGGCAATCGCACGGGTGGCCTTTGCCGCGTCTTCCAGCGCCACCAGGCTGATGTCGTCGGAGAAAGCAAAAGCGGTCTTCTCCCCGGAGACGGCGCGCACGCCCACGCCCTGCTCGATGTTGAAGCTGCCCGATTTGACGATCCCCTCCTCCAGGCTCCATCCCTCGGAGCGCACGTACTGGAAGTACAGGTCGGCATAATCGATGCGGTGCGCCAGGATCGAGCCGAACACCTGTTCGAGCTTGCCCGCGCCGAGATCGTAGGGCGCAAGCAGACAGGATTCGGCGGTGCTGAAAAGACGGGTCTGGGCAGGGGAAGCGCTGGAGGTCTGCATTGTGGTCATTGGGGTCCGGGCAAGAGTGCGCATTCTACGCTGTTCGACCGCCGATCCGACGCCCGGTTCATCCGCGTTGTCATCAAGGTCTTTCCGCTGTTTGCGCCGCCTGATAGCGGCGCGAACCTGGTCAAGCAAGCTGCGCGGCCTTGCGCCGGATAGACAATGCTCCTGAACAACAGTATCTTGGCTCATGCGACGGGGAATACCATCGTAATCCAAGCGGAATGACAATTCCTGCATGGATATGCAGTACGTCAAGACGCTGGTTTGATCTACCAGTTGACAGGCACCGCGACGGAAACGCCATGGTATTCGGCGATTCGGTGCTTGATAGTACCTTGGGCGACCTGGTTCCCTGACCTAGGAAAAGCATGCAATGTCATATGCACGTGTAATTGCACTTACGTCGCTGGCTATGATTGCGTTTGCGGGCAATTCACTGCTCTGCAGGGTCGCTCTCAAAGACACCAGCATTGACGCAGCCAGCTTTACTGCGATTCGATTGAGTTCCGGCGCGGCCATGCTATGGCTGGTCGTGCGAATGAGTCGAGGCACGATTACCGGCAGAGGTAATTGGCCATCGGCATTTGCGTTGTTTTTTTACGCGGCAGGCTTTTCGTTTGCATATTTGAGCCTGCCTGCGGCAACCGGCGCGCTATTGCTCTTTGGTGCTGTCCAGGCAACGATGATCGGCCACGGCATTTGGGCGGGAGAACGTCTACGGAGACTGCAGCTCGTCGGTCTTGTCTTTGCCCTCGGAGGACTCGTTGGTCTGTTATTGCCTGGCCTCTCGGCACCGCCACTGTATGGTTCCATATTGATGTTGGGCGCCGGGGTTGCATGGGGCGTCTATTCCTTGCGCGGGAAAGGTGCGGGTGATCCCACCAGGGTAACGGCGGGGAATTTCCTGCGTGCAGTTCCTATCGCGGCAGTATTGAGCGTAATGACGTATGACGGCGCCACTATGGATAGCGCCGGACTTTGGTACGCGGTTTCGTCGGGCGCGTTGGCTTCAGGAATAGGGTACGCCATTTGGTACACAGCATTACCCGCGTTGAAAGCCACCAATGCCGCGACAGTGCAACTCAGTGTTCCAGTCATTGCGGCCTTGGGTGGAATCGTCTTCCTCGACGAGACTGTAACCTTGCGTTTGGTGTTGGCGTCCGTAGCCATACTCGGTGGAATCGCTCTGGTAATTCTGGAGAAACAAAATACGAACGGCGCGCAACAAGCCGCTCCAGCGGACCGCCAGCCTGTGGGCGGCGGCCGCTAAGCGCCGCGCTAGCTCTCATGTTTGGCACCACTGATCTCGCATTATTCGTCGTATCGGGGCTGCTCCTGAACATCACGCCGGGGCCCGACACTCTGTACATAATTGGCCGCACCGCGTCTCATGGTTGGCGTGGCGGTACGGTCGCCGCGCTGGGGATCGGCGCTGGATCGTTCGTTCACACCTTCGCCGCAATCGTCGGGCTTTCGGCACTGCTCGCCGCCTCAGCGACAGCGTTCACCATCCTCAAGTGGATCGGTGCCGGCTACTTGGTATATGTGGGCGTCTCGCTACTGCGCGCGCGTCCGGCGATTCACCAGGCGGCACCGATTGCGCGCGTCGCGGGACTAGGCACGGTGTTTCTTCAAGGCTTCCTTACCAACGTTCTGAATCCGAAAGTGGTGCTGTTCTTTCTGGCGTTCCTGCCGCAGTTCGTCGATCCCAACGGGTCAAACAAAGCGCTTGCGTTCTTGTTCCTGGGGCTCGTCTTCAATTTCAACGGCACTCTTTGGAACTTATTCATTGCTTGGTCGGCGGCCCGTGTAACGAATCATCTTAACGGTTCGAGCCGCTTGATACTTGCGTTGAACCGCACAATTGGCGCATTGTTCGTGTACTTGGGTATCAGGCTCCTCACATCACATGAGAGCTAACCGCGGGATCGACGGTGACGCTTCACCGGCGCGCCACTGCGCGCCGGCTCGCGCACGTCATCGCGGACGTTCGCAATGAGAATTCAACCATGAGCACCGAATCCGCATTCTACGACGGCGGTTGCACATGTCGTTTCGTGCGCTATCGCATGACAACGAAGCCCTTGTTCGTTCACTGCTGCCACTGCCGCTGGTGCCAGCGGGAGACTGGTGCCTCCTTCGCGCTGAATGCCATGATCGAAGCCGAACGCGTGCAATTGCTTCAGGGCGAGGTGGAGGTCGTCAATACGCCATCCAACAGCGGCAAGGGGCAGAAGATCTCCCGCTGTCCCAAGTGTCAGATCGCCGTTTGGAGCAACTACGCGGGTGGCGGTGACGCGGTTCGCTTCGTCCGCGTCGGAACGCTTGACGACCCTGGCCGCTTCCCGCCCGACATTCACATTTTTACCGCGTCGAAGCAGCCGTGGGTCGTACTTCCGCCGAATATCCCGGCCGTGGTCGAGTACTACAAGGCATCTGAGCTGTGGCCCAAGGAGAGTCTCGAACGTCGTACGGCACTACTGGCGAGGTCACGGCAACAATAGCCGGAACGTACTCAAAATCGCCCTATCCCATGCGTTTAGCCACCGGCGAACCTAAGCCCACGATTGACGCGAACCGTTTGCACGCCTGCTTCGCACGCTGGCAAACAGCCGGTCATCGTGAACGTTGAGGCTGTAGAAAAAGTCTTCGCTGCCGTCCTCGCTCTCCGTGTTCGCGCGTTACTCAATGACAACGCCCCGAATGGAGAACAAGAAGATGGCGCGCTTCAAGTTGGTCGACCGCAGTCCCCGTTTTCTCCCGATTGTCCTCGAATCGCAACTTATCCCCGGCACCTTCGAGCACGCGCTGGACATTCTCGTCGACACCGAGATCGACTTCTCGCGACTGGCGAAGCGCTTCTGTAACGATGAAACCGGCGCCCCGGCCTACGATCCGGCGGTAATGCTCAAAATCGTGCTCCTCGCCTACAGCCGCGGCGTTATCTCCAGCCGGCAGATCGAGCGCCTGTGCCGTGAGAATGTGCTCTTCA
>Ga0080064_1000240_pt1 | contig 158629 bp, 134 predicted proteins | sample Subgrocontami54m_FD_69260 | JGI IMG/M metagenome (GOLD analysis project Ga0080064, IMG submission 69260) | Subsurface groundwater microbial communities from S. Glens Falls, New York, USA - GMW46 contaminated, 5.4 m (SPADES assembly) (version 2) ...
TTGGTTGGTGGGGGGGGGGGATAGCCTCTTGGTGGGGGGGGGGGGTTCGGTTTTTGGCCCCCGGGGGACTTGGGATTTGCTTCGATTCGGGGGGGGGGGGGGGGGGGTTGTAAGCGATACGATCCCGCTTAACCCAAGGTTTGCGGCGAGAAGCGTGAGAATGCTAAAGATGGCGGTCGGTGAAAGTGTAATTTCTTTTAATTTTGCATCGTGCTGTTCCATATGTATGATTGTATTACTTTAACGGAGAATTTGAAATGGGTATATGGGGATAACTTTAATGAGAATACTAGCTATTGAAACTAGTTGCGATGAAACTTCGATCAGTCTTCTTGACGCCGAGGGCGGTCTTCGCGACCCGCGTTTCAAGATTAGAAAGAATTTAGTCGCTTCCCAGATCGCGGTTCACGCGCCGTTTGGCGGGGTGGTGCCGAATTTGGCGAAACGTGAGCATATCAAAAACCTTCCTGAAGTGTGGGGAAAAATTAAAAAACACGTCGGAGAAATTGATTTTATCGCAGTCACGGTGGGTCCCGGCCTCGAGCCGGCGCTCTGGCCGGGGATTAGCTTCGCGGAGGAGCTCGCGGAAAAATTGTGGAAGCCATTGCTTGGTGTAAATCATTTAGAGGGGCACCTCTACAGTTTTTTGGCTTCGCAAAAAGCTGTAAACTCTAAATCCGAAATCCTAAACTCTAAACGTAAGAAAAAAGGTTTAGAACTTAGAAATTGGGATTTAGTATTTCCGGCTGTGGCGCTGGTCGTGAGCGGCGGCCACACCATTCTTTTATTAGTGAATTCGCTCACGAAATGGAAAAAATTGGGCGAGACGCGGGACGACGCGGCGGGCGAGGCGTTTGATAAGGTCGCGAAAATTATGAAGCTTCCGTATCCGGGCGGACCGGTAATTGAGAAACTCGCGAAGCGGGGGAATACGCGGGCGATTAATTTTCCGCGCCCGATGCTGAATCAAAAAAATTACGAATTCAGTTTTTCCGGTTTAAAGACTTCGGTTTTGTACTATGTTCGCGATCATGGTCTGGCCGGTAAAAAAGATATCGCCGCGAGTTTTCAGCAAGCCGTACTTGATGTGCTGGTTGGAAAAACTATACGCGCCGTGCGGGAGTTCGGCGCAAAATCAGTCATGCTTTCGGGCGGAGTCGCGGCAAATCAAGCGTTGCGTGAAATGTTGAATGCGGAATGTGGAAAATGGAACGTGAATTTTTTTACGCCGCCCGCAAGTTTAAATACTGACAACGCCGCGATGATTGGGATGGCGGGGTATATTCGATTCTTGCAAAAAAAGAAGTTGCGGCTAGTAGCGCAGCCAAACTTGAGTTTGTAATTTTGCGGGTGAAGTGAAGCGGGTATATAATTATCTTGGCTTTATGAATTTCTTTCGTCGATACCCTATCTACATCTGTGGGTTACTCACTTTTACAAGTACGATTGTCGCTGTTGTTTTTTTCGTATTCACCTCAGGCTTTCTTTTCGGATTAGTTTGTAGTGTTATTTCTCTAGTATTTAGTGTTTTTGGTCTCCATTCCTTATCTCGACATCCAGTTGATGGTACCTGGCGAGATGTTCTCCCTGTGGTGTTCTACATAGGTATTCTACCAGTCTTGTACGGGGTTTTTACGATACTTAGTGCGATCAAGGAAATAGGGGAGATAGGATAGGTATCCGAAACCCGGATATCTGTTACGAAAAGAGGTTCGCGGTTTTCGTTCCGCTCACGAGTTTAGATACCGACAACGCCGCGATGATTGGGATGGCGGGGTATATTCATTTTCTACAGAAAAAAAGATTACGTCTTGAGGCGCAGCCGAATTTGAGTTTGTAAAATTATTACACACCTGTTGCAAAAAAGAGGTTGCGCAACTTTTCAGTGCGGCGAATAAGGCCATCAGGACTTTTTACGCCGATATAGATGCGATCCGCGAGCACTTCCCGCGCTGGTACTACGGAGACCCACCGGATGACGACGAGTGACAGCCTGAAGCGGTGAACCGCCCGCCCCCGGCAGCGCAACGGGGGCGGGGCTTCAATGTTCGGGTCAGGGGGACGAAGCGGTCACCCCCCCCCGCCGCCACCCGGTTTCAGCGGGAAAAGGCCCGCCTTGACAATCCCCAACGGCACACTAAAATATGAATATATGGAAATACAGTCGAAAGGAGCAACCCCCATGGCCGCAGTGAAGATCGGGACGAGCCGGCAAGTCGTGATTCCGAAGAAGCTCTACGACCAGCTTCAGCTTCAGGCCGGCGACTACCTTGAAGTCGAACTCGAGAACGGCAACCTCGTGCTCACGCCCAAGCAACTCGTCGAGAAGGCGATCCTCGCTGGTTTGGAGGACTTCAAGAAGGGTCGGGCGATCGGCCCGTTCAAGACCGCGAAAGCGGCGATCCGCGCCTTGCGACGTCGTCCCAGCGCATGAGGATCGCGTTCTCGGCTCAAGCCCACCGGCAGTACCAGGACGATCTTCCGGAAGCGATCCGTAAGGCGTTCGACAAGCAGGTGGGCTTTCTTCTTTTCGACCTTCGTCATCCATCGCTTCGCGCGAAGAAGTACGACGCAACCCGTGGCGTCTGGCAAGCGCGGGTCACGGGTTCGTGGCGCTTCTACTTCGTGATCAAAGGTGACGTCTACCGTGTGCTCTCCATTATCCCGCACCCGAAGTGATCCTGCACGCACCTGTCGCAAAAAGGATGTTAAGCAAAGGATGTTGGGAAACTGTATTTATCCAGTTATCCGACGATCGTCGGATAACTGGATAAATAACTTACAATTTCTCCTCACCTTCGAATTCTTGATTGTAAAACTCGTACATTCCTGTCGCAACAAGGATATTAGACGACTTTTACCTCGTCGCCCAGCCGAATTTGAGTTTGTAAATAGTTGATTTCCGAACATTAATCCATCATACTAAAAGCCATATTGTAATATGACTACCGAAACAGTAGAAAAAGCGAAGCAAAACCGAGCGGCAGAAACTTTAGCTTCCATCTTAAAAGAAATTCGCTCTCTGCGTCAAGATTTGTTATTTTTTCTGCCACAGGAAAACAGTACCGAGTATGCGCATGAGGTCAGTTTGAACACATAATGAAGCGCCTAAAGAACGGTCTTGGCTTGGTCGTCGCGATCTCCCTTGTCGGCTTGGCGGCGTTGAGCGGTTTCGCACCGGAAGCGCACGCAGGAGGCTGTACGGTCGGCTGCAATCCGCTTCGGTACGACTCGAACGGCGGAGAGGTAGGGGTTGGCCCGACAGCCGATGAGCCAAACCAAGGGGCGAGCACGGTCCCGACCGACGATGTGCTGCTCCACAACGGCGGCCTCATCACGCGGGTCGTCGATCTCAAGATTCCCGGTCGCGGAATGGATTTCGAGTTTGTCAGGACGTATAAAAGCCGCATCACGTATGAAGGCATTCTAGGCCATAACTGGGATTTTACCTATAACAGCCTTATCGCCGCGGGCGGCTTGAACGGCCAGGATCTGGTTGTCCTTAATGGCGCCGGCCACCAAGATACATTCCAGCAGGCTACGACCACGACATACACCCCCACCCGCGGCCTATTTGTGAAGCTGTTGCACAATCCTACGCTTATTGGCAATGGCCCTACGCTTAGCAATAGCACGGTGATCCTGAAGAAGCCTGGAGGCTCCCTGGATGTGTTTGAGGCGTATCAACGGCTAACCTTCTCAGGAGGCGGTCCTTTCATCAGTCACACAGTTTCACAGCCTCGCTGGCGACTCAATCGTTCCCAAGATCGTCATGGGAATGCCCTGAGTTTCGTCTACGATGATCGGGGGCTCTTAGTGCGCGTGATCGATACCCTGGGCCGGCCGATCGACTTCGTGTATGGATTTCCCGATGGCTCCACGTCCAGCGACCTGACACACATTCGGTTGCTGGCGATTCAGGATTTTGCCGGCCGCCGAGTTACCTACCAGTACGATTCCCAGGGCGACTTAGTCGCCGTCACCTCACCGGTTGTGGTCGGGACGCCCAACGGCAACGACTTCCCGAATGGCAAGACCACGCGCTACACCTATTCCTCGGGTTTTAGCAATCCGCGGTTGAATCACAACCTCCTGACGATCACCCAGCCCAATGAAGTCGCCGAGCCATCCAACGGACCACCCGTCCTGACCAACGTCTATGATGCCAATGACCAGGTCATTGTCCAAGACTATGGCGGGATCAATACAGCCAGCGGTGCGCGGGGACTGGGACGGGCTGGCGGAAAGTATCACTATTTCTATCAGGATCTCACCCCCCAGGGCGACATCCAGAATCTCACCCTCCGACGCACCGAAACCACCGTCGTCGATCCTAATGGCAACGTGGAGGTCAAAGTCCACAACATCAATGGCAATCTATTGGAGACACGCGAGTACACGGGCCGGACCGATCCCGAGAATCCCAACTCGCCGACCTTCCCCTTGCCCATTCCAAAACTTAGAGTTTCAGATCCGGATGTCTTCACGACGCAATATGTCTATAGCCTCGATGGACTTCTCCAACACGTCATCTATCCTGAAGGCAACAGCGTGGCGTACACGTATGACACGGCCAATCCGGATCGGCGCAACCAACCCAATCTCCTGGAGGTTCGTCGGATCGTTGGTCCCCGAGGAGGCGACGGGACCGGCTCACCGAGTAACGACATCGTTACCCGCTATGTCTATGAGCCGATTTTTAATCAGGTGCGGATGGTCTCGGATCCACGCGGCCTTGATCCGAGCTTCGTTCCCCCGGTCGATCCGGCTGATACGAATGTTGTGGGGATTGACTTCAACGGGAACGGGACGGTGACGGCGACTGAGAGGCGCCGGGCGCGGTATACCACGGTCCATGTGTTCGACTATCAGGAAGGCACCACCGCTCAAATCCTCGCGTTAGCCCAGGCCCACAACGTGCCGCTGACAGAAGCCGACGCCAGACGCTTGAGTCTCGGCGATACCGTCGCCCGCGATGCGAATGGCGACGGCCTGACGACGCAACAGCAAGGCAATGAAGTGCGGACCAAAGCCCCCACCGTCCAGCTTCTTCCCGGCTCGCAGCAGGCGCAGCGGGAAGGCGATCTGACGCAAGAGGTCGCCACCCTCTTTGGCTACAACAGCCGGGGCCAACGGCTCTTTCGCATCGATCCGGATGGCAGCCGTGACGAATACAAGTATTATCCTGAATCCAACCCGCATGGCGCGGGTGGAATTACCCCTGATGCCGATACTGTGAATGAATTGGGCGGCTACCTAGGCCGTATGGTGCGAGATACCACCGCGATCGATAATTTTGACCACGTCGCGCTCAATCTCACGACGGACTCTCGCTATAATCCGGTCGGCAACGTCATCTCCGTCCTCGATGGCCGCGGCGTCCGAACCGACTTCCTCGTCAACGACCTCAATCAGGTGGTGCGCACGACGCGCGCCGCCGATATCTCCGCCAGCCACGAGAGCGGGCTGATTCCCTTTGCCTACACCGTCACCAACTTCTACGACGCCAACGAGAACCTCATCCGGGTGGATGTGCAGAATAAAGACGGCGATACCGATAGCAATGCGACCTTGACGACCGACTACGCCTACGACATTTTTGATGATCGCATCGAAATGAAGCAAGAAGTCACCCCGATTAAGACGCTGACGACGGGGTATCGCTACGACGCCAATCGCAACCCCATTCGCGTCATTGAACCGGTGGGCAACTTCCACGACATCGCCTACGACGAGCGGGATCTGGTCTTCACCGCCACGACCGGCGCCAACGATTCTGCCCTGTCGTCCATGGCGCAGGTGACCTATGACCAAAACCGCAACCGCGCCATTCTCCGCGACGCCGAAGACAACAATGGCGACGGGGTGCCGGAAGAAACCCGCTTCACCTACGACGGCTTTGACCGGCTCGTCAAGACGCTTGATCCCGTCGGGAACGAATCCCTCGTCACTTACGATCCGGCCAACAACCGCCTGAGGGCCACGGCCCGAGGCCGCATCGGCGGGCCCAGCCCCACCGATAACTCAACCGCCAGCAATGTGGACCTGTCCCGAAGCGCTCTCCAGTATGATGAGTTGAGCCGGCGTATCCGCACCAACGGCGAGTGGTTTCTCTCGACCGGCGTGATGCCGGCGCGGCCGCCGATTCCAGTCGCTGATGGCTTACACAGCACCGTCACAGAATACGATCGCAACAGCCGCGCCACGCGAACGGTCAACGACAATACCCACGAAGCCACGTTTGAATACGACGGGGTCGACCGCCTGGTGCGGACTCTCGATGCCCTTCAAAATGGGTCCCGCTTGGCGTATGACCCCAACGATAACCTCCTCACGCGCATCGTGATCGAGCGGCGCGGCGATGCCCCGTCGGTCTCGCCGGAAACGTTCGTGACCGTCAACCGCTACGACGCGCTCAACCGCTTGCGCTTCACTAGCGACAATCTCCATCAAGTCCATCGGATGGCCTACGACAGCCGGAACAACGAGACCTGGATGAGCGACGCCGAAGGCCCCGTCAATTTGAATGATCCCCAGCTTGGCCTTTTGAACCGGTCCGGAAATACCGTTCGTTATTTCTACGATGGCATCAACCGCAAAACTCAAGTCATTAAAGACCTTCGCCTCGGCGCCGCCGGAAATGGGGAGCCGAACCTTGACGGCCCGGCCGATCCCAACCTCGATCCGCCGAATCTGGATACCAGCAACCCCGCCAATCCCGATGGCAGAATCACCGAGACCTCTGTCTGGGACGACAACTCCCGCCAGCTCCTAGTGGCCGATGACAACAACCACGCGACGACCTACGCCTACGATGCGCTCAACCGCAAGACGCTCGCGACCTTCGCCGATGGCACCACCAACGCCTATGTCTACGGCCGCGATAGCAATTTAACCCAGCTGACCGATGAAAACGGGTCGGTTTTCACGCGTACCTATGATGCCATTAACCGGCTTATCCAAACTACTATCAATCGCGCGGCTGGTATCGGCGGCACGACGCTTCAGACATACGAATACGACGGCTTGAGCCGCTCGACCCGCGCAACGGACAATAATGATCCGTCCGTTTCAACAGATAATTCCGTAGTCACCTCGCTTTATGATTCACTTTCACGAAAAATTGAGGAAGTTCAAGACAACCGCGTCGTCACAAGCGATTTTGACGGGCTCGGGAATCGCACGCGGCTCATTTATCCGCAGCCGAATAATCGCACGCTTACTTATATATACGATGCGCTGGAGCGGCTTAAATCAATCCCCGGCGTCGTGACGGCTTATTCATTCATCGGCCCGGGCCGCATTCTTGAACGGACGTATGCAAATACTGCGAAGCTCACGTATCTTGATAATGCTGGCGCCGACGTCGGATATGACGGCATAAAACGCATCGTCCGCCATCGTCACGAAACTTCCACGGATGGAACCATCGCTGATTTCACCTACGGTTTTAACCGGGAAAATATGCGGACTTTTGAGCGCCGGCTCCATCAGCCCGCCGGTCCCGATGCCAAAGGCGAGGCCTACCGTTATGATTCACTCTACCGCGTTAAAGATTTTAAAGTTGGCACCCAGGATTCCGCGGGACAAGTGACAACGGTTGACACCCAAACTGCCTACAACTTGGACGGTGTCGGCAACCGCACCTTCATTAATAAGGATGCCATAGTTACCAATTATGCGCCCAACAACATGAACGAGTATGATTCGGTTGGCGGCGTGACGAACTTGCATGACAACAACGGAAATCTGAAAGATGAGGGCACTCTTCTTTTTACGCACGACGGTTTTAACCGTTTGATTAAAGTCCGCAGTAAATCAAGCGGTCTCCCAACGATCGCCGTTTACACCTACGACGCCGCTAACCGCCGCGTTGTAAAAACTGTCACAAACTCCGGCGCGTTGGATGGCGCCACTCATTTCCTCTGGGACGGCTGGCAGGAAATTGAGGAACGAAATGCCGCGGACGCCGTTCTCGCCCAATATGCCTACGGTTCACTGATTGATGAAATTCTCACAATGGACCGTGGCGGCGCAACTTACTATTACCACAACGATTCGCTGGGTTCCATTGAAGCGCTGACGAATTCAACGCAAGCCATTGTCGAACGCACTACTTATGACGCTTACGGCGCGCCTCAATTTACCGACGCCAACTTCAATCCGTTCGCCAGCACGACCTCCTCGGTCGGCAACCCTTTTCTTTTCACCGCCCAGCGCCTCGATCCCGAAACCGGCCTCTATTATTATCGCAACCGTTATTACAATTCCTCAACCGGCCGCTTCATCGAGCGCGATCCGATGGGTTACGCCGCCGGCAGTTTGGGGTTGTATGAGTATGTGGGGGGGGATGGAATCAACCAAACGGATGCGATGGGGCTTCGCGAGGACGATGACTGGGTCACAGGAATTATGCGCGGCTTTAATCGGGCAATGATATGGAGCGGTATCCAGGGGGTCTCGGACAAGATCGCAGACAAAATGGGTAAAGACTTCAGGTCCAATGAGCCGCCGCCTTGCTGGATGCTGTGCTACAGTCCGTTCGTCCAGGCGGTGCAGGAGGCCCGAGCCGGAAACCAGTGGACGGCATGGGGTTATTCTGCTCTTGCGGGATTGGATGTGGTATCGCTGGGTTCGGTGCTTAGAAATGTTGAAAAAGGCGGTCTACAAATGTATAGCAAAACTTATGACAAAGGCCAGACCTTTTTAAAGGATGCGATTTATCGTAGAGTTAAGCAGCTTAACCTCACACCTATTGAACGCGGGCGGCTGTACGACAGGCTCGACAAACTCTTCCCGGGTTGGTTGTTGAGAGCAAGAAATAAGAATATTATAGAGGGATTTAAACTTTTGTGGAATGAAGGACTTACTCCAAGAGCAGAGGTTAGTCTGCCCGTAATTACGCGTGTGTTCAAAAAGTACTGCATCTGGGTTTGCACCCCTGGCCAATCTTACGAATTTGGCGAAGCGCCAAAACCCGGTAGCGGCGCCGCGGCGCCGGAACCCACCTATGAAGAAATTATGGGTAAGGAGAGGCTTGAACGAATGCGCCAATGGCAAAATACCCATGGTTCCTATCCGCCATGTCCCGAAGAGTAAAAGAAAAAAGTACCGGTTCCGGAGTCATGGTAAAATAATTTTTTAGTTAACCGGGTTGTGGCGGACGCGTAAAGATCGGAAGTCGATTTGCCCTCCAGTGACGAAATCACCTGCATACACCTGTCGCAAAAAGGAGACTGAACAATTTTCCCCTTCTGCCCATGAGTTTGAATACCGATAATGCGGCGATGATCGGCATGGCCGGGTATATGCGGTTTCTACAAAAGAAAAAATTGCGCCTTAACGCCCAGCCGAATTTGAGTTTATAAATTACTCGGAACTAATGCTGTTGAATACGTGGTTCCCCACACGGTTTTGCACAGGATGCAGTTCCGTGAGCTGTGCAGAAGAAATCCATATAAGTGAGTCCTTGAACTGCGGGTGTCCAACTTCCATTCTTGTCTCTCTGGTATGTTGTAGTCCTATTATAATCGGTGCCTATACATGAAATGAGCTGAGCATTTGACGTAACAGAACTATCGCCGTTAGTATGGCAAGAGAGATTGTACTTCTCGCATGCTTGATGAGAGAGCTTATCAAGGCATTTATTTTCAGCTCCTACCTTAGCAGTAGTAATTGCTTCAGTCTCTGCGGCGTTGATGGCAGTGGTGTTGTCCGACCCGTTTCCATGACTACTTCCAGTGCCGTCTGCTATGCCTTCGGTGCTGGTCACCACAGGACACATCGTGATTGCCGCTTTAGCGCCAGAGTTTTTTATCTCAATCAGTGACTTTGAGTTCTGACTACCCCCTGTCCCCGAAAAAATATTTATCAAAATTGTTAAGGCCAATATCGTGAGGAATGAAAAAACCATTACCGGCGTGAATCTAATTTCTACTTCTTCTTTATGATTTTCCATACTTTCTTTCTACTAAGAATACTCTTTTTTTATTGATATATCTAGTACAGTAAAGGATGTTGATAACTATCGGTTCGTGGCCCAGCCGAATTTGAGTTTGTGAGCACCTCTTTTCCAGGGTATGACTTTCCGTATTCTGGTTGTAAAAAGGAAGTTACGTAATCGTGGATAAGTTTGCTCTATAAAAGGAAAAGCTTTAGTGGTATCTTGAAGGCAGTGAATCGGTTTAGAATTTTTGTCTTTACGATATTCCTCATTGGATTATTACCGATGAGTTTTGCGTCTGCTCAAAATAGCGTTTCCGGGCAGGATATACAGGCAATTATCAATCAATTACGGGAGCAAATTGAATTTTTAAAGACTCAAGTTCTTTTATTGCAATCCGACCTTGAAGTTTCTCGAACAGAACTAGAAACGGTCAAAAAAGAATTTTTATTTACCGAAGGACTCCATCGTGGAGTCAGGGGAGATGACGTTAAAAAACTTCAGGAGGTTTTAAGTAAATTTTCCGACATTTACCCGGACGGCACCGTGTCCGGAATTTTTGGTCCTCTAACTGAAGCGGCAGTGAGAAAGTTTCAAGAAAAGGAAGGTTTGGCACCAATCGGTATTGTTGGACCAAAAACAGCCGCGAAGCTCAACGAATTTATTACGAACGGCCCCAGCCTTTCTACGTTAGCGCCAGCGGATCTTTCTTTTGTGAACGAAATTGCGAGGCATCTTCAGTCGGATACGTCTCCGGCGCTTCGGAGTCTGCCGACGGAAACCTCCTCAGCGACAGTTTTTCCTTTATTTCCTCCATTGCCACCAACTTCACCCTCAACTTTTAACGCTCCTCCCTTCTCGAGCTTGGCCGCAAGCTCATCTACGTCCACTGCCGTTGCGACTTCTTTTCCGCCAGTAAGTATTCCTCCTCTGCCGTCCGCGGCGCCTCCCGCGCCACAATGTTTTGCCGGTATTTTATCTCAAGTCCTAGGTTTTGAAGATGATCCGTACGTCGGATCGAATATCACGTGGAATCCGGATTATGGAACACCCGATGCGTACAATAGTAATTTACTCGCGCTTCATAAAAGCTGGTTAAACGGAAAGGGAATTGATATGACCGCCAGTCCGAATGGTTTTGTGTGGTCAACGAAAATTTCGGGATCGGCAGGCAGGACCGGTGTCGTGATCGGATTCGCCTCCCCGAACCATCTTGAGCAGGATGAGGGCTTAAGCGATAACGAAGTACTGACTGTGCGTTTCCTTAGTGGACCCGTAAAGTCAGCAGGCGTAGATCTTGTCATCATCAATACGGGGGAGACGAGGGTGAATCTTAAGGCATATGACGTGAGCGATGTGCTTATCACGCAAAACTCCGTGTCTTTTTCTGCTCCCTATCTACCCGTGAAGGTAGAGGCAGTATCCGCAAACCTTGGTATCGCGAAAATCACGCTCGAGACCTCAGGGGTTGCCCGTGGCGGAGTTTGGATTGAAGATGTGTTTTTCGGATTAGCGTGTGGGGGCGGTCTACCGTTTCAGAGTGCAACGACTACTGCCTCGACGACTCCTCCAGCTCCACCACCGCCACCTCCTTTAACGGCCACAACCACAGCCTCATCAACACCGTCAGCCTCTGGTGGTTCTAGTGGTGGAGGATCAAACGGATTTCCATCGCCTCCGCCATCTCCACCCCAACCTACTCCTTCACCCTTTCCTCCTAGCGGGACTTCAACGCCACCCGCACCGTCACCTTCTCCGCCGCCATCTCCCACGGCTGCTACTCCTAACGTGTCTTTGTCAGCTCCAACTATGGATATTTTTAAATGGGGCTCAAATATTAATTCTTGCCGCAATAACCTATTGGCTACATTCACGTATCAACGCACCTCTAACAGCCAGTCGTTTAACGTTTATCTCCAATATCCTAATTATCCGACCTTCACTAAATACACTTATCAAATACCCGCTCAAGATAATGTTCTTGTTTCGGGGCCAGACAACACGAGCCTCAATGGTTCAGTTCTTAACGCAGGTCAAACCTCTTGGCAATGGAGCATTGGCACACAGGTCGCAGATAGTTTTACAAGCGGCACCTATCGGTTTTATGTGACAGTCACCGGAACTGACGGAAGTGAGGGGCCCGCTTCTTCGGTGTTGACTAATATCCTTAACGCTGGGCCTACGATTACTAGTCCTGGTGCTAGCGTCAGTCAACTTCCTTTCAATATCAGCTTGAGCAATATAATTTCTGGACTTTACTACAATTATTTTGTTTTCGAAGAAGGCGGGGGTCAAAAGTATGAATCTCGCTATACTTCTCAAACAGCCGTTTCCGTTGGTAGCGCCAACCTAGTAATAGGAAAAAGTTATCAAGTTTACGTTGATGTCTTTGATAATCCTTATGGTGCATTTTCAACAACAAAACAAAAATGCGCATTCTCAAGTTTTAATTTTATTTCCCCGCCACCCCCACCGCCTCCTTCTAGTTCTACGGCGGTAACTGGGGTATGCAATGTTCGGAATAGTTATACAAGCGCCCCCGGCTTTTTTAGCCCTGACCTTGGTACTGGTTATGCTAAGGTGAGTAAACCGGGCATCAATACGATCGCGGAACTTCGCGCGGCCTGTACTCAGGCAGACTACGACGCGCTGATGCAAAGTTATTGCACTATTAATTCGGCTTCGATATACGCAGAGGTAATCGTCTATAGTGATGCCGGATCCGTGCAGAGCACTGGTGGCGCCACCTCGCTTGCCAATAATGTACTTTCTTGCAGTAGTGGCAGCCTCACGCCTTTACCGGAACAGCATTTAGCACAAATCCTACAATCGCTCCATTCTCTTCTGGAATTACTCACAAAACTGGCGAACTTTTTACAATAATTGATTTTCGATAGAGATATTTGTCTGATTATCAATATCCAATCTTCAGACTTTTGATGTTTTGGAGTAGATTAAAAATTCTCGCGGTGCGATCGGGTACTCTCTTATAGAAGGAAGATTCATGAGCCAGCTGAATTTGAGTTTGTGAGTTTTGAATCATTCGCCTTGACCAGGGGCGGATTCCAGGTACTATGAAGGTGCTTCTCGGCGTTTCGGAACTCGAAATCGCTGATAAGCGCTGAACTTTTACAATTGAAGATAGATCAAAGAAAGATCAATCCAGCCTAGAATAGTTAGCTGGTTTCCAATAGATTCAGTGTGTCGGTGAGTGAGTGGCGAAGTTATCTTTTGAAAGGAAAGCAGTATGAACCGATTTTTTTGCATTCTGATCGCGATCTTGATTTCTTGTCCGGCTTTTGGTCAGGAGAGCGTCTCCGCGCAACAGGGGTTGCCCGGCGACGCGGTCTCGGCCTATGACGTGGGTGAACAGCGAAACAACTACGTGGTTGATCTGCAGTCGTTCAGGACTTCGTGGGGGACGGTGTTCGGCATCGCGCCGATCGTGAAGGCGAGCAAGGACTCGGCCTCTCCGCAAACTTTCTTCAACGCGCAGATGAGCGCCCAGGCCGCGAGCAACACGTTACTCACGAATGTTCCCTTCGCGTTCTCGAGTTACGATTCGTGGAGCGGACAGGGCTTCGGGGTAAACGGTAATCCGAATCTGAACAATCCCGGTACATCGGTCAACACGACAGGGCGGACCGGCAATCAGTTTGGAGTGTTGTTCGCCGAGTTTGGCGGAAACAGCAACAACATTATTGGCGGCGTCGTGAATTACCAGACGACGAATCCAGGGCGACTTTTCGTCTCGCGCATCAATGCGGCAGTGAACGGTTCCGACGGGACGTGCAACATCGCACAAGTTGGCGTGGGTGGCGTCGATTCGAACGGTAATGCGTATTTCCGCGCGGATGACTTCGGAGTCATGCCGAGTTGCGGCGCGCTCTTAAAACTTACCGCGAACAACTATTACCGAGTGCGGATGTTGGCTCGCAATACGAGCAGTTTGAACATTCTGAATGCCGCTACTGCTTCGGACGTGGCGGCGACAGACGTGCTTCTCTCGGGGAATACAATTGTTCACAACACGCCGAACTGCATCCCGCAGTCGGTCATCGGCCGGCCGTGCCTGATCGGTACGAACTTCTCGAATCGATACGTACGTGAGCAGTCGTTGGGCTCGACGATTGCCGATTTCACGCACCGTGATCCGATCGTGACTGACCACACGGGTAATATCTCGTACACGCACAGCAACTTTGTCTTTCTCGGGAGTACGAACGGTGTCTCTGCCATGCTTGCAAAGACAGGTGGATCCGGTTCGCCAACTGACACGATCAACGTGTGGGGGTTGGGGACGAATGCCGGAGTCACCGGAACTCTCGCTCTCACGCTTCCGAATTCGACGATCGTAGACTCGTGCACTGGCTTCGATCCTCGGAACACTGGTCTTGGTCAAAACGAATTTGACCAGTATCACAGTCAAGTCGCGTTTCGAGGAGGGAATGGTCAAGTCGCGCTTGGAGTTGATCAAGCTGGTCGTTTGCTAGCAGCAGCAGAAGTTAGCTATCCAACCCGTGTGGCACCCAACAACCCGTTCAACTACATCGCTGTTGCGCGCACGGATTCGAACGGACAGACTACCTGGACGATCGCGGCGTATAGCCTTGATGGCGCCTTCGCCGCTCGTGGTAAGCCAATTCTTGATGGCCCCGGCGGAAATATCATTGGCTATCTGACGGGTCTTGGAAATGTGACCAACGGTTCACCGATTGGTCCTTCGATTTCTTGTCCAATGATGGACTCGGTTGGCAATCTCTACTTTCTCGCCGCGGTCGAGATTCTGAAGGGGCCGATCAGTAATTTTGGCACCGGCTTGATCCGCGCGGTCTACAACTCGGATATGTTCTGCTACGATTTGGAGCTTGTGCTGGACAGCGGGGACGTCTTCCTGGGACGAAGTTCGAACACCAACTATCAGATTCGCTTTCTGTCGATCGCGGATACCGATTCGATCAGTTCGGGATCGGTTTTCTCGAGCAACATCATTCAGTCGGCGCATCGCGGCATTGATCCGTCGGCGCTCGCGTCTCGCAGTCCTGACACGCTGGGCGGCCTCGTGCTCGCCGCGGAAATCATCTACGACGTGAACGGGGACGGCAATTTCGTGAAGCTCACTGGCATGACCGGCGATCCGAATACACCCGACCAGGATTACAACGTGCTTCTCTACGTTGGGTCGCTGACGCCGGATCCGGAAGTCGCCTGTCGCGCCGGCAACATCAATACCGGCGTTGGTCCGCAGACGGATACGTTGTTCCTGAACGGTCAGGTTGGTTCGATTCCGGATCGCGTCGTGAACGTCACCCCAACGACATCTTTCAATCTGAGTATCAATCAGACGCCGGCTAGCGGGCATCGCTACGCGATGTACGTCTGGGTTGGCGGTCCGACCTCGTCGACCGTGAATACCTTACCTCAAGGCGTGGGCATGATTTGTCGAAGGACGCCGCTCACGGGTGGTTCTGGTCAGCCCGTACGGTTGACCAACAACACCGGTCGGGCGATTGTCGGCACGACCAACTGGCCGGGCGGCACCAAGCCACCGGCGAATCCAACTACAGTTCTTTTGAACGTTCCGACTGGCCTGCATCGATCCGGCACCTTCTTCTTCCAGGGTATTGAGCTTGATCCGGGCTCGCCCAACGGGCAGGCTGGTGTCACGAATGGCATCGTCGTCGTTTCGCAGTAATCTTTGATCTAAACAAGTCATCGCAACACCGCTTAAGTATGAGAATGCTTAAGCGGCTTTTTTATAGCTGGGTGTTTATCGGAACGTCTCTAAATGGAGTAAAATATACTGTAATGAAGATACGCCGGGCGACACTACTTTTGCTTCTGATTATGGCGCTTGGGGCGGGGATACGTTTTTGGGGCCTCGCCTCGGCCGAATTGACGTTTGATGAAGGCCTCGACGCTTTTCGTTCCATCGGGTATTTGGACTATCTGGATAGCGCCGATCAGTCAACGCCGATCCAGTGGTTCGAAAAATCTGACCTGCCTCTCTGGACAAAGTTTTCTTTTCACGACGATCCGCCGCTTTTTTTCCTGATTCAATATTTTTTCTTGAGTCTTTTAGGCGACACGCTTTTTGCCGCGAGACTGCCCTCGGCCGTCGCCGGCGTCGCTTCGATTTTTCTCTTCTACTTAATTGGCCGGATTCTTTTCCGAAAGTTAAGTGTTTCGGGGACCGCTCCGCCTAAAAGTATTTTTGGCATTTCCATGGCTGATGTCGCCGGATTGCTCGCGGCGTTTTTGGCCTCGATTAGTTTTGTTTTAGTCTGGGTTTCCAGACTAAGCATGCTCGAATCGGTCTCATTCTTTTTTATCCTGCTCAATTTTTATTATTTTATCCGTTTTTCGGAAAACCGCCGTTACGCGTGGCACTTTGGCCTGACGCTCGGCTTGGCCTTTCTCACCAAATACACGACTTTTTTTCTCGTGCCAACCTACGGCGCGTTTTTACTCATTACTCGTTCGCCGCTCCTCCGGACGAGGCGTCTTTACGGAGCGATTCTGATTTCTTTGATTTTATTCTCGCCGGTCGTTATCTATAATCTGTATCTTTACCGGACCTTCGGGCATTTCGATCTTCAGTTCTCCTACCTTTTCCATCAGAAAACGCTGGAGTGGCAGGGGACGTCCGGCAAAACTCAGGAGCCGTTTTCCAATATTCTCGAAAACCTCTCGACGATTTATTCCCTGCCGTTTTTGATCGCGGCTTTTTTGGGACTTATCGCGGCGGTTGGTTTTAAAAAGTTTTTTTCTTCGAATCGGGAGGCGACACAGCTCACGTCGCTTGTCGTTCTTTCTTTTATTTTTATCACCATACTTCTTTTCGTGATTGGCTCGGCAATTCGATTCAGCGTCCTGTATGTGATGCCCGCGATATTTTTCATCATTTTCATCGCGATGATTTTTTTAAGCGTCCCGAAATATCGCTGGCTCGCGTGTCTTTTCATCGCGATATTCTTAGCGAATGAAGCTTTCTTTTCGGTCAGTCGGACTTTCCTTTACCCTCCCCGCTATGGCGTGGTTGAGCTCGATCGCTATTTTGATGCCGCGCTCGGCAAAAATCCCGTTCTTACGGGACTCATCACGCATCCGAATCCTCATCTAAACCAAATTATTCAGACTTACACCGCGGGGCGGCAGGCGACGTTGCTGCCGACCGGAATTATTTATGACGACAACCTCGCTTTGGTTCCAAGGTTATGGCTTTTCAGCCGTCGACAGTTTTATCACGGAATTCCGATTATGCCCGCGAGCGTTTTCGAAGCGATGCTTGGAAGGCAAAGTCAGAGTCCGTTCCGCGGATATACATTATACTTCGTGAAGACTGGTCCCGGCGCGCCGCTTGATTCGACGTCGAAAAAGTCTGGGGCTGAAGTCGAGGATTTCTTCAAGAAATCCGGACAAGCTCCGCAGGCCGTGTTTAAAGATGGGGATGACTTCGCGGCATTTACGGTCTACCGTTTTTCGTTGTAAGAAGGTATCATAAATTTATCAAAATGCCTGAATTATTTGACGCGCCGTATGACGCCAAAACCGCCGAAGAAAGAATTTATAAGCTCTGGGAAGAGTCGGGTTTTTTTGCGCCAGAGGCGCATCAACCTTTAGCTGATAATCTCCATAAGCAAAAAACGTTTTCGATGGTGCTTCCGCCGCCGAACGTGACTGGCATCTTACACATCGGTCACGCCTTGATGCTTACCATCGAAGATATTATGGCGCGCTACCACCGAATGATGGGCGATAAAACCCTCTGGATTCCGGGCACTGATCACGCAGCCATCGCGACGCAAGAGAAGGTTGAGCGAGAGCTTTATAAAAAAGAGGGCAAAAACCGCCATGATTTGGGGCGGGAAGAATTTTTACGTCGCGTCGGTGAGTTCGTTAAGCAAAATCACGATACGATTGTCCATCAGATGAAAAAGATGGGCGCCTCGCTCGACTGGAGTCGGGAAGCATTCACGCTAGACGAGCCGCGCACGCGGGCGGTCCACGAAGCTTTTAAGCGGATGTATGACGCTGGTCTCATTTATCGCGGCGAGCGGATTGTGAACTGGGATCCGAAATTGCAGACCACCGTTTCCGATGATGAGATTGAATGGAAAGAAGAAAAAGCACCCTTCTATTATTTAAAGTACGGTCCGTTTACGATTTCGACTGCCCGGCCGGAGACAAAGTTTGGCGACAAGTACGTGGTGATGCATCCGGATGATAAACGGTACAAACAATATAAGGAAGGGCAGAAACTGGAAGTCGAGTGGATGAACGGGAAAATCACGGCGACAGTTATCAAAGACAAGGCGGTTGACCCGAAATTCGGCACCGGCGTGATGACCATCACACCCTGGCACGACGCGGTAGATTTTGAGATTGCCGAACGGCACAAGCTTGATCGGGAACAGATTATTGATCTACGCGGGAAATTACTGCCAATCGCCGGAGAGTTTGCCGGTAAGAAAATTACCGAGGCCCGGCCGTTAATAGTTGAAAAACTAAAAGCCAAGGGTTTACTTGAAAAAGTTGATGAAAGTTATGTCCATCGGATCGCGACTGACAGCCGCGGCGGGGGAGTAATCGAGCCACAGATTTTAAAACAATGGTTCGTCAATGTTAATGCAAAATTTAAAATTCAAAAATCAAAGTTGAAGAATATCCCTTCGGGATCAGAAACGACGCTTAAGGAAATTATGACTAAGGCCGTGAAAAGCGGCCAGATCAAAATTATTCCCGAGCGTTTCAAAAAGATTTATTTCCATTGGATCAATAATCTGCGTGACTGGTGCATTTCGCGACAGATTTGGTACGGGCACCGGATTCCGGTCTGGTATTGCTTACAATGTGGTCAGATCGAAACAAATATTGATATAAAATCACGTTGGTTTATCCTGCGTCATGGTCAATCTGAATGGAATAGCGCGGGAATAGTTCAGGGACAATCGGACGGGAATTCGCTTACTTCTAAGGGAGTAGAGCAAGCCAGGCAAGCAGCGGCAAAATTGAAGAGTCATCATATCGATCTCGTGATAAGCTCTGACCTAAAACGGGCCGCAGAAACCGCCTCTATTATCGCTGAAATAGTCGGTGCAAAAGTGGTATGTGATAAACGCTTAAGGGAGCGGCACATGGGAACCTTACAGGGAAAACTAAAAAATGAAGTCGAGTCGGACTATCTGGAATCAATCAAGGGCTACACGACAAAGTCCGAAGGCGGCGAAAGTTTTGAAGATATAGAAAAACGAGCCTGGGAAGCCTTTCGGGAACATCAAGTTGCTTATAAAGGAAAAAATATAGTTGTCGTTACGCATGGTGGTATTATCCTTGCCCTCAATAAAAAAGTAAAAAACCTTGAATTTGGCGAAGCGGTTGGAGGAAGTGTGGCAAAAAATGGGGAAGGCGTACAACTTGACGTTGCTAAGTCCTGCTCTCATTGTGGTGGTGATCTCTACGAACAAGACCCCGACACCCTTGATACATGGTTTTCTTCCGGGCTTTGGACTTTTTCGACTTTGGGTTGGCCCGCCTTCGCTGAAACAGCTACGGTGGGCAAGCCTGGCAAGGAAAACGATTTTGCCAATTTCCATCCGACAAGTGTGCTCGAAACCGGTTACGACATTCTATTTTTTTGGGTCGCGCGGATGATTTTAATGACCGGTTTTCTGCTCGGCGATATTCCTTTTGAAACGGTGTATCTTCACGGACTTGTTCGTGATGCCCAGGGGAAAAAGATGTCGAAATCGCTCGGGAACGTGATTGATCCGCTCGTGATGTCCGAAAAATACGGGGCGGACGCGACGCGACTTTCGCTCATAATCGGCACCGCGCCGGGGAATGATACGAAGCTCTCGGAAGACCGAGTTCGCGGCTATCGCAATTTCACGACGAAAATCTGGAATATCGCTCGGTTTATCGTCATAAGTGATGCATCGGAGTTAAAGGGAGTGAAGCCGAAAACGACTGTCGCTGACAAGAAAAGACTCAAAGAATTCGAATCTCTAAAAAAGACCATAACGATCTCTATCGAGAAGTTTAAATTCCATAAGGCCGGCGAAACCCTCTATCACTACCTTTGGCATACGTTTGCTGATAAAATTATAGAGGAGTCGAAGCCTCGCCTAAAGGGCGATGATCGAGCCGACGCCGCGGCCAGTCTCGCGACGCTCCAAGAAGTTTTTTATGGCTGCCTCAAACTGCTTCATCCGTTTATGCCGTTCGTGACTGAGGAAATTTACCAGCTTTATTTCAAAGCAGAAAAAAAACACCCGTTCCTTATGGTCGCTCCGTGGTAATAGAGATATATGTCGGCCCTTGTACGTATTGTTTTAGGACTGTTGCCGAGCCTGGCCTGGCTTTTCTTTTATTTGGAAGAGGATCATCCAAAGCACGACGAAGCGAAAAAGTTACTCTTCGCGACGTTTCTTTTAGGCGGTATCGCGACTTTTTTAGTCTTGCCGGTCCAGCTTTTTTTGAATCGGCGCTTACCAGGCCTCGGAATCTACGGCAATGATTTTTTCTCATTTTTTGTCTTAGGCGGTATTGAAGAGCTTTTTAAGTTCGCTGTCGTTTTTATTTTTCTCCGCCGACAGCAGAATTTCACCGCCGAACCGATTCATGTGATGATTTATATGATTACGGCCGCCTTGGGCTTCGCGGCGGTTGAGAACGTCGCTTCAGCCTTCCGGGTCGGCGGCGTCTATGGTTTGTCATCGGCGGTTTTTGAAACCGTGACCTTGCGCTTTATCGGGGCGACGCTCCTTCATACCTTGAGTTCCGGTCTTCTCGGCTACTACTGGGCCGAGGCCTTAGTCCGGAAGCGTTACTTTTGGTTCTCGATTGCTGGGGGACTCGCGGCCTCGACGCTCTTGCACGCCGTCTTCAATAAACTTATAATCAGTACAGGACCAGCAACCTACGCGATCGTCTTTCTGGTCTTCGCCGCCTTTTTTGTCCTGAATGATTTTGAGAAATTAAAGCAAGAACATTTATGAGTAATGATGAGCCGAAAAAATTAGTCAGTGAATTCGAGAATCAGCCCGAGGTGGTGGCCGAATTCACTAAGGCGGAAACTTCCCGAACTCAGGAATCTTCGCGTGCCGTCGATGAAGAGATTTTTAGCGAGAACGAAGGCCAGTTGACCGTTGATGTTTACCAGACGTCGGATGAGATCGTGATCGAATCGCCGATTGCCGGCGTCGAGCCCGACAATCTGGACATCTCGATTACCAACGAATCGGTGACGATTAAAGGTAAACGCGAACACGCCGAGCGAGTGAAGGAAGAAGATTATTTTTATCAGGAGTGTTACTGGGGGAAGTTTTCCCGTTCGGTGATCTTGCCGCAAGAGATTGATTCGGAAAAGGCGCAGGCGACGATTAAGAACGGCATTCTGGTTGTCCGTTTGCCGAAGATTACCCGCGCCAAATCCAAGAAATTGAAGGTGAAGTTCGACTAAAGAGAGGGCTTGACACTGCGGGGCCGTTGGTGTTATAGTGCCCCAGTCGATAAAGACTAGTGTAGGTCAAAGGAGAATCCCTAACAAAGGGGTTTTTTTATTGGCAAAAACCTAAAAATATGCATAAAATAAGGCTTTTTAGACGGGAAAGCATGGTTTTGACCTTGATACTATTTTTTACGGTTATTCAGCCAGTTATCGCTCAGAGTCGTTTCTTTATTATTCCAAGTTCAGAAGCTTTAATTGGGGATTCGGCTCTCGTAGCTGAGGCGCCAATCGGAAATACCGCGAGGCGGCAGACTTTGGTTACGATTACTGCCTATTCTTCAACTCCGGATCAGACCGATGATACCCCTTTTATTACCGCGAGCGGCACGCATGTTCGAGATGGTGTCGTGGCCGCGAACTTCTTGCCTTTCGGCACCAAGCTTCGCATTCCGGAACTTTTCGGTGACAAGGTGTTTGAAGTTGAAGACCGGATGAATCGTCGTTACGCTAAACGTCTAGACATTTGGTTTCCAGAGCGTCAGCTGTCCGACAATTTTGGCGTGCGTGAGGCGCGGATCGTGATTCTTTCCTACGGACAGATCGTTTCTCGTTAGGTACTTATAGTTTTCGAGTTTTGTATAAAAAAACCGGTCAGCAGTTGTCAGATTGGTTTTTTTTGTTTACATTTATTTTATTCGGGCCTATGGTTCAGCCCCGACGCACTATTAAAAAGATGATAAGGAAGTCGGGGAGCCGACGAACGTCGGCTTGGCAGAACGCGGTCCCGCATAACGGGATTGCGATTTCTAGACAAAAATTCTACAATTTTTGTAGAAATCGGGAACATTCGCACGCGCCCCGCAAACTTGTGGCCCTTCGTCAAAGGGCCCATAGTAAAGTGGTATTACGCGGCATTCGTCCCGCCGGATTTCAGGGCCTGTAGTATAGTGGTAATACGCCGCATTCGCATTGCGGAGACAGGGATTCGATTTCCCTCAGGTCCACAACGACATGCCCTGAAATCCTACGGGATTGCGATTTTCTAAACTCACCGCTATTTGGCAGTTCGTTAAGAAAATCGGGAACATTGCCGAGGCGGGGGGGGCCGACTCTTTTTCTTAAAATGAAATCGCAAAAAGGATTTATTCAAATACCCTTTTTTGGTGAAAGCCAGGACGGCAGTTTTCATTATATGGGAACTATACTTAAAAATCAGGTTATTGTTTTTTTTGCGTAACTTAGTTAGAAAGTAATCTCCATGCCGTCATAGGATATAAAGTGCGAGGCGGGCATCAGTTCCTGTAATTGCTCGTGCATTTTATGCGTGAGGTGTGAGATACTGTGATAATAGACTTTTTTCGCATGAATCTGTTCAGTAAAACGTAGAATATCATCACCATGCAGGTGATTCGGTTTTGATTCTTTATAATTGTTTGTCAGCAAGTACGTGCCATCGGCAATCAGCGCGTCCACGCCTTGTATTTTCTGCAACGTAGTGTCCGGGATGCGGTAGTAATCGGCAAGATACGCAATTCTTTTGCCTTGGTGTTCAAGCAAGTACCCGTAGGTATTCTGGAGGTCTTCCTCGGGTATCTTGTTGTCGTGTAGGAACATATGATATACAGGCAGTGAGGTAACACTCACGCCGAAAAGGGAAAAAACTTGAAACGGGCGTACTATATTCACAGTGAGCGGCAGATAACCGAATTCTTTGTCTATTATTTCTTTTGTCTTTACGGAACAGTGGACAGTCGGTTTCTCTTTTTGTTCTTTCATCCAAGAAAGCAGTTCATGCAGTCCATACATGTGATCGAAGTGCCAATGACTGATCACGAAGTCTTTGATTGAGGGCAGTCCAAATTTAGCCGACTGTAAACGGATATCAGGACTTGCTTCCAGTAGAAACTTGCCGGTTTCAGTTTCACATAAAAATAGAGGGCGTGTCCGATTATTTTTTGAGCCTTTGGTACTTGTCGCAGTGCGACATAGTAGGCAATGACAAAAAGGTGCCGGGATGCCTTCCCATGCACCCGAACCCAGAATAGTAAGCTTCATCGTCACTATTATTGCAGGATTTGTAGCTTAAGACAATATGATATCGCTCTGTGAATAAAAAAACGGACGCAAAGGTCCGTTTAAGGAATACCACTTATTCATGTATATGCAGATTGGAACAATCGAGTATGAACTCAACAGACTGAACGCCCGGAGGTCTTTTTATTGGATCCTCGAAGACGCGACTCTTTGTGAACCCTGCTTTTAGCGCCGTCTTTTCCATAGCATCGTTTGTCGACCAGCTGTCGAACTTCATCATGCGCGGGGAATATCGTTCGAAGGCGATTTTCACGGCCCTTTGTAACAATAAGGTGCCTAAACCTTTACCTCGAAAATCCGGAGCAACGGCAATTGTTGAAAACTCTACTATTGCGTTTTTCTGATCAACGAGGCCGTTGCATCCGCGGCACCCCACGACTCTTCTACCGTGCAATGCAATGAGCCAGAAGCCGTTAAGGAACTTGTTGCGGACTCTTTTTTTGATACTGACATTCCTGCGCGAGAGAGGATACACAAAGGATTGATCGATTTCCGGTTTCTTTAAGAAAGAAACTATCCTAGGGATGTCGGTTTCTGTAGCAAGTGTTATTTTTACTTCTTTTTTGATCACGAGTGTTACCCCTCCAAACCATTTTCAGGAAATTAATTTACGGATGTAATCTCGGAGTCCTTCTACGAGTACATATTTTTCCTCTTTCACAATGCATTCTCTGCCCGAAATCTCAACAGCATCTCCTTTTCTGAAGGCACCGTTGTAGAGGAAAAGCCAGGTCAGAGCAAGATGATCGCTACCATTGCAACGTAGAGGAATAACGTAGGGCATATGGTAACAGCCAATGCCGTCAGTCACCACGCCCTTAAAGGTAACTCGTTTCCTTAGTTTGAAAGGGCCGAGAAAATCATCTACCCGTCTTAGAGGATCGGTGAAGCTTAGGGATATCCGGAGCTTTTGAAACCGGAAATACTTCCAACGATTCTTGAAGAGGCTATCGATACGTTCCCGATTCAGTCCTTTGAACACCCTGTATTTCTTATAGGCATGTTCCATATCAAACGTCAGTTCGCGCTTGAAGCTACCGGTATTTGAAAGGACGAATTTTTCTATGGGTGCGGGGTCGCGATTGTATATTACCCAGTCGAAGTCAGAAGTAGGTAGGATATTGTGCAGAGCTCCACCTCCAGTCAAACCATGTCGATCTTTATTGAGCTGACAGACTTTGTACAAGAGATCAATAAAGAGTTGGCACTGCCTGGAATTTTTGGGTGATAACCCAGTGAAAGCCTCAGAAGCTCTGTATATTTTAGTAATTTGCCTGCGATGTACGAGAAAATGTTGTTCTCCCGGCAGATCTAGAAGCTTTTTATACTTGGGGAGTTGATAGCCGGTTTCGTAGTCTACTTTCTTGTAGGGTATTCCTCCAATGAGTCTTGTCGTTTGCGTATCAGGAATGAAACTTAGTCGAGCGCGGCACCAGGATCCATCAAAGTTCCCACAGAGCGTTAAGATTTCTCCCGATTCGAGCTTGAGCATGTCAAAGCAGTACAAGGTACTTTCCGACAGAATCGTGAACATTTCTTCACCTCCTTGTTTAGTTTTCAATGACCCGAAGTCATAGTATGACCTCGGCACTTTTTTGTAAATGGTGTATTTATAGAACCACCTTTTCCGAAAAATTGACGATTTTTGTAAATTTTGAGTATGATGCAGTAAAGGCATGAATCGCAAATCCTCTAAAAAATTCCTTTTGATTTTTACCTTTCTCGGTCAGGGATTATTATTTCTCTTTCCCCGATTAAGGGGGATGGTTGATCATACGGGCCGTCAGCGATTTCTTCTAGGGGTGATCATGCCTGGCCGGAACGCTCACGATTTGATTTCCTATTTAGTTGAGCAACAAGGCTTTGAAAACCATTACCTATGTTGGGTGGACCCGGGTCAGATCGCGAGTCTACGTTTGATTGACCCGCGAGATGTCCGTTATCAATATCACCTTCGTCTTTTTAAGGATCGCGAGGTTCGCGGCCATTACGAAAAAACCTTACGACGTCATCCTTGGCATCATCTTTTGGAAATTGGCATGGAGCCTCGTCGGGAGCAATTCTTACAGTTTCTAGGAGATTGGGTTATACCGTCAGCTTCTCCTCGGTCTTGAGGATGAAATCCCAAAGCGCGCCGGCGACGTCACGGGGTTTTCCGTACAGCGGATAATGGTGGAGATCGATAAACGGCAGGCTATTACATTCAATCACGCCGCACTTTTTTTGTTCGAACCAAGGTTTCGTGATATCTGCGATAATGAAATCGATGCCGACCAACGGATCGTCCAAGACTTCGGCGACTTTTTCGAAGAGTTTATTATTGGCCGGATGAACCAGGTGGGTGACGTCACTGGTTGAGGCGCCGGAACCTCGGCCAACTTTTTGGCTCAAGGTCACGAGGCGTCTTTTGTCCGGAACGCTCTCTAGATTTAGGCTTTGTCTTTCAAGCTCGCGTTCCGTTTCTTCGTCTTGTGGGAGGTGGTGGAAAATTGGTCCTTGTCTCATCGGATTTTGATTTTCTTTTTCCATTAACTTTGTGACGGTCGAATGACCATCGCCAATCACGTGCGGCGGCTCTCTTCTCATAACCGCAATCGTTTTCCCTCCAATGACCGTCGCCCGAAAGACCATGCCATTTAATTCTTCTTCGACGATTGCCCAGGGCGAAAGTTGTTTGGCGAGCGTGAAGGCCACGAGCAGTTCTTTTTCGTTCACGAGGTGAATCGTGGTGTGGCGGCTTCGTGAACCGATGTGGGGCTTCGCAATCGCCGAACCATCAATTTTTTTGAATGTTTCGAGCGCGCATTTTTTAGTGAAACAGGCCTGGCCTCGGGCAACCGGAATTCCGGCGGCGCTGAATTTCCGGTTCATAATTCCTTTATTGTCCATCCAGTTCAGTGATCCATACATTCGTCCTTCGGGGCGCGGCAAACCGTCAAACACGATTGTTTTTCCGGGAAGCGAGGCAACGAAAAGATCTTTATAACGTTTGAAGAACCGGAATTCCCACATAGTAATACCCTTTTTTTCGGCGGCTTCCCATAAGCATTTAGTCCGCCAACTATCATCTTCAACTGGTGCGGTCAGTATTTGTCCGAGACCGATGGTCGCGAGACTTTTGAGAAATAGAGGAGTGAGTTTTTCGAGGTGAACGGGTCTGAGTATCGTATTAACTGTCGCCATGACCCGATCGGCGGTCGGGAAAATCTTAGTCATTATCGTATCGAGTAGGGCGGCGTAGTATTCGACCCTATGGATTGCTGGCGTGGGGCCGCAGCCCGGGCACGAGGTAGTCTGTTTCATACGTAAGTATCTTAGTATGATATAATAAATCTAAACATAAAAGAAAATTGTATCATGACCGATCAAGATTCTTCTCAATTATTTCAACCCAAAGTCACCGTTCAGAATTTCATGGTCAAGGATATCGTTTCGGTGACTCCGGAAACGTTGATCGTTGATGCCTCAAAACTGCTGATTGAAAAAAATTTAAACGGACTACCAGTCGTCTCTCCCGACGGGAAACTAGTCGGCATCGTAACCGAGTACGATCTTTTAAGTAAGGGTTCGATGATTCATATTCCGACCTTCGTGAAATTATTAAAAGATCTGGAATTGTACCGAAAGGATAAAATCTTGATCAGCGATGAACTCAAAAATATGTTATCACTCAAAGTAAAGGATGTGATGAATGCCGATCCCTTAACTCTGAAGCCGGACACGCCGCTTGAAGAAGCGATTCAAATTTTCAGCGAACACCATCGGGTCAATCCAATTCCGATCATTGCCCCCGACAAGAAGCTCCTCGGCGTTTTAAGCCGTTTTGATATTTTGAAGCTTTATATGCCGGCTCATCCCGATCCGTTTGTCGCGCGGAAAGAAGTCACGATCGAACGGAGAGTTGACGGTTTCATGGAACGGTTTGAACGTCAGTTCATTTTAGTCAAAAAATCCCGGACCCGTTTGTGGTTAATGACAAGTCTGGTATTTCTGGTAGCCGGATTCATCGCCGCGCTCGCCTTCGCGCTTCGGATACAGATTAAGTGGAATTTTTAGAGGCATTCGTGTAATTCATGCGATCGTCTCACGATAAAAAGCGACTTTCTCTCCACGACCGCGCGTTACTGATTTTTTTTGTTTTGGTTATTTGTCTCGGTCTCACGGGGATTGTCTTCCAGATTTTTCAATCGTTGCATGGTCCTCGCGGCGTTATCGAGCTTACTCTTTCAGGGGGTAGGGCTCAGGGATTAAATGTGTCGCTGACCGTCAAAGAGGTCGCTGGCGTGGGAGTAAATAACTTTCCCATAACAAGTGTTGTACCTTTGCCTCGAGGGGCGTATCAAAATACCAGTATGTTTCGGGTCGTAGACGTAAATGGAACGACAGTGCCGGCACAATTCGACATTGTAAATCTTTGGACCGGCGATAACTCAATTAGACATCTTAAAATCGAATTCCAGCCGACCGTATCCGCCTACACCGGCACGAGCGCTTCGGGGGTCAGCGTGTATCATTTAAAAGATGACGGAACGGGAACTTCGGCGCCGGCTACAGCGGTTACGGTTCAAGATCAGGCGAGTCAGATTGTCGTTACGACTGGTCCTTTGGCGCTCACTATCAAAAAAAATGCCGGGTTCAACATTTTTGATCGGGTGGCACTGGATCTGAATGGCAATGGTACGTTTGAGTCCAGCGAAATTATTATTAATTCAAATTCTCAAAACGGCGGTACGCTGACCGGCGTCAATTTTGACCAGACAAATTTACTTCCGAACGGTGATTGGGCACCGGCTCCCCGGCAGGTTCCAGATCCTCAACCCGGGGATCCGAACCACACAAGGACGGTTGATGACGATACTCCACCCAACCGGATTGCTGATGATAACGAACTTGATACTTCGAGGACGACGAGCGATGGTTTGACCGCGACCGTTGAAGAAAATGGACCACTTCGGGCAGTCATTAGAATTGAGGCGCCGGCCAAGGCAATACTCCGTCCGAACCCCGGGCAACTCATCGATCAGACTCACGGTTTTGCCGTGCGTATTTACGCCTATGCGGGAAAGCCCTACGTGAAAGTTGATTATCAGCTTGAGAATTCAGCTAAGGCGCGCGACGCGACTAGTGTTGCCCAGCTCCGATCGTGGCTCATGTATTTTAAAAAGCTGGATCTTAATTTTAATCTAAACCTCGATGCTACGAGCCGCCAAGTGTTATTCGGCACACAAGGATCGTCGGTTTCAGTGAATACTTCTTCTGGATACCTCGCTCAAGATGTGACCGATGGCGCGCCGAATACTGACCGACAGTTCCGTTTTCAAGTTTTTAATGATTTAACTGGGACGAACGCGGTGACGGCAGGACAAAAATCCGACGGCTGGATTGATGTGCGTGATTCCCAATGGGGCGTTGCGGCGATGACGAGGAATTTTTGGGAAACATGGCCGAACGGTCTCGCCTTCAATGGTAATAAGCTAAGCGTGGAACTCTGGCCGGAGTGGAGCGCAGAGTGGGACAATGAACAAATCAGTCCAACCAACCTTTACTGGTTAGAGGACATGCAGCACACCTATAAAGAAACCCTCTTTTTCTTTCATGGACCCGGGACTCCAGCGAATAATCTGACGGCACTCGCAAAAACATTCCAGTATCATCCGGTGGCAGTTCTACCGGCCGATTGGTATCGACAGACGAAAGCAACTATTGACCTTGATGGTGTTATTCCTTCAACCCAGCCTGGTCCTGATAAGCGAGAGCCAGATTATAGTAACGAAGCCAATGAGTCGAACTCCACCTCGTATACGTTAAGCTGGAATAATTTCCGCGCCGATCCTGACCGAAGGCAAGCCAGAACGGCCGGAGGGTTTGCGTATGGGGGAAGCGCGTTTATTGAAAGTGAAAATCCTAGTGATTATTTCGTGGCCGAGGATAGCGCGATGGGTGAGCTGAACGCCCGGCCAGAATGGTTCGCAAACTATCGTTCCGGAGTCGATTCCTATCTTGGTCTCCAGCAAGGTTATGATGCGCACTCCTGGCGTCGAAGCGGCGGAGCAGTTAATAAAAATGAATTTGATCCTTATCCAGGAACTTCTAAAAATCACTATGACGCCCGTGATGATCAGCATGCTTGGTTTTATCATGTGGAAGACGCGTATTATTTTACTGCCAATCCGTGGATTAAGGATTGGTATAGTTTCATTAAAGAGTTTCGACGACCCGGGTTAAGCAGTGGCGTCGGTGCAAATTATATTACGCGAGCTATGGGGCATATGCTCGGCAATGCGCTTCAGGCTTATCGTGTCGTTGGTGATCCAGATGGGACATTTTTACCGGCAATTGGGAATTTCATTCTACGCGCCCAAAGTGCAGTGAGCCCAATCTATGGCACTCACCGTTTTGATCCCCGACAGGACGGAACCGTCGACGATAATACTGACTCTGGTTTTGAGCTTGGCTATCTTACACGAAGTGTTTTTGGCTACTTGAGAGAGATCGAAGGCAATAATCCGCAGGCCTACGCGGAGGTTTTTAACTATCTCTCCGGTTTAATGGAAGCGAATCGCAACTACGTTAATTTCGGTTTTGAGGCGCTTCTTGACCATAGTGAGATTGAGCAACGGCCGGGGATTGAATGTTCAAGTGGTAGCTCTCATATAATGAGCGACACAGAAGCACTGTACTACTTACACACCGGCCTGCCTGAATATCGGGCACACGACGTGACGTACCTGACAAGCGGTTTTCCGGGCTACCATTTCGATGTTAATCGCTATAATAGTGATCGATCTAATCATATTTCCACCGCACCATACTACGGAGTCTGCGGTGGCAACCGACCGTACAATGATCCTTCAAATTGGCGAAGTGAGGGTGAAGAAGGTGGCTCGAGACAACGTTTTCTCGGTCGGCTGGCTCAGTATCTTTTAGAAACAATTCGCCCCGATGCGACTTCACCCGCGCGGATTAATGATTTACGAGCAGTTGTGAACGGAACCACCGCGACGCTTACTTGGACCGCGCCAGCTGACACGGATATTACCAATGGTCGTTACCATATTGTTTGGGCCACTAAGCCTATTTCGGCCGTGACCACAGAGGATCCAACAAAACTCAACTGGTGGGCGGCGAAGGCCGTTGGTCCAAATTTAATTCCTCAACCGGGCGTATCGCAAAGTTGGACAATTCAAAATGTGAGCCAGCCGTTCTATGCCGCTATTTTCACTTTTGACGATTCGGATAATATGAGTGCGATGAGTCGAGACACGCGGTCTGAGATAAGCTGGGATTTTACAACTGACGCGGAAGGCTGGACTCCGATTTTTAATCTGAGCCCACTGATTGTTTCCAGTGGCGTGCTAGAAACTCAATCAACTGCTTCCGATCCGCAACTTCAGAGTCCTACGCTTTTGTCGCTTGATGCCGCTCGGGCAAATACGGTTGAGGTTAAAATGCGTGTGTCGGGTAGCGGCTCGGGAAGTGGACAAATCTTTTTCCGTCGGGAGAGTGATCCGCTCTATACATCGGCGAATAGCAGCGTATTTCCTTTAATCCGAGACGGTGTCTTCCATGTGTATCGGGTGAACATGGCGGCGCTCGCGACCTGGAATGGTATTATTGATTTGATCCGTTTTGATCCGATTGCCGGTTCTGGTGTGATAATCGATATAGATTATATTCATGTTTACCAAACCGTTATTCCCCCAGCGCCGACGAGTTTAACGCTCGTTCAGTCGGCACCAACCGCAGTGCGTCTTCATTGGGCTGATAACGCTGACAACGAAGACGGTTTCCAGGTACAGGGTAGTCTGGATGGCATTCGTTTTTTAAATGCCGCAACCTTAGCTCCGAATATTGTATTAGCTCCATCGGGTATGGCTTTTACGGTCACCGGATTAACGCCGGGCGCGACTTACTATTTCCGTATACATGCCTTTAACGCCGTTGGTGGCAGTGATTCTAATGTCTTGCCCGTTACGACTCCCGGTACGGGCGACAGCCAGGCACCGACATCGCCGTCAAACCATACGAGCGTTGCGGCGAGTCCGACTGCGACTAATCTTGCTTGGGGTGCCTCGACTGATAACGTGGCGGTCGCCGGTTATCGGGTAGACATTGCTACTGATAACGCTTTTTTGAATATGATTTCTGGGTGGAACGATCAAAATGTCGGTAATGTGCTTTCGGTTTCGGCTACCGGTTTGAATCCTGGTACGACGTACTATTCTCAAGTCCGTGCTTACGATGCCGCTGGGAATGTCAGTGCTAATAGTCAGACAGCGAGTGTTACCCTTGGAGGTGGTGGCGATAGTCAGGCGCCAACGATTACTCTAACTGCGCCACCAGTTAACGACATTGTTTCTGATGTTGTGACGATTATGGCGTCGGCAACTGATAATGTTGGTGTTGTGGGCGTACAGTTTTTATTGGACGGAATAAACCTTGGTGTCGAGGTGACGTTGCCTTCGATACCACCGTCGACCTACACGATTGACTGGGATACGCGTGTCGTCGCGGATGGGGCGCATACACTAAGCGCTCAAGCCCGTGATGCCGCTGGTAACACTACGCTTTCAGCTTTGGTGCCAGTCGTGGTTAGTAATGGCAGTGTAACGCCGCCGCCAGTAGCTACAATTTCCGCGCAACCCCAGACAATTAATCGCGGTGAAGGAACGAACCTAGCGTGGAGCACTACTAATGCCGCTTCAGTGACTATTACTCCTGGTCTTGGATCGGTGGCGCCGAGCGGTTCAACTTCAGTTAATCCGGTAACAACAACGACTTATACTATCACTGCTACAGGTGCGGGTGGTACTGATACAGCCAGCGTCGCCGTCACGGTTGTCATTAGTAGTGCGTTTTCGATCGGTGATCGAGTCGCGACGAATAATATTACTAACGTCCGCGGCACGCCAAATGGAAATCCATTTCCGCAGCCACAGCCTGTTGGCGCTTTAGGCATCGTCCGTGGGACGAGTGCCGACAACCCGATTTTCGCCGGCACGCACTGGTGGTGGAACATCGACTACGATACTGGATTTGACGGTTGGTCAGCCGAGGAGCTTTTGATTTTAGTTACTCCACCACCGAATGCTCCTTCGGCTCCGACCAATTTGGTCGCGACGAGTCTCTCTACTAGTCAAATTGGTTTGGTTTGGCAAGATACAGCCACGACCGAAGATGGTTTTGAAGTTGAGCGTGGCACCGACGGTATTACGTTTAATTACGTTGCCGAGACCTCCAGTAATTTTACGAATTTTACTGATGCCGCCTTGTCTTCCGGAACAAGATATTACTATCAAGTAAGAGCCTTCCGAAATTTTAGTAGTAGTCGTATTTACTCGGGTTACTCAAATGTGGCTAATGCTACGACTCAGTCATTACCCTCGCCGCCCTCGGTGACCGTTGACGTTACCGCTAATGGTCTCGATGGACCAATCACGGTTGCCTATAATTCAGTTATTCCTGTGCGGTGGGTTTCGAGTGGTGCCATTTCCTGTAGCGTCAGTCCTTTACCGCCGACTCCACCAACGGCACCAGCGACCACGGGGTCGTTTACCACCGACCCGCTTACTGTTGCTGTGACGTATACCGTGACATGTATTAATGGTAGTGTTCTAGCCTCTGACTCGGTTACGATTAATGTTTTGCCGCAACCACCAGCGGTCAGTGTCGATATTAAAGCTAATAATTCTGACGGACCGATTACTGTTTCGCAAAATGCCATTGTCCATATTTCTTGGACCTCGTCAGCGAGCGTGGTTTCGTGCGCGGTTTCTCCGCAACCGATCCCTCCGCCGTTCCCGCCTGCGACTTCTGGTGCTTTTGACACACCAAATCTAACTGCCGATATTACCTATACGGTGAGATGTGTTGATGCTAGTGACTTCGCTGCCTCCGATTCAGTGATCATTAATGTTACCCAACCGCCACCACCGCCCTCGGCTCCTCGTCCACCTTCGGATTTGACTGCATTGTTCGTTTTACCGAACCATGTGGTTTTGAACTGGACCGATAACTCTTTAAATGAAGAAGGATTTCGGGTTGAGCGAAGCAGTGACGGACAAACGTTTGTTTTCGCCGGAGAACTTTCGTCAAACTTTACATCTTTTACGGATATCGTTCCCGCGACCTTTATTCCGCAGACATACTACTACCGGGTCTATGCGTTTATCGGGTCGTCAAATTCGAATTACTCGAATATCGCCGATGTAGTAGTTAACACACCACTCCCGTCACCCTCGAATGTTTCTGTGATCACTCTTTCGCAGATCGAGCTCCGTATTCGATGGCAGGACAACAGCGTGAACGAAGATGGATTTAGTGTCGAGCGAAGTCTTGACGGACAAAGTTTTAGCGAGATTGCTCGGCCCTCGGCTGATTTCACGTCATTCGACGATACTCGTCTCTCGGCTAATACTATTTATTACTATCGTGTTCGTACCTTTATTAACCCAAGTCAGTCGGTGTATTCAGCGTATTCTAATGTGGATAGTGGCGTGACATTACCTCCGCCAGGCGCTCCGGCAACGCCCACGAATTTAACGGCGACCGCTATTTCAGGAACGCAGATCGCTCTTGCTTGGGAGGATAATGCCTCGAACGAAGATGGGTATGCAGTTGAGTGGAGTATCGATAATCAGATATTCCAGCCGATAACGATTCTCTCCGCAGATTTTACCTCGTTTGCCGACGCCGGTTTGGATCCGGGCAACCGGTACTATTACCGGGTACGGTCATTTATCGGTAATAATTTTTCTGGTTACTCTAATTCGGCGAACGCGACGACCTTAATTCCTCCTGAGGCACCATTCAACCTGGTTGCCGAAGCCATTTCGGCAACCAGGATTACTTTGAATTGGCAGAATACTGTTTCGAATATTGAAGACGGTTTTAAGATAGAACGTGGTTTAAACGATCACGACTTTTTCGAAATCGGTACCGTCGCCCGTGGTTCTCAGGCGTTTAACGATCCTACCGTTTCGCCGGTCACGGCCTATTATTACCGGGTTCGTGCCTTTAATGGCGGGGGTAATTCTGGTTATACAAATGTTGCCCAGGCAATTACTTTGCCGCCCCCGTCTTCACCTTCGCCTGCACCTTCTCCACCCCCACCTGGCGGTGGTGGAGGCGGGGGAGGTCCATCGGGCCCAAACCCGCAACCGAATCCGCAGCCAGCTCCTCCGGGTCGGGCTGGAGATTTAAATCACGACCAGCAGGTTAATATTTTCGATTTAAGTCTCCTGCTCAGCCGTTGGGGTACGCATGACGTGGCCGCTGATTTGAATCACGACACGAGAGTTGATATATTTGATTTAAGCCTCTTGCTTAGTTATTGGCTCCGTTAAATTAATGCTTATGCCTTATCAAAGAAAACTAATTTTATTCTCTTCCATTATAGTAGGACTTTTATTTCTTTGGTCTTTTCCACAGACTGCTTCGGCGAGCGCCAGAATGTATTTTGTCCCGCAGAGCAAGAACGTTACAAAGGGCAACGTTTTTTCGGTCGCGGTCAGAATTGATACCGGCGGCGATTTCGTGAATGCCGTGCAGTCGGTCTTTACCTATCCTCAAGACAAACTTGAGTTTCGGGGGATTAGCGTGGAGAGTAGCGCTTTTGATATTCAGGCGCCTTCTTCCGGTAGCAACGGAACCGTGAGTATCGCCCGCGCGGTCATTGACGCCGTGAAAGGCGATAAGCTCGTCGCCTCGGTTAGCTTCAAGGCTTTGAGTGACGCGGGGAACGGGCGTTTGGATTTCACTTCCGACTCCCATGTCGTGAAAGGTCAGGCGGGCAGTACCGATAACGCTGACATTCTTTCCGTAAAGACGAGCGGCGTTTATACGCTCGTTCCCGCGCCTGTTGTCGTTCCTTCTCCGATTTCCGCGCCGCAACCGAGTCCGTCTCCGCTTCCGCCGGTCGCGGCACCCGCTCCTTCGCTCCCTCCTTCGCCGTCTCCGGCCCCGCCCTTGCCTCCGGAGCCTGTGCCGTCGCCAACGCCCGCAACGCCTCCGGCTAATAATCAAGGAAGAACTATTTTTGCTTTCGGCTTGATGGCCTTTGGAATTATTTTAGTTCTTAGTGTTCTTGTGATTAAGTTCGTGATCCGTCGGCGGAACGCCTGAAACTATTTTTATCCAATCATATCTTCTTGACTATCTCTCGAATTCGGGAGACTTTATTTTTAGCCTTGTCTGTTATAGTATAGAGGAACTTTTAAGAGGGGTTGATACTATTTTCTATGGATCTTTATTGGAATCAGGAAAAAGATGAAAAGGTTTTAAAAGAGACTCTGAAAGAGCCGTCGCTTTTTCGTATTCTCGTTCGTCGTTACGAAGAGGCATTTATTCGAAAGGCAATGACGGTGATCCATGACGCCGAGGAAGCCGCGGACATTGTCCAGGAAACCTTCGTGAAGATTTATCGGTACGCCGGAAAGTTTAAAAAACAGGAAGGCGTAGAGTTCAAAAGCTGGGCCTATAAGATTCTGATGAATACCGCGTTTACCCATTACGCGAAGTACAAAAAAACCAGAAATAACGTGGAATACCTCGATTTTTTGCTGACTGATACCGAAGAGCTCGCGACCGATGAAACTTATTTAGAAAAAGCCGAGTTAAAGAATATAGTGCAGGTGACGCTCGCGAAAATGCCGGGGCCCTTGGCCGATGCCCTCCACGCCTATTATTTTGAAGACAAGTCCTATGAGGTTATCGCGCGTGAACAAAATATTTCTCTTTCAGCCCTGAAGATGCGTTTGTTCCGGGCAAAAAAGATATTTAAGAAGTTTTTAGAAGCCTAGGTGATTATAAAGTCGAATTAGTATATACCTATATCTATGGAGCATCAGACTATTACAAAATTAGAGGAAAGAGTTATGCGGCGAGTGTACGGCGTTTGGCTTTTTCGGCGCATTCGTTATTCGAGCTTTACGAAACTGTGCCTGATCGGAGTCTTGGCCTTGTTGATGCATGAAAAAGTTTCTTTCCGGCACGTCTTCCAGAATAGTTTACTTTCGTTTACCAGCGTTACTAACCTCGCTCATTACTTCTGGTACGCTTCGTTGAATACCGTGTTGGCGGTTAAGCTTGGTTTATTTGCTGGCGCGGCGGTTGGGGTACTGCTTTTTTATGATATTACCAGGTCAGTCGCGAAAACATTTTTTGATAGCCGAAGAGGTAATTTTTCCGATTCGCGCAATCTTTCATAATTTGGAAGTGGCATAAAGAAAAAGACCGCCTTGGGGCGGTTTTTTTCTTAGACTGAATTTATTTCTCGACTATGGTACGATAGGAGCATGCTGAAATCTTTTCTTAAAAAAATCGATCCGGAGTTATGGAAGCTGATTGAACACGAGAAAAAACGAGAAAAATCCGGTCTGGAATTAATTCCTTCCGAAAATTATGTCTCAAAGGCGGTTTTAGAAGCGATGGGTTCGATCCTGACTAATAAATATTCCGAAGGCTATCCGCGTAAGCGTTATTACGGCGGCAACGAATGGATTGACGAAATTGAAGAGCTGGCCAAGGAGAGAGCGCTCAAAATTTTTAAAGTTTCCTCGAAAACCCATCACGCGAATGTCCAGCCGCATTCCGGCTCGCCGGCCAATATCGCGGTTTACGTCGCGCTTGCCCAGTTTGGTGATACGTTGATGGGCATGAATTTAAGCCAGGGCGGGCATTTGACGCATGGCCACAAAGTAAATTTTTCGGGGAAGGCCTATCGGTTCGTTCAGTATAATGTCCGCGAGCGGGACCAGCGGATCGATTACGACGAGCTTTGGAGTTTGGCCAAAGAGCACAAACCGAAAATTATTATTTCTGGCGCGACCGCCTATTCGCGAAAAATTGATTTCGAAAAATTCCAGGAAATTGCGAATGACGTTCAGGCGATTCACATGGCCGACATTTCGCACATCGCCGGCTTAATCGTCGCCGGTCTCCATCCGAGTCCTTTTCCCTTTACTGACGTCGTGACGACCACGACGCACAAGACGCTCCGTGGTCCGCGCGGCGCGATTATTATCTCCAAAAATGAATTCGGGGAGGCGATTAATAAGGCGATTTTTCCGGGACTTCAGGGCGGTCCGCATGAGCATACGATTGCCGCTAAGGCGGTCTGTTTTAAGGAAGCGATGACGCCGGGTTTTAAAAAATACGCGGCCCAGATTGTGAAGAACGCCAAGGCGTTGGGGGAGGAGCTGGCAGGACGGGGGTTTACTTTGGTTTCCGGCGGGACCGATAATCATTTATTGCTGGTTGATCTCACCAATAAAGGCATTACCGGCAAGCAGGCCCAGACAACGTTGGACGAGGTTGGCATTACCGTGAATAAAAACACCGTTCCTTACGATACCCGATCTCCTTTCGATCCTTCCGGAATTCGTTTGGGAACGCCGGCGGTGACGACCCGAGGCATGAAGGAAAAAGAGATGGGCGTGATCGCCGAGTGCATTCACGAAACAGTCAAAGCTTTTCGGGAAATAGATCTTCGTCGACAAGAGGCGCTGATGAAAAAAGTAAAAACGAGGGTCGTCGCGTTGGCGAGCAGATTTATTCTGCCCGGCGTTGATCTTTGAAACTAAGAGAGTTATCCACAGCACGATTATTAAGAAGCGTCTAGCTGCACTATACTTAGTACAGGACGTATAAGAAGTCTATGTAGGTTAAAGGTCGAGGTTTGTTTACAGTAAAAATATTGGTATGACAATTAACGAGTGGGTTGCGGCAATCATACGAGCATTATCCAGTTTGTGGGATCGAGTAGTGAATCTCACGCCTTCTTTGATTGGCGCGGTCGTCGTTTTCATTATTGGTTCCATCGTGGCCGTCGGGCTTGAGAAAATCATCCAACAACTTGTCCATCATCTTCGTCTTGATCATCTTTTGAAGCAATTAGGCGCGGAACAGTTTATGGAGCGAGCGGGATTAAAGTTGGACGCTGGCGTGTTTTTTGGTCGGTTGGTCTACTGGTTCATCTTTATCGCTTTTCTTTTAGCCTCTTCGGACATCTTGGGATTTACCGCCTTGTCTCGGTTCTTGAACGGCGTTTTGGATTATTTGCCAAACGTCTTTATCGCGAGCTTGATTCTGATTGCCACGTTGGTCGCCGCGAAGTTTATCTCGGGCTTGGTGCGCGCCTCAGTCTTGGGGGCGAAACTGCACGCGGCCAAGACGCTTAGCACCATTGCCTGGTGGGGCGTGTTCGTGTTCGGCTTTCTAGCGGCGCTCCAGCAATTGGGTGTCGCGACCGGCATTATCGAGAGTTTGGTCACGGGCCTCATCGCCATGATCGCCCTAGCCGGCGGATTGGCTTTCGGCTTGGGTGGCCGCGATCTGGCCAGTCATTGGCTCTCTAAGTTGGAAGAGAAAATATAAGTGTGCTAGGATTGTTTTTATACAACTAGAGGCCGCCTTGCTTGCCCCGTCACTCTTTCGTTACGAATATCTTATGAGGAGATATTCAGTGAAAGAGTCGCGAGATAAGGAGGCGGTTTTTAGTTTCGTCGGAAGACGAAACTATCCTGAGCTTGTCGAAGGATTACCTTGACTATACCGCATTGCCCACAGGGTACCGAACTTTGTTCTACTACCCTGTGCATAACTTTCTCTACCCCCCCCCTTTTTTTTTGTGCCATAATTTCAATATGAATACCGAAGAGAAAAAACAAAAATTTCTTGCTACTTTCGCGATAACTGGTCTTATTGTTGTCTTAACGATTATCGTAGGATTTTCTGTAAGTAATTTTAGCAATATAGTTCGTGTTAGTATTTCGCCGAGCGATACTTCTGCTGCAACGAGTACTCCTACCACCACTAAAAATACTTTTCACCTGGCCGTGATCCCGGCTTTTATTCCGACCTTTAATTCAACCGGAGCCTATATCAATGTTTTCGATACTCTTACAAATAGGATTGTAAGGCAATTTACTGTCAACCAAAAACCTGATTATGTTGCAATGTCTCAAGATGGAAGATATGCGTATTTAGCACAAGCGCGGCCCAATTCACTGACACCAAACACGTCATTGATCTATAAATTAGACTTACAGTCGTTGAGTATAAGCAATACTTTAGGAATTCCGACCCCGGCTCCGCATCAAATTTATGATTTAGAAATTTCTCCTGACGGGAAATGGTTAGGTGTGCTAGACATACAACTCGGTACAATTCATCTTGTTAATACTCAAACATTGACTATTGTAAGAACGGTTGTTCTTTGTCCGACTTGTAGCGGAAGTACGACAGGCGGGACCTGGGATCAAGACCTCTTAGTTTTTTCGCCGGATAGTAGGTATCTGTACGTTGCGAAAAGAGGTCAGGCAACAGTAGTCGTTTTGGATATTTCAAATTTTACTACAATCAGTACATTTCCTAGCCTTGGTTATCCTTTCTATACGCTCCGTGATATGAAACTATCTCCTGACCAGCGATACCTTTATGTACTGGCTAATGGTTTCGATTTGTCTCATCCTAGCACGATTAGGAGATATGACCTCACAAACAGCGGCAATTTTCAAGATTTTTATCCACCACCAAGCATGTCAGATGGAAGAGTAACGACTGTAGGGGATATGGAAATTATACAAGTAGCAAACGGTACTAGTTATCTAGTGACTCAAGGGAATACCGTTTACGCTCCGGGTTTTATAGATGCATTAAACCTTAACACTTTACAATGGATTAGAATACCATCACTTGCTTCTGGAAATAGCTTTTTTACCTATAACAAATCGACTCATGACCTTTATTCAACGTGCGAGACATCGCCCATTCCAACGTCTACCAACTGTATTCCTTCTCGTGTAAGCATGGTGAACATGGATACTTTAAGCGAGACCGCTGTAATTGATATCCCCGGCTTTCCACTGGGTTTCTCTTTCAAGTTTCCTTCTTTTTCTCAAGATGGTCGGTACTACTATCAACCCATGGACAGTAATAATGTTGTAGTGATCGATGCTACGAGCAAAACTGTCACAGGATCGATTAATACTGGTCTTCCCCCTAGAGGGGTGTATATGCAGGGTGATTCTTCGCCGAAAGAATTTTACTAAGAAAGTTGAATGAAAATCGAGTGGAATAAAGTGACGCGGTACTCAAAACTGGCGGCGGTAGTTTTATTCGTCGGCGTGGCAGTCGGGGCGTTTTGGTTTGGGAGATGGTATGAAAAAATTATACAGGTCAACTTAGGTAGGGAGATAAAGATTGCTCAAAAAAATAATATAGTTCCGAACCTAGCATCAAGAAGTAGCGAGCATATATATGCTGTTTTTACTAATCAGACAGGAGGTTATGATGAAAATGTTACGTGGCACGGAACGCGAATTTATAAAGTTGTGGAATTGGATCCGCAAGCTAATATCATAAAAGAATTAGCTACGATGACATCTCCGGAGGAAGGTTTAATGAGCATGGGGGTTATTCCCATGACTCAAGAAGTTCTGTATGTTTCGGGAAACGCTATTTTTGCGAAAGGATTTACAAAAGAGCGTATAGTTATAGATGGAGAAAAGATATTTGGTAAAGATTCGGAAATTTCTTCTTTTGTTCAATCTCCAGATGGTCAAGAAATACTTGTTAATATTTATGGTAAGGGAAAACCTTTCGCGAGTAGTTCGTATGTATATCTCAAAAAACTTTTATCGAATGAACCCGCTCAACTTATCTATAAATATCTTCTGACAAAAGATAACTCTCAAGACTTCAATCAGCTCTCGGGTCCGGAAGTATATGCTTCTTTTTGGGATGTAGCAGATAAAATTGAGCTAACAACAGAATATCTGGCGACTGAGTGCGGAGAGAGAACTTCTAAATGGATAAATCGGCAGGGAAGCGAAATTAAAGAACCGCCATTTCAAGATCTTTCCGTTTATAATCACCTTTACTCTTTAAATCGGCGATACACTTTAATGAATAAAGTTCATCCGCAAAAACCGTTTGCTGAAAGCCCAGATTTAAGTTGCGGCCCAAGTGATATAGACGGTATAGTATCTGTTTATGACGCGCAGACGCGGCAAGAGAAAGTAATCGAAAACGATCCATTAAAAGATTTTAAAATATTCGGAATATCGGCAAATGGAAATTACATAATATACAAAACAAGAAATTTATCAAAATGGCCGAAGCGGCCGAAGAATTTGGACGAAGCTAAACCCGAAGACGTTATTGACGAAGGATTCACTCTGGCAAATACAGCAACGATGGAAAAGAAACATTTTTCGAATCAAAAAGAGTTATCAACCTACCTGGGCGTGACAAATTTGGGAGAAATTGTCCCGATGCGGGAAGATGACCAGAACTCAGGAAAAATATTCATTAATGCAAAAGATTTGTATCAAACGCAGCTTTTTGAGGTTATCGAGAATTGAGTCATGGATGTGGATAAGTTTCTTTTGTCGCGCTTGACACCTATTTCCTATTTGCTATACTTGCTTTTACAAGAATGGTTAATCTGACATACATATTCAGCGGCTAGGGAAGCACCGATTTTTTGTCTGACATCAAAGCCGCTCGAAGAAGCGGTTTTTTCGTTCTTTAGGGACGATGAAATCGTCTGATGGATCCGATCGAGCCGATTGTTGATTGATAAGTGAATATAGTTTTGTACTTTAAATTCGCATTTTCCGAAGTGCAAAACTACCCCGTACATATATATATGTGTGGGGCAAACTAGATGTGAGCATCTAGATGATCAGTTAATTTTTGTGGTTATTTAAGGGTGTATGGTGGATGCCTTGACACTACATGGCGATGAAGGACGTGGCGTGGCTGCGATAAGCTTCGGGGAGGTGCTTAGCAACCTTTGATCCGGAGATGTCCGAATGGGGAAACCCCGTGCTGCAAACCAGCATGAACGCTGCTTTACAGCTAAATTTAAAGTGTAAATTTCAAAGTGCAAAATTAAAGAGATTCGCTTTGCGAACTCAATAATTTTCAATTTTGATTTTTGCATTTTGATTTCGCTGTAAAGCAGCGTGGCATACCCGCTGAAGTAAAACATTCCAGTAAGCGGTGGAACATAGAACAATAGTTATTCCCTGAGTAGCGGCGAGCGAAACGGGAAGAGCCTAAACCCAGGCGCATCTCACTAAGGTGAGCTGCTTGAAATGTAAAAATCAAAGTGCAAAATTATTGAATTGTTTCGCTTCGCGAAATTCCACATTTTTTCATTTTGATCTTTGCATTTTGAGCACCGAGCTTTAGTGAGGTGCGTGTGGGGGTTGCAAGGTAGGGACACTTTAGAGATATGAAACAGGTTGGCGCATCTCACTAAGGCGAGATGCTTAGTAATGTAAACTTCAAAAATCAAAATGAAAAATTAAGGTTTCTCAATAAATTTCTAAACGAAATTTATTGAGATTCATAAATTTTAAACTTTGATATTTACATTTTACATTTCGAGTATCGAACTTTAGTGAGGTGCGTTATAGTAGCCTGTTTCGTGTTTCTAAAAATGAGTCAAAAAATTGTTTCCTAGCAGAACGGGCTGGAAAGCCCGACCAAAGGAGGTGATAGTCCTGTAGGCGAAAGGAAGCAAACTCATGTTCTTATTCTTAAGTACTTCGAGGCAAATAAACCTTGAAGGAATCTGCCGGTACTATCCGGCAAGGCTAAATACATGTAGTGATCGATAGTGAACTAGTACCGTGAGGGAAAGGTGAAAAGCACCCCGGGAGGGGGATGAAATAGAACCTGAAACCATACACTTACAAGGAGTCGGAGGCTTATATCGGTTCGCAAGAACTGGTCGGCTGACGATGTGCCTATTGAAGAATGAGCCAACGACTTTATCCGTATTGCTTATCTAAGTTGGGTAAATCCAACGGAGGTGTAGCGAAAGCGAGTCTTAATAGGGCGATCTGAGATCTGAGTAACGGTTGAGAGCAATCTTCGCCGTTACTCATTTTTCAAAGGCAGTGCGGATAAGACCCGAAGCCAAAGCGAGCTTGCCCTGAGCAGGATGAACCCCGAGTAACATCGGGGGGAGGTCCGAACTGGTGGGTTGTGCAACACCCTCGGATGACTTAGGGTAAGAAGTGAAAAGCTAATCGAGCTTGGTAATAGCTGGTTCTCTCCGAAATAGTTTTAGGACTAGCGGTTGGAGACCTGTAGAGAGGGGTAGAGCTACTGGTTCGAGGTTACAGGGCGAAAGCTCGGATCCCGAGTCAAACTCCGAATACTCTCTATATTGTCCAACTAGTCAGAACGTGGGGGCAAAGCTCCATGTTCGCAAGGGAAACAGCCCAGATCGCAGTCTAAGGCCCCTAAATCTTTGCTAAGTGTTAAAGGTAGTCGTGAACCATAGACAGATAGGAGGTTGGCTTAGAGGTAGCCATCCTTTAAAGAGTGTGTAACAACTCACTATTCAAGGTTCATGGCGCCGAAAATGTACCGGGGCTAAGCAAAGTGCCGAAGACGCGGGTTTGTAGATTCTTCGGAATCTGCAAGCGGTAGGAGAGCATTTCAAACGCGCTGAAGGGAGACCCGCGAGGGCTCCTGGAGTGTTTGGAAGAGCAAATGTTGGCATGAGTAACCACATATACAATGAGAAATTGTATCCCCGAAAATCCAAGGTTTCCGTGGCAATGGCAATCATCCACGGGTGAGGCGATCCTAAGGCAATGGTGAGAACCGTAGCTGATGGGTAGCCGGTTAATATTCCGGCCCTTCCTGTAATTTCGATGGGGTGACGGAGGACATAAGATTCTGCGCATTAGTGGTTTTGCGTCGCGTGCGTCAAGGTTTGGCGATTTGGCAAATCCGGTCGTCTTTATTTAATTAAGGAAACCGCGTGCATTCGTAAGATGAGGTTTTTACCTCATTAATAGGATTGAAGAGCCTTCCGAGAAAAACCTCTAAGGTTAGGTTACAGGGAATCGTACCGTAAACCGACACAGGTGGATAGGGCGAGTAGCCCAAGGGGAACGAGTGATTCTTCGTTAAGGAACTCGGCAAAAAAGCGGCCGTAAGTTAGCAATAAGGCCTGCCCTGATTTGCCAGCTGGATAATGGGTTCGGAGTGTGAGGTGTCTCAATAGCAAAGGCTCTCTGGAGCCAATGCCTTGTGGGACCGCGATCGAAACCTCACACTTACCCATGCCAATCCACGTCGCCGCAAAAGGCGTGGATTGGCCCTATTATCCAGTTGGTAATGATGGGCCGCAGCGAAAGTATCTCTGGCGACTGTTTACCAAAAACACAGCTCCCTGCTAACTCGCAAGAGGATGTATAGGGGGTGACACCTGACCGATGCGAGAAGGTTAACGGTGGGGACGTATGTAGTTTACTCTGTATATGTTCACCGCCCGAAGCCCTCGTCAATGTCAGCGATAACTATAATCGTTCTAAGGTAGCGCAATTCCTTTTCGGGTAAGTTCCGAAGCGCACGAATGGTGTAACGACTGGAGAACTGTCTCAACGAAGAGCTCGGTGAAAATGCGATACCCGTGAAGACGCGGGTTACCTGCAGCAAGACGAAAAGACCCCGGAAGCTTTACTGTAGTTTGGTATTGGCTTTAGGGCTTGGATGCGTAGCGTAGTGGTGAGGATTTGAAGTCTCGCTTTTGGGCGAGATGGATCCGACAATGAAACAGCCATCTTCCAAATCTTAAATTCTAACTTCGTGGGCAAAAACCATGAGGGACAGTGCCTGATGGGCAGTTTTAATGGGGCGTTATCCTCCTAAAAAGTAGCGGAGGAGTTTATCAAGGTTGGCTTAGCCCGGATGGAAATCGGGCTGGACGTGCAAACGCAAAAGCCAGCTTAACGGCAAGACTTACAAGTCGCGCCGGTGCGAAAGCAGAAGTTAGTGACCCGACGACGCTTCATAGAAAGCGCGGAGACAACGGCTAAAAGTTACTCCGGGGATAACAGGCTGGTGTGGTCCGAGAGTTCCCATCGACGACCACGCTCGGCACCTCGATGTCGGCTCGCCCTAGCGCCCGGCTGGAGAAGGTCGGAAGCGTGTGGCTGTTCGCCACTTAAAAGGGCACGTGAGCTGGGTTCAAACCGTCGTGAGACAGGTTGGTCTCTATCTGTTGCAGGCGTAAGCACGTGAGGGGAGTCGACCCTAGTACGAGAGGACCGGGTTGAACGAACCGCTGGTCTACCGGCTTTGGTACCAACTGAAATGCCGGGTAGCTACGTTCGGACGGGATAAGCGCTGAAAGCATCTAAGCACGAAGCCCACCCCGAGATAACGTGTGTTTCGGCAGCAATGTCGAGACGCGGTTCCTGGAAGACTACCAGGTTGATAGGCTCTAGGTGTACGCACCGCAAGGTGTTTAGCCAAGGAGTACTAATAAACCGTGAAACCACAAAAAGAAACTGATCATCTATATGCTCATATCTATCGAGATTGAGAAAAGAATTATCGCGAAGCTCGGCTTCGATCCTTTTCTCAGTCTCGATAGGAGACGTTTCCCGGTGATTTAACGGCGTTGGCAACAGCTCTTCCCTTTCCGAACAGAGTCCTGAAACAGCGCCGTACCGATGATACTATCTGCTTCGGCGGATGGGAAAGTAGGTTTCGCCGGGATTTTTATTTTTAACCTCACTGCCTCGGGGCTCTGCCCCCGAGGGTATACATAGAAGCTAAAAATATCCTGAGCGAAGTCGAAGGATTACCTTGTACGGATTGAGCTTTTTGACCCGGCACGATACTATTAAGAAAAGAACTATGCCCAAACGATTATTCAAGCAGGTTGTCTATGTCGCCTCCTTTGCCGCGGTGGTTATCGGGATCGTGTCAGTTATACTTTATTTCGTTTTAAAACAACCACCTTCCTGTTTTGATAAAAAGTTGAATCAGGGAGAAACCGAGGTTGATTGCGGTGGTCCTTGCGTCTCGTGCGATCTGCGCCACTTAAAGCCTTTACAAGTTTCGGGCGTGACGCTTTTTGATAGCGGTCAAGGAGCGGTGTCCACCTTGGTTGAAGTCAGAAATTTGAATCCTAATTACGGCGCGGATCATTTTTCCTACACGATTGATTTCTACGACAAATTCAGCAAGAAGATTTTTTCCTACGACGGCGAGTCTTTTGTGTATCCTGGCCGGATTAAAAAACTGGTGGATACCGGAATCGCGATTGGGCTTCAGGACATCGGCCGGGCCGAGCTTACGATTGATACGAGTTCCTTAAGCTGGCGACCGGTCATCGAATTTATTCCGGCCAAGACCGATATCCGGGAGCTAGATATCGGAATCGATTCCGCGACTCAGAATGTGGTTATTTCCGGCCTGGCGATTAATAACAATGCCTATGCCGTTCCGGAAATTAATGTCGTCGCCATTATTTATAATAAGCGGGACGTGCCGATTAATATCGCGAAAACACTCCTTAAGGATTTTCCTCCTTTTCACGAGCGGTCTTTCCAGATTTCGATTCCGGTTGTCGATGTTTCGAATTTCAATCGTGAGAGTACTGATATTTTCTTGGAGGCGTCGCCTCAGCAGTGAGTTATTTTTAAATTTGTATGGCTCTATTGTCTAGTATCAAACGACAAGACTGGTTTTTAAATCTGTCGTTCTTTATTATCGCCGCCGCCGGACTGGTTACGGTCGCGAGCGCCAAGCCGGAACTTTTTTGGTATCAAGTCTTGTGGGTGGTTTCAGCCTCGATTATTATTCTGATTTTTTCGGGAGTGGATTGGCGTCCACTCATCAATTATCGATGGGTTATTGTCGGCTTGTATCTGGGTTCTATCGCGTTGCTTGTCCTGAACCTTTTTTTGAGTCCGGTGATTAAAGGAACGCGCGGTTGGTTGGCGCTTGGTCCTTTGCGGTTTCAGAGCGCCGAACTGGCGAAGGTAATTTTTCTGATCACCCTTGCTTATTTTTTCTCGCGACGACATATTGGCATCGCTCATTTGCGCAATCTTATTCCTTCACTCGTATATCTGATGGTTCCAGTGGCTTTGATCTTACTTCAGCCTGACTGGGGCACGGCGCTTATTTTCTTTGGGATTTGGATAGGGTTTTTGCTCGTATCTGGTATCCGTCCACAGCATCTTTTTTTCGGCTTGGCGATCGTGGCAGTCGCCGGGTTTTTTATCTGGAATTTTAATTTGCAATCGTATCAGAAGGAGCGGATTATCGGTTTTTTCCAGCCAAATTACGATCTTCGGGGAATTAACTATAGCGTGAGTCAGTCACGGATTGCGATCGGTTCGGCTGGTTGGCTTGGAAAAGGGTTTCGTCAGGGGACTCAAGTGCAGCTTCATTTTTTAACTGAGCCAGCCACCGACTTTGTGCTCGCGGCCTGGACCGAAGAATGGGGTCTTTTGGGGGCGTTCGTTATTCTCGTCGCCTTTGGTTGTATGCTGTATCGGATTATTCGTATTGGGCTTTTTTCTCGGAATAATTTTTCACAATTTGTCTGTCTTGGTACGGCAATTATGTTTCTGATTCAATTTTCTTTAAACGCCGGATCGGCGTTGGGCCTTTTGCCGGTCGTCGGCGTCACCTTCCCCTTTTTTAGTTACGGGGGTTCCAGTTTTTTAACCAAAGCAGTGCTTCTTGGTATTATTCAAAGTATCGCGACTAAGATATAATAGTTTTTATGTCGCCTCGAGAGAAAAGAAGGATTTTATTTCGGTGGTCGATAGCCATCGGCGCGCCCCTCGCGATTCTTTTTTTTCTGTACTTTCTTTATTTATTGAATCCAGTTACGGCTCCTTCAGAAATTATCCCTGCGAGGCTTTTTTTGGTGAGTCAGGGCGATGGGTTTAAAAAAATCGCTGATACCTTGAAGAGCCAAGGATTAATTCGCTCGGCCGGCGCTTTCAAGCTTTTTAGTTTTTTCTCCGGTTCAGCCCATAGGCTAAAGCCTGGAGAGTATTCGCTATCACCGATTTTGACGACCCCGGATATTGTTCGACGTCTTGTCGCTGGCATTCCCGAAGACGTAAAAGTTTTAATTCCTGAAGGGGCGACGTTAAAGGAAATTGACGAACGATTAAGTGGGCTTGGTATTATTACTAAAGGAGCCCTGTCGAATTTTTCTCTGCAGATTTTAAAAGAAGAGTATCCATTTTTAGAAGATGCGCAGACACTCGAAGGATTTCTTTTCCCGGACACGTATCGTTTTTTTCCAAAATCCGATCCAGCGCAGGTGGTGAAGCGATTTCTTGATAATTGGCGGCGGCAAGTGTTGCCTCTTTTTAGCGAGACGTCGGTCATTGTCTACGATGCCTTAATTAAGGCATCGATTATCGAAAAAGAAATTCAGCCGGAGACGGATCGATCGGTGGTCGCGGGAATTCTTGATCGGCGTCTCAAGCAAGGGATACCACTCCAGGTAGACGCCACGATTGTCTATTTGAAGTGTGGTGGCGCATTCAGGAATTGCCCGATGCTTACCAGAAAGGATTTTCAACTCGATTCTTCCTTCAATACCTATAAGCATATCGGTTTGCCGCCGACCCCGATCGCGAACCCCGGTCTTGTCAGCATTCGGGCGGTACTTAATCCTACCGAGACTTCCTTTTTGTATTATTTATCCGATCCAAATACTAAAAAGACCATTTTTGCGGAGACTCTTGACGAACATAACCAAAATCGGCTACACTACCTACATTGATGATCGGTGGGCCTCCTTTGGAGTGGAGCTTAGAAATCGTGCAGCGGCTTCATAGAAGGGGTCTTGACTCAGAATGAGACATAGTATTAAATAGAGAAAAAGTTGCACAGCTAAAAAAACCAAGCTAGGTGAGCGAGGTCTTTTGTTTTTTGCGTATTTAGGCCAGTAAAAAAAGATAGTTTTTTCTAGGAAGATTCCGAGGGGATTGCTTTTATAAAAAAGGATTTTATCCAACACTTTAGTCTTCTATGCATTCACTACCAACTAAAACCTTTTCCTCTCATCCTGGGTCACGCGTTGCTTATCCTGATTTGTTTGAGATTCAAACCAAGTCATACGCCTGGTTTTTAAAAACCGGATTGAGAGAACTTTTTCAAGAGGTTTCTCCGGTAAAAGATTTTACCGGTAAAGATTTAGAACTGCACTTTTTGGATTATTATTTTGACGAACCGAAGTACGACGAAGAGTATTCCAAGCTGAAAGATTTGACTTTCGAGTCGCCGCTGCGAGTCAAGTTAAAACTGATCAGCAATAAAACTAAAGCCGAGAAAGAGCAAGAGGTTTATTTCGGTGATTTTCCGACAATGACTGAGCGGGGCACCTTCATTATAAACGGCGTTGAGCGTGTCGTTGTTTCTCAGCTTATCCGTTCAGCCGGCGTATACTTCACCGCCAATGTGTGGCGCGGCCGGAAACTGTTTGGCGCGAAGGTTATCCCTAATCGTGGCGCCTGGCTGGAATTTGAGACTGATCCAGACGGATTTATCGGGGTTAAGATTGACCGCCGGAGAAAAGTACCGGTTACTAACTTACTCCGAATGTTCGGTTTGACTGAGGAAGCCGACATTCTTCACGCGTTTCAGGGTCTGGACGATACTTCGATGAAGTATATTAAAGCCACCTTCAAGAAAGATCCGGCCAAGAAAATAGAAGACGCGTATATTGAAATTTATAAGCGTATTCGCCCGGGTGATCTGGCGAGTATTGATAATATCCGGAATTTAGTTGACGGTATGTTTCATCGAGCTGATCGGTACGACCTCTCAGCCGTTGGACGATTCAAGGTTAATCAGCGTTTACAATTTGGAAAAAGTAGAAAGCATCAACTTTTAGAGGCGGAGGATTTGGTCGCGATTGTGAAGGAAATCATCCGTCTTAATAACGATGAAAACGCCGAGCCCGATGATATTGATAATTTAGGCAATCGTCGAATTCGGCCGGTCGGAGAACTCCTCCAGTCACGATTGCGTATCGGACTTGCCCGTCAGCGTCGTATTATTCAAGATCGGATGTCGACTTTGGACATCAATACTTTGACGCCGGTGCAGCTCATTAACGTCCGGCCGCTCATGTCCGTCGTGAAGGAATTTTTCTCATCTTCTCAACTTTCGCAATTTATGGATCAGGTCAATCCTTTAGCCGAGGTTGAACATAAACGGCGAGTCTCAGCGATGGGTCCTGGAGGATTAACTCGTGAACGCGCCGGATTCGAAGTTCGTGACGTGCATCGATCTTCGTACGGTCGGATTTGCCCGATTCAAACTCCGGAAGGAGGTAATATCGGTTTGATTAATCACTTGGCTATTTTCGCGCGATTAAACGAATTCAATTTTTTAGAAACTCCTTACTTAGTCGTAAAAAAAGGTAAAGTGACTGATGAGATTGTTTGGCTCGATGCGCTCGAAGAGGAAAAATATAAAATTGCTCACGGTGGTGTCCAGGTTGATGCCTCGGGAATGATTTTAGGTACCGTCGTTGAGGCCCGTATCAATGGCGAGCCTGGTACCTGTGCCCGAGATGAAGTAACTCTGATTGATGTCGCGCCAAACCAGGCGGTCAGTGTCGCCACTTCCTTGATTCCATTTTTGGAACATGATGACGCGAACCGCGCGACCATGGGATCAAACATGCAGCGTCAGGCGGTCGTTTCAGTGAAGCCGCGGGCTCCGTATGTCGGTACCGGTATGGAAGAAAAGGCGGCGCTCGACTCCGGTTATTTAATCGTCGCCAAAGAAGACGGCGTGATTAGTGAGGTTGACGCCAATCATCTTGTGTTAAAGACAAAATCAGCAATCCATAAATACGACCTTAGTAAATTTAAACGATCGAATCAGTTTACCTGTATTTCTCAACGTCCCCGGGTTTCGATCAATCAAAAAGTTAAAAAGGGAGATATTTTAGCCGACGGACCCTCGATTGATAATGGTGTTTTGGCTTTAGGGCAAAATCTTTTAGTCGCCTTTATTTCCTGGGGCGGCGCTAATTTTGAGGATGCCATCGTTATTTCTGAACGGGTTGTCGAAGATGATATTTTTACTTCGATCCATATTGAAGATTTTGATTGCGATGTTCGTGACACGAAACTTGGTCCAGAGATGACGACGCCGGACATCCCGAACGTCTCTGAGGACAAGCTTAAAAATTTAGACGAGGATGGTATTATTCGAATCGGCGCCGAGGTTCGAGCCGGAGATATTCTAGTCGGTAAAATTTCTCCTAAAGGAGAGTCAGAGCTGACATCTGAGGAGCGTTTGCTCCGGGCTATTTTCGGCGAGAAAGCGAGAGATGTGAAGGATACCTCTCTGACCTTGCCGCATGGTAAGTACGGTCGGGTCGTTGGCATTAAGATATTTTCTCGCGAGCGCGGCGATAAGCTTGAGCCGGGTATTATCAGCCGGATTCAAGTCGAGATCGCCCAACTTCGTAAGGTACGGGCTGGCGACAAGCTGGCTGGACGGCATGGCAACAAGGGTGTGATTTCTCAAGTTCGTCCGGTCGAAGATATGCCTTACCTGGAAGACGGCACGCCAGTCGACATTATTCTTAATCCTTTAGGCGTCGCTTCTCGCATGAACTTGGGTCAAATTTTGGAAACTCATTTAGGTCTTGCCGCTAAAACCTTAGGCTATCGCGCGCAAACTCCTGTTTTGGCCGGCGCGACCGAGGCTTCTATTAAAGAGGAGCTTAAAAAGGCTCATTTTCCCGAGAATGGAAAACTGGTCTTGTACGATGGCCGAACTGGACAGCGGTTTTCTCAGCCGGTCACGGTTGGCGTGATTTACGTTATGAAACTCAATCACTTGGTTGAGGATAAGATTCATATGCGTTCCATCGGTCCCTATTCGTTAATTACTCAGCAGCCTTTAGGTGGTAAGGCGCAATTCGGCGGTCAGCGTTTTGGAGAAATGGAAGTCTGGGCGCTTGAGGGTTATGGCGCCGCCCATACGCTCCAGGAGATGTTGACCACGAAGTCCGATGATATTATGGGCCGTTCGTCTTCGTATGAATCCATTATTCGTGGCGAGAAGATAAAGACTCCTAATATCCCGGCTTCTTTTAATGTCTTAGTGAACGAATTAAAAGCACTCGCTTTGGATGTCGAGCTGGTGAAAGGTCATGAGGTGAAAGAACCGTCGCCGGCCAGTCAGGCGGATGATGAAGTATAACTAAAATTAGTATTATGGATTTTGACGCTATTAAATTAAAGTTAGCCTCTCCTCAAGATATTTTGCGATGGTCGCATGGAGAAGTGTTAAAGCCGGAAACTATTAATTACCGGACGCAGCGTCCGGAGAAGGACGGTCTTTTTTCCGAGAGAATTTTCGGCCCGACCAAAGATTGGGAATGTTATTGCGGTAAGTATCGACGAGCGCGCTATAAGGGTGTCGTCTGTGATAAGTGCGGCGTTGAAGTAACACGTTCCATTGTTCGAAGGGAACGGATGGGACATATTAAGCTCGCGGCGCCGGTTGTGCATATTTGGTTTTTGCGCGGCAGTCCCTCTAAGATCAGCACTTTTTTGAATATTCCGCTTCCGAAACTGGAACGGGTTATTTATTACGCCGCTTATATTATTACTTCGATTGATGAAGAGAGTAAAAAGCGGATTCTCGAAGACCTAGAACGGGAGTTTAAATCTAAAAAGAAGACTGCTTCTGAGGAAGGCGTGAAAGTTGAAGATCTGAAATCGGCTCTCTCGGATGTCCGAAAAGAGGTGGAGATGTTGAAAGTTGGACAGATTCTTTCTGAAACCGAGTTCCACGCGCTGGCGCGGCGTTTTGGTGATGCCTTCGAGGCCGGTATTGGCGCCGAGGCGATCCAAAAAATTCTCGCCAATATTGATTCGAAGGCTTTAATTAGCCAGCTTAAGAAAGAAGCTGAGACAGTCAAGGATCCGATTAAAGAAGGCCGAGTACTCCGCCGCTTGAAGCTCGTGAGTTCAATGTTGAAGAGCGATATTCAACCTGATTGGATGATTATGACGGTTTTGCCGGTGTTACCTCCTGATCTTCGTCCGATGGTTGCTTTAGATGGCGGACGTTACGCGACGTCTGACTTGAATGATTTGTATCGGCGAGTGATCAACCGCAATAATCGTCTGAAAAAACTTCTTGAACTGAAAGCGCCGGAAGTGATTGTCGTCAATGAAAAGCGGATGCTTCAAGAAGCCGTTGATTCTTTGATTGATAACTCGGCTCGTTTCGGTAGTCAGCAGCTTTCGAGTCAGCGCCGGCCGTTGCGATCCTTGGCTGATATGTTGAAAGGTAAACAGGGACGTTTCCGACAAAACTTGCTTGGTAAGCGCGTTGATTACTCCGGCCGTTCAGTGATTGTTGTTGGACCGGAACTCAAGCTGGGTGAGTGCGGATTGCCCAAAAGAATGGCTCTTGAACTCTTCAAGCCTTTTGTGATCAATAAAATTATTGAACGCGGATTAGCCTACAATATTCGTAATGCCAATCGTTTGATTGAGCAGGCTCCACCTGAAGTCTGGGCGATTTTAGAGGAGGTTATCGCCGATCGGAAGGTGCTACTGAACCGGGCGCCGACCCTACATCGTTTGGGCGTCCAAGCTTTTAAGCCTCTATTAATTGAGGATTTAGCGATCCGGATTTCACCACTGGTTTGTACGGCCTTTAATGCCGACTTCGACGGTGATCAGATGGCGGTACATTTGCCGTTGAGTGAGGAAGCCCAGATAGAGGCTAGCACTATTATGCTGTCGAGCCTGAATCTTTTGAAGCCGGCAACCGGAGACCCGATTGTAACCCCGACGCAAGATATTATCTTGGGGTGTTATTTCTTGACGAAGATTAAAGAAAACGCGATAGGGACCGGCCGTTTATTTAGTAGTCGCGAAGAGGCTTTGCTGGCCTATGAAAACAGCGTTACTGAGATTAATGCTTTGGTGAAAGTTGGTACCGGCAAGGAATGTCTTGAAACATCGGTTGGTCGTATCATATTTAACTCGGTTCTACCCCAAGGCTATCCTTTTATTAATTACGTTCTAAATAAAAAGGAGCTTTCTAAGGTTATCGGAGTGATTATTAATCTTTATGGTATTGAAACTTCTAGTCAGTATTTAGATAAAATTAAAGAACTCGGGTTTGAATACGCGACGCTCTCAGGAGTGAGTTGGGGCATGGACGATCTGGTTATTCCTAAGGAGAAAAAAGAGATTCTTGCGAAAGCTGAAGAGGAGGTGGTACTTGTGAAGCAACAGTTTGAGAATGGTTTGTTGACTGATTCTGAACGGCGGGCGCGCATTATTTCTGTTTGGAAGAAAGCCAATGATCATTTAAAAAAGGTGGTTCCGATGACGCTTGATTCACACAGTTCGGTGTATACGATTATTGATTCTGGAGCTCGTGGTTCCTGGTCTCAGCCAGCCCAGATGATGGGTATGAAAGGCTTAGTGCAGAATCCGAAAAATGAACCAATTGAGTTGCCGATTAAATCTTCCTTTAAAGAAGGGTTTGGAGTACTTGAGTATTTTATTTCTACCCACGGTGCGCGTAAAGGACTAACTGATACCGCTTTAAAGACCGCTTCAGCCGGATATCTGACTCGTCGACTCGTCGATGTTTCTCAAGATCTAATTATTCGAGAAATCGATTGTCGTACCAAAGAGGGACTTCAAATGGTTCGCTCCGAAGGTTTGGAGTTTGGTAACTCTTTCTCTAATAGGCTTTTTTCCCGGACAGTGCTTGAGAATGTGAAGAATGGTAATAAAGTGTTAGTGAAGGCTCGTGAAGTTATTGATCGAAAGATAGCTGAAGAAATTAACGAAACTAAGTCAGTCGAATCGGTACAGGTTCGTTCGCCTTTGACCTGTAAAACACTCTATGGCATCTGTGCGACGTGTTATGGTTACAATCTTGGTACAAATAAGCCGGCGAAGATTGGAGACGTCGTTGGTGTTGTGGCCGCTCAGTCAATCGGCGAACCGGGCACCCAGCTCACGATGAGAACGTTCCATATTGGTGGCGTCGCTGGAGCCGATATTACTCATGGCTTGCCGCGAGTCGAAGAATTATTTGAGGTCCGGCCGCCTAAAGGTAGGGCTTTCTTGGCCGAGGAAGACGGTGTCGTCGACTCGATTGAGGAAAAAGGGTCACTTAAAGTTTTGAAGATTAAGACGGGCGGCAAAAAGGTTTCCGCGAGAGATGGAAAAGTCATAGAGTATGCCGCGCCTCGTTCGTCTGAATTGTACGTGAAGGAGGGTGACGTGGTTGAAAAGGGTATGCGGCTTTCAGAGGGTCCTCTTGATCTCCGCGAGCTTTTTACTCTAAAAGGACGGCGTGAGGTTGAACGATATATTATTAACGAAGTGCAAAGAATTTATTTGTCTGAGGGCGCCGCGATCAACAATAAACATATTGAGGTAATTGTTCGTCAGATGTTTGCTCGCGTCCGTATTAAGGATGCGGGTGATACTGATTTTATTGGTGGCGACATTCTTGAAAAGTCAGTATTTTTGGAAGCCAACCGAAACGCGAAAACATCTGGAAGAACACCAGCGAAAGCAGAGCAGTTGTTATTGGGTATTACGAAAGTCGCTCTTTCTACCGAAAGCTTCTTGTCGGCCGCTTCCTTTATTGAGACGGCGCGAGTGCTTATTAAGGCCGCGGTTGAAGGCAAAGTTGATCATCTTCATGGTCTTAAAGAAAATGTGATCATTGGTCGGCTGATTCCTGCTGGTACCGGATTGAATAAAATTCAAGGGGCAGAGGAAGAGAAGAAGGGATAGTAGATCGGGATGGGTTGACCTTTAGTTTGCTTTTTGCTAGATTACATGAACATGGAAAATCAGACCAATAATGAAAATCATAAGCTCTATGAGCTTGCAGTGCTTCTCAATGTACCCGAAGCTGAGGCGGAAGTTATGGCTTATTTGATCAAGATGGGCGCGCGGGAGATGCAGAAAAATCCGGCACATCAAATTACTTTAGCCTATATAATTAAGAAGCATCAAAGCGCTTATTTCTTAGCCTGTCGTTTTTTTGCGGATCCAGAAATTATCAAAAGGATATCCGATGATTTACTATTACATCCTAAGATTATTCGTTTTTTGATTGTTTCTCCGCCTCCCGTCACTCTCGTCGAACGAGCCCCGAGAATTCCGCGTTCCGGAGAAGTAAAACCAGCGATCTCACCTCATCCGGTGACCCTGACCAACGAGGCGCTCGAGGAGAAGCTTGAAGAAATTTTGAAGTAAGTATGAATCTTAACAAGGTATTTATTCTTGGAAGATTGACCGCTGATCCGCAACTTCGATCAACGCCTTCTGGACAGCAAGTAGTTAATTTCAGCGTGGCGACGAATCGGGTGTGGAATGACAAAGCTGGACAGAAGCAGGAAGCAACGGAGTTCCACAATATCGTTGTTTGGGGTAGGCAGGCGGAAATAGCGAGTCGATTTTTAGTGAAGGGCAGTCTCGTTTTGATTGAGGGACGCCTTCAGACGCGGGCCTGGGATGATAAGCAGGGACAGCACCGTAAAACGACGGAGATAGTTGCCGATCGAATCCAGTTGGGGCCGAAGCCGATCGGTCGGCAAGCCGGCGGTTCGACCGATGCGGCGCCTCAAGCCGAGATTCCGGTTATCAACATTGAAGAAGATATGAAGTCGGAAGATTTACCTTTTTAATTAAAAAATCATGAATCAGTGCTTTTTCTGTTCGCAAAATATTGAAGACATCGATTATAAAGAATCCGAGCTCTTACGGCGTTTTGTTTCGGGGCGCGGCAAGATAGTTGATCCTCGTTATACCGGAACGTGCGTGAAACACCAACGGCGTTTGGCGCAGGCAGTGAAGCGAGCCCGGTTTCTCGGCTTATTGTCTTTCGTGAAGCGTTAAAAGTTATCTCTATGGGTTTTGATCTTTCGCTTTTTCAAGCGATTTACGGATTAGCGGGTAAGTCTAGTTTTTTGGATTTCATCGGAATCTTTTTAGCGCACTACCTGCCTTATTTTTTAGTGATTCTTTGTCTCGTCTGGATTTTTCTTGATCCGGATTGGCACTCTCGTTTTTATCGTTTATCACTCACCTCGCTTTCACTGATTTTTTCCTGGGGTATTGTTATACGACTAATTCGTTTTTTCTATCCTCGTCCCCGCCCGTTTTTGGTTCTATCAATTCAACCGTTAATTGGTCGAGTTGATGCCTCGGCATTTCCTTCGGGGCATGCCACTTTTTTCTTTGCCATGGCCACGGCGATTTTTTTTATTGACCGACGTTGGGGCGTTTGGTTTTTCGTTGCCGCTTTTCTTGTGAGCGTCGGGAGAGTTTTTGTCGGCGTTCATTGGCCAACCGACGTTCTTTTTGGAGGAGCGTTGGGTGTTTTATGCGCTTATATTGTGAGGAAAGTTCTGCCACGTCCGAAATCGTCAGTGGCTGAGGCCAAGCCTAGCCAAACGTAAAGGTAAAGGCGCGGAGTCCCGGTTCTTCAATTAAAAGCTCAAGCGTGTGTTCTCCGGGGCTACTATCCTCAATCAGACGATAAAGCGTTTCAGTCTTGACAGCGACTGGTACCGTAAGCAACTCACCGTCCTTTATGATTTTTACCCGCATGAGTCTGTCGGCGCCCGCGACCATAAAGACTTTTTGAGCGCGGTAGCGGAAGATTATTTTAGCTTGAGAGCTTTTATTTTCTGCGAATTCTTGCGTAAAATGCCAGTCGCCTACGAGATATAGTTTATTTGCTTCTAATTTTGCCGGAGCTTTGAACGTCTGCGTTCCAAGTGTAAGCGGTACCCCGTTCCCTAAAAATTCGTTTCTTGCTGCGCCAAAATAAATTTCCGGGCTTGCCACTCTAGCGAAATCAACAGACTCAGCATCCTTTGGAGCAGAGACTGTCGGAGCAATCTGTCCTCTGACCTCGAGCACTTTCATTCGTTCTTTGAGTGCTTCCTGGATTTTGATTTCAGTTTCTTCGTAGCTTCCTTCTCCGGCGTGGTCATAAATAATGAAGCCATCAATGTCAATCAGATACTTTCTCGGCCAGTAGCGGTTTTTATAAGCCTGCCAAGTCGAAAAGTCGTTGTCGAGGACGACTGGATATTTAATGCCGAGAGCCCTCGTTTCCTCCGCGACTTTATTGTAGTCATGCTCGTATTCAAATTCCGGCGTATGAATTCCGATGATCTCGAGCCCTTGATCGCGGTACTTTTCGTACCAGGCGTTCAGATAGGGAATAGTGCGCCGGCAGTTGATACAGCTAGAGGTCCAGAAATCAACCAAGATTACTTTTTTACCGATCAGTTCCGAGATGGTGATATTTTTCGTGTTGACGAACCCATCGGGCGTGGAGATTTCTTTGGCGAGTTCATATTGTTTCGCTTTGGTCTCGCGCCGGAGCTTATTTTTTTCCGCCTCGACCCCACTCAGCTCTTTTTCCGTCGCTTGTTGCGTGTCTTTAATTTTTTGTTCAGCTTGAATACCCGTTTCTTTGTTTGGCTGAGGCGCTTTTTGCGATTCGAGATAATAAATGGCGCTGATAATTCCAACGATGACGATCAGGCGTAAAATGTTTTTTGTGCTCATGGTTTTTCTCCAACTAAAATTTTGGTGAGAAATTCGAAATTGGCAATACGGGAGAGTTGGTTGGTAAATATCAGGATGCCGAGGATGATAAGAAGAATACCAAAGACGATATTCACATACTGGAATATTTTGGCATAACGGTTAATGAAAGCAGCGGCTTGGGCGGCGAAGAGCCCGACGACGAGGAAAGGAATGCCGAGACCAAGGGCGTAGGTGAGGAGTAGATAGAATGCCGTGCCGGGCGCTGTGGCGGCGAGTGCCAAAATTGCTCCCAGGGCGGCGCTCACGCACGGCGTCCAGCCAGCCGCAAAGGCCGCGCCAAAGACAAACGAGGTCAAATAGCGAGAATGAAACTTTGTCTTTACGGCAAATTTATATTCACGTTCGAGAAAGGGAATTTTGATGAGACTGGTCAAGTAAAGGCCGAAGAAAATAATGAGCGTGCCGCCGATTCGGGAGAGCCAGATCGGGACGTCGTAGGCAAAGGCCTCGAGTACGGTATTTAAAAGTACGCCCAGCGCCGCAAAAATTACTGAAAAGCCCAGGACGAAAAACAGGCTATTCAAGAAAATTTCTTTTCGTTTTACGTTCGCGTCTTTTAGCGAGGCGCCGGAGAGGTAAGCTAGAAATCCTGGGATGATTGGGAGCACACAGGGAGCGAGAAAGGAAGCGAGGCCGCCCAAGAAGGCAGTTATAAAATTAACGTTAGCCATGGTTAGTTGCCGATCACCTTTTTGATTTCTGATAGGTAACGAATAGTATTCCAGGAATCGGGTGCTTTAAGGATTTTTACCCCGTTCTTCACAAAAACTTTTGTGTGCTGGTAGCCAACGCCAAACTCGCGGGCCAACGCGACCTCGTCGGCGTCGGTTTGGTCGTCTTTATAATTTACGCGGAAGCCGATTACTTTGTCAGAGGAAAGTTCATTAAATGCCGCCTGCGCTAGCGGAAATTCTACCTTGCAGATCGGGCACCATTTAGCATAGAAGTAAAGGACAACTAATTTGTCTGACTTCACGGCCGTGTCATAATCTGCTTTTGTGAAATCAAGAAGTGGCGCAGACGTGCCGGCAAGAACTGTTCCTGTATATTTTGCCATCATCCTCTCGACTCCGCTCGAGGCAGGCGCTTCATCCGTTTTCTTTTCCGTGTTAGTGCTAGTTGGCTTCACCATAGTACCGTCAGGTTTGATCATAGTGCCATCCGGTTTTACCATTGTCCCGTCGGGCTTAACCATGGTTCCGTCTGTTTTTACCATCGTACCATCTGGTTTGACCATCGTACCGTCCGGCAATGTTTTCTCACCTGCCGGCGTTTGAGTAATGACGGTTGGTGAGGGTTTTGTGCGCGTAGCGAAATAGCCAATTCCCCCAACTACTACCACGAGAGCAATTATTGCGATAACCATCGGCATCGTAAACCCTTTTTCACCCTGAGCTTGTCGAATGGGTTGTGAATTATTGTTTGTCATATTTTTTATTGAATGTTTAATGATTTCGAGATTGTCCGCCTTCGCATGAAGTTTCGGCGGATCCTCCGTAGCATTTTGCGGAGGAAGACAACTTTATTGATATGTTTCGACGTCGCGTTGTTCTTTGTTTTTTGTCATAGTATGTGCAAAGTAATTTTTCGACCATTTATTTAATGATATGCGTGTACAAAGTTAATGTCAAGTAAGCTTTACATATTTAAAAAAAGAGCCCGGGCGCCAGATCAGGCGGCGGGCTTCAGGCTTTGAATTTTCTTCGTTTTGGGGCGTATGAGCCAAGCGGCGAATTGGTCGAGTACTCGGATCGGCCAACGGGGCGTGGGGACGATGAAGTCCTCTTTTTCGAGGGTCACGCCGGCGCGCACTGGGCGTCTCAACCTCGCGTAGGTTCCAAGGAGGAAATCCCAGATCGGGATTCCAAAGAATCCGCTGATTCCTTCGTTACAGTGGATATCCAGATGGTGGGCTTTGTGGAAAGCGTGGAACCAGGTGTAGAATTTTCCCAAGCGAGGATGGCTTTTTCTTACGCCCCACCATTCTTCTGAGAAGTGCTCGATCCGATGCACGATCTCGTAGAAGGCGTAGGCGAAAGCGATCGCAGCGTACCCCGGGATTACGAAGGGGATGCTTGGGAAGAGTAACTGAGGAATAGCGATAAAGGGAATGAGGCTTACGAAAAAGACGCTGAGTCCCCAGTATGGAAAAAACGAGGCGCGATTTTGCTCTGGCTCCAGAATGGCGTACCGATCGATGGCTGGGCACGGCGTCTTTTCTTTTCCTTTGAAGCAGATGACGTCAGTCAGGGCGTGGTGCCTTGCGTGTTCCCTGAAAAAGTATCTGAGAAAAGGAATGATCGAGGTATGAAGCACGTACCGATGGAAGAGATGCTCAAAGAGGCCAGTTCCGGCTTTAGAGAGAATGAACATTCCGATCAGGGCGAGGCATTTCAGAAGCCCGCCCGTTAGTTCCTGCTTCATTTCTCTCGGAAAGAGCAGATGAAGGCCGGTGAACCAAAGCGAGACCTGCAGTGTCCAGTAGAGAGAGAAACGCCAAACCGATAGAGGCTCGTTTCCCTTCTCTGGTAGGGTTTGAGACCTTGTCATGAGTAAGACCTTTCTTTCCCCGAAGAGAAGAAAATGGAGCCTTGTTGTGATGTCGATGAACCTTATTTAGTCTATCGTATTTTGCGAATTTTTGATATTCGTTTTTTTATTTCGTGATTCTTCCGTAGACCGATCCGGCGATTTTGCCGATAATCATTCCTAAAAGGGCGATGATGAGCCAGTTATCGAGGTTTCCGTGAAAGCTTTGGATCACGATCCCGAGCAGTAAGGTCGCGGCGCCAACCAGAAAGCCAATCCGGCCGGCGATTAAACGGTGAAGACTCTCTCGTTCGTCGCGCGCTTTTTCTTTCCAGATGAAGCTCGCAAAGACCGAGAAGACGAGCACTAAAACAATATTCACGGTCGTGAGGGTCGACATCGACATTGTCATGGCTTTATCAAAAGGATGGGCGAGAACGACGAGCAGGGTTATCATCGCGGCCGCGAGAATTATTTCACTCACAAAAGAATTGTGTTTCATAAAATAAATATTTCTTCGACTGGTTTTTTAAAAAATTTGGCGATTTTCAAGGCTAATAATACCGAAGGCGTATAATTTCCTTTTTCAATCGCGATAATGGTTTGGCGAGTGACGCCCACCGCCTCTGCCAACGCTTCCTGGGTAATACTGGATTTTATTCGCAATTCGTAAACTTGATTCTTGATGAATTCTTTCATACATAAGCGGATATATTATCAGCATAGGAATTAAAGGTCGGTATGTCAAATATACTTTACATTATTCAATCCGCCGTTTTCAAACGCGCTAGCCGTAATTTCTATATTACAACTGTGATACTCCTTGTACCATGTCTCACACTTTTCCGCTTGCTTTTTGTCTTTATAGTGAAAACCACACTCCCCACATTGGTATAACTCTTTCTCGTTTTGTTTTATTATCCTAACCATAATTATATCTTCGATATAATCCGCGTTCGTTCGGAAATAAAAATTTTAGTTTTCATTTCGCTCGCTCACTTGATTATAAATAATCCAGCAATCGTTCGTAGTTAATAAAATTGAACCACTGATAAAAGTATGCGATCCAAACTCCGAGCTTGTTTATGAGGAGAAGAATGCCAAGAAAAACAAGAAACAGTCCTCCAATAATCGAAATAATATTGAGATATTTGCTCAACTTTGAGATATAGTTTGACGCAGAACCTATACCCGCGGCGATGATGAGGAACGGCACCGCAAGTCCGAGAGAGAAAACCGAAAGAAGGAATGCTCCTTGGCCGACTGTTGCCGATGCCGTGGCAAGCGTAAGAATTGACCCTAAGATAGGCCCGACACACGGAGTCCAGCCAAAGGCAAATGTCGCTCCAAAAATGAGAGAACTTGCTGGATTGCCCGGCTTTAACGCCTTTATTCCACTGATATGTTTTTCAACATTCAAGATTGGCAGTCGCAGAACTCCTGTCATAAAAAGCCCAAAAAATATTACGAAGATGCCGCCGATTCGCGAGAGCCAAAGCCGATATTGGGCGAGGGCGGAGCCACCCAGACCAAAAAGACTGCCGAGCAATATGAAAACAAAACTGAAACCGATAACGAACAAAAGTCCATTCAAAAAAATTTTCCTTCGCGCTGATTTTAATTTCAGCGGGTCCCGCAAATCCTGGGTCGAAACGCCGCTGATGAATCCCAAATATCCGGGCACCAAAGGAAGCGTGCAGGGAGCAAGAAAAGTGAGAATTCCGGCGATAAAAGCGGGGATGATAAGGGAAAATTCCATAGTTATTTTTGAAAGCTTCCGCCGGAGGCGGATCCGCCTTTGGCGGAAAAATTTCGAAGCGCTTGGCGCTGGACTTCTTCAAGATGCACCGGCGGTCGTTTTGTTTTAACAAACGCTTCTGCTTCTTTCGGAGTTTTGCCATTTTTCACAAGATAAGCGGCGACCAAGGTGGGGGCTCGGCCATGTCCGTTTTTGCAATGCACATAAACCTTTTTGCCCATAGAGACTATCTTCTCAAGCACCGAAACGCCGAACTCCAGCTGATCCGGCGTAGGCGGCATATGATTTTTTACAGGAATCCAAACATAGAATTCGACGCCGAACGGAGCATCGAGCTGGTCTTCTTCCAAGGAAATATCGGCGCTGATGCCATCCTTGATTAAACTCTCATCAAAATGAGTCTGACAGCACTGATTAGTGCCGATATAAATACCATCGGCAATATAGTTAAAATCTAATTTATTTTTTGGATGGATTTCCATACTACGATGAGAGTAGTTTTTTAATCTTTTGTCGTATTTCGTTTATATCCATAGGTCCTCGCTTGCGCTCAACAATGTTTCCACTTTTGTCTATAAAAATTGTTTCCGGCATGGAAAATCCGCCGATGGATTGGTAAAACAAATCCGAAGGATCAAGTAAAAATATCAGATCGTCGGTTACGCCAAACTCATCCGAATATTTTTTGGCAACCTCGCGAGATTCCGCCCTGTCAATTGCGATAATAACGACGTTTTCGCCGAATTCTTTTTGGGCGGCGGCAAAATCCACGAGCTCCTTGCGGCAGAAAGGACACCATGCCGCCCAAGAGTTGATCACTGTCGGCTTTCCGGTGAAGTCCGCAAGGGTTATCGTTTTGCCATTATAATCTTGCAAACGGAAGTCCGGCACCTTGTCGTATTTTGCAGAAGAATCATTTTGAGTGGCGGTGTTTTTGCCTGTATTCATGTTTTGATGCTGTCCTGTATTGGAAACCAGCAACCATCCTGCAATAGCGAGAATCACAACACTGATAATGATTAAGGGTGTTTTCATATTTTTTGGTGGAGCATATTATTACTAAGTTTGCAGTTATGGAGCCGACCCGCGCTACGCCGTAGGCTTCGGCGAGGTGAGCGGTTTTCTGAAAAGGTGTTTATTATAGATTACTGCTCCAATGATGAGTAATGCGCCCGGCCCCCAAATCTGCCATGCTCCCCACGTACTTAAGAATACATACCGTCCAACATAAAGAAGTAACGTGCCGGTGGAAAGAAACACGAGTGGATAGGGATTCCTATGAGCCCTGTAGTCAAGAATGAAGCCCACCGCGCCCAGAGCAATTAATCCGAAAGCAATCCAGCGCCACACTGGTATGAGAGCTCCTAAACCAAGATAGGTAAGAAGCGACGCTGAGCCAATCCAACAAAGTGGACAAACCCCGATTGCTCCCGCGCCCAGGATGGGCGTTAATCTTGTTAGTAATTTTTTAAGAAAGCTTTTCATAGTGGAGATATTATTTACAACCGCAATCGCACTTGCCGTCTTGCTTGTGTTCGTGCCCGCAAGCTGAACAGGTTTTCGCTTCCTCGTGTTTTTCTTCTCCGCCAGAGGCGGATCCGCCTTCGGGGGAAACAAGATGATTGTGTTCTTTGTGCATCTCACATGGGCAACTGCAAGCCATACAAGTTGTTTTGTTGTCTTTTTGATCCATATTTTTTGATTAAATTTTTATTATTTTTTCGACCTTTGTCATTGAATCCCAATTGATCCACCACCACTCAAAAGAATTGTGATATTCGCGGCAAGCAGTATCAAATCAAACTCCCAGCCGGTCTTGTCCATAGCCGCAAACGGCACGCGCCACTTCGCCATCTTGAAGTAGATAGCTCCAATCATCACGATAGCAAGAAGCACCGCGGCAAGTTGCATATAAATACCGAGCACTAATCCTACGGACGACAGAAACTCTGCCCCACCCAGCATAAATATCATTCCGGCAGGCATACCCATCATTTGCGCCATACCTTTGGCGTTCTTCAGCTTCGGCAGTGCGTGATAGATAAAAATTATTGCCACCGCCAAGCGAAGAATCAGAAGCCCGATGTTGTTGTATTGTGTTAGTTGTCCGAACATAGTGTATTAATTAATTTTTTACTTTTCGACCTTTATTTATAAAGTTCCGTATCTGGATGCGCGGCGACCCACGAAAACCAGAACGAGCCGAACGGATTGATGCGGATAAGCTCTCCGTCGCTTTTCTTCTCAAAAAGACGGACGGCATCAATATCCTTTTCGTATTGAGCAACAATTGTTTTTTCTTGAAACACATCCTCAACCTTTCCTGCCTTTTTAACGGCTGGCGGCCAGTACGCCTTGGCCTTGCCGCTTACCACTATCCCTAAAATAAATTCTTTCTCGCTCAACCGGCTGTCTTTTTTATCGACCGGGAAGAAAGTGCCAGGCTTGGTGTAGTAGTCACCATATGGATCTTGTCCATAAAACCGTGTTGCCCCCGTATCTCGCGAAAGAACCTCTCCATTTGGATGTAATTTTTTCCACTCACCAAACCGAATCTGGTCTGACGACAAAACTTCAAGCCGTGTTCCGGTCTTTTCTCCCACAATTGCTTCGCCCAAAATCTGCGACCACAACGAATCGGTTTTGCGGTCATACATTACCAAGTTTGAGTTCCATAGTTTGCCCGAAGTGCCAAATTCCACTCGTTCTCCGCTCACAAGCGGATCAAAAACGATTCCCGACAAACACAGCGGGCAATAAGTAACGAGTACTCGCTTGCCGCCGATAGTATCGTTGACGATTTCGTGCCACACCAAAATTTGAAATGGATAAAAACGACTGACATTGCCTATTTCAAGCGCAAGGCCGGGTTCGGTGTCTGATAACTGCTTGCTCGCTTCATTGATAGGAATAAATTTTGGACTATCTATAGAGGGAATACCGTCTTTCGGCGGACCGCCGCCAAGAATAGAATCCAAGGGAACACTATGCTTTACTCCATTTGTAACCATAATTTCTTTTTCCCTGCCCGCCGTAGCCCCGCCTGCCAATTGGCGGGCAGGTTTAGCGGAGGAGGGTACTTCACCGCCGTCATCCTGGATAGTAATTGTTTCTTTTTGGGTATCGCCTCCGCGAGGCAAATTAAAGTCGCGCCTTATGGCCGTACGGAAAAGAACGAAAGCGGCAATAACCACAATGACCCCCACTCCGATAATTGTGATTGTTTTTGAATTCATGGTTTTTCTTCAATAAGCGAGGTAATATCTGATTCCCGAATATCTCCAGGGATCGTGCGGATAAGGTTGCCGTTTATATCTATCAGAAAATGTGTATTGGTGTATTGAATGCCGAAAGCGCGCGAAGCCTCGCCACGAGGATCAAGCGCGATGGGGAACGAGATACCCTTCGATGAGATAAATTTTTCTATGATTGACTCTGATTCCTGGAGATTGACTCCGATTACCTCGACCTTATCCTTGTATTTTTCGTAAAAACGATTGAGATTCGGCATATCGCGACGGCAGTTTGGACACCATGAAGCCCAGAAATCAACGACTACTGGCTTCTTGCCTCTAAACTCCGAGAGTGCTATCGTGCCGCCGCTTAACTTCTGTAGTGTAAAATCCGGAGCGAGATTGGCAGGGCCGCCCGAGGTACTGTTATGAATTGAAGCTGTACCGGAAGTCGCATTGTTGCTGGAAAATTTTCCGAATATCAAAAGACCCACCGCAACCACAACTACGCCTCCGATAAGAAATTTTGTATTCATAATGTTTGTGGTTTTATTTTATATTCAACAATTGAGACAATCCCTCCTTATCGAAGCCGACAAGAATTTTTCCATCAATATCAATGACCGGAACGGCCATTTGGCCTGACTTTTTAACCATTTCTTCTGCCAAGGCATGATCGTTTGCCACATCTTTTTCTTCATAGGTAACACTGTGCTCTTTGAAAAAAGCTTTGGTCATTTTGCAATAAGCGCATGTCGGAGTTGTGTAGATAGTTATCTTTTGCATATTTTTTATTTTAATTATTTATTCGCTCGACTTTATAAATTGTATCAATTGTTTGACGGCGGGATTATCTTTCTTTAGTTCATAGCAAACCATCTGTCCCATTCTCATTTTCTCGACCAGTTCCAGCATTTCTAGAACCCGCAACTGTTGGGATGCCGCCGATACCGTAATATTGAAGACATTTGCGACGTCCGTCACGCAAATGTCGTGGTGTCCCATCAGTAGCTTGAAAATCCGAAATCTGCACGGATCGCCCAGCGCACCAAGAATGATAGGCATTCGATCTTTTTCGTCCGACAACTCTTTTTTTATTTTGTTTACTTGTTCTTTTATCAGCATATTAGTTAAGCACTTGCATAATTGCTTAAATCTTACTCCTGACTAACTTATGTGTCAACTGGGGATAAACCCCCACACCTATGCATAGGTGTGGGGGTAAACCCTTTCCGCAATCGCTCTACTAGTTCCCGCCTTCGCCTCTCGGCTACGGGCGGGCAGGCGTGGAAGCGAGAGCGCGGTGGAAGGCCCTCCTTCGCTAAAGCTACGGACGGGTAAAGGGGTATAGGACGCCCCGAAGCAGAGCAAAGCACCACAGAAAAGTTTTGTTTTCCTTTTACCTGCCCGCCGAAACCTCGGCGCAGGCGGGGAAGAAAAATCTGGTGCGCGCAAATACAGCAAGTGAGTAAGGCTGCCAATCTTTATTCGTATCTTAAAGCCTCAATCGGGCTTTTGAGCGAAGCTTGGCGGGCGGGGTAAAGGCCGAAAGTGATGCCGGTGGCAGTCGCGACAAAAACCGCAAGTAGGATTGCTTTGAGTGGCAAAGCGAATGTCCAGCCAGTCGCGAGGAATTGGATAAGTACGAAATAGGTGAGTGTGGTCAAAAGCGCGCCTAAAAAAATTCCGACCAGGCCACCTAACATGGTGAGCATAATTGATTCGAGTAGAAATTGCTGAAGGATATCCCGGTTAGTTGCGCCTAAGGCTTTACGTAGACCGATTTCGCGGGTACGCTCGACCACCGAAACCAGCATGATATTCATCACACCAATGCCGCCCACGATTAGTGAAATGGAGGCGATGGCGGTCAGAAAAACCGTTAGAATAGAGGTGATATTTCCGAGCAACGAAAGCGCGTCTTCCTGGGTACGGATAGTAAAATCATCTTTTTCCGGATCGGTGACTCGGTGGTTTTGGCGCATTACCGAGATAATGCGCTCTTTAGTAAACTCGATATTGTAATTGTCACTGGCCTGAACAGTGATCGAGTTGTAGTGATCGATGCCAAGTAGTGTTTTTTGGGCGACTGTAATAGGAATCAAAACCAGGTTGTCTTGATCGACGCCGAAAGGGCCAACCCCTTTATTCTCGAGGATTCCTACAACTCGAAAACTAATATTGCGAAGACGGACGCTCTTACCGACCGGATTCAACTCGCCAAAGAGTGTTTTCGCGATTTCGTTGCCCAACACCGCCACGCGCGAAAAACTGTCGACGTCGGCGTTCGTAAAAGCATACCCTTTCTGGATTCCGAAATTACGAATCGAGAAAAAATCACCGGTCGTGCCATCGTAGGTAACGGTCGTGTCGTTGTTTTCATAAATTATTTTTGCTTGACCGCGGACTTCCGGGGCCGCACGCACGACAGCGGATTCCCGCTTCAGCGCCTCTAAGTCGTTTTTCACGAGGGTTTTAATGATGACGCCTTGGACGGAAGCCGGTGAGGAAAGACGTGAACCCTTCGTTGCGCCGGGAATGATAAAAATCAGGTTCGATCCGATACCCTGAACCTGATTCAAGATTAACGTTTGGGCCGAGGCACCGATAGACATAAGTAGGATAACTGAGGCGATGCCAATCACGATACCTAACATCGTGAGCAAAGATCGTACTTTGGCGTTCTTCAGTCCTCGGGAGGCGGTCGTGAAGGCGTCAGTGAATCTCATAGTAAATGTTTATTTAAAGAAGGCTTCTTTGGATTGACGTTGATTTTTGATTCGTTCGTCGCTTTCGACCAGGCCGTCTTTTAATTTAATCAGACGGTTGGCGAATTCCGCCGTGTAGGTTTCGTGAGTCACGAGGATCACCGTGTGGCCTTCGCGATTCAGGCGTTGGAGAATTTCCATCACCTGGGCGCCGGATTTCGAATCCAGGTTGCCAGTTGGTTCGTCGGCGAAAAGCACGCTGGGGTTATTGACCAGCGCTCGCGCGATCGCCACTCGCTGTTTTTGTCCGCCGGAAAGCCTGCCGACTTCGGTGTGGAGTTTTTCAGTGAGGCCGACGCTTGACACGGCATTTTCTATCAGCTGTCTGCGATTGCCGGGCGGGATCGTGCGTGAGTAGAGCAGGGGAATTTCTATATTTTCATAGACGGTTGAACGCGAGAGTAAATTAAAAGATTGAAACACGAACCCCATCTCTTCGTTCCGTACGCGTGCCAGCTCCGCGTCCGAAAGTTCGTCAATGCGTTTTCCGGAAAAAGCGTAACTGCCACTGGTTGGCCGGTCGAGGAAACTTAGAATATGAAGGAGCGTCGATTTTCCCGAGCCCGAAGGCCCCATAATTGCCACAAACTCTCCTTTTTTGATTTCGAAAGAGGCGCCCCGAAGCGCCTGAGTGATAGTGTCTTCTTCTCGGAAGTCTTTAGTGAGGTCCTGAACCGCGATCATTGCGTTTTGGTTTTCGAACCGATGTTTAAGATTTTGTCAGCCTCGGCAACGCCAGAGACGATTTCCGTTTCTCCATCTTGCCCGCGGAGACCGAGCGAGACCGGCGTTTCAACGATTGTGCCGTCCACGACTTTTTTCACGAACGTACCCTGGTCGTTTTCAATAATCGCGTAACGCGGCAGCCTGATAACGTTTTCTTTTTTAAGACTTTCAATGCTTAAGTTCGCCGTTAAGCCGGTTTTGAGACGGGTGTCTTCTTTGTCGAGTAAGGCTTTAATTTTAAAATTAGTCACCCCCTCAATCACGGTTTCTGCCGGGTCAATACTGATTATTTTTCCAGCAAAGGTTTCGTCAGCGAGGGCATCGAACGAAATTTGTACCGAGTTGCCGACCGCGATTTTTACGACATCAACTTCCGGGACATTGGCTTCGATTTTGAATTTGTTTCCGGAGATGACGGTTGCGATTACCTGGCCTTGATTGACGATCTCGCCCAGATGAGTGTCTTGTTTGGTCACGATGCCGTCGATCGGGGAGCGGAGCACGGTTTTTCCGATTTCCACGCGAGCCGCCTCGGCTTCGGCGTTGGTTCTTACAAGATCGGCTTCGGCCGACATGATCGATTCTGCCGTCGCTCCAGCCTTATCGAGCGCGAGTTCGCTTAGGGCGATGTTAAGAGTAGCTGTCGAGTCATTCGTTTTTTCTTCGGCACCCGAGAGATTTTGCGTCGCGCTGTTTAAGTTGTTTCGGTTCTCGGCCGCGTCCGTCTTCCAACTCTCGATAGTCTCTTCTGAAAGTCCGGCGGACGAGGTGAGGCCGTTCACCGCGAAGGCCGTTGTATCAACAAAGGTTTTAATCCGCCCCAGATTTTTTTTACTTGTTTGAAGTATGTTGGTAAGATTGGTATCGGAATTTATCCCGTCGAGCAGACTTTTCCAAGAGAGAAGGAGTTGTTCGATGATCAGCCGGTTAAATTCTAGGTCGGCTTTGATCGCGAGGCCGACTCCTTGAAAAGTGATTTGCGGGCGTTGGCTTCGCGGGTTCGTGAAAAATTTATCAATTTTGTTACGAATGGCGTCGTCGGCTTTGAAATAGGCGTCCTGTATGGCGTCCGTGAGATCGCGTCGGGCGTCGGTCAGCGAAATTTCTGCCGCCGCAACTTTGTTTTCTTGGATTTGAATTTCTTCCGGTCGGGTGCCGCGTTTCAGTTCAGCGACTCTCGCCGCCTGGCTTTTTACATTCGCTTCGGCTTGGGTCAGTTGCGCCAAAAGATCGGCGTTCGTAAGTTCGATTAGATTTTGTCCGCGGGTTACCCGGTCCCCGATTTTGACGTCGATAGAGGCGACTTTGCCGCTTCTTTCGAATGAAAGGTCGGCAGTTTCGGCCGCTTTCAAGGTTCCGGTCACGTTTACTTCCTGAATAATCGTTCCTTTCTCAGCGGTCACGAAATCCGGCGCTGCTTGTTTATTGCTACGCAGATAAGCTCCAATGGCAATAGCGGCTACCATAATAAGCGCGTAGACAAGAGCAATCGGTCGTTTATATAGTGGTTTATTCATAGGTCTGTTATATATAGCAAATAAACTTCTTTTTGTCAAACCATTCGACGCTACGGCTTAAAGGCGGTGGCTTCTTAAGGGTTGACACTGAGCGGCGTTTTAGCGCCGTCGAATGCGTCAAGAAAATCCAATACTGTTTTTGTCGGGCCACCCGGAATCGGACCGGGGCTATACCCACCCCAAGGGTACGGACTACCATTATCCGATGGCCCGTTAAAATTTAGTGCGGGGGAACGGTATATATTTACCCCATACGGTCGCGGGAAGCGACTCGTTCGGGGCTGCCGTTATATTACAGCCTGTAAATATCTCTCAATACCTTATCAGTTTTTTCTATAATCGCAAACGTCGGGTCATTGAGTTTTCTTTTTTGCTGCAAGCCGGGGGTATTTCTTGATAAATAGCATTAGGACTGCGAGCAGGCACAAGAAACGGATTAAAACCGCGATAGTGTTCATGTAGAGATAGCTGACAAGTTGCCCCTGGAAGAAAAAAGCCAGGAGCGAAAATAAGGCCGCGATATTGGTCAGTTCGAGCGTGTAAAATAGAAACTTTGGCGGCGGGTTTAAGATGACGAAGAATGGTAGTAGCCACAGAATATATTGCGGGGAAAAAACTTTGTTAAAAATCAAGAAAAGCAACGTTAGGCCAAAACTTAATTCCAGGGTTCCGAAATCTTTGAGGCGTTTCGTGAGTAGCCAGGCACCGGTAATAAAGCACACTAAAGAAGTAATGTTAATTTCTGAAACGGTCAATTTTCGGAATAGCAGGCTTACGATTCCCCACATCGAATCAAGATTCGGTCCCCGCAGTTGATTGAGGTGGTAAAAGAAAGACCAGCCGTCGAAGTTGGCCAGAATGAACGGAAGATTGATTACTCCAGCGGTTACGAGAAAAATTCCGATTACCCCGCCTATTTTTTTGAACCGATGATTCTTCCAAAGTTTTAAGATGAGCGGCAAAAAATAAATCACCGGATAAAACTTGCTCGCAAAGCCGAGCGCTAAAAAGAAAGCGGCGAGAAGGTCCTTATCTTTCTTCATGGCCAGAAAGGCCGCTAATGAAAAAAGCACCGCGATAATATCCCAGTTATAGATGGAGAAAAATAAAAACGATGGAGCGAAAATCCAATAAATATAAAGATTTTTCTCCTGGTTTTTGGGGGTAAGTTTTACGAGTAGGAGAGTGGTAATAAACGCGGCGAGTCCGAGCATGAGCGAGCTTGCAAGATAGTATCCGATTTTAGTTTTTCCGAGAGCCCCGGCGAGCTGGATTACGAGTCCGGTTATGACCGGATATTCGATTGGCTTGTCAATGTACGGTAATCCCGGCAATGAGGCTTTTTCAAAGAATCCGAGGATGTCGCTGTAGCCAATATGCCAGGGAATAAGGTCGTAGATCGTCAGTCCATGAAAAAAAATTGACGCGGCTATCGCACTACATCCAAGGAGCAAGAAGTGAATCTTCGAAGCTCGGGGCATTTAGATTGCCGGTTTACTTTGCTACTTTAGCGGGTTTCGCGAGAGATTTTAAGCACTGGGTACAGACTAAAGCCCGCGTTCCGTCGGGAAGCTTGGTTTTTTGGAGGTTGGGATACTTCCGGCTCCAGTTAGTCGGATTATAGTGGCCGCGGAGCAGTTTCCGGGTGCCGGCCATAATTGAAGTTTTTCCGCATCGGGTGCATTTCCTCATAGTCAGATGAGTATACGGTAAGTCATCTTTCGTGGCAAGTGTTGGGGATATCTTTATTTTTCTATCTGTTATACTTAAAAATAATTCAGCTAATGACCCCCGAATCGAATTTTTTCCTCAAAAAGTTTTCTATTGTCGGCAGTCTTTTGATTCTCTCAGTTTTAGTTATCTCTCTCAGTTCTTTCGCGAGGTCGCATTTGCAATTGTTGGTGCATCAAGACAAGGCGTTGGCGTATCCATTTGGCTGGCTTCCCGAGATAGAAATCAGGGGTCCGCAGTTGACGAGTAATGCAAGTATCATAAGTTACAATAGCGTTGTTGACCAACGAAATAATAACTCATACGTCTTTCTTAAAGTTAATGATTCCCAATCCTCCAATAACGGTCTTTATTACCAAAAACTAGATTCCGGTGGTAACCCTGTGGGTAATCTTGTCTTGGTGAGTAACGCCGGTTCTTTTTGGTATGAGGGAATGGTTGCAATTGGACCAAGCGGTTATTTAGATTTTGTCTGGCGTGTTCAAACTCCGACCGGGCAAGAAATTCGTTATACAAGGATCAATCCGGAAAATAACACTATTCTTATTCCTGAATCTCCTGTGGTACCAACGCCCTCGGGAGTTCTTTATCTTCGTCCTTTGGTTGCGGTAGCTTCAAATAATAATGTCTATATCGCTTGGGAAACTCTGATCCTCAGTGGTGGACAAGGCCCTATTAACCTAAGGATTAGTGATAGCTCGGGCGCGCAGGTCGGGAATATCCTGTCATTTGGCGGAGTGGCCTATCGACTTTCAATAACTATCAGTCCTAACAATCATATTCATCTTACCTGGAAAGAGGGTGGTCCTTACGATGGGGTAAGTTATTATGTTCAATTAAATCCTGATGGCACGAGAGTAGGCGGGACGCCCAATCCCATCCCTATTACGGGTTCTTTCAGCTCTTTTTCATATGATTCGGTGATTACGACTGATCCCGGGAATCGTGCCTATGTCTTGTGGAAAAACAATTCTGGTTCTTATCTCCAACGTACCAATGCTGATGGTACTTTGAACGGTTCATTTCTTTCAATACCATTTTCTCCATCTAATTCTTTTTCGGTGGTAGCGGATGCCTCAGGTGCGTTGAAAAGTGTTTGGGTTGACAGTAATCCCGTACCAGCTCTTTACTACGGTGAATTTTCAGCAGCAAATGTGCTGACGCAAAAAGTCCAGCTGACCTACTATCCTACTAATAATGTAGATGAGACTCATACCTCCCTAGGTCTTGATTCCCAAGGTGAAAAACATGTTACCTGGGTTCATGGAACAAGTCGAACATATTCAAAAACTTCCATCTCGGCGCCGGAACTAGCCTGCCGCGAAGGGACAATCCCATCTTTCTTGGGTCAATCTGAAAATGTTTTACTTCTGAACAGTGGTAATCGGGCGATTTCTTTTACGTCAATCAATGCTTCGACCCCCGATATCATTGTCGGTAATGATATTTCACACCTTGTGTGGTCTGAAAATGGTATTCACTACCGTTCTTACAACGATACCACCTCAATTTCTGGCGATGTGCTTATTTCGCAAGGTGATCCTAACGCTAGCGATCCCGCAATCGCGTTTGTAGCGGGTTCTGATTCGCGGAGTGCCGGAATTGTCTGGGGTCAGCCGGTGTCTAACCAGTTACAAGTGTTCTTTAGTCATGTAGCAAACGGAAGCCGAGATGTTGCCCCAGTTCCGGTTAGTGCGACTGGCCCGGCTATAAAGCCTCGGGTTGCAACCGGCGGAACAGATTTTGGCGTCGTCTGGCAAGGCGTTAGCGCCTCAAACAATCCCGCGATTTGGTTTAAAGCGATGAGTGCGGGTGGAAATGCACTCTCACTGCTGACTCCCATCTCAACTCCCGCAACTGGTTCTGCCTTCAGTCCCGATATTGCCCACGACGCTAGTCGTGGCTACTTCTTTATCGTTTGGCAACAGGATTTAGGAGGGGGGAATTCACAAATTTATGGAGCGGTACTCGCTACTACGACTCCTGGGAGTATGGCTACTATCGTTGTACCTCCGACAGCGCTTTTTTCAACTCCGGTGCGTCAGCTTAATCCTAGAGTCGTTTCTTATCGGGATCCGGTAATCGGGTCGGCCTTTTTGTTTGCTTGGGCTGAGGATACGGGATCAAATCCGGGCATTAAAGTAGCGAGAGCATATATTACAGTAACGGCGGGGACGCCAGCGATTACGGTGAGTGGTGTTCCTTTTTCTATACCGCAAACAACCGCGCTTTCTGATTATCCTCGGTTAGCTTCAGACTCTAACGCTATTGCGGCTGGTCATATTCATATTTTCTGGTCAGAAAGACGAAGCGTAGGTAGTTCTCTTTTTGAAGACCGCTATGGTGATTATCTAAGTGGCGCGGGTTTAATCTTTGGTCCTGTTCGGATTGGACTTAACGATATTCTGGCCGTAGGAGGAGCAAATGCGATTAGTCTCAAAAATGGCAAACCTCAATTCATCTGGCAGGGTGGAGGGAGCGTTAGATTTCTTCCAAACGCTTTCATGGCCGGAGACCCAATCACTCGTGAACTCACCGTACCTGTTGGCACCCCCCTTGAGCTTGCCATGGGCGTTCCCTCTCGTGAACAAAATCCTCCTAAGAATTTTGCCCTTTATGCCTGGCGGAATGTGCCTACCAGTCTAACGGTTACGACGCTTCCTCGAGGACTCGGCAAAATGTGCATGTCGCCGCCTTTTACCGGAGGAACACCTCTTAAAATTTGGAATAACATTGGCGATCCCCGTCTTGGCACTCCTACGTATACTTCTTCTCCCGCTCCCTCTGTCATCGCTGACATTGCTAGTCTTCCTAATCGTCCCGGCGATTACACGCTTCAAGGTATTATTCAGGACAGTAATGCTTCAAATCCTGATCATATAAGCATCACGAACGCGATTATCTTGCATGTGGTAGCGCCGTAGTAATTTAATATTTTTCTTCGAAATAATGAAACTCCATAGTTTCGTAAAAAAGTTCATTCTCGTCGGCTTACTTATTATTCTGGCCGTCAGTATCGCGGTGATTGTCGTCCCGTCATCAAAACGTCCTAAACTTAAATTTCCTAAGTTACAAGTGTCGGTTAAACAGGATAAGGCGTTGGCGTATCCGTTTGGGTGGAGTGATGATGTTTTGATCGGTCCCGGCATTAGTCCGATTATTGCGACTCGTGATGATGGCTATATTTTACACGGTGATGCTAATAGTGGGAGCGACGGCATCTATCTTCAGGAGATTGATAATCAATCGAATTTACGTGGAGCTGACCGGCAAATTGCGACAGGAGCTTCCGTGGCTCGCATTGTCGCCGGTCCGAGTGGGAATGCTTATTTTACATGGGAAGCAACGTCAGCCCGGCAAATAGCCTACGCGCGAAAAGACCCATTGGGATTAATTACGACAACGATGGTTAATTCCCCAAGTGGTCGCCAGTACAGTCCTCTAATTACAGCCGATGCCGGTGGCAACGCCTTCGTCGTTTGGGTTGATAATGTAGCTGGAATTTATGCTCAGAAAGTTGATCCGCAAGGAGTTTTTGTCGGCCCGAATACCTTAATTATTAACGGTGGTTTAATAAGCCTTGGAGCTATTGCAGTTGGCCCAAATGGTAATCTTCACGTCGTCTGGAATCGGTCGAACCAGCTTTATTATAGTGAGTATCAAGGTGGTAATTTAAGCCAGGTTGTTGCGCCGACCGCAATTATCGCAAGTCCATATAATGGAGTTTCTGGAATGGTGGTGAATTCCGGGAATGTGGTTAATATCTTTACTCCCCGTAATAACAATGCGGGTTTTACTTTAAACCAATTAAACGGCAATAACGGTTCTCCTATTGCCCTGCGGAATTTTTCATATGGTAATGTTAGTATCCGACCGGCAATTGGACCGGATGATTATATCCACGTTGCTTGGAATGAATTTAATAACGGGAATTACCAGATCTATTACCTTCGGCTCGCGCCAGATGCGACAGTCGTTGGTGCGCCACTACAAATAATAAATGGAGATCCGAACAGTATTAGTTTAGGATCTCTTTCGGTGAACTCTCAAAATGTTGTCATTGTTGCCTTTAAAACTCTTGATTCTGTAACAAATCTTGCAACGATACATTACAAACACACTTTCTCTAATTCTATTTCATGTCGGGCTGGTAACGTCGGGAGTCCAATAACTTTACCTCAAGACGTCCTACTCGCTAATGCCGGCAGTCAAGCGGTAAGTGTCGGCACCGCAAACGCTGCCTCTCCTAATATAGTTATTGATAATAACGGCCTTTCCAATCTGGTCTGGGTTGACACCAACATCCACTATCAAACCTATGACGGTACGACTCCAGTCTCGAGTAATATTCTGGTGAGTAATGACTCAAGTAATGGGAATGCTGATTTCCCCCAAGTGGTTATCGGTTCATTGCAACAATCACAACCCAATGTGTATATCGCTTGGACCGCTCAAAATAGTAATGACGGGTATGCTCAATCAATTTTCTATACCCATTATACGAGCGGTATACAGAATTTTGCTCCGAGAGGGTTCCGTACCGGTACCCGGTCATTTAATCCCAGGATAGCAAGCGATGGCGTGAATAATGCTGCGAATCTCGGCATTGTCTGGCAAAGCACTGATCTGGGTAATTCTACTATTTGGTTTAAAGAAGTTCAATTAAATGGTTCAAATCTTACTAATCCGATCTTGGTTTCTACGGCCATAACAGGTGCCTCGAACCCGGATATTACTTATGATCCAGCTACCGGCTACTTCTACATTATTTGGGAACAGATTGTTGGAGGGAGTTCTCAGATTTATGGTGCAGTCGTTGATACTGGTCAATTCACTAATCCACTAGGTCGGGTTGTTATACCTCCGACCGCGCTTACGACTTCGGGACGTGCGCATAATCCGAGATTTGCTCCGTTTGCTCCACTTTCAGGGGGTAGTCAGCTTGTTGGCTTCCCCTTTGTCTGGTCAGAAGACGCAGGGGCGGGAATGAACGCCGGAATTAACTTTGGTTCAGTGCTCTCTATTTCACAAACTGCTGGTCAACCACCTTCCAGCGTCTCTCTAACCAATCTTGGCCACGTGCCAAATACGGGGGTCGCATCAAGTTTCCCTCGTATGGCCTACAGCCCTAATTCACTAAAATTTTATTTCTATTGGTCAGAAACAATCCAGACCTCTCCATCACAAATTATTCAGGATCGTTACGAGACGCTCGTAACCGACAGAATGTTTTCACCCCTTGGTCCCGCTCGCGTCACGCTTGGCGACACCTTGTCGCAAGCCGGAGCCAATGCCTTTGCTTTAAAGAACGATAAGCCGCAATTTATCTCACAAGGTCAAAACGGAATTCGGTTCCTGCCTGATGCTTTTACCGCCGGCGATCCGAACACGCACGATATTACGGTTTCGGCTAGTAGTCCACTGGAACTTGTGATGGCGGTTCCGGATTACGAAGCTCCACCGCGTAACTTTGCTCTTTACGCCTGGCGAGACGTGCCAACGGCGGCGACTGTGACTACCCTGCCTCTTGGGTTAGGTACTATGTGTTTTTCGCCTCCCGTGACCGGCGGTCAACCGTTAAAGATTTGGAATAACATCTTGAATGCCAGTGGAGCCTTGGACACTCGCTTTGGCACCCCAAGCTATCCCTCATCGCCAGCCCCTTCAATGATTGCCGATATTGCTTCGCTTCCTAGTCGTCTCGGGTCTGGTACTTATACGCTTCAGGGAATCATCAAGGATAGTCATTCACTGCGGGTCTACAGCGTTACGAACGCGATTATCCTGCACGTGCAATAATTTTATTAAATGAAAGGCTCTAATCACTCTTTCGTTCAACGTTTCGTAATTGTTATTTCCCTTTTTAGCTTCGCTGTTCTAGTTGGTATTACTACTATCCAGACAATAATTCTTCCACATTTCCAGGTTAGCATCGGCAATCCGGCGGCGTTGGCATATCCGTTTGGGTGGAGTGATGACGTATTTATTAGTCAGGTTGGTCGGGGAGTACTTGGTCAAAATCCTGATGGACGGACCGACTTTTTACACAGCGCAAAAGACTCTCAAGGAAATATTTATTTCGTGGGGAATCCGGAACTTACATCGTTGCCGAGTGATGAAATATTTCTTGTTAAAATTCGTCCTAATGGTGAGATCGTATTTGGGCCGACTATTGAGGTGCCAGCCGATGGATTAACTTCCGAAAGGCCGAGAATAGCAATCGATTCAAATGACAGACTTCATGTGGTGTGGGGCGATGAAAGAGATCAGCGTCGAGTTTATTATATGCAGTTTGATACGGGGGGTAATGTTATAAGGCAGGCAGCGCCGGCCACGAATATTACTGGTAGTCGTCAGCCGGATATTGCCGTTGATGCTAATAATAACCTTCATATTTCTTTCCATACCGGTACAGTGTATTACCGAAAAGTAAATTCAAATGGCAATCGTTTGTTCGAATTTCCCTTAAGTTCGGGTGGCGATGCCTTTGATTCAGCGATAGCGGTGGATAGTTCGGGGAATGCTTACGTTGCCTGGCTTATGTATGACGCCTCATATCACTCTGAAATCCATTACGCAAAGATTAATGCTAACGGCACGATTGTTATCCCGGATAGGTTATTAGCAAGGAACGCGGCTTCAGTTAGTCTTGCGACTTTTGGTAATAATGTTTATTTTGCTTGGGGAACCAGCTATCCAACTACGGTTCACTACGCCATGCTTAATGGAGTGGGCTATATTCTTGTTCCGGAGGAGGATATTTCATCTAATGGTGGAGGTGGCAATTCCTTTAGTCCTATCGTCAAGACTGATTCTCTCGGCAACGCCCACGTTATGTGGGATGCGAGTAGTGCCTTTAGTGATAATTTTCGCGAGATTTATTACGCAACACTGGATCAAAACGGCATTCTTAGATCTCCGTTAACGCGACTTACTAACAATACAACCCGATCACTTGCTCCAGCGCTCACAATTGATGGTAGTGACCGACTCTACTTAGGATGGTACGAGTACAATGATCAGTTAAGTCCAACAGAATCATCTTTATATTTCAAGTTCGTCCCTCCCCGTGAGTTGTCGTGTAGATTTAAGAATGAGAATCTACTACTGGTGAATGTCGGCAGTCAGGCTGTAAATATTGGCACCCCTAACGCCACATCTCCTAATATAGTTATTGATCAGAACGGCCTTTCTCATGTCGTTTGGGTTGAGCCCGACGGCATTCATTACAAGATTTATAATGATACGATTCCAGATCCAGCGACTCCAGCCCTAAATGGCCTAATAGTGAGCGATAGCTCAAGCAATCTGAATGCTAGGAACCCGCAGGTAGTTATTCGCTCGCCACAACAATCACAAAATGTGTATATCGCTTGGACCGCTCAAGGCAATACGGGTGATCAAATTTTCCTTACTCATTTGACGAACGGCACTCGCGATCTTAATCCAGTGCCGATAGGCGCCGGTGCCCGGTCATTTAATCCCAGGATCGCGAGTGATGGCGGGAATCTCGGTGTCGTCTGGCAAAGTCTTAGTGAGCCTCGTGGCGGGAATTCTACTATTTGGTTTCAAAAAGTCGGCCGGACTGGCGGATTATTGACGCCGGCGATTCAGGTTTCGACCGCCGTAACTGGCGCCTCGAATCCCGATATTTACTACGACTCCTTTAATAGCTTTTTCGTTATTGTCTGGCAGCAGGATTTCGGAGGAGGTAATTCTGAGATTTACGGAGCGGCGATTGATAATAATATCGCAACGCCGGGCAGTGTTGTTTTCGGTCCCACTTCCCTTGTTGGATTTTCTGGGCATCCGCATAATCCAAGCTTTGCTCCTACGGTACCCTTAAGGGTTGATGGCTGTGGTCAGTTGATGCGGTTGGTTTGGTCGGAAAATATCGGAACGAATCCAGGCATTCACTCTGGGCTCGTTTCTTCATGTAATGGTTTTTTATCATTATATCGTACCCACTGGGTTTCGGGGACAACTGCCGCATCAGATTATGCTCATGGCGCATTCAACCTTTTGACTAACAGCGGTGGTTATACGGAAAATTTTTATTACTGGTCAGAGAATGTGAACGATCATTTTGAGGATCGTTATTCTAAAACAGTTAACGACATTTTGGTTTTCGGCCCAGCTCGCGTTGCGGTGGGCGATACCTTGCCACAAGCTGGAGCCAATGCCGTCGCCTTGAAAAACGGTAAGCCTCAATTTATTTGGCAGGGTTCGAGTGGCGTTCGTCTTGCAAGCGATCCTTTCACTGCCGGAGACTCAAACACCCACGAAATCACAGTTACCGTTGGTACCCCGCTGGAACTCGTGATGGGAATTCCTGACTATGAAAGAGCTTCACGAAATTTTGCGCTCTATGCTTGGGCCGGAGTGCCAACGAGCGCGACAGTCACAACTTTACCCCGCGGAGTCGGCACGATGTGTATGTCGCCACCCGCAACCGGCGGTCACCCATTAAAAATTTGGAATAATACCGGCGATACTCGTCTTGGTACCGCAACTTATCCATCATCTCCCGCGCCCTCAACGATTATTGACGCCGCTTCAATTCCTAATCGTCCCGGCGATTACACGCTTCAAGGTATTGGTATTATTCAGGACAGAAGTGCCCCGCGGGGCTACAGCGTTACGAACGCGATTATCCTGCACGTGCAATAAAATACATGGAATCTTCTAATCACTCTTTCACCCACCGTTTCGTGATTGTTATCTCTCTCTTTAGCTTCGCTGTTTTAGTCGGCGTCTTCAGTATTCGAATCCCAACTTTGCCGCACCTCCAAGTGAGCATCAGCAATCCGGCGGCCCTCGCGGCACCGCCGGGGTGGGGAGGTGATATTCGTTTAACCATTGACAATCGCGCGTCGAACGCGCCAGTTATCAAGACTGACAGTGTCGGTAACAGTCATGTCGTCTGGGTTGACGGAACGAGCGGGAGCGGTAACGAAGAACTTTACTATACTAAGCTCGATCGAAACGGCGCGACCCTCATTGAAGATATTCGACTTACCAATGCGCCTGGCAGTTCTTTAGCTCCACGAATGGCTATTGCTACAGACGATACCATCCATCTCGTTTGGCACGATACGAGGACGGGCGTTTCCCAACTCTACTACAGAAAACTTGACGCGAATGGTACTACACTTGTTCCTGATACAGTGTTTACTGCGAGCGTGAGAGATTCCGATTTTGCCTCGATAGTATTTGACCAGAGCGGTAATCTCCACGTCGTTTGGTTGAATCAGGGCGCGAACGGGCGAGAAGAAATTTATTATACCAAGTTGAGTTCAGAGGGCGTGACGCTCGTTGATGATCGTGTACTGCTTCCAAATGTAGGGTTTTTTATTTATCCGCCAAAGATTGCTGCGGACGCGGGCGGCAATTTCCATATGGTTTGGTCAGAATCGCGGAGTGGGACTCGGCAGACGTACTACGCAAAGTTCGACGGCAATGGGAACCGACTGACGCCGAACGATATTCAGTTAACAGCAGTCACTGGGACGAATTTTGCCGATGATCCTTCACTTGCGGTTGATTTTTCCCAGAACGTCCACGTCGTGTGGCGGGATTCGCGCTCGGGAAACGAAGAAATTTACTACACTAAGCTTGACTCGAATGGCGTGACTTTGATTGATGATACTCGGCTCACGGTGGCCGACGGCCCGTCTCGATCCCCCACGATCGTAGTTGATCCTTCCGGCATCCCGCAGGTTGTCTGGCACGACTTCCGGGATGGAATCACGAATGGAGAAATTTACTATGCGTCGCTTAATCCAGACGGTACTGTCTCTGGAACCGCCCGGCTGACCGTTGACCAGAGTCGTTCGGAGTCGCCGTCTTTTACCGTTGATGGCGCTGGCGGCAAGCACATCGTTTGGGTTGATTACCGCGACGGAATCCCCGAGATTTACTACAAAGGTTCTGCTCTCCCCGAACTGTCGTGTCGTTCCTCAAACACGGACGCGCTCATGGTCAATACCGGCGGCCGAGAATTTCCCATTACTACCAACCCGTCACAAACCGATTCATCGGATCCGCAGCTCATCGCCGATCAAGGGGGTGACCTCCATCTTGCATGGGTTCGCAATGACCGTGTGTACTACACACGACTGGATCGCAACGGGAATTTTACGGGAGACATTCGAGTAACAAATAATGCATCAGAGTTTCCTGACCTCGTGTACCGTTCGGCTACGGCGAGTAGCAGCGCGGCCGTGAACGTGGTCTATGATCGGGTACTCGGTGGCGGTGAGAGCGAAATTTTCCTCACGCGGGTAGACCCAATAACGGGAAGCGTAAGCGGTGAGACTCAAATTACTCAAACGCCGGGAATTTCGACCGAGCCGGCACTCGACATAGACGTCGTAGGTTACTCTGAGCTAGTCTGGGTCGATAGTCAGGATGGCCCCGCGGGCAACACAGAAATTTACTACCGCCGTCTTGATCCAAATGGTGTGCCGGTGGGAACGCCGACGCGTTTGACTAACGATCCGGCGCGATCATTCGCGCCATCAATTACCTCGGTTCCAAACCTGGTCCTGGCCTATGCCGTCTGGCAGGATGAGCGTCTGGGCGGAAGCCAAATTTTTCTTGAGGCGTTCAATCCGGCGAGTGGCGTAACGGGTGTTAATGATCTTCTACTTTCCTCATCAATCTCAACTCCTTCTATAATTATCTCCGCCGAGGAGCCGTCGGTTGCCGCCGATTCTGACGGAAACGCACATGTGGTCTGGGTTGCGACACAAGGGGGATTGGTCTACGAGGTATACTACGCCAAGGTATCCTCGCGAGGAACAGTTCTTGTTCCGGCGACCCCGATTACGGCGATTGGTGCCCGCGCTAACCGTCCCTCTATTGCGGTTGATAGAGTTGGTCGTGTTCATGTGAGCTGGGCTGACAACCGGACTGGCAGTAATCAAATCTACTATGCAATCCTCGACCGGAACGGCAAAAGAATTACGCCTGACATCGCCGCAACATTCGGCGCGGCGATGGTGACGCCTGAATTTGCAATGGCGGTTGACGTGCAACTGACGCCTCATTTTCTCTGGAGCAACAGCCGGAGTGGCGACGGCAGGGCCCTGTATTCTGCGCGTCTTACAGATTTGACTGGCGACCCCGTGACCCATGAGCGCGCCGTAACCATCGGCACACCTTTCGAACTCTTAATGAGTAATCCGTCTGAGTTACCGCAGGGTCGCTTTGTGCTTTACGCCTGGCGCGGCGAGCCGACCGCCGCCACCGTGCGCAACCTGCCGCAAAACCTCGGCCTCATCTGTTTCCCGACACCGCTTCAGCCGAACGATACTCCTCAACCCCGGGCAATTTGGAATAACATCGGTCGGCAGCGATCGTTAGGTGCGCCAACCAATCCTTCAACGCCAGCCCCTGCCGTAGTCGTCTCCCTCCCCCAGATGCTCAACCTTCCCGGCACGTACACTATTCAGGGAATTATCGATAATAGTTTGATTTCAACTCCCGGATTTACTCTTACTAATGCGATAATCCTTCGAGTACGGTAGTTGTTTTCTTGTTGAAAAGTATTGTTCGCCGCAGTACAGTGGTAGTAGTATCATGTCCGACACTACCGAACTGGTCAAAGAAAAAGTTAATATCGCCGACTTTATCCGGACCTACGTCCAGCTCTTGCCGGCGGGCAAAAACCTGAAAGGTCTCTGTCCTTTTCACAAAGAAAAAACTCCTTCATTTATCGTTTCCCCCGACCGGCAAACCTGGCACTGTTTTGGCTGCTTTCCTCCTGGTCAAAAAGTGAAGACTCCTTTTGGATATCATAATATCGAAACTATTGATGAGAATCATTTTGTATACTCGGGAACGGGAGCAATCAGAAAAGTAACAGCTACCCAGAAGCATAATTATGATGGTGAGCTTGTCGATGTGTTAGTAAGGAAGCTTGGCGGCGTGGTATCTATGACCACCGATCATAAATTAAAGGTAGTGAGACCGAAAACTCCTTATGCTAAAAAAGTTAAACAATTCTACAGACTTTGCAGAAACTTTGTAAAAGCGCGGGCTGGCGACATACATCAAGCCATAGAGAAACACGGTGATATACTCGAAGTGCAAGCTGGGGAACTTCGCGAAGGAGACCTTCTATCATACCCTATCTCGCTAGGAATAAGTGACATCACCACATTAGATTTACATGATTATCTTACAAAAAAATACACATTCGGACCTAGACCTAAACCGCTACCGTATCGTCAAAGGGTCAGTGATGAATTTCTGCAGCTGTTAGGATACTGGATTGCTGAAGGAAGTAATCACCGGGCCTATATACGGTTCAGTCTCGGTAATCACGAAGAAGGTTTTGCGCAAGAAATCGTTGATCTTATTTACAATCTTTTTGGATTGCGCGCGGAAATTTATAGAAGAAAAAATACTAAAAAAACAGGATTAGAAATTACCGCGTGTCATTCGTATCTGGCGGATATATTTGCGAACCTTTGCGGGAAAGGTGCGGCAAATAAGCACATTCCTTTTATTTTGCAAGAATTACCTCCATCTCAACAGATGGTTTTAATTGAAGCAATTTTTAAGGGCGATGGGTGTGTAGTACGCGATGTTTCGACAAATATTACCAGAAAGTCTATTACTACTATCTCTCGGGTGCTTGGAGAGCAGATTGTTGACGTGCTTTTAAGGAATAATATGTTTCCGTGTCTTACGGTGCATCCTGCAAAAAACAGCAAAGATGGTGTACGGCATAAAGAGTGGTATCAGATTACCTGGGCAGATGATAATCACCACGCTCGACATACTTTTGTGTATCGTGACGCGCAGGGGGCAACGTCTTGGCTTTTGCCGGTACGAAAAATTTCTCGCCGGAAGTACTCTGGTCCGGTTTATAATTTGACTGTCGCAAAAGATCACTCATATATTGCTACTAATTTTGCTGTTTCGAATTGCAATACCGGCGGCGACGCGATCGCGTTTTTGATGAAGTACGAGAATCTGGAATTTTTTGAGGCTTTGAAAATTTTGGCCGAGAAAGCCGGGGTAGACTTAAAACAATTTGGTGGGCAGGACCAGCGGCAGTTCGCGGTGCTCTACGACATTAATAAAGCCGCCAAGGATTTTTTCAGAACTAACCTTGTCTCTCAAACGGAGGTGGCGCGCGTGGCTCGGGAATATCTAGCTAGTCGCGGACTAAAATCAGAAACTGTCGAGGAGTTCGAACTTGGCTTTGTCCCGAATGCTTCGGATGCCTTAAGCCGCCATTTAATGAAGTTGGGATTCGCGATTACTGACATCGAGCGGTCGGGATTGGTTTTTAAAACCGAACGAGGCACTTACTGGGACCGATTCCGGAACCGGATTATGTTTCCACTGACTAATCCTCACGGTAAAGTTATTGGTTTCACCGGACGAATTATGCCGGGAAGTGAAGCCGAGGGGGTAGGGAAGTACGTGAACTCGTCTGATTCGCCGATTTTCAATAAGTCGAAGTTGTTGTTTGGATTTGATAAGTCTAAAAATTTTATTCGTGATTCAAAAATAGCGGTTTTAGTCGAGGGACAGATGGATTTTTTGATGACCTGGCAAGACGGAGTCAAGAATATTATCGCGACTTCCGGCACGGCCTTTACGAATGATCACTTAACGAGTCTTCGGCGGAACGCCGAGACTCTGATCGTGAGTTTTGACAATGATGAGGCGGGTCAGGCGGCCACCGAGCGGGTGATTGATTTAGCCGGAACCCAAGATTTTAACGTTAAAGTCCTGAATAAACGGAACGCCCCACCTGGATTGAAAGACCCGGCGGATATCGTGAAGGCGAAGCCGGGTTTAATGGCAACGCTTGTCGGCGAAAGTTATCCGGCCATGGAATATTACTTTGACCGTTATCTTTTGGGTGAAAACGATATCAGTCTGGTCAAGAAAAATGTCCGTGTCGTTCTCGCGAAAATTAAAAATATCGCGAGCCCGATTGAGCAGGCGCACTGGATTCATCAGGTTGCGGCTAAAACCAGAATCAGTGAGCAATATCTTCTGGATGAACTCGCCGCGTTGAAAAAAGAAGTACGGAAAAGCGATTTTTCTTCCACGGTTACAACTGTGGAGCAGAAACATTCGCGCCAAGAGCTCATCGCTGAGCGGTTATTAAGTCTCATTGCCGTTAATCCTGAGTGGCAGAAGGAGGTACTCGGTCACGAAATCTATTTGCCGGTAGATTACCGGACGGTGTTTGCCGCGATGGGCGACGCTGGTCCACCAGTGCCGGCGGAGCTTAAACCACTTATGGATTTAATCAGTTTGCGTTCCGGGCTGGTGGTTTCTGACCTTGGTTTAGCCAAAGCTGAATTTACGACACTTTTGAGACAACTAAAACTTGAATATTTCAAAAAAGAACAAGAGCGCGTCCAGAATAAAGTGCGTCAAGCCGAAGCGGGCCGTGACGAACCGGCGTTAACGGAAGCGCTCCGAGAGTTTGACAAGGTTTTGGAAGAGATGAATAATGTCTAAACGTATGAAGAAAGTTAAAAAATTTTCCAAGAAAGCAAAAGTTCGAAAACCGAAAAAGAGTCTTAGTAAAACACGGAAGGCGACTAAGTCAAAAAAACCCCAGGGCAAAGAGGCTAAAAAACGGGAGATTAATCTCGAGGCGCTCCAGGAATTAATTGCTCGCGGTCGGCCGCGCGGCTTCGTGACCGATACCGAGGTCCTGCATTTTTTTCCGCATATTGAGGAAGACATCGCTTTTTTGGAAGAGGTCTACGACCGGCTGGAGCAGGTGAATATTAAAGTCGTTGAGACCGGGCAGTTGATTGATGTCTCGAAGGACGAAATTAGCCAGAAAGAACTTGAAGAGGCGACGCAGTTCGGCGACAACTTGCCGGACGCGGTCCAGATGTATTTGAAAGAAATCGGCCGGACGCCGCTTCTCACGACTGACGAAGAAAAAACCTTGGCCAAACGGGCGGAAAAAGGCGATGAAGAAGCGCGGCAAAGGTTTATTCAAGCTAATTTGCGTTTAGTGGTTTCGATCGCTAAGCGGTACGTGAACCGGACTCCCAACTTGAGTATTTTAGATTTAGTGCAAGAAGGGAATATCGGTTTATCTCGGGCCGTCGACAAATTTGATTACCGGAAAGGTTTTAAATTTTCAACCTACGCCACCTGGTGGATTCGTCAGGCCATTACCCGCGCTTTGGCCGATCAGTCCCGGACGATCCGGATTCCGGTGCATATGGTTGAGACGATTTCGAAGTACACTCAGGCCAAGCGTCGTCTGCTTCAGGAATTAGGGCGAGAGCCTTTGCCGGAAGAGATTGCGATCGAGATGAGTTTGCCGGTCGCTAAGATTCATCACATTCAGAAAATTTCCCAGGAAGTTGTTTCGTTAGAGTCGCCGGTCGGGGATAGCGATGAAGATTCGACATTGTCCGAATTTATTCCGGACGAGCGGAATTTGACGCCAGCGCAGGTGGCCTCACAGACTTTACTGCGCGAAAAAGTAAAAGAAATTTTGGTGGACCTAACCCCGCGCGAACAGAAAATTCTTCAGCTTCGTTTCGGACTTGAGGATGGCATCACGCATACCTTAGAAGAAGTCGGTAAAGAATTCGGCGTGACCCGCGAGCGGATTCGTCAAATTGAGGCCAAGGCCCTTTCCCGGATTCGCGGCCACGAGAAGACGCATATGTTGGAGGGGTACTAAAGCTAAAAACTCTAAACGTTTAGAGTTTCGATTTTTGCTCATTAGATATTGTTTAGAATTTAGATATTCGGATTTAGGATTTTCAAAGGTACCTGTGTATAACTTTTGCTACCCCCCCCTCTTTTTAATGGTTTAATTAAAGTGTCAAGATAAAAATTAATCTTATTATGAAACGGCTCGTTTTACTTCTTCTGATTTTAGGTTTGTCTATCAGTGTTTTAATAATTAGTTATAATTCTACTCCTCATGGAAATTTTAGAGCTATCGTTTCAATATCGCAAAATTCTACTCAAGCGGCCGTTACTCAATCGGTAAGTGAAAACAATCTCCTTATTCTCAATAGGATGAGAAAGCTTGAAGGGAACGAATTTCTTGTGTTACGTGATGAGAAAAAGGAGGCTCCCACTTCGGGCACTATTAACGCAAGATTCGCCTTGAAAAACGGTCTTACGTATTCGTTGCCACTCAATCGCCCTGGCTCGGCTACCTTGATTCAAGGCGATGATAACGTTGCAACATATGTTAAATCGGCCACCGATGATGTTTTTCACAACGTGGCGGAACTTGATTCTTCGAAAGGTAAAGTAAGCCCAGTATTTCTTCGGCGCTTGGAAGGGGGTAAAAAAGCATCGGTTATCATTCAATTCGATTTGCCGACGAAGTTTTATGAGTCCGGGAAGACGCGAGCCGAGATTTTAGATAAACAAAATAGGTTCAATCAAACGAAGTCGCAGGTGGTTGCCCTCGCATCAAGCGGCTTGTTCCGCTACAAAGGCGACCTCAAAATTGTGAATGGCATTGCCGCAGAAGTTGATCGCACCGCCCTCGAAGCCCTGGCGAGTTCCCCGTTAGTCAAGAAAGTTGAAGAAGAAAGGACGTATCATCTTGTGCTTGATACCTCGGTTGATGAGATTGGGGCGCGGCAGGTGTGGTCTCTCTTCGACGCCAATAGCAATCCTTTGACGGGGATTGGCATGCGGGTGGCCGTGATCGATACCGGCGTGGATTACCGGCATCCGGATTTGGGCGGGTGTTTGGGCATCTCCTGCAAAGTAATAGGCGGGTATGATTTTGTAAATCAAGATCAAGATCCGATGGACGACCATGGGCATGGCACGCATGTGGCGGCCACTGCTGCCGGGAGAGGATTTTTAAACGGCGTGGCGCCAGACGCCAAGATTCTCGCTCTTAAAGTCTGTGATAGTGGGGGAAGTTGTCCATTTTTATCCATAGCCGCAGCTATCGATTTCGCGACTGACCCCGATCGGGATGGGAATCCGCAGGATCACGTAGATGTGGCAACTATGAGTATTGGCGGGTCAGGAGACCCCGATGATTTCATGAGTCTTGCAGTTGATAATTCGGTTGCCGCTGGGGTTGTCCATACAATAGCGGCTGGTAACTCTGGTCCTAACGGAAACACTGCTTGCCGCAGTGCGAATGATTCTACGGGTGCAACGAAATCAATTTGCTCGCCGGGCACGGCCAGAAGCGCCATCACCGTAACTGCCGCCTGTAAAGTAGCGCAACGGGGCAATGATTTTTACTGTGCCACCCCAATCGCTTCTTTTAGCTCCCGAGGGCCGCTTATATGGAACGGCGTGGACCTCCGGAAGCCGGACATTGCGGCTCCCGGGCGTCTGATTTGCGCGGCGCGGTGGGATAGCGCTTTCGCGGACACGTGTTTCGATGCGTCGCATGTGCGTATATCCGGAACAAGTATGGCTACCCCGCACGTTGCCGGTGCCGCCCTTTTAGTTCGTCAAGCTTATCCTTCTTTTTCCCCGGCACAAGTAAAGGAAATTCTTAAAACGACAGCGACGAATCTTGGCGTATCGTATAACGAACAGGGCGCGGGAGAAGTAAATCTGACCGGAGCTATTCCTCTGTCTGTGCTGGTGAATGTCACTCCCCAGGTGTGGGGTATAACCAGTAATCCGGCTGGCCGTCTTTCTCTTCACGCCCAAACATTTTCCGCTACCCCGGTTGACCCCTCAATTGCAACGCTTAGGGTAAATCTTCCCACAGATATCCCCGGCGTTTCTTTCGCCTCCGATAAGTCGCTTCTCCAGGTTGCCGGAAGAACCACCGATTCTTTTCGCGTCACCGCGACGGTTGACAACGATCAAGCGAGAAGCGGTGCGTATTTAACTCGGATCTTACTTACGGAAAACAATGTGACTAAAGCAGTCATTCAGCTTAATGTTGTTGTTTCGCCGACCTTTACCGTAAGTCCGGACAATATCATTGACTATGGTTTTGATGACCCTTTGTTGGCTACGTGGACCTCGACCCAGAGGGTAACATTGGCAAATCTGCGTCAGGATCAAGGTCAGACGGTAACCATCACTGCTTCTGCCTACCCTGCGGGAATAACTTTTTCCGCGCCGCCTTCAGTAACTATTCCGGCTGGCGGCAGTGCGGCAATTGATACGAGCATCACTGTTGATAACGCCCATGTTCCCAATACTATTTATAACGGGAGTCTTACTTTTACAAGCTCGTTCTCTTCGGTTACGAGAGCAACGAGATTTCTTAAAGCTTATCGTTTGGTGTTTGTCGATGAAAACAACACTTCCTTCATTAATGCCGTTATCTATGTTCATGATCGTACGAATCGGCGATTTATTCTGAATCACGATGTGGAGAAGATATTATATCTTGATGCGCCTGGGAATTTCGACGCGATTGTGCTCTACGATAGTATCTTAAGTTCGACAAATCTTTCGAGCGCCACCGTTTTTAAAGAAAATATATCCGTTACGCAGGCAACCACTATTGTTCCTGTTCGCCGAAGTGACGCTACGTATCTGGTAAGGACGATTGGGACTAATTTAGGAGGAGAGACGGTGTCGCTCTCTGCCTTGGAAGAATACATGAATTATATCCCAGCACGAAACCTTTTTAATATTCTTTTTGTCTCTTATTCTCCGGGGAGAGAAGTTTCTGCGAATTATTTCTCTCCCGTAAGTTCTAATTATCAGACCGACGATTTTACGTATTGGCCGCCGGTTCAAGCCAATGCAACGCAATACGTTTTCTACGGAGGATTTACTAGCCTCACGAACGCGCTTACTTTTACGAACACCCCTACCGATATCAAGGCAAAAAATATCCGGTATGATATGAATTTCGTTGGGCCAGTTATGCCGGCATTGTTGATCTGTAATGAGACGATATGCGCCAGTGGCTTCTATGACGCGAGCCGTACTCTCGTGATTCCCTCGCCTGGAGTACAGCAGATTTATTCGACTGTGCCGTCAGAATTTTCCATCACCCAGTATTTGGATCAACTTCGAAGCGGCTGTCCGCCAAGCGGGGCCTGTCCATCAATTTTTCTGTCCCCACTTTTCTCCATGTCTACGAACCGGCGGTGGGCGGGCTCGAGTGGGGCGGCTTTTGAGTTCCCGCCAGTGACCAGTGGTACGCAATATAATGGTCTAGGCCCGACATTTTGGGCGGGAAAATTAACAGCCAGTTACAACTTTTTAGTATCCCCTTATCATTCTGGTGTATCGGGAAATTCGGTGATATATTGGCATAATTTATTATTACGTCAGGATTTTTCCGCACAGGATTACGAAGCAATCCCATATACACTTTACAAAGATAATGTTCAGGTTGCGAGCGGTAGTTTTCCGCGGTATCGTGTTCTTGGTTATAGTTCCGCGCCGGATTTTATTCCTTTTCAGGGGCTTGGTCACTATGAGTTAAGGGTTGATTTTCCCTATCAGGTGCGAGGATCTGGGATGACGGGACAGGCCGTTCTTGCCTTTAATAATTCTCTTCCCGATCCAAATCCACCGGCGATTAAAAAATTGTATTTCTATTCGGATCGGGCGCGGAGCGAAGCGTACGATCCCGCGATGAGTAATCGCGTAGTGGCAGAGTTCGACCCGATAGGAGGAAATATAGGTAACGTTGCAATGAGTTACTCAACCGATGGCGCGACTTTCACTCCTTTTTCAGTCGTGCGTTCCCCGTCTGGGGAATATACCGGGACAATTCCTCAAGTTGTCGGGGGAAGTCTTATGAACATACGCCTTGAAGCCACTGATTCCTCGAATAACACCCTTTCGTACACATTTCAGGTTCCGATTGGAGCGGCAACTCCTCTTCCGCCTCCTCTCCCTAATGACAGAGAGTCGCCGGCCGTTTCGATTGTTTCTCCTCTCGATACCGCAAGGATTTCTCGGACAGTAACCGTGGCTGTTTTGGCGACTGACAACGTGGACGTAGCTCGCGTAGAGCTTTGGAAAGATTCTTCATTATTTATGACTGATTCAGTTCCTCCTTATACATTTGATTGGGATACCACCGCAAATTCCGATGGTCCGCATACATTAGAGGCGAGAGCTTTTGACGATGCAGGGAACGCCGGGCGCTCGGCGGTGGTAAATGTAAAAGTGAATAATGAGGTAACGTCTCCTAAGGTAGTTATTACGACTCCCACCGATAGCTCAAAACTTCCGAGCACAGGAGTTGTCTCGATTTCAGCAGCCGCAGAAGATTCAAGCGGGATAGCTTCTATCGAAATTCTTTTTGATGGCGTGACTCTGGCTAAATGCCAAAATGTGACTTCTTGCACGACAAGTTTGAAAGTCGCCCCACTTTCTCCCGGGTCTCATTTTATAACGGCCATAGCACACGATGCTTCGCCAAACCAAAATGAGGCGAAGGTGAAAATCACTGTCTTCAGATAGTTAAATTTTCTTAATTACTAATCCCTTCTCTAACGAAGGGATTTTGATTTATCTCCACACCTATACAAAAAATAAGTGTGGGGTTAGCTTAAGCCTGTGCCCCGAACCAGAGTCGCTGACGCGACACGGTTCAGGGCTACAGGGCACCGTGTTGCCCTTGGCAACTCTGGTGCCCTGTGTATAACTTTTATACCCCCCTTTTTTTTGTGCTTTAATTAAAGCGTCGAATCAGAAATTTAAAATTAATTTTGAAAAATAGTGTATGCGCGTACTCGCTTTTTTAGGCGTCTTGGCAATTTTAGTCGTGGGTTCGATTTTGGTCGTTCAATACTCACCTAGACCATCAGTTCAGGTGAGCGTGTCTCCTGGGTTGACCTTGGCTGGGTCGGGAACGTCTACTCCGCCAGCTCCTCCGTCGGGATTAACCGCGACTTCAACCGCTCCGACTTCCGCAGACTTGCGTTGGATGGATAACTCGACTAACGAAGATGGTTTTAAAGTTTACCGCAACACTACTTTATCAACTCAAGGCGCAGTTTTAGTCCGGACTCTTCCGGCTAATACCACTTCTTATACTGATACTCCACTAACCCCATCAACAACCTATTATTACGCCGTCCGGGCTTTTAGTACCGCTGGAAATTCGGCACTTTCTAATGTAGCGCAAGTGACAACGCTGTCGGCGATACCCACTCCGCCTTCTAACTTGTCCGCCGTTGGTAATCCGAATGGAAACGCCGTGCCGTACGTTGATATGGGCTGGCAGGATAACTCCAATAACGAGAGTGGGTTCAAAATTTATCGTAACACCTCGACGTCAACTCTTGGTGCGACCTTAGCAACTACCACTGGACCCAATGTTACTTTTTTCAGAGATCCTAACGTCAATTTTAATACCAGGTATTATTACGCAGTTCGGGCATTTAACGCCGCTGGCAACTCGACGTTCTCGAACGTGGCAAGCGCGACGACAGGCGGTGGTTTACTCGGATCGTTATCAGTTGGTCTTGATTCGGCTTCTCCATCTTATGTCATTGCTTTGCCAGGCCAGTTCGTGGAATTGGCCAGGTTACGTTACGTGACAACTGGAGAAGCTATTGATGTTCGTCAGGTTGCTTTGCAGCTTTCAGACGTGCTCCATAACACACCTCTCGATCTCTTCAGTCAGCAAGTATATCTTTGGACTGATACTAATCAATATCTCGCAACGGTATTTTTCAACAATAATGATTTTGCAGTTTCGGCTTTAATCCCTTCCGGAGCGTTTCAGATTCCTCGGGACGGCACCCGGGTACTGATCGTGAAAGGATACATGAATCTCATTTCTCCAAGCGGTCCATTGACTGCTTCGGGTGACTTACTGAAAGTTGATTATGATGGTGATGCCCGGGGTCTGACCGGTAATTATGGCGTTGGCGTGTTGTCCGGCGCCACGATTACTCCTACGAGTCCCGACACGGCTTCGGCCGGGGTACGGCTCATGAAGAACTTTCCAATTGTCGCGCGGGTAGATCTTTCGAGTGGCGAAAATACTTTGGTTTCAGGAGATGATCGAACACTTTATAAAATCCGGGTGACTAATGGAACGACGACCGACCTCGCGATCGATAAGTTTACGTTTAGTGTCTTACCATTTACGAGTACCACTTCGGCCAGTTCAACAGTTCTGTATGGCACGACAACCCGCTTTGCGCTCTACGCTTTTACCGATTCGACGTTTTCAACTCCTGCCCCGAATTTTCCGAATGGTCTTGTGAATGCCGGTCGGTGTTATAACGGTTCGAGGATTAATGATCGGTCGCCGGTTTCGGATTCGAATGGCGGTAGCGTGGGCGGCAGTTTGCCGAATACTGTCGTTGTCGAAATTTACCCTGACCGGACTGGTTGCAACGTGGCAACGACGACGATTCAAATTCCGGCCAATACGACATATTACTTTAGGTTCGCGGCGGCGGTCGGTCCATTGACACCTCCGGGCACCTCGCAATTTATCGTAAGTAGGATGGATGGGGATGCAAGTTACCCTTACGGCAGTTCGATTCCTACCATGTTTACTGCTCCGGTCGTTGATTTGGATACTGATGAAGATTTTATCTGGTCACCGATGTCTTTGGGTCCAGTGACTCCATTGAGCGTTGATTTCACAAACGGCTACGCCCTGCCAGGGTTACCAGCGGGCGGTTTGCCGCCAGAGACAATTAGTAAATAAAGGTCGGATACGTATAATAATTAAAAAACTACACATGAAATTCTCAAAACCCGTAATCGTTGGAATTATAAGTATTGTTGGCGTTGCGATCGTTTCAATCGTAGCTTTTGCTTCCGCAACCGGCTATCTTTTGCCGGTGTCCGACGGGTTTTACCTGCAATGGATTACGTCAACGTCAACGCAACACTTTGTGAATGTGGATGAGTCTCCAGTGTGCAATGGCAATACCGATTATAACTTCACAGATACCGTCGGTAATCGCGATTCATACGGTATTAGTCTATCAGGTCTTTCCGCGACCGCGACCATTACCGAACTGCGAATCGTGCCCTGCGCCTCGAAGAATCACAACATAAACGCAAGCTCGACCATGAACGTGTTTTACCGATTTAATGGTGTGAATAGCGCCGATGCCGGTAATTACGATCTAACCGGCATAACTCCTTTTCGTCTTGGAACCACAACGTTTAGCGGCTTGTCTTTAGCTAAAGACGCGTCAAGTACGCTCGAGATTGGCGTCGTTTTCGCTTCGACAACAGCAACAAGTTCTCCTTCGGGTGCGCGTTTAAGCGCGATCGCGGTGAAGATATTATATTCGCCGTAACAGCATTTCATCTCGCTTGTTTCCCCAAAACCCCTTCCCCGCGAAGGGGTTTTGGTTTATAGTGAAGCCGCAATGATCTCAGAGGAAATCAGGAAAAAGTTCTTGGAGTTTTTTAAGGCGCGTGGGCACACGATTGTTCCGTCTTCGTCGCTCGTGCCTGACGATCCGTCGGTGCTTTTGACAACCGCCGGTATGCAGCAGTTTAAAAAATATTACACGGGCGAGCTTGACCCAATGAAAGATTTTGGATCGAAGTCGACCACGTCGGTTCAGAAATGTTTCCGGACGTCTGACATTGATGAAGTGGGGGATGAGCGGCACCTGACTTTTTTCGAGATGCTCGGAAATTTTTCGTTTGGAGGATATTTTAAGGAAAAAGCGATTGAGTACGGTTTCGACTTTATCACGAAGGAAATGAAACTCGAAATTGATTACATAACTGTGTTCGATCCGGCGAAAGTTCCGGACGGTGATTGGCGAAAAAGCGTGCCGCGGGACGACGAATCTCGGGCGTTGTGGCGGAAACTTGGCGTGAAAGACGAAAACATTCGCGCCGAAGGCACAGACGTGTTCTGGGGTCCGACCGGTACCGAAGGTCCGTGTGGCCCGACTACGGAAATCTACGTGAATGGCATTGAGATTTGGAACATTGTTTTTAATCAGTTTTATCGGGATTCGCAAAATAAGCTCACGCCGCTCAAGATTCAGGGCGTGGATACGGGGATGGGCTTGGAACGACTGGCGATGGTGTCGCAACAGAAAAAGAATATTTTTGAAACCGATCTTTTCGCTTCGCTTTTTACTGAATTGCCAGCGGAAATGGAAGAAAGAATTAAAAGGATTTTCGCGGATCATATTCGGGCTTCGGTGTTTCTGATTTGTGATGGGGTACGACCATCAAATAAGGAGGCCGGTTATGTACTGCGGCGATTACTGCGGCGTGTGTTTGTCTATCAATATTTGGAAAAATTGCCCGCGGATACGTTCGAGCGGTTTATCAAGGAAGTCGTAGAATGTTACAGTATCGCTTACCTTCAATTTGTTACATATCGTGACGAGATTATCAACGTCGCATGGGCGGAGTACGAAAAGTTTTCTAAGACTTTGCCATCTGGTTTGAAGCAACTTGAGTTGATAGTAGAAAAAAGGAAAAAAGAATATGGACTTCTTCAACGAATTCCTGAGGGGGGCATAGAACAATTGCCCATCAGTAATCGAATTTCTGGTAAAGATGCGTTCGACTTATATCAGACCTATGGATTAACAGAAGAGATAATTGAGGAAGAGTTAGCTAAACGGGGTCACACTTACGACAAAGTTGGTTTCCGCAATGAGTTTTTGGAAGCAAAGAAAAAACATCAAGAAATTTCCCGGGCCGGGCAGGAAAAAAAATTCGGCGGTCACGGCCTTATTTTGGATACTGGTGAATTAAAGGCTGGCAATGAAGAAGAATTGAAAAAAGTGTTGCGGCTTCATACGACTACTCATTTGCTCCAGCAGGCCCTGCGGATGGTGTTAGGGTCCGGCGTCCAGCAGAGGGGATCGGATATCACCCCGGAGCGGACTCGTTTTGATTTCACGTTTGACCGTAAGATGACGCCCGAGGAAATCAAGAAAGTAGAGGAGATTATGAACGACGTCGTCGTGAAGGATTTGCCGGTCAGCTTCAAGGAGATGCCGAAAGAAGAAGCCGAAAAAACAGGCGCCCTTTATTTTTTTAAAGAAAAGTACCCCGAACGCGTTAAAGTCTATTATATCGGCGAAACTCTCGAGTCGGCGTTCAGTAAAGAGTTTTGCGGCGGACCGCATGTTACCCATACTGGCGAAATCGGCCGCGTTAAGATTTCAAAGGAAGAAGCGGTGGGGGCAGGAATAAGGCGTATCCGGGCGATTGTTGCCTAGAGAGCGTTCGACGAACGAGGACAATCGTTTTATACTACAATGAGTGAGCTCGAACCTTTTCAATTCTTTAAAGAAGTTTTTTAAACGCTACGACCATTTTTTAGTGGTCGAGGTTTTAGATAGTTTTATTCGCCTCAGTGAATTTAAAGTAGACTTCCCTAAAAAGCAGATTATCTTTTTAAAATCGGAATTGACGCCAAATACGCTTAGTGATTTAGATCAGACCTTCGCGAAATTAAAAAAAATCGTGTCCCATTTTTCTCTACGGACGCGCTCGCGCGTTCTTTTTAGTCTTGATCCGGTTCTTGTCACGACAATCGTTTCGTCGGTCATGGTGCTTCGGGATACAACGGGTGAGGTGATTACCGATTCCGATTTCGATAATTTGATTTCTCAGGCCACGTGGAAAGTCTTTGATCGTCAACGGATGCGAGCCGCGGAAAAAATGGGAGTCGGCGATTTAGCGGTGGCTTTGACCGACGTGAAGGTCATGAAGATTAAGCTTGACGGCAGTCGAGTCTTGAATCCGCTTGGGTTTAAGGCTAGGGCGATTGAGTTTCAGCTTCTCCAGACGATGAGTTCCAAGAAAGTCGTTGAAGCGCTGAAGAAAATTTTCCCCAAGGCTGAATTGGAGTTTTTAAAAGAAGGAGGCATGAGTACGATGGAAGTGCTTCGAAAAGTTGATTCGGCTCCTAACTTTTTGCTCGCCGATATTTTTTATGATCACACCGATATTTTTTGGTTTGAGGGTAACTCGATGCATTTTGTTGATCATTTTCGTTGGGGTATAGAAAATTTATGGCGAGCGCTTGAAGGAGCTCTATCCGTTCAGGGAGAAATCGCGAAAGTGATATGGGAATTATATCTTGACGGAAAACTTTCGTCTCGCTTAGCGCGCCGGTTTGACCAGCTTATCCTCCCCGAGCTTCAGCTCTTGGCTCATGGTCTTAATACGTATATTAGTAGAGTTTCTTCAAAAATTATCTATCTTTGTCCCTTTTCCCGTTTGCCGCAATTGGTATTTCGAGCTGTGTTTTCCAAGGATTTTTCGGCGCACCCTCGATTACGCTTGGCTTCTCTCGATTTTTTTCGTGAATGGTTTACCTTTGAATTTCGTCCCGAAGCCGTTTCCTTGAACAATAACTCATTCCCGATTATCGCGAATCTCCTCGAATTTTATTTTTTACCTCAAGATGATACAATAAACAAGATCGCACGGCGTCACGCACGCTGGCTTGTCAGTAGTTAATCAAGGTATGGCCACTCTCAAAAAAATCTATGTCAATAAAAACGATGAGCCGACTTTAATTGCCGAAAAGATTATTGATGCCGAGGCTGATGAGATTATCTTAAGCATTCCCAAGTTTTCGGCGCTCGCGGAATCGGTCGTTAACTTTCATCTTTTGAAGCGCGAAGCCGAAGCGTTGGGTAAAAGGCTTTCGGTGGAATCGGTTGACGATCGAGTGGTTGAGTACTGCCGAAAAAGTAAAATAGAATGCGTCAACCCTTTCTTTGGGAAGTCGCAATCAAAGTTTTCCGACATCGTTTCTCACGTGCCGCTGGCCGCTAAAGAAAAGATTATCCCGATAAAAAAAGAAGTCGTGAGAGATGACGAGTACATCCCTAAGACGAAGTCGCATCATACGCGGTCAGAGGAGGTTTTAACCAAAGAAGTTGCCTATAAGAAAAAAGGGCGATGGCTCTCCGGGCGGCGTCTCATGTTTTTGTCTCTATCGGTTATTCTTGTAGTGGTCGTCGTTTTTGTGCTGGTTCGTGTGTTGCCGAAGGCCCAGATAACGTTGGTGGCGATCAAAAAAGACTGGACCTATAGTCAAACGGTGACGGTCAGTAAAGGTGTCGCCGCGCTGGATCCGACTCTGGCTAAAATACCCGGCCAGCTTTTTACTGAACGGAAAAATCTGCAGATCTTTTATCCGGCAACAGGGACAAAACAAATCGAGCGGCGCGCGAGCGGGAAAATCCTTATTTACAATACGTACAGCCCCGAGCCGCAATCTTTGGTTTCACGTACTCGTTTCGTGACGCCGGACGGGAAGGTTTTCCGGTTAGTCGATCGGGTCGTGGTTCCCGGCGTCCAGGTCGTGGACGGGAAAGTCGTGGCCTCAAAGATTGAAGCCACGGTTGTCGCTGACCAACTCGGCGAAGCCTATAATATTCCTCCGGTTCCGAAACTAATCATTCCGGGATTTCAAGGTACCCCGAAGTTCGACACTTTTTATGGAGTATCGACTCAGCCGATGACCGGTGGTTTGGTTGGGGTCAGTAAGTATCCAACAGCCGATGATGTTAAAAAAGCTCAGGCCGAACTCGCGACTAAACTCGAAGAGGCGATTCGTTTTCTGACCTTGGCTGAAATCCCGGGCAAATTTAAACTTCTGGAAGGAACTTCTAAATTTGCCATAGTCAGTCAGAAAACCGATCAGACCGTGAATCCAGACGGAAAATTTTTAGTTTCCGGTGACGGCGAGTTCACGGTTATTGTTTTTAAAGAAGAGCAACTTTTGGATATGCTTTTGGCGCGAGCGGAAAATGAACTGAGCATCAAAGATTTGGAAGTAAAAGATCAAACGATTGCGTATGGCGCGTTTCAGCAAATCGACTTTAAGGCGGGGACGATGGTTCTGCCAGTAACGTACAAGAGTCGCTTGGCGGAAAAGATTGATCCGTTAGTAGTGAAATCGAAGACGCTTGGCTATTCAGAAGAGGACTTGAAAACGACGCTGTCGTCGGTGTCGGGATTAGAGAGCGTCCGGGTTTCTTTTTGGCCGTTTTGGGTTCGTCATGTTCCAAAGAATGGGAATCGGGTCGCTATTACTATTAATTAGGATTTGTTGACTTTTTTCGAGGTGCCGTGTTACCATTGCTAATTACATGACTGCCAAGAATGCCAAGAAGGCTGATGGCCGCGTGGAAGAAGCGTTGCCGGCTACCATGTTTCGAGTTCGCTTGGATACGGGAGAGGAAGTACTCGCCCATCTTTCCGGTAAGATGAGGCTTTATTATATCAAGATTATTCCGGGTGATCGGGTCACGGTTGAGTTGGGGCCCGATGGTAAGCGTGGCCGTATCGTGAAGCGTTTGTAGTCGTCGTTACGCAGGTACTATATGAAAGTGCGCTCGTCAGTTAAACCGATTTGTAGCAATTGCAAAACCGTGCGTCGGCGCGGGAGGGTTTATATTATTTGTAAAATTCCAAAGCACAAACAGCGTCAAGGATAAAGATTTAAATTACTTATGCGTATTATTGGTGTTAATCTTCCCGACAATAAGAGACTTGAAGCGGCACTGCCGTATATTTATGGTATTGGACCGTCTTTGGCGCGGAAAATTTTGACCGATACGAAAATCAATCCTGATAAGCGAGCGAAAGATTTAGAACCAAACGAAGTTAGCCGGATTAAGGAATATATCGAGAAAAATTTTAAGGTTGAGGGTGAATTGCGTCAGGTAATCAAGCAGAATATCGGATTACTTAAAGAATTACAGGCCTATCGGGGTTTGCGTCATATGCGACATTTGCCGGTTCGCGGTCAGCGTACCAAGACGAATTCCAGAACGGTTCGCGGTAATGTTCGAAAAACTGCCGGCAGTGGTCGTCGAAAAGTTGAGCTGAAATAATATAGAGTAACGCTATGGGCAAGAAAAAAGTCATACGACAAACAACTGAAGAAGCCTTGAAAGAAAATGAAAGCCTGGAAAAGGCTTTTACAAAGACGACCGGTAAGTCGGTGACGAAAAAGTTTGAGCGTGGCCGAGTGTATATTAAGACTTCATATAATAATACTTTGATTTCGGTGACGGACGATAAAGGTAATTTGGTCGCGTGGAGTTCCGCCGGAGCTTTGGGTTTTTCCGGACCTAAGAAGGCGACGCCTTTCGCCGCTACGAAAGTGGTCGCGGCTTTAACGGAAAAAATTCAGAAGTCAGGACCTTTTAATATTGATGTCTATATGAATGGTATCGGTGGAGGAAGAGATTCGGCCCTGCGCTCTCTCGCTAATAACGGTTTTAATTTATTATCAATTAAAGACGTAACCGGCATTCCTCATAACGGTCCTCGACCACCGAAGGTTCGGAGAATTTAATTATGTTTAACACGCAAGAAAAAAGAGAACGGTCCCTCGGCACGAAGCTTTTTCTTAAAGGCAGTCGTTGTCTTTCGCCGAAGTGCGTTACCGTTCGACGTCCTACGAAGCCTGGCGTTCACGGCAAGGACCGCCGCCGCCAACTTTCGGAGTTTGGTCAACAACTTCAGGAAAAGCAGAAGTTCAAGTTCAGTTACGGTTTGAGAGAGCGTCAATTTCGAAGAGTTTTTGTCGCGGCCGCCAAGAATCCTGGCGTGACCGGCGAGATGATCGTTAATTTATTGGAACGGAGATTGGATAACGTGGTGTATCGTTTAGGCTTCGCCGTGTCACGTTCGGTGGCTCGTCAATTAGTAAGTCATGGTCATATGTTGGTCAACGGTCGCAAGGTAACGATTCCTTCGTACGCGGTTAAGGCCAATGATATGATTACTATTCGACCGCAATCAAAAGACTATCTGCTCTTTAAGGATATTATTGAAACATTTAAGAAAAGTGAACCGCCCATCTGGCTTCATATAGACCCGGTGACCTTAACTGGTAAGGTTGTGTCGTTGCCGAAGGATTTTGAAATTCCATTTGACGTCAATATGGTCGTAGATTATTATTCAAAAATAGTCAAATAACTATGCAACAAATTAACTTAAGTAACGATGTTATCATTAAAACCGTTTCGGAAAATGAGACCACGGGAGATTTTGAAATTGAAGGTTTATACACGGGATATGGATTAACCGTTGGCAATTCATTGCGTCGGGTACTTTTATCATCTTTGCCGGGTGCCGCGATCACTCAGTTTAAAATTAAAGGTGTCGGGCATGAATTTTCTACGTTACCGGGAGTTGTCGAAGATGTCGTAGAAATTAGTTTGAATCTGAAGAAGATTCGGTTTCGTGTTCACGAATGGGAGCCACAAGTCCTCACGTTAAAGTCAAAAGGCGCAGGGATTGTGACTGCCGCAGATATCAAAGCTAATAATTTAGTGGAGGTGATTAGCCCTGATTTATTGATCGCGACTTTAACCGCGAAAGACGCGGAGTTTGACATGGAATTGACGGTCGAAAAAGGCTTGGGGTACGTGCCGCTTGAAGCCAGGAAGACTGAAAAGTTACCGATTGGCGTCGTGGCGCTTGATGCCCTTTTTTCGCCGGTCGTGGCCGTCAACTTTAAAGTTGAGAATATGCGGGTTGGTGATCGGACCGACTACAATCGGGTGAAATTACATATTGTCACTGATGGGAGTATCACACCTTCGTCGGCCTTGAAGAAGACCGGAGAAATTTTACAGCATCATTTCAATAAATTTGAAGGCGTAATCGTGAAGGAGGTGGCCATCGTTCCGAAGACAGAAAAGAAAGAAAAAGGCGATAAGGAAAAGAAAGTGTCTAAAGTAAAGAAAAAATAGTGACTATGAGGAAATTCCATCGGGTGTCCGGCCGCCGGCGCCTTTTTTTAAAAACGATAATGACAAGCTTGATTATGAAGGGCCGGATTGAAACGACGATCGCGAGAGCCAAAGAAATTCGTCCGCGGGTTGAGCGGTTGGTTTCAATTGGCAAGCGTCAAGGAGTTCACGATCTGCGGCTTTTACTGACCCGGGTGCCGAAAAACGCGGCTCATAAGATTTTTCATGACATCGCGCCGAAGTATCAGTCCCGCCATGGCGGCTATCTTCGGATTATTAAAAAGGCTACGGTGAGGAAACGCGATGCCGCGTCGCTCGCGATCATCGAATTCGTATAAATCTATGGAGCATATTATCGACGCGACAAATCAAAAATTGGGACGACTCGCTTCTCAAATCGCCTTATTATTACAAGGTAAATATCATGTGACGTATGAGCCACGTTTGCCCGGCACTGATTCGGTCGTTGTGAAAAATGCCTCGAAGATCGCCTTGAGCGGCAAGAAAATGGATCAAAAGATTTATTATCGGCACACCGGTTATATGGGTCATCTTCGGGAACGGCGTTATCGCCAGCTTTTCGAAGAAGCTCCGGAGCAGGTTTTACGCAAAGCTATTTTTAATATGTTACCGAAGAATACTTTGCGGGCGAAGCGATTGAACCGTTTGGTGATCGAAAAATAATTTTTTATATGATTATTAAAGAAAAGGAAAAAAAGGATCGTTATTTTGAGGACTTGGGAGGTCGGAAAACTGCTCATGCTCGAGTGCGGGTTTACGAAAAGGCAGGCACTATTCTCGTGAATGGTAAAGACTATAAGCAGTATTTTAGGATGCCGAAGCATCAGCTCGTCGTTGAGGCTCCATTCGAGCTATTGAAAATTGCAGATCAGATGAGCGCGTCGGTGATGGTGAAAGGCGGGGGTATTAACGGCCAAGCTGACGCCGTAAGAAACGGTATCGCCAAAGCTCTTTCGGTTTTCAATCCGGAATTTAAGAAAAAATTGCGCCGAGCCGGTTTCGTGACTCGTGATCCTCGGGTGGTGGAGCGAAAAAAGTACGGACTCAAGAAAGCTCGCCGAGCGCCTCAGTGGCAGAAACGTTAAAGGTGCATGCCGAACGCCAGGAAATACTCTTCTCACGTTATTGTCGCGTTTCCGGTCTTGCTTTTAGTATTGAATTTTTTCGGAGTCCTTAATGGCTGGTATTTGACTCAAAACGGATTCGATAAGGTACTTCATTTTTTCGGTGGTTTTTGGGCGGCCGCGCTTTTTCTGTGGTTTTTTTATCAAAAACCTTTCCAGACATACGCGTCTTTCTTCAAGAGTGCCCTTCTGACTGTTATTTTGGTCGTGGCCTTCGCTTCTCTTCTTGGGTTATTATGGGAGTTTTTCGAATTTTCTTACGATCATTTTGTCGCCATACCGTATCATGTCCAAATAGCGCAACTCAGTAATGACGATACGATGGGTGATCTGATTGCCGATTTTTTCGGCGGCGTTGTCTTTTCCGTCTTTTTTATTCGTTTCCGCCGATTGCTTCCGTAAGGTTCAGAGTGGTACGATGAAGCCAACCTACCACTGATTTCCTTATGAAATTTATCATTCAAGGCGGGAAAAAACTTGAGGGTGTGATTACGTTGGCTGGGGCGAAAAATGCCGCCAATAAAATGATGATCGCCTCGCTTTTGACCGAAGAGCCGTGCGTGCTTGAGAACTTTCCTCGGATTGGAGAAACGGAGATAGTCAGCGAACTCTGCCGTTCGGTCGGAAGCCGGCTTGATCTTCAGGGATCGACGCTCACGATCGCAACGCCTACAATTATTAATTGTCGGGTTTTGTCGCTCAGCCGTCGGAATCGGATTCCGATTTTGGCTTTGGGACCGCTGCTTGCAAGAAGTGGAGAGGCGGAGGTGCCTTTTTTGGGCGGGGATCAGGTTGGACCCCGGCCGGTCGACTTACATCTTTTGGCTCTTCGGGCTTTGGGTGCCGAAATTGAAGTCGGTGTTGCAAGCTATAAGGCTATCGTGAGAAACGGCTTTCATGGCGCGTCGATTAGCTTTCGTTATCCAAGTGTGGGGGCGACTGAGAACGCGCTTTTGAGCTCGGTTTTGGCAAAAGGAAGGACGGTGATTACGAACGCCGCAACCGAGCCGGAGGTCATGGAACTTATTAAAATGCTTCAGAAAATGGGCGCGATAATTTCGGTTGGCCTGAATCGGGTGATTGAGGTTGAGGGAGTCAAAAAACTGCGTGGAGTCCGGCATCGGATCGTGCCGGATCGGAACGAAGCGGTCTCGTTTGGCTGTTTGGCGATCGCAACCGGAGGTCGAGTTTTGGTGCGTGAGGCCGTTCAAGATCATCTTGTTTCCTTTTTAGATGCGCTTCGAAAGATCGGTGGTGGCTACGAAATTAAAAAAGAAGGCATTGAATTTTTTCGTCTCGATAGTCTTTCGGGTTTGACGATAGAAACCGATACCTATCCGGGTTTTATGACCGATTGGCAGCAGCCCTTCGCGGTGTTACTGACCCAGGCAGAAGGGATTTCCCGTATTCATGAGACGGTCTACGAAGATCGCTTCGGTTATACGAATGACTTGAATTTAATGGGCGCGGATATTACAGTATCTGTGAAGTGTCTTGGTGGGTTACCCTGCCGTTTTAGCAATGGTCACTATTTGCACAGCGCTGAAATTAAGGGTCCGCGCGTTTTGCGGGGAACGAACTTAAAGGTTCGAGATCTTCGTTCGGGTATTGCCCATTTGATCGCGGCATTCTCGGCTCGGGGAGAATCGGTGATTCAAGGTGTCGAGGAAATCGACCGCGGTTACGAGCGAATTGACGAACGGTTACGAGTCTTGGGCGCCGAAATAGCGCGCCTGCCCTAGAACCTATTTCAAAATACCCTCGGTCGCGATATGAACCAATTTCCGCGAGCACAAGAAGCGATGACGAAGGTGTACCCAGTGGGTACTCCGAGGAGGAGCGACACCGTGATTCGCGGAAATTGGTCATATCCCTCCGGGTTGCGGCAATTTCGTCGTATCGCCGCGTTGCTCCTCGGAGCCGTAGCTCTGGCTACTGGCTCCTCGTCGCGCCTTGCGCTTCGACTAAATTGCGGGCAACGCGGCCGCAAGGGTATTTTGAGATAGGTTCTATTTGTGTTACAATCCTTATTCACTATCTATGTTTACCCGCAAAATTGGCATTGATCTTGGCACGGTGAATACCGTGGTTTTTGTTCCGACCAAGGGATTCGTTATTAATGAGCCGACCATTGTCGCAATGAGCTATCCGGAAAATAGCGTTTTATCGGTTGGTCGTGAAGCGAAGGAAATGATTGGCCGGACCCCCGATGATATTGTGGCCTACCGACCCCTCAAAGACGGAGTAATCGCTGATTATTATATTACGAAGGCGATGCTTAGATATTTTATTGCCAGCGCGATGGGTCGCTATAATCTTTTTCGTCCCGAAGTCGTCATTTCTGTTCCCGCAGGGATAACTCAGACGGAACGGCGGGCGGGGATCAACGCGGCTCGCGAGGCTGGAGCCAAAGAGGCCTATGTGGTTCGCGAGCCGATTTTGGCGGCCTTGGGCGCTGGCATCCCGATCAACTCCCATTCTGGAAATATGATTATCAATATTGGCGGGGGTACGTCTGAAGTCGCCGTTGTTTCTCTGGGAGGAATTGTGTCGTGGGCGAGTTTGCGGGTGGCCGGGAATAAATTCGATCAGGCTATCACCGACTATATTAAAAAGAAATACTCGCTTTTTATCGGTGAACAAATGGCCGAGACGATTAAAATTCAGATTGGATCGGCGCTCGCGACCAAAGATCAGTTAGGGTTTGAGGTCCGAGGCCGCGACGCGGTCTCTGGTCTGCCGCGCGATATTGTGATCAAGTCGAACGAAGTCGCTGAGGCTCTGACGCCGCATCTGCTCGATATCGCGGCGGCCGTGCAAAACGTTTTTAACGTGACGCCGCCGGAGCTCGTCGCTGATATTATGGAGAAGGGTATCATTCTTTCGGGCGGAGGCGTACAGCTTCGGCATTTGGATGAGTTTTTTCGGCGGATGACTGGTGTCGCGGCGTATGTCGCCGAAGATCCGCTTTTTTGCGTGGCGAAGGGTACGGGGTTGATTTTGAGTCATCTTGACGTCTATAAACGGACGCTCTTGAATAAGCGTTAAGTATGGCATTGTTTAAAGAATTAACTCATGACTTCCGTCATTTAATTGAGCGTGAGCGGCTCTCTCACGCCTATCTTTTTTTTGGCGAGTCGTTGGCCCTGGAGCGTGAATTAGCTCACTCCATTGGTTGTTTTTTGGAGACTGGGGAGTGGCAGGAGGCGTTAAAGCCTTTAGTCGACGAGTGGGTGATTGACGCGAAACTTCCTGAATTTCAGGGAATTGAAACTGTCCGGTCGCTCGCGAGCTGGCTTTGGCAAAAACCGATTCGTTCCTCGCGACGGACGCTGATTATTTGTCAGGCGGATCAATTGACGACTCAGGCGGAGAACGCGATCTTGAAAATCGTTGAAGAACCACCTGAGCATGGACTTTTGATTTTGACCCTTCGCGATACTGCTTCATTATTGCCTGCCTTGGTGTCCCGGTTTCAGAAAGTCTATTTTAGCGATCGGGTGAGTCCCGACTATTCAGTCGCGCAAAAAATCGTCCAACCATTTTTACGCGCCGGGAGTCGCGATCGAAGCGCTCTTTTGAAGGAGTTGCTTGACACGCCCGACCGTTTTCAAGAATTCGTCGACGCGATGATTATCTATCTTTACGAGGATCGTCTTACGTCCTACGCGGTCTTGCGGGATTTGTTGTACCGTCAGAGCTTGATTGAGCAGTTAAACGTCAATCGTCGTTTGCAGCTCGAGGCGGTTTTGCTTAGAATATAAGGACGTCTATGGAGGATTTTATCAAAGAATTATCCGGGGGAGTCACTCAAATCCTTTCGGGTATCAAAGAGGAGTTTTCCGGCATCCGGACTAATCGTCCGTCGTCCTCATTGATTGAAAATATTCGGGTTGAATACGCCGGGGAGAGTTTGACTATCAAGCAACTCGGTTCGATTAGCGTTTTGCCGCCTCGGGAATTGGCTATCACTTTGTGGGATCAATCAGTCGTGACGACCGTCGCGAAGGCCATCGAAACTTCAACTTTGCATCTTTCGCCGTCTGTTGACGGAACGACTATCCGTGTTCAGTTGCCGTCGTTAACCGACGAACGGAAGCAGGAAATGGTGAAGTTGGTCAAGGCGGTGGCTGAAAAGTATCGAATCAGAATCCGGAGCGACCGTGACCTTATGAACAAAAAAATAGCCAATGCCTCGGATGAAAAGCAGATTAACGAGGATCAGAAGTTCAAGTTAAAAAAACAGGTGCAGGAGGCGGTTGATAAGGCCAACGGCGATATCGAAGGTCTGGTTACTAATAAAGTCAAAGAAATTAACGAATAAACGTTATGGTTTATATACTTCTTGTCGTCGGTATCTCGTTTCTTATTTTTATCCACGAGCTGGGTCATTTTCTGGCGGCCAAACGCTTTGGGCTTTTAGTCGAAGAGTTCGGTTTTGGTTTTCCGCCCCGGCTTTTTTCTAAGAAAGTCGGAGAGACGGTTTATAGTTTGAACGCGATACCATTCGGCGGTTTCGTGAAAATTTACGGCGAGCAGGCGGATCTAGAAAGCAAGGAAGCGGTAAAGCCGGAATTACGGAAGCGAAGCTTCATTCATCAGTCAGTCAGCAAGCGATCGCTGATTATCGTTGCCGGCGTGATTATGAATTTTCTGATTGGCTGGATCATTATTTCTTCGATTGACCAGCAAGTTTTGATTCAAGGCGTGATGCCGGGGAGTCCCGCCGCCGCAGTCGGGTTTTTAAAAGGCGATCGGGTGCTCGGCTTTGAGACCACGGAGCAGTTCCGCCAATTTATCGATGCCCATAAAGGCACTGAAATTTCTTTGGATATTCTTCGGAACGGAAGCAAGGTATCGGTTGCGGTCACGCCGCGTTTGAATCCGCCGAAGGGCCAAGGATCTTTGGGCGTGAGTTATTCTCCCCTGGGCGTGGTTGTTTTTCCGACCTTAAGTCAGTTCGGTAAAGGATTTACAACTTCGTTTGCGATTATGGGAGAGATTTTGAAGAGTTTGGGGCGGTTAGTGATCGGCCAGGGCTTGAACGAAGTCGTGGGACCAGTCGGTATTTTTAAAGTGGCCGGAGAGCAGGCCAAGGCTTTTGGTTTGAGCTCGATTTTTCAGCTGATCGGGCTTATTTCCTTGAATCTCACGGTTTTGAATATCCTGCCGTTTCCGGCTTTGGACGGCGGGCGGTTTTTGTTCCTGCTTATCGAAAAAGTGAAAGGCTCTCCCTTGAATGCTAAGCGTGAGGCGTTGATTAACGCCGCCGGGTTCATCATTCTTTTGATTTTGATGGTCTTGATTACCGCGAGAGACGTGTATCGGATTTTTTAGTGACTCAAAGTAGAAAGCTAAAGTAGTCCGCCCGAGGAGAATCCCCCACGCAGAAGCGGCACGAAAAGCAAGATAAAGATGAAGATCAGGGTGAAGGCGACCAAGTAGAAAATTCGCCCACTTCGCGTCGGCACCGCTGGCAGCGACCAGGCTCCGGCTACGGTGATCGCAAGGGTGAATATGGGACGCAGATATTCCAGTTCCGGACTGTAGTTGAAGAATACTTGCCCAGCGATGTCCAGGATGAGGTAGACGAGAGGATGATGAAGAAACTTCATGAAGGTCTATTATTTTCAGCATAGCCTACTCTGGTGAAAGTCGCCAAATGGGTAAGGGAAGGCTTAACGTTTTCTTTTTTCTTTTTCCTCTGATAGAATACTTTTACCATGCGTCAATCTACATTATTTACCAGAACCCAAAAGAACGATCCTAAAGACGAAACGGCGGTGAACGCCCGGCTTCAATATAGTCCTATATCAGTAAGCGCTGTGAAATAAAAAAAGGTTAGCGTGTGCTAACCTTTTGGGGTGGTGAGATTCTGCGAGCGGAGCCTTTCCTGTTTCTCTACTTCTTCGTGCATACCAATGGTGTTTGGCATGCCTAAGATTAAAGCGATAATCATCCCCCCCGTGAACAAGAGAAAACAAAGGAGCGTATCTAGGATGCTCATCAGTCGTACCTCCTTGTGATGTACTGCCATAAGTATATCACAAACTTGCGGATTTTGCCGACAATTCTTCTGTTTAAGAAAGGCACGCCTGGACCGGACATTATTCCCAGAGGTCTTTCGATGGATAGCTCGTATATTAATACGAAGATCTATCCTAACGCGACAATCCAGATTGTCTGGAGGGGCGCAATCGGACCTTTTTGGTTATGGAACCAAATTACATAGGCCACGAGCACTAGAATCCCCGCTACGGATTGCAGCAACACTATGTTCTTTAATTCCTTCAGGTCTACCGAGTTGGGATATTCTTTTCTGGTCCGGTGAGCCCAGACGACCCCGATCCACAAAATGGCCAGCACGTATAGCAAGAAGGATATTTTTCCTTCAATTGCCCGGAGCGCGGCGCCGTAGCCAGCGAAGGCGATTAGTATTTCCATGAAAAACCTTCGATAGCTCACGTACGGATTTTTTGTGGTCAAGAGCCGCGCATGGAGCCAGTCCCATGAGAGGAGATAGAAAACGCCGGTAATGAGGAATATCTTTCCTAGTGTTTCTAGAGGCGTCCTCGCAAGGTTGACGATTACTTTATCGTACGCTTCGGCGACTATCAGGGCGAAGACGACTGCGTAGAGGAAGTCCACAAACGCGAGCAGAATCTCCGTGATCCGATTTTCGTTGTTCGTGCCGTTCGACATTTTCACCTCCGCATTTTTTGTTGTGAACGAGCGTTTTTATGAACAGCCAGCAACATAGCAGTTTTACAGCTTCATTGTCAAGCGCTATTTAAAAGTTTCTCTTTTTGAAATATGCTGTTAAAATACGGTAACCATGCGTCAATCTGAATTATTCACTAAGACTCAAAAGAACGATCCTAAGGACGAAACGGCAATTAACGCCCGGCTTTTGATTCGCGCCGGTTACATTGAAAAAGTGATGGCCGGTGTGTATTCTTTTTTGCCCTTAGGACTTCGAGTCTTGAATAAGATCGCGAATATCGTCCGTGAAGAAATTAACGCGATCGGCGGACAGGAAGTCTCGCTTTCCGTTCTGCATCCAAAAGAAAATTGGGAGCAAACCGGCCGCTGGCAGGGATTCGGGGCGCTTTTTAAGGTCAAAGGACGCGACGGCAAGGAGATGGCGCTCGCACCCACGCATGAGGAATTGGTTGTTCCTTTAGTGAAGCGTTTCGTCAGTTCCTATCAAGACTTGCCGTTCTACGTTTATCAGATTCAGGAAAAGTTTCGGGATGAAGAACGGGCGAAGTCCGGTTTGTTGCGCGGCCGGGAATTTTTAATGAAAGATTTGTATAGTTTTCACGTTGATCGGGTTGATCTTGAAAAGTATTATGAAAAAGCCAAGAAGGCTTACACGGCTATTTTTAAGCGTCTGGATTTGGAGGCTCTACTTGTGACCGCCTCCGGCGGCACGTTTTCAAAGTTTTCTCACGAGTTCCAGGTTTTGACCGAGGCTGGGGAAGACACGGTGTATCACTGTGAGTGCGGTTTTGCTCAGAATAAAGAAATTTTTACCGTTAAGTCCGGTGAGTCGTGTCCAGAATGCGGTAAACCGATTAAGGAGAGTTTGGCGGCTGAAGTCGGTAATATCTTTATTCTCGGAACTAAGTTTACCGATCCTTTTTCTTTGACCTATCGTGACAAGGACGGCGAGGAAAAAAAGGTGGAGATGGGTTGTTATGGCATTGGCATTAGTCGGCTTATGGGGGTGATTGTCGAGACACATTATGACGATAAAGGGATCCGTTGGCCGGAAAGCGTTGCGCCGTATCGCGTCCATCTTTTGGCACTGCACGGCAAGAACGCGGGCGAGGTTGCCAAAACCGCTGATAAGCTCTACGCTCTATGGCAGAAAGCGGGCGTCGAGGTCTTCTACGACGATCGAGACGTTTCAGCCGGAGAAAAGCTGGCCGACGCCGATCTTTTAGGAATTCCATATCGGGTACTCGTGAGCGAGCGGACCGGAGCGCAGGTTGAGCTTAAAAAACGGATGGATGAAAAAGCTGAAGTTATGGATGTCGAATCGGCGTTAAAACATCTCTTGTAGATTCATGAAATTCTTCCCCTTTTTCAGAAAAAATATCGGTATTGATTTAGGTACAAGTAACTCGCTGATTTATCTGGATAAGCGGGGGATTGTCGTTAACGAGCCTTCTGTCGTGGCCGTGAACGTTAAGACGAACCAGATTTTGGCGGTCGGGGAAGACGCTCGAAAAATGCTTGGCCGGACGCCGGTGCACGTGAACGTTATTCGTCCGCTCGTGAACGGCGTGATTTCTGATTTCGAGATGACGCAGGAAATTTTAAGAAGTTTTCTCCGGAAGATCGATAACCGAGCGATGCTTGCGAATTATCATAAAGCCGTGATCGGTGTGCCCAGCGATTTAACGGAAGTCGAGCGAAAGTCGGTTGAAGACGTGGTCCGCGGCGCCGGCGTCTTCCAAGCCTATATCGTCGAGGAGCCGCTCGCGGCCGCCTTAGGCGCCCGGCTGCCGATTGATGAGCCGAGTGCCAACATGATTGTGGATATCGGCGGCGGTACGACTGAAATCGCGATTATCTCAATGGCCGGAACGGTTAAGGCGCGAAGCCTGAAGGTGGCCGGCGATAAGTTGAATGACGATATCATGCGATTTATCCGCGACGAATTCCAGCTTGCGATCGGGGAGCCGACCGCCGAAGAATTAAAAATGGCCATTGGCTCGGCGCTTCCTCTCGCGCAGAAGCTTGAGATGACGATCCGCGGCCGCGATTTGACGACCGGCTTGCCTAAGGAAATTATTGTTCGAGACACGCAGATTCGGGCGGCGATCGCCAAATCATTAAAGATAATCGTTGATAACATTAAGGAAGTAATCGAGATATCGCCACCGGAGCTTGTTGGGGATATACTCCATAAAGGAGTGTATCTCTGCGGTGGCGGCAGTTTATTGAAAGGTTTTGACCAGTTAATCGCCCGTGACTTAGCGGTTTCGGTTTCGGTTGTTGATGATCCTTTGACGTGCGTTGTTCGGGGAACCGGCATTATCGTCGAGAACCTCTCAAAATATCTGCGTATTTTAAATAGTCCACTGACACCAAGAGATATAAAACTCTAGTAGGCCGTGTCCAAAATTTTGTTAAAAATCGGTGGTGTGGCGCTTCTGCTTTTTTTGTTTTTCTACGGGCAGTTTTTTATCGCGCCTAAAAATATTCTAGCCGGTATTTTTAAAAGAGTCGTTGATTTTCCCGTGGCACTCGTTTCATCAGTCGTGCACTATGATAATTATCCGGAACGAATCCGGACCTTGGAATTAGAGAATGAAAATTTGAAAGCCCAAGTCGCCGCGTTCTCACAGCTTTCAGGACCGAAGATAATCGATGGTCATTCAGTTTTTCGAGCCAATGTTTTTTCTTCCTATCCTTTTAATACGCAGGGACGTCTTATGATTGACGCGGGTAGTCGCGCTGGTTTGAAAGTGGGATTGCCGGTCACGGTGGGCGGCGCGTTGCTTTTGGGGCAGATTGTTTCCGTGAATGATGATATGAGTGAAGTCCGGACAGTCTTTGATCCGGGGTGGGAGTTACCGGTCAAGGTCGGGTCTGCCGGCGTCGACGCTCTTTTTGTCGGCGGGCGGACGCCGAAACTTACTTTGATCACCAAGGATAAAGAAGTGAATTCTGGTGATGACGCGTATTCGGTTGGCCAGGCATTCCCTTATCACTTGAAGATTGGCGAGGTGGGCAGCATCGAGAATAATAAGGCGAGTGCCTTTCAGGATGCTTCTATCGCCATTTCCTATTCGGTTAATAATGTGAGCGAGGTAGTCGTGTTATTGCCATGAAGAGCAATATTTGGGTTCGTTTTGTAGTCGCCGCGTTCGTCCTAGTTTTAATCAGTTTGTTTCAGAGCGCAAACATCTGGGCGGGTGTGAGGCCGAACCTCACGCTCACTTTATTACTTTCCCTTTCTTTTTTCTTTTCAAGCTGGCTCACGTACGCAGTATTAGTTTTGTTTTCCGGTCTTTGGCTTCGTTTTACTTTAATTCCCGATCGTTCTCTAATCGTGTGCCTGACCTTGCCGCTGATTTTGTTTTTTATCAATCGTTACCTACCGTGGCGGCCAGTTATTAATAATGCTTTTTCCATTGCCCTCGGCACACTTCTTTTTTATGCGATAACTGACATTCACTTTTTCGGTTTTGACGTCACGGCCGTTTTTTTTGAGTTGGTGTATAATGTCATTCTAGGTACGGTTTTCTTTTTGGTCTTTGGTAAGTTTTTTAGATATGAAGAAACGACCAGACTTACAATTTGATGAGGCGGTTTTTGACGATTATGCCAATCGTGATTTTGATTACGTCGAACAGCCTCCGGAGCGCGGCGTCTTTTTGTTCGTCGGCGGTTTCGCGCTACTCTTTTTGTTCTTAGCCTTTGCGCGAGTTGTTTTTTTAAGCGTCATTCGGGGTAATTTTTACGCGGTGCGCGCCGAGACTAACGTGAATCGAGAAGTGACGCTTCCGGCTAATCGTGGCATTATCACTGATCGTTTTGGTGAAGTGCTGGCAAGTAATATTGGAACCTTCAGTGTTTTTATCGATGTACCCGAGATTTTAAAACAGGAGGGAGCGTTGGATGGGCTCGTGACCGCGTTCTCTGGAGTGCTAAGCGTCTCGGAAGTCGAAATACGTGACGTGATTTCGAAGACTGATCTTGAAAGAGGTGAGGGGTTGGCGGTGATTCGGGACGTGACCGCCGAAGAGGCGATTAAGGTCAAGACTTTGAATTTATCTCATGTCAGCGTAAAAGAAGACTATACTCGCAAGTATGCCGATCCCGTATTTTCTTCACTCTTGGGGTATACCGGGAGCGTTGATTCGGGTAGCGCGATCGTCGGAAAAACCGGTCTTGAGGCCTATTATGATCCGTTGTTACGCGGTAAGGATGGCGTCCATGTTTTTTATCGCAATGTGAAAGGTGAGGTCTTTAACGAGAAGGTGATTGCTGATCCGGTTCCGGGGCAGGAGCTTCGGACAACCATTGATGCTGGTTTCGAGCGTTATTTTTCTAAACGGTTAACTGCCGGACTTACTTCGCTGGGTTTGCGTTCTGGTGTTGGTTTGGCAATCAACCCTCAAACTGGCGAAGTCCTAGCCTTGGTGAACATTCCTGTTTTTGATAATAACGTTTTCGTCAATCGTCGGGCGAGCGAAGAACGCGCGAAGCTCTTGACGGATCCTTTGCATCCGCTTTTCAATCGAGCCCTTTCAGGAGCATATAACCCCGGCTCGGTTATTAAACCGCTCGTGGCCTTAGCCGCGCTCCATGAAAAGGTGGTTGACCCGACATTCCAGATTTATTCTCCCGGATACATCACACTCCCAAATCCTTATTTTCCCGATAAGCCGAGTGTCTTTTTGGATTGGCGGCCGCAAGGCTGGGTAGATATTCATTCGGCGTTGGCTCGATCAAGTAATGTTTATTTTTATGAAGTTGGCGGCGGGTTCCAGAACCTAGTCGGGTTAGGCATTGATCGCCTCCGGAAATATTGGCAGTATTTTGGCTTCGGTACGAAAACCGGAATTGATCTCGATCAAGAGAGTACGGGTTTTCTTCCGAGTCCGGACGAAAAGGAGGCCCGGACCGGCCAGATTTGGCGGATCGGCGATACGTACAACGTGAGTATCGGTCAGGGTGATTTCTTAGCCACGCCAATTCAAGTTTTGAATCTTATCGCTTCTATCGCGAATGATGGCATTATGTACGTGCCGCGCCTCGTCAAAGACCATAAGTCTTCGCAAGTAGCGTTAGATTATTCAAGTTGGAGTAATGAATTAAAAGAGGTTCATCAAGGTATGATTGATGGAGTCCAAAAATCATACGGTACGTCATATTTACTCCATGACTTGCCTTTCGCGGTCGCGGCGAAAACCGGGAGCGCGCAGATCGAGAATAATACCAAAACCAACGCTTTTTTTGTCGGGTATGAGGCAAGCAACCATCCTCAGATCGCGATTCTGGTTTTGATCGAAAATTCCAAAGAAGGGAGCTTGAACGCCGTGCCGGTCGCGAAGGATGTTTTAAACTGGTATTATGAAAATAGAATTCAGAATAAAAAAACCGATGCTCCATTAACGCCATGATACAGTCATCAGAATTGCGTCAGGATTTGGTCTCCGGGGACTGGATTGTCATCGCGCCGGGGCGCGCCAACCGTTCAGGTAAATTCAAAAATATCCTTTCTCGAAAGCCGGCTCTTTTGAAGGGTTGTGTTTTTGAAAACGTCGAGACGGCTTCTTTGAAAAAGCCGATTTTAACCTATAAGGACGGTAAAGAGTGGTCTCTGCAGATTATCGAGAATAAATTTCCGGCCTTCACGCATCACGATGTGTGTTCGGTCTTCAAGAAAACCGGCCCTTACACGGTGACCGACGGAGTTGGTCATCATGATTTGGTCGTGACCCGCGATCACCATAAGGATTTTCCAAGCCTTCATAAGGAGAGGGCTAATCAGGTCTTTGAGGCTTTTCGAGATCGCTACCTTACGCTTCTCGAAGATCCGTGTCTGGCCTATATTTCCATTTTTCATAATTGGGGGCCGAGCGCCGGAGCGTCGGTCTATCATCCCCATTATCAGATTATTTCTATCCCGGTCGTGCCGCCGGACATTCAGCATTCGCTTGAAGGCTCTCGCCGTTTTTTCAAAAAGCAAAAAGCCTGCGTGCATTGCGCGATGATTGCCTGGGAGTTGAGGACAAAGAAGCGAGTTATTTTCCAAAACGAGGGCGCGGTCGCGGTTGCGCCGTTTTTTTCCCGGGCGCCGTTTGAGGTCAGAGTGTTTCCAAAGCCGCATCTGCCTTATTTTGAGAATTCTTACGATCATCAGATTGAGTACGTGGTCGAGGCCTTGCAAGAATCATTGCGCCGAGTGAAGCGCAATCTGAACGATCCGGATTATAATTTTTTTATTCACACCGCCCCGCTCATTGAACGCAGTCGGTATATCAATTATCATTGGCATGTCGAGGTGATTCCGAAGTTGAGTATTTTCGCCGGCTTTGAACTGAGTACTGGGTTGGAAATTAATCCAGTCGATCCCGATCTGGCGGCGGCAATTTTAAGAAAAAAGAAATGAAAACTAAAAGGCTTATCGTCGCTAATTGGAAGATGAATCCGTTAAGTCTGAAAGAGGCGGTGATTTTGGCGCGCGGCTCGGACGAGCCGCGAGTTGTCATTTGTCCGCCATTCGTTTTTTTGGATGCCGTTTCGAAGGCGTTGGTTAAGGCGGCGCTTGGCGTTCAGGATGTTTTTTGGAAAGCGGAAGGGGCGTATACCGGTGAAGTGTCGCCGGTACAAGCAAGACGTCTGGGTGCTCTCTACGCGATTATCGGGCATTCCGAGCGACGCCAAAATCTTTATGAAACGGACGCGATGGTCGGAGAGAAAACTATCGCCGCCGACCGGGCCGGGCTGATTCCCATTCTCTGTGTCGGGGAGACGAAGAATGAGCGGGACCGTGGCCAGGCGAAAGCGGTTGTGGCAAGGGAGCTTGACGTCACGCCGAAGGGACTCAAACGTTTCATTGTAGCGTACGAACCTTTATGGGCGATCAGCACGGCGAAGCAGGCGCGAGTCGATTCATCCGAGGATACGCTTCTAATGATAAAGTTTATTCGTGAACGGCTTCGTCACAAGGTTCAGTCTCAAAACTTGCAAATCCTTTACGGAGGTTCGGTGAATAGCCGAGATGTCGAAAAGTTCCTGCCGTACGAAGAGATCGCTGGTTTCCTAGTCGGAGGTGCCAGTCTGCGAGCCGGTGAATTTAAAAAAATTATCAAAAAAATTCAACACTATGAATCATAATTCCGCGAAAACAGTTTTCTGGTGGTTACTAAATGCAACTTTGGTTGTTTTAATTATTGTCGGTTTTACCTGGGCGAAAGTCCTTCGGAATCAAGTCGACACTTTTTCTGGTCGCACGATTACGGTCAGCGCCGATGGTAAAACTGTCGTCGTGCCGGATATCGCCAAATTTTCTTTTTCAGTCGTGAGCGAGGGGACTGACCCGCGTGCCTTAAAAAACGAAAATGCCGAAAAAATTAATACTGCATTGGCGTTTATTAAGAAACAAGGCCTAGACGATAAGGATATTAAAACTGTGGCCTACGACTTGAGTCCCCGCTATGACTATGACCGTTTTACCGGGCGCTCAACAATATTTGGTTATACGTTAACCCAAACGATTCAGCTTAAAATCAGAGATTTCGAAAAAATCGGGACAATCTTGGCTGAGTTGCCGAAAGAGGGCATTAATCAGATCTCTTCATTAGTCTTTGATCTTGATGATCCGGATACGGCGATGGCCGCGGCGCGCGCAGAGGCTTTTGCGAAGGCTCGCGTCAAAGCCGAGTTGATGGCTTCCGAGAACCAAGTGGGTCTTGGTAAAGTGATAACCTTTTCCGAAAATTCAGGCGGTTTTCCCATTCCGTTTTTACGGGAGGCTTCGTTCGGTAAGGCGGACGTGGCCGCTCCGGTCGTGCCTCAGATTCAGCCTGGTAGTCAGGAGGTGAACGTGAGTGTGAGTGTGACCTACGCCATACGTTAAGCCTGGGTTCCGATGCTTTTTTTAAAAACTACTGACAAGATTAAAATCGCCGCGGATTTTTATAGCGCCCCCGTTCCCATCGGTTATCTGTTGCTGTTGCATATGATGCCAGCGACGAAAGAATCTTGGCGGACATTTGCCGAGACGATGCAGGGACGGGGATATACTAGTCTCGCGATTGATCTAAGGGGTCACGGGCAGTCAGAGGATGGTCCGGACGGGTACAAATCTTTTTCCGATCGGGTGCATCAGAAAAGCATTCATGATCTGGACGCCGCGGTCCGGTTTTTAGAAGAGCAAGGCGCGACCGCGGATAGGATTATCTTGATCGGCGCTTCAATCGGCGCGAATGTATCTTTAAAATATCTGGTTAAGAATCCGGAATATAAAAAAGCCGTTTTGCTCTCGCCGGGCTTAAACTACCGCGGCCTCCAGGGCGAGGTCCTCGCGAAAAAACTCCGTTCCGATCAGCGGCTTTTGATTGTCGCGAGCCGTGACGATGAGCGTCCGGACGGCAACGCGGCTGAGTTCGCGCAGACGGTTTTCGAGGCCTTGCCGGGTAAAGAAGCGAGCAGTCTCATCATCTATGGGGCCGGCGGCCACGGTACCGAGCTTCTGGCCATAGAAGGTGAAGAGAGTGTATTGGCAAAAATTCTCCCTTTTATCAAAACATGATAAAATAGGATCATGATAGGGAATCGGTCTCTTATCCTCCTGACTATTTTCTTTGTCTTGGTAGTCGTATCGCTTCGCACGTTAGAAGTCCGACCTCCTTCTTTAGGAGTTTCAGTGATTGTTAAGCCCGATGGCATTCAGGCTGCGACCCAAACAGTTGATCCTCGATACGCGGCCCTAAACGCCGAAACCCACGCCGTCTATCTCTTAGACCTCGGGAACTTCGAGGTCCGGAAAACTGAATCCCTAAAATTTCAATCCTATTGGCAAGAACTGCAATTAGTCCAGGCAGAAATCAGACAGATTCAAAAGAATCTTCCTCCCCGTGCCGCAGGGGATGACGTGATTCGAGTGGATGCCGGCCTTTCTCCCGAACTTTCCTCTCGCGCGAGCCGTCTCGGCACCCTCGTCAATACCTATCTCATCGTCGCCGCCCAACAATCATACAAGCCAGAGGTGTTGTCCGCTCTCAATAATCTTTTTGGTAAAGCCGATGACGATCTCAAAGCTTTAATTCTAGCGGCCTTATCTCAAGGTATCGACTGGCTGCCCTATCAAGAACACTACGCTGATCCAAACGGCGGCTATCAAGCCGTTGATCGGTGGCTTGCCTCGCTTCTCCAAACCTTGCCCGCTGGCAGGGTGAAAGATGCGGCTAAAGAGAGCTTCCTTGCCCTCCGACCGATCAAAGACCCAGAAAAACTTGCGGTGATTGACTCTCTCTGGAATGGTTTCACTAAATATGAACAGGAGAAAGTTCTGGAGAATATCTCTCCGGCCAGTTCCGCCGGATTAGATTTTCTCACAAACAAATTAAACACCCCTGCGTTTCAAGCTACGATCAAGCATACGCTTCAAAGGTATGACAGCGCCGCCAATCCCGAGGTGCACTCCGCGATTCGAGCCAAGCGGCTTAGCCCTTCATTCTATAGCCCCGTCCGTCTTTCCCCTCAAGCTACGACTCCTACGGCTAACTATCCTCTCGTTGTCGCTCGTCGTACCACTCTAGTTTCCGGCAAGAAAGATAACTCGTCTCAATATCTCGCTCAAGTGACCGCCCCTTATGGCCAATTCTGTCCCAACGGTGGTCCGGAACTCTACAAAAAGAGCTTGAGTAAGTCAGTTCATTTCGGGCAAGCCGGCGCTGGCTGGGAAGGTGGGTACCGATTTTCCTTTGAGCACAGCCTTATTCAAGCGACCGAAGACGATACCGTGCCAGGCCTCAAGATCCCCATCCATATGAGTGTTTCGCAAGGCGCTCCGGCTGATGCGGCAGAACGCTATGACAATCCAATTAACAGCGGTTTTAAATTGACAAAGATCTCTCGGTTTAAAGGCAGTTCCGGCAATACCGGCTATCCTCACGATGATACCGCCGGCTACAATGGGCCGGATGGCTGTCTTGAGATTGCCCCTAACCAGCCCCAGTGCAGTTATGGTCCGAACGAACCCTTAATCCGTCTGCCCGGCACCGGAGGCCCAGTCGGAACTGTTGAGGGCAATTTTTGTCACACCGTGATTTCTCTCGAAACCGTGCTCCTTGGCAAATCCGCCTCCTGCGACGCCTACATTATTCCTTACGACAACGCCCTGCGTGCCACCTTTGAAATTGGCGTTGATGATTTTGGTACGAATGTTGGTAGTTCCAACTCAAATGGCGAAAAATTAATTGAAACCCTGAATTTTCCGGCCGATGCTGACCAAGACGGTCTCCCGGATGAGTACGAGGACTGGGTGAAACAGTGGCCGGGTAATACTTTTTTGCCGTTAAACGCTTGCAGTTCGGTGAGTGATCCTTTGCATCCAGTCAACGATTCTAGGTGGGACTACGATGTCTCAACCCGCGAGTGGGCGAATCGCCCCCAAGATCAGGGTTGGACGCAGGAGGCCAAAGGAAACGGCATCACGGTCTGGGAAACCTATCGTGGTTTTCTAGACAACGATTCGGGTGTGATCGTGCGAGGTGGTCGCGATTACCGCCTGCCCGAAAGCTGGGCCGGCAATTTCGATGAACTTGGCCTGGAGCGTCATGTCGGCTACGATATCTACTCCCGCGTCTATTGGACGCCCTTTGTGAAGACTGCCTTCTTGAATTCCGAGACTGGAATTGTTAATCGGAGGTACGAACACTACGACGTTTTTGGGTCGGAGCCGCTCGGTCCGCAGACTTTTGCCAAGTGGCTGGGCTTCTATCCACGTTGGATCGGGAACGATATGTATGACCCGTGGGCGAGGGGGCAGACAGCATTCAACGGATTTGGAATGATCGGAAATCTTGGAGGGGGTATAAACTTCACGAGTGCTCAAGATCCTCACGCACAAAGCCTTCAACAAGAACAAGCGTCAATTAAATTAAGAGATTTGACTGAAAGTGAAATAAGACAAATAGGCAATCCTCTTGCCGTAACTTTTATTGGAAGGTCGGGCACTAACGAAGTAAATGATTATCGTGTGGGCCCTACTCAAGTTTTGGGTTTACCGATTGGATTTCTCCCTGATAACATACGGGCATTCAACGAAAACATAAGTAATGTATTTCCATTATTTAACTATCTTGAAGACAATCGAGTCATGACAGTTCACGAATTATGGCACAAAACAACCGGCATGCATGATCATGACAGCATGGATGATCCATACGCCGGCCCCCCCGCTATTCCTTATCAAAACCTTTCGGAGTATATCAACCGTGCGGTAACGCAAAACAGAATTGATGAGACGCTTTTCTATCCTATTATGCAGCAAATCTCGCAAAACGATTACGTCCTGCTTTTAGGGCATTGGGCTAAGATTGAAGCGCTAGGAACTTTATCTGATCATTATTTTTTTGATAGTTGGAGACCCTCGCGTAGTGAATCTTTACCTTTTATTATCTTAGACACTTTTGATATTGCTCATCTCATTGGAACGAAGGAAGCTTTTATACCGGAAATATATCGCCAAAGTGGTAGGCGGGGATATGCATTTATAGCGATAAAACTTCTCGATCATTACCCGACGGCAGATCCTCCCGATAGGTTTGGATCCCAACAAAAATTTCCTTCTGGAGCACTATTACCTATCACGGGTCGCGCTGGATTCTATTCTTCGCAATTATCTTTTTCTGTTTTTGCTCCAGAGCTAATGGAGCAACGACAAGATGTGTATCAGCGGGTTGATTTGAAAAGGTGATGGGGAATTTATTTGAAATTCTCGAGGCAGCGTGTCATAATTTTACTAACCTAGTATGCAACGCGTTATTTCCGCGGGGATTATTATTTTTTCGAGAATCTTTTCAGCCCCTTGACACAGAATACTAGATCTGCTATATTTACTTTGTTGAGTGCGAGTATTCCTTAGCGATGATATCGATTAAGGAATATCCGAATCTATTTGTGGCAAAGGCTCCCGCAAGGGGGTCTTTGTTTTTTCTGCTTTACGCTTGATAAAATTTTTATTTTTCTTTACCCTGAAGGTAAGTTTGCTGGACGCGTATTGATTTCGTTTCCGGTCGCCAGGACGAGCACTCAATCAACACAAATAGAATTGGAGTCACCACTGGCGATCGGAAACCGGAACCAATGCGCGTAGGTCAGTTATCGATCATGACTCGCTGTATGTTTAAAAAATCTATTTCCCTTATTCGTTACAGTAATTATAAGATCGGAGGACCGGCCGATTTTTTTTATGAGGCCAAAACAGTTGAAGGGCTCGAAAAAGCAGTCAAGCAGACACGGCAGGCCAAACTGCCGTTTTTTGTCTTGGGCGGCGGGACTAATCTTTTGATTAGCGATTCTGGGTATCACGGTTTAGTTTTAAAGCCATCACTCGTATCACTTACGGCTCGAGGAGTTTTAGTGACTGCCGGCGCCGGCGTCCAGTTTTCAGAACTTCTTGATTTTACCGTTCAAAAAGGACTTTCTGGCCTTGAGTGGGCTGGTGGCCTGCCAGGAACGGTTGGTGGTGCTGTCCGAGGCAACGCAGGAGCCTTTAGAGGAGAAACGAAAGACATGATCCAGGAAGTTATAAGTTTAGATACTAAAAGCCCGTCGTGTAAAATTACTAAGCGAAGTTATGCTACTTGTCGTTTTGGGTACCGGACGAGCGTTTTTAAGCAGGACGGTAACCGGGAAGTTATCCTTTCGGCGACGTTTCGTCTTAAACCCGGCGATCCGAAAACGATTCGCGAAGCGGTTGAGGCGAAAATCCGGTATCGGAAAGAACGGCACCCGCTTGAATATCCGAATATCGGCAGTATCTTCAAAAATGTCGCCGTTACGGATGTGCCTAAAAAGCATCTCGCGAAATTGCGGAGCGTCGTAAAGCAAGATCCCTTTCCGGTCGTGCCGGTCGCGTATTTAATTTCCGAGGCTGGTTTAAAAGGCGTGAGTTTCGGCGGGGCGATGATTTCCCCAAAGCATCCTAACTTCATCGTTAACATCTTAAATGCCAAGGCCTCTGATGTTAAAACGTTGATTGCTCTCGTTAAAGATAAAGTCAAAAAGAGATTCGGTATTCAATTAGAAGAAGAAATCATTTATATTTAAACCTATGAATATTGATATTAAAGCGACAAATATAGAGTTAACCGCGCCCCTTAAGGAATACATCGAAGAAAAAATCGGTTCGCTCGATAAGTTTTTGAAGCGATGGGAGATGGAGGGTGGGATCGAGATCCGCGTCGAGGTTGGCCGGATGAGCGTCCATCATCATAAAGGCAATGTCTTTCGGACTGAGGTGAATATTGATATGCCGGGCAAGGTGCTCCGGGCCGAAGACGAGGACCGGGACGTGCGCCTCACGATTGACCGCGTGAAAGACAAGCTGAAGGCGGAAATCCAAAAATACAAAGGAAAAACGGACGGAAGATAAGACTCTTTGTCTTGTACGAAAGGAAATTGCAAACTACCCCCTCATTCGTCGGGGTGGTTTACCATTGGCTTTAAAGTGAGTAGAATAGAGTAATCTCTAAAATGTTCAAGAAATTCCTACATATTTTTAAAGCAGGCGCGGGTCTGGGCGAATTGGGCGTCGTAGCGGAAAGGGTTAATGCTTTGGAGCCCGAAATTCGACCTTTATCCGACGAGGGTCTGAAAAAAGAGAGTCTCGCGCTTCGTGACGCCTTAAAAGGCATTGATGACGAAGCGGCGATTCGACTGAAACTGGACGAATTTTTACCTAGAGCTTTCGCGTTGGTGAGAGAAGCGGCGCGCCGAACGCTCGGCCAGCGGCATTTTGACGTCCAGCTAATGGGCGGCGTGGCCCTGCATCAGGGAAAAATCGCCGAGATGCGAACCGGTGAAGGCAAGACACTCAGCGCCACCTTGCCGGTCTATTTAAACGCTCTAGCTGGCAAGGGAGTCCACGTCGTGACTGTCAATGAATATCTCGCCAAACGTGACACGGTCTGGATGGGACAGGTCTATCATTCGCTTGGCCTTACAGTCTCGTGCCTGATTCACGAAGGGGCCAGGGCGTATGATCCGCATTTTCGGGTGCCGCGCGGCGCCGAGGCCTTAGTTGAGAAAGAGATTGATATAACCGGCAGTTATTTAATTCAAGAAGAGTTTTTGCGGCCGGCTACTCGCCAGGAGGCCTATCAGACTGATATTACCTACGGTACGAACCATGAATTCGGATTTGACTACCTCCGCGATAATTTAGCCTATAACCTTGATCAGCAAACTCAAAAGCGCGGGCCTGCCTCCGCCGAGGCTACCTCCTTCGCCGAAGGAGGTACGAAGGTCAAGCCGGCGGGCAGGCATTTTTTCGCGGTCATCGATGAGGTCGACAGTATTTTAATTGACGAGGCGAGGACGCCTTTGATTATTTCCGCGCCGGACACGGAATCGAGCCAGCTTTACAAAACCTTCGCTAAAATCGTTGATCGTCTGGAAAAAGAAACGGATTATCTGGTGGACGAAAAATTAAAATCCGCTGACATCACTCAGGAGGGAATTAATAAAGTTGAAAAAGCGCTGCAGATTAAAAATCTTTACGAACCGGAGAATTTGCGGTTGACGCATTATCTTCAGGAAAGCTTGCGGGCCAAAGCGCTTTTTTTGCGCGATCGTGATTATGTCGTCAAGAATAACGAAATCATCATTGTTGATCAGTTTACCGGTCGGTTGATGCTCGGTCGGCGTTACTCGGGCGGGCTTCACCAGGCGATTGAGGCAAAGGAGGAAGTATTGGTTCAGCAGGAATCGCGAACCTACGCCCAGATTTCCATCCAGAATTATTTCCGTCTCTATAAAAAATTGTCCGGTATGACCGGGACGGCCGCGACCTCCGCCGAGGAGTTCGACAAGGTCTACGGCTTGGATGTCGTGACCATTCCGACAAATATGCCGATGGTTCGTAAAGACGAACCGGATTTGATCTATAAGACGAGCGAGGCGAAATTCGAGGCGATTATCAAAGACATTAAAGAACGGAACAAGCGTGGCCAGCCGATTTTAATTGGTACCGTTTCAATCGAGAAAAACGAGGACTTGTCGCGGCGGCTCGCGCGAGCCGGCATTAAGCACGAGCTCTTGAATGCGAAGAACAACGAGCGTGAAGGCGCGATTATCGCCCAGGCGGGGAGGTTGGGCGCGATTACGGTCGCGACGAACGTGGCCGGTCGCGGCGTCGACATTATCTTGGGCGGCACGCCGCCGAATCCCGAGGAAGCGAAAAAAGTGAAAGACGCGGGCGGGCTCCACGTGATCGGCACGGAGCGGCACGAATCGCGGAGAATCGACAATCAGCTGCGTGGCCGCGCCGGACGGCAGGGCGACCCCGGCTCTTCGCAATTCTTTTTGTCTTTGGAAGACGACCTGATGCGGATTTTTGGCGGCGAGCGCATCGGGCGACTGATGGAAACTTTAAAGGTGCCGGAGGAGATGCCGATTCAGGCCGGAATGCTGAACCGGGTAATCGCTCAGGCGCAGAGCAAAGTCGAAGGCTTGAATTTTGACGCTCGGAAGCACTTGCTTGATTATGACGATGTCTTAAACCGCCAGCGAACCTCGATTTACAGAAAGCGCCAGGAAATTTTGGAAACCGGCACGAGCCCGATTCTTTTAGGCCCGCTCGATATGTTTTGGATGAATCATCTGGAAAATATGGAGGCCTTGCAAGAATCAGTCCGGATTCGGGCGTATGGCCAGCACGATCCGCTCGTCGAATATCGCCGCGAGGGACATTTGATGTTTCAGGAACTTTTGAAGAATTTTGATCAGTGGATGGAAGAAAACAAGGAGAAGATTGAACAAACCATTAAATCCGAAGCTCTAAATCCTAAACAAGTTCAAAATTCTAATAACCAAAACTCTAAACAGTTTAATGTTTCGAATTTAGGATTGAGAAATTCTCCGCAGGACGGGCTGAAGGTGGGCCGCAACGATCTGTGTCCGTGCGGCGCGATTAATCCGGCAACCGGCCAGGTTTATAAATATAAAAAGTGCGGATTGATTAACGCGCCGTATCATAAGAAGTAGACTAGAGAAAGCATGTCCCGCGATGAGTGAAGTGAATTTTGCGGGTTTTAAGAAGCGTCACAAGAGGAAATATGAAAGTATTCATCGAAAATCAAGCAGGTTCAGACCAAAAGAATTTGTATAACGAGAAAACGCTTGAGTACAAGAAAACAGTTACCGTGTCGCGAAAATATCCGTTCCCATACGGGTTTATTCTCGGCACAACAAGTGGAGATGGCGACAATCTAGACTGTTTCATAATTACCGAACAAAAACTTACGACTGGACAAGTGGTTGAGTGTGAACCTATTGGAATAATGGAGCAATTTGAGAACGAGAAAGAAGACCATAATATCTTGGCAAAATTAGTAGGAGAGAAAGTAGAGGTCAACGTAGAGGTTCAACAAATCTTGACAGAATTTATCTCGCACGTTTTTGATCATAAAGTAAACAAGATAGTAAGAGTTGGTCGGTTTCTGGGCAAAAAAGAAGCGGAGGATTACTTAAAGAAATGTTTAGATTAACACAGTTCCTGTAAAAATTTAATTCATGTCTTCTGAGAATTCAAGACAACCCGTTTTCTATGCTGGCGCGTTTCTTTATAATCCAAAAACCCAATCAGTGCTTTTGCATTTACGGGACGAGCAGGTGGCGGTGCATCCTAATCAGTGGGGATTTTTTGGCGGTACATCCGAAAACGACGAAACTCCCGAAGCCTGCGTTATCCGAGAATTAAAGGAAGAGTTGGATATTGACGTTGAAAAAAATCAGCTAAAGAAACTGTGCGATTACTTAAATGAACAACGAGGTACTTGGCGACACGTATTTTTTATCGAGAGTGATTTGGAAAAATCGGCGATGCGGCTCGGCGAAGGAGCCGATTTTGATTGGATTCCGATCGCAAAAGTGTTTGAGTATAACTTAACTGAAAAGACGAAAAGGGATTTAAAGACTTTTCTTCATTAATTTGGACATACAATTACTCCCTAAAAAACGCCGAGAGGCACTTTTTTCCAGATCGGAGCCGCCGTATTGCTACATACATAGAGGTTGTTTCCGGAAGCATCGAGATAAATTTTTCCCAAGTCGCTCGTCAAGGAGCAGCCGGTATTCGCGGTCGCGGGCGCACTGCTATTTGCTTTGATTTGCAAGTAGTTACCGATAGTTTTTACATTGCCGTTCGCGTCAATTTCTAGTCGGTCAGCGCCATCCGTTGAAAATCTTAACACTCCGTCGCCCGCCCGGTATATACCAGTATCAGCACCCGGTTCCAGTCCAAAACCATAGGCAGGCGCGCCGGCGCTCCCGTCATTTAAAAAAATTCTGCTCCACGTAAGCGCGGTTGACGGCAGTGCGTTAGTTTGTCCAATACTCTGTCCTGTAGCACCCGGCAGGAGGCTGTCGTCAAACGTGGCGGCCGAGGCCCGGCTCGTCGCCGCCAAAATTCGTTTCGCGATTGATTGGTTGGCGTTTAAGGTAAAGGTGAAATCCATCTGAATCGTGTCGTGTCCGGGGTAATTCGTGATTTTCGTAAAGGGTGTCGCGCCAACAATGACTTTGTTAGTGGTCAGGTACGAAAGATTGCTTTGATCGCATGATTTTTTGTCGGCGGCCGGACCGGCCATTACAATGGCGCCGCCAGTGCTTACAATACAAGTAGGGTTTCTGGCTATATCGCTCATTCTTAGTGTCAGACAGTTTTTCGGTTGTCCTGGCGTATCATTGGTGCCCCTATAGCAATCAAGGCCGTCGTTCACGATGACCGCACTCGATTCCCGAATTAGTCGTTGAACTGTCGCGGTCACGAAATTCAACTGATTGGCGACTTCGGTTTCGCTTGATTCCTGAATCTGCGTCTGGCCGACGATATTCAGGATGCCGATAAAAAATCCGGAGACGACGATGAAAATCGTCATATAGAGCAGGAGCTCAACCAGAGTAAAACCCTTCCAATTTCCTTTTCCCATGGTAATTATTTTAGCATACTTTGAGGTAATCGCTAACAATGGGATTTTTTTGTTAATTTTCAATGAGTTAATTTTCAAACGGTTTGAAAAATTGAAGATTCTAGATGGCGGTCGGGTCGAAAAATAGGATGGCGAACGTTTTGCCGATAATTTTGAGATCAAGCCAGAGATTTTGGTTTCGCATATAGTAGCTGTCGAATTCCAATTCTTTTAAGAAGGGCAGGGCCGAGGCGCCGCGCACCTGGGAGAGGCCCGTCACGCCCGCTTTGGCGAGAATCAGGTGCTGATAGTTCGCTGGGTAGCCAATCACTTCTTCTGGTTCGTGCGGGCGGGGGCCGACGAGGCTCAAGTCGCCTTTTAAGACGTTCCAGAGCTGAGGGAATTCGTCGAGTCGGAATTTGCGGATGAGTTTTCCGGTTTTCGTGAGACGTGGGTCGTTTTTGATTTTGAAGAACGGGCCGTCCCGCCGTTCGTTCAAGTGTCCCAGTCTGGGTTTCAACTCCTGCGCGTTTTTGATCATCGAGCGGAATTTGTAAATCGAAACCGTCCGGCCGCCGCTCACGCGTTTCAGCTTCACGAAGACCGGCCCCGGGGATTCGAGTTTGATTGCGAGCGCGATCACGGGAGTAAGAGGGGTAAGTACGACGAGCCCGAGCGCCGCGCCTATAATGTCTATTCCGCGTTTCAAAGATTGGTAAAGCATCAAATGTATTCTATAATTTCAAATGACAAAATCCAAATGATAAATGAATGACGTAAGTCTAAAGTCCAAAACATTTGATTTCTTGGTTTTGAGCTTCATGTGACATTTGAGTTTTGAAATTTGAACTTATTATGAAAGTTGCCTTAGTCCACGATTATCTTAATCAATACGGCGGCGGCGAGCGAGTCCTCGAGGATCTGATGAAAATTTTCCCGACCGCGCCGATTTACACTTTGCTTTACGATGCGGAGCGGACAATGGGAAAATTTGAGGGGAGGATCGGTGGGACTAGTTTTTTGGACGTGCCGTTCGTCCGCCGGCGACACCGGCCGTTTATTCCTCTGATGCCCTTCGCGGCCGCGAGTCTCAATTTGGGTAGTGAGTACGATGTCGTCATTTCCGATACTGCCGGTTATGCCAAAGGGTTCCGTTCCCGTGGGCAGGTGTTTCATCTTTGCTATTGCCACACGCCGCTCCGCTTTGCTTGGGAATCGGAAAGTTATTTTTCTAATCCGTTTTTCAAAATGATCGGGGCGCCGGGTTTCCTTTCTCACCGAATCTGGGATCGCCGGATGGCCGCGCGGCCTCAGGTCTTGATTGCTAATTCACAGTTTATCGCCGGAAAGATTAAGCGGTACTATAAGCGTGAAGTGCCGGTTGTCTATCCCGCGGTGGCCCGCGAGAAATTTTATTACGATCCGCGTCTGGTTTCCCGGGGGTATTATCTCGCGGTCGGTCGGTTAATGGGGTACAAGAAATTTGATCTCACGATTCGGGCTTTTAGTCAGCTCGGCCGGTCGCTTAAAATCGTCGGCCGTGGTCCGGAAACTTCACGTCTGGAGATGCTTGCCCGGCAACTCAAGGCGCCGGTTGAATTTATTTCGTTTCTCGCGGACGAGGCGTTGCGGAAAATGTACGCCGAAGCCGAAGCGCTGGTTTTTCCTCAAATTGAGGATTTCGGATTGGTCGCGGCCGAAGCTCAAGCCTGCGGGACGCCGGTTGTGGCTTTTCGCGGCGGCGGCGCCCTGGAAATAGTGAAAGAAGGTTTGAGCGGCGGGTTCTTTGATGAAATGAAGCCTGAGAGCTTAGCTTCGGCTGTCAGGCGTCTCGATGATGTACATTTTGACAGGCGAGTCATCGCGGCCGAGGCCGAACGGTTCTCGTTTCAACGCTTCAGAGATGGTATTTTGAGTTTCTTGCCATCCTCTTTACTCTCCTGAGGTTTTCGTATATACTACTATTTCATATGTTAGACGATCTCAAAACTGAAAACAGCGAGGAAATTCTGATCGAAGAACAGCAGATTGATCCAGTGCTTCTGACCTCGGCGGTCAAGGCGGGAGTTGTTGCCGGGCTTCGGCATTCAAAAACGAACCCGAAGATGAGTCCTTTTATCGCGATGACGAGAAGCGGTGTTGAAGTGATCGATTTTTTCCAAACGCTTAAAGCGCTTGAGGCTTCGACCGCTTTTTTGCAGGAAACGGTGAAAATGGGCGGGAAAGTTTTGATCTTGGGCACTGAACCGGCGGTTAAGGGTTTGGTTGAGGAATTTGCCAAGCGAAACCAGTTGTCGTATGTCGTTGAGCGGTGGCTCGGCGGAACGTTCACTAATTTCAAAACAATCTACAGCCGACTTCAATATTATTTAAAATTGAAAACTGATAAAGAGGCCGGACGGCTCGGGAAGTACACGAAAAAAGAACGCAACGAATTCGATAAGCAGATCGCCCGACTTTCGGTTTTTTTCAGCGGACTCGAAACTTTAAAAGACTTGCCGAACGTCCTTTTGGTCGTCAATCCGACTCGGCATGAAATGGCCGTTCGGGAAGCGATTCGGGTTCGTATTCCGGTCGTGGCGATTATCAATACTGACGGCGATCCGGAGCAGGTGACCTATCCGATTCCGGCCAATGACCGATCGAGATCAAGCGTTACTTGGGTGCTGGGAAAGCTTGAGGAAGCCGTGCTAAACGGCGCGAAGGAAAGAGCTGAATTGCTGACTCGGGCCGTTGAAGCTAAAAAGGCGAGTGCCGATTCGGTTCCACAGCAAGTAACTAAATGAGTGATGACATCCAAAAGTTAAGAGAGGCAACTGGCGCGGGGGTGATGGATTGTAAGCGTGCTTTGATTGACGCCAAAGGTAATTTTGATAAGGCGGTTAAGATTATTAGGGACCGCGGTTTAGAGAAGGCTGAAAAGAAATCCGGCCGCGCGACCGGCGCCGGCGTCCTCGAATCCTATATTCACGCCGGCCGAGTCGGCGTCTTGATCGAGCTTCGGTGCGAAACCGATTTTGTCGCTCGGGCCGAACCTTTTAAGGTCTTGGCGCATGAGATCGCCATGCAGATTGCCGCGATGAACCCCGAGAACGTGGAAACGCTTTTAGCCGGACCGTACATCAAGGATGAAAAGATTACGATTAAGGATTTAGTATCGCAGACCGTGACGAAGGTTGGCGAGAATATCCAGATCACCCGCTTTTGCCGGTATGAGCTATAATTAAGATTATATGCCAAACCAAAAGTTCAAAGTCCAAATGTCTAATATTTTTTGGATTTGAATTTTAGTCATTGATTTGTCATTTAGATTTTATCATTTGAACTTACCTCCATGTATGATCTCATTCTTCAAATTCTTATTTTTTTGAGCCTTGGGACGATTATTTTTATTTTCGCCCGGGCGGTGCCGCGCGTGACCGAAGGGGACGGCGCGAGCCATCCGGTGGGATTTCTGGATAAGTTGCTTCGGCATTTGCCGCTCGCCAAAGTTGACGGAGCGCTAAACTCATTTTTCGAAAAGTTTTTACGCCGTTCGAAGGTGGCGATCTCGCGTCTTGACAATACTATCAATAGCTATTTGAGTCGAATTCGGAAAACGAGCCATTTCTATAAAAATAGTTCTTCGGAGGATTCGAAAGAATTTCCCCGTGTTCTAGAGAGTGGCGAAGAGACAAAGAGGGACGCCTAACATTGTTTTGATTTTTCGTAAAATCGCGTTTATACTTAGACGCGGTTCTAAGATGGTTTATTCTTAAGTGAGTGTGGGGGCAGGTGGTAGAGTGGTCAATTACACCGCGCTGTAGACGCGGCGGCTTCGGCCTACGGGGGTTCGAATCCCTCCCTGCCCACAAAATAAAAATACCCCCGACGGGTGTGTTTTTATTTTCTTTGTGATACTATTTATCCGATGAAGTCTTTTCGAGAACCTTTTATATATGTGTTATTGAGTGCTAGCGGCATAATTTTTAATCTTTTAATTTCCAATACTCCTTTCTATAATTTCCAAAAGGTTATTGATATCCCCCTTGCTCTTTTTGCAGTTCTTGGTTTTATTTTTACTGTTTTGTTATTGCGTCGAAATAAGAACGAACCTACACAATGGCTGTTTTTTGCTACTGCGTCTATTTTCGGAGCCTTTTTGGGTTATTCAGGTTTCGGCCTTTCATCCGGCATGGTTTGGTTACCTATTCTTATTGGGATTTTTATGATTGTCGTAAGTCAGAAAAATCGAAAAGCGTTTAATGAAACTGGTCTGTTTCTTTGGAAGTATGGTATCCCTTATGGAGCGATACTTAGTTTTGTTATTAGTTATGCAATCCGCCTCGATCTTTTTTACTGGGGATAGGGAAATTACATTTGGACACATTATACCCTGGGTTTATAGGTGAAAAGTTGATCCAGTCGGATTGATTTGTTACATTGAGCGTGTGAAGAAGGTTTCTAAAAAATCTAATAACCGCGACCTCGAATTTCTTTTTGAAATCGCCATTGCGTGGTAGGGTAAGGTTATGGAAAATAAATTTGGAGAAGGATTGGGAGCTGAAAATGAACCAGGGGAAATAGTTCCGAACGTAGAACACCGAAGGCGTCTTGAAGTTGAATCTGATCTAGAAAATATTGACGGGGAGAAAAGTAAGATTGGGGTAGAGTTGATAGACGGAAAACCCAAGGCCGTGGCCTTTTTTGATATTGATCTGACGCTGGCTGAATTGCGTTTTGCCCACGAAGCGGCGTTTTATGCGCTTTGCGAAAAAAGGGGCATTCAATTGGAAAATCCGGAGGAGGCGCTCGAAATTTATTTTAAAGGTTTTAAACTAGGAAATTCTTTTCGAGAATGGGACAGAGTGAATGGCATTTTCGTGGATGGCAAAAAAGAATGGATTGACCCGGAAGTCTACGTGAGGGATCGGCTTGAGCCTCAACGTCAGGAGATTGACGAGGCGGGAAATGAAGCTCATGAAAGAGCCAATGGATATTTACAGGAATATGGAAAGACGGCTGCTGAAGTGTTGCGTAATGCCTATGAAGCCCACGAAAAAGATCCGAATTCTCCGGATAAGTTTGAAGAAGTGAAAATTCGCCCGATTTTTCATCTGGCCGAGATTTATAAACGTCTTGGTATTCCGATGGTTGGTATGACCGCCAACCAAAGGGATTTCGCGAGAGCCATCGTGAAATATCTCGGGCTTTCGGAATTATTTATCGAATGCGCGACCGACGAAGATATGACCGGTGGGGGGAAGGATGTTGCGATGTCGTATTTAATCGGGAAACTTGAAGCCAAAGGAATTCCGGTACCGAAAGACAGGCTGGTCGTCGTCGGAGATTCGATTCGCGGCGATGTCGGTAGCGCCAAGAAGTTTTCCGAAAGCGGAGTTCCGAGACCGAAGGGCATTTTAGTCATGAAAGACAAGCAGGCGATTGAAGTCGTTAAAGAACAAATTTCTAAAGACCCCAAGCTTCAGGAAATCCTGAATTTGGTAAATACCCAGGCGCTTTCTATTAAAGACGTCCCAATAAGCAGTGTGACCGGGAAACCGATCTTGGCGTCCGGCCAGCGCGGAAAATTCTTGGAAGAACTAAAGTAATAAATGAACGAAGAAATTCTTAGAAAATTGTCTTTATGGGAGGGGAAGGGAATTGAGATAGGGGTTTTGCGTGGAGGCATTACGAATACCAACTATCTTGTTGAAGCTGGCGGACAGCGCTATGTGGCCAAGTTTGGTCACGAGAAAAATGAACTCTTGGGGTTGAATCGTGCACGGGAAATATATAACGCCGACGTCGCGCATCAATCGGGCATTGGTTAAAAGATAGTAAAATATTATTCGGATCATAATCTGCTTGTCGTTGAATATATTCCTGGAAACGTCCTTTCTAGCACGAAAGCAAAAAGTCCACTGATAATTAAAAAAACTGCCCGTCTTTTAAAAGTGATTCATGAAGGACGGCACTTTAAAGGAGAAAATAATCTTTTGAAGACGATACGAAATTATATAGAGCGCGCAAAAAAGCTAAAGTCGTGGATGCCTCCACGCGTGGAGATACTTTTACAACAGTTGGGGAAAGTAGATATTCGTCTTCGGAAGTCAATGAAGTTGAAACCTTCTCATTTGGATTTAATGATCGAAAATTTGATTGAGGCGGGGAACGATATAAAATTAATTGATTGGGAGTACTCGGCCAATGCTGATTTTCGGTTTGATCTCGCGATGTTTTCGTTTAAAGGCGGTTTGGACAAATCCGGAGACGAATTGCTTATAAAAACGTATTACGGAAAAAACCGTCCAGAATTATACGCCGAACTTCAGGCGATGAAGGCCGTAGTTTGTTTTCGGGAAGCTTCGTGGGCGATTCTTCAGCGGGCCATTTCGCCGATTCAATTCGATTATAAAAAGTACGCGACTGAGCATCTCGCGGATTTCGAGCACTATCTTGTTGGTCATGTCGTATAGTTTTTTTATTTGCTCTCGTACTTTCAATTTGTTACATTGAGCGTGTGAAGAAGGTTTCTAAAAAATCGAATAATCGCGATCTTGAATTTCTTTTTGAAATCGGTTCGTTACGGAACGTGCAACGAATGTGGCGTCAGCATTTTGGCATGGACGTCGCTAATGACTTGGAGCATACAATTCGGGTTGTCTGGCTCGCGTTGATTTTAGGTCGGATGGAGAAGGCAAAAAGCGAAGAGAAAATTATCAAAATGGCACTCTTGCACGACATTGCCGAGACGCGAACGTCTGATCACGGACATGTCCATAAATCGTATGTGACGTCGGACGAAGAAAAAGCGGCTCACGATATTTTTGCCGGAACGACATTGCAGGACTTCGAGAAATTGCTCCACGAATACAAACTTCGCGAATCGCTTGAGTCGAGGATTGTGAAAGATGCTGATAATTTAGACGTCGATTTTGAATTGCGGGAATTGGCAGAAAAAGGATCAATGTTGCCACACAAGTGGTTGAAGGGCAGAAAAGTGATTCGCGATAAGAAACTATACACGAAAAGTGCTAAAAAAGTTTGGGATTTACTCCAAAAAGCGGATAGTGCCTCGTGGCATATTATGGCTAATACCTGGTTGCAATCACCCCGGGCGGGAAGGTGAACTTTTTTAAAAGGAGGATATGCTATGATATTTATATGAATAAAAATATTATAAGTATCATTATTCTTATCATTTTTGTCGTAGGCGGGTATTTCTTGTTTATGCGGACTCCGCAGAGTGTCAATCAGGCGCCAGGTACTCCATCAGTAAACAATATTCAGCCTTCTCCAACTCCTGTCGATTGCAATGGGCAACCAAGAGAATTCGCCGGGTGCCTTACCGTGCTTTCCCCGAACGGGGGAGAGAAATGGGAAATTGGGAAAACATATACTATCACTTGGAAGGCAGACGCCGTGCCTTATTATGTAGAATTATATCTTACGGATAAATCTCGCAATATTTCGATTCCGATTGTCACGAAGACAGCAAAGCTTGATTCTAAAGTCGGTTCATATACGTGGACGGTTCCGAAGAATGTTTCCGTTGGAAGTAATTATACGATTCAAGCAAGCGCCGATTATCCGGGGCCGGGCGCCGGATCCTACTTTAGCGATGTCAGTGACGCGCCATTTTCTATCGTAAAATAGTTTCTCCAAGGGTATTCGGATTTATAGCTACGCGTGCGTTGCTTTCTTATGTTTACTTTGTTACATTGTACTCGATTACGCCACCTTAGCTCAGTGGTAGAGCAACTCTTTTGTAAAGAGAAGGTCCTCGGTTCGAATCCGAGAGGTGGCTCTAGTTTTGTAGAAAAAGATACAGAAGACCCAAGAGCGTGGGACGCGCAAAGCGCGTCCCACTGATTTTCCCCCGCTAATGCAGACGAATTCGGCGCGCTTGCCCTAAAGGATTGCGATTTGTCATCAATCCCTACGCTCTTGAACAAATCGGGAACGCGCACTAATTTGTTTTGGAGGAGGAGGAGGTTCGAGCCAAAGATTTCTTTGGCAGCAACCTTTTTAGCAAAAAGGTTGCTATCCAATGCAATTTTTTCCATATTTCCCGCGTCCTTTATCCACTTTTCCATCGGTTCGAGCCAATGTTTCTGCTTCATTTGAGAACGAGAAATTTCTTCCTCCAGCGACTTTTTCTCGGAGAGTAATTTTGATTTTTCTAAACGATATATTTCTTTATCTATGTCTTGGTCTAAATAGCCATCTAAAAGTCGCTGGAGCTTCGCTGTGATGTCATTGTGAACAAGTTACCGGCTAAAGAGTCTCATATGTTATGGACGAGTACGGCCCATTGATTTATTGATTTGTTTGCTGTATCTTAAAAAGGATGAAAAGTTTCGGTATCGTATTACTTATATCCGCCTTTACGGGAATAACAATATTCGGGGTTTTTGCCATGAACCACGGCAGTCATACTCATAACGGCTGCATTGCCTCAACTGCTGATAACACTCCGTGTCCCGGTGAGAGTGACCCTTTGGCGGTAATTACTTTTCACCTTAACAGTTTCAGAAATTTCTCAACTGCAACGGTAACCCTTTTTGCGATGGGCGCGATACTTCTACTTGGCGTAGCCTATGGTTTACGTTGGCGTCTCATTGGCGAAAAAGAATTTTCACATAAGTTAATAAGCGCGGCGTTTCTTAAAGAACTACCTCTGCCTATTAAAGAACAGATTTGTTACTGGCTCTCGCTTCACGAAAATAGTCCGGCGACTCTCTAGGGCGTTGATATAAGGCCGTTTTGTCGAACGGGTTTTATATTTACGTCCGTCAATCCCTATTCACGGGGATTTTTTGTATTGAGTGATCTTACTAATAACATGAACAAAACTATTATAATCGGTGTCGTTGTCGCGGTTTTCGTCTTTGGCGGGCTTGTCTGGATCGCGCGGCCGAGTTCGCAAAACAGTACCGCGTCTGTAGTTAGTGCAAGCAACGGAACGTTGACCGTAGAAGAATCAAATAACTATGATTTTGGGACGATTTCAATGGCTGCCGGAGAAGTAAAGCACGCGTTCAAAATCAAAAACACGAGTAATGAGGTAGTCATCGTCAATAAAATTTATACCTCCTGTATGTGCACAACCGCTGCGCTTATGGTTGGAGGTAAACAATTCGGGCCATATGGCATGCCTGGGCATGGAGCTATTCCCCGAATAGATCAAACGGTTAGTCCGAACGAGGAGGCGACCGTTGAAGTTGTCTTTGATCCAGCAGCGCACGGCCCGGCGGGGGTCGGTCGAATTCAAAGAATCGTCACGATAGAAAATAACGCCGGACAGCCAGTTGAACTTAAATTTGTTGCTGTCGTCACCCCTTAAATCCTATGAGTAAAAAACTCGTAATTCTAATTGCAATTGCCGTTCTTTTGTTCGGATCGGTCATTCTCTTAAAAACCGGTAATATCGGCACGACGGCGCTTTGGAAGATAAGCGGCGAAGGGAAGTGGCTTTTGCCGCTCGTCGGTGTCGCCGCTTTGATCGACAGCATTAATCCGTGTGCTTTCTCAATCCTGCTACTTACCATCGCTTTCCTTTTGAGTATCGGAAAAATGCGTTCGGGAATCTTAAAAATCGGCGGCGCGTACATCCTCGGTATTTTTGTAGTGTATCTTTTGATCGGTCTGGGACTACTGCACGTGCTTCACCTCTTTAACACACCTCACTTTATGGCTAAAGTGGGAGCCACGCTCCTGATCGTGCTTGGCGGAATCAATCTCATTAACGAGTTTTTTCCCGCATTCCCGATTAAACTTCGTATCCCGCAGGCGGCGCATCACAAGATGGCCGAGCTGATGAATAAGGCTTCGCTTCCGACCGCGTTCTTTTTAGGCGCGCTCGTCGGTTTATGCGAATTTCCCTGTACGGGCGGACCTTACCTCATGGTACTGGGATTACTCCACGATCAAGGGACGTATCTTACCGGAGTTAGTTACCTTTTGCTTTATAACCTGATTTTTATTTTGCCTTTGGTAATTATTCTGGCTTTAGCGAGTGACAACGCGCTTCTTGAAAAAGTAAAAGCTTGGAAAAAGGCCGAAACAAAACATATGCGGGTCTGGGGCGGCGTCGCGATGATTCTGCTTGGGCTCCTGATATTCTTCATTTAACGTAAAACCAACATGATTACTAAACAACAATTTGAATCGTTGCTTCAGAAGGTAGAAAAAATGAAACAGTCGGGAAGCGTCGACCTCTCGACGGAAGAAGACTTGAGTTTGGCAGTTATGAACCTCATTAGTCTCGAAGAGCATTTCTTCTTTACCGGCGAGAAAACAAAAAATCCCGAGTATTTTGACCTCTTGAGCGAAGTGCGAGAAATGAGGAAGGCATTGCTCGCGAAAATGATGGACAAGAACGAGGGGGAGACGTGGTGCATCGCGAAGCATCTTCTCGCGACTACGATGCGTCTTATGGAAGTGGGGACAAAACTTCATTCTGACGGTAAACGTGTCGAGGCAAAGGAAATGTTCGATAAAAGTTACGAAGTCTACGCAATGTTTTGGGCTTTGCGTCTGAAGCTTATCGATGCGTCTGGGTTCAAGAAAGTTGCGGCCAGCGAATCTATTCGACAGGCTCAGGACAAGAAGCCGTGGACGTTCCAAGATATCGTCAATAATATGGTCGACTGCTGTGATGAAAAGTAAATAAAAAACTATGGAAAACACAGAAAATCAAATGACCGAGGATTCTCAATCGGTCAAGCCGGTTAAGAAAGATTACAAACTTCCGGTTAGCATTTTTATTTCCGCGTTGATTCTTGCCGGGACGTGGGTATATACGACTGGCCTGAAGGGTACCGGCAATCAGCAAAAAACATACAAAGAAACCGCGCAGGTAGTTCAAATATCAGCATTGGAAGAAAAAGTGTTGCCGTCTGACGGCGTTATTCTTCCTGTTAGCTGGGGTGATCTGGGGATAAAACTTGTGAGCGTGGGTGTGATTGATGCAGATAAATTCAAATCTATCTATGACCAGAGAAGCGCATTCACTGATGAGTATAAAAACCTGCTACTTGGCCAGAGTAACGGCAATCTTAAAATAACGAACGATAACGCAGGCTACTTGCTGAATTTGTTCTGGGCGCTTGGTCTCGCGAGCAAAAATCCGGTTTTAGATTCCGGTGAAATGAAAAATCCGGCCTACGGCGGAGCGGAAAACTTTGCCTCGACGGGCGGTTGGACGATCGCAAAGGGAAATCCGATGGATCATTATAGCCATCATGAACTATTTACACTCACGTCGGCAGAGCAGGCGCTCGTGGATAAAGTCTCGCGAGGTATCTACCGGCCGTGTTGCGGCAATTCGACGCATTTCCCGGACTGCAATCACGGCATGGCCATGCTGGGACTCTTAGAACTTTTGGCTTCCCAAGGCGTGAGCGAAGAGGGGATGTGGAAAGCGGCCTTAGCCGTTAACTCATATTGGTTTCCGGATACATATCTCACCATCGCCACGTACCTGAAAAATAAAGGTGTTGATTGGCAAGACGTTAGCCCCGAGGAAATTCTAGGTATGAACTACTCCAGCGTATCAGGATATCGGAGGGTGGCCTCTCAAGTCGTAGAACCGCGAGAACAGCGCGGCGGAAACGGATGCGGCGTTGATACCGGAGAAACAATAAATCCACAGCGACAACAAGGCGGATGCGGAATATAAATTAACCTCGAAATAATAATATGAAAGAAAAATTAAGAAATCTCATAAAAAATTTCAAGTTACGACGAATACATGCCCTCGTGATAGTAACTGCCTCAGTTTTGGCAGTTGTTACTATCGGTTTTTTTGTTTTCTATCCAGTAAGTAAAAGTTACTCCGTGAATATAGCGAACGACGAATCTACTCGTAGTAATAATTCAGGTGATGACAGTCTAGTTGTTGCTGTGGTCGGAGAAGAATATTCTTCAATTATTGGAAATGCCATGTCAAACAATTCGTGGCCTGGTGAAATTATTTCTCTTAATAACCTTCAAGTGCAACCTGATCGTGATGGAACTATCTCTGAATGGTACGTGCGTATAGGAGAGCGTGTGTACGCGGGTCAAGTTATCGGAAAACTTTCGCGGCCGCCACAAACACCGGAGATGGTAAGTATGCTCTCGGAAAAATTTGAAGATCTATCAAGCGCGCGTACAAGTATAGTGGCTTTGCGCGCGTATACAACAAAACGTATTTTGCAATTACAACAACTTCGTACAGATACAGAAAACTCAAATAAACAGAAAATAGACTTACTTGGATCAAATATATCAGTAAGCGAGAGTCCTTTATTGTCTTTGGTTGTATCAAAAAAGAAGTTGGCACAGGTGATTCTTCGCGGATCAATCACAAAGGCTTTCCCTATGATGTATGGTCAAAGCAATATTCCGCCACTCGAATTAATTTTCAGGATTCAGCCCAAGCCCATGTTTGGCGTCTTAGATTTAAACGTGCGTAATAACTTCACTAATATTCTTTTTAAGGCATTATCCGACTTAAAAGACGTAAACATAATTCCGGAGCAGTCCGGGTTTCTCTATTTTGATAACGCAATTAAGCTTGCGAATGCGTCAATTGCAGATACAGGAACATTAACAGAAACGGACCTGGCATTACTCAAAAAAATGCTCGTAGAAGATCAGTCAGAATTTGTCATCATTCTCGGCGAAATTAAAAACATGGAACTCGAAAGTGTTAACACACGAAGAGAATCCATTGATACATTAGCTGAAATTGACGCAATGATTGCTGAATTAGAAAAAGAACTTGCGATATCGGAAGGAGAGCTTATTGCAAAAGAAACAGCATATACAAGCGTTAAAGGATCAATCACTCTTGGTTACTCGATAGTAGCACCAAATAGCGGTGTCGTATCGAGTATTATGAAAAAACCAGGAGAATTTGTTGGTCCGGGTATGCCGGTGGCTACTGTGACTGCAGAGGTTAATGATAATAAATTAGTAAGAATGCGCATACCAAACAACGTACAGAAACCAAAAATTGGAGAATTGCTTTCGATTGTTCGACCTGGCTTCGGAACAGATGTGCAAAAAGCACGATTTGTTGGTGTGGGTAGTTCCCTTGATAATGATGGATCGTATATGGCTGACGCTGTATTTACGGAATCAACAAAGTGGTCAATAGGGGCTTCGGTCAGAGTACTTGCCTCTGTAAGTTCTTCGGCTGTACTTATTAAGCATTCATCAGTTCTCTGGGGTGAAGGGGACGTACCAACTGTATGGGCTGTATCAGAAGCCGGTAGAATCTTTGCAAAAAAGATAACTATTGGCCGTATCCTCGGCGCCTCGATTGAAGTGTATGAAGGACTTAAGAATGGCGATCGCTACATTATAAACCCTACACAGAATTTCCGTGAGGATATGTTGCTTAGCGATATTATAAAGACTCCTACGTCAAAAGATGGCGGGGTAATACTACCCGCTAAGTCGGACGAACATGAAAACATGCCAGGAATGTAAATCTATATGTTTAACAAAATAATTTACTGGTCTCTTGGGAATAAGGTTATCGTACTTGTGATTGCGGGGATTATAACGATAACGGGTTTATGGAGTATCGCTACGATGAAAGTGGATATTCTTCCGGATATCAATAAACCGACTGTCACCGTATTTGCGGAAAGTCCCGGTATGGCGGCCGAGGAGGTTGAACGACTCATCCTTAACCCGATTGAGTCTGCGCTTGCGGGTGCTCCCGGAGTTGAGCGTATACGAAGCAATGCATCGTTCGCGCAAGCTACGGTAAATATGGAGTTTGCGTGGGGAAGCGACACGTTGCGTAATAGGCAGATTGTGCAAGAACGTTTGGCACAAGCAGTATTGCCACAGGGCGTAAAGCCGACGCTCGGTCCATCAACGTCTCTCCTGGGAGAGATTGCATGGATTGGGATAACGTCGTCTAATTCGAAGATTTCACCGATGGAACTTCGAACACTCGCAGATTGGACAATACGTCCTGCATTGCTCAAAACACCGGGAGTTGCAAATGTACTTGTTATGGGCGGTGATGTTCGCGAGTGGCAGATAAATATTAATGCCGAACGCATGCGTCGCTATGGGATAATAATTGATGATGTTCGTAAAAATGTAGAAAATACACTTACGAACAAAAGTGGGGGTCTTCTTACCGAGGATGAAAAAGAATATGTCATTCGTATCCTTACCGCACCAACCGTGGCTGCCGAACTGCAAGACATTTCTATCGGTCGTAATAATATAGATGGGCGTCCACTTCGACTTGGTGATATTGCGTCAGTTGTAGAAGGGGCGAGCATTATTCGTGGAAGTGGAGCGATTGATGGAAGGGCTGGCGTTGTTTTGCGAATCATTCGGCAGCCGGATGCGCAGACCCTTGTGGTTACTGATGGAATAAATACAACATTCAACTCGCTTTCGGCCAGCCTTCCGAGCGGGGTAGAGCTTCATTCGAATCTTTTCCGGCAAGAAAATTTCATTCGCGCAGGTTTGAAGAATGTAGAAAGAGCGCTTCTTGATGGTACTATTCTTGTCATTTTAGTTCTTGTTATTTTCCTTATGAATATAAGAACGACGATGATTACGCTCACAGCAATTCCTTTGTCTATTCTGGCAACAGCGATTGTGTTTAAGGCTTTTGACTTGTCAGTAAACGTGATGACCTTGGGCGGTATCGCGGTAGCGGTGGGGGAACTTGTTGACGATGCGATTGTTGATGTAGAGAATATTTTCCGTCGTTTGCGTTTGTGGTTGTTCGGTGGCAAGAAAGAAAATCGTGAGCAGGTCGTTTTGATGGCATCGCAGGAGGTTCGTAATTCAATTGTGTATGCAACAATACTCGTTGCGGTGGTATTTCTCCCCATCTTCTTTATGCCGGGGATTGAGGGGCGTTTGCTTATCGCTCTTGGGTCCGCGTACCTCGTGTCTCTTTTTGCGTCTATGGCGGTATCGCTTACGGTAACGCCGGTTCTGTCTGCGTTACTCCTTAACGACAAGTCATTAGCTAAACACGAAAAGGAAACCCGAGTTGTGCAAAAAATTAAAGAGCGCATAACGCCATGGATTCATTGGTGTATCATGAATGTAAAAATAATTGGCAGTGTTACGGTCGTCGCTCTTTTTCTTACCGTAGGAATGTATTTCTTTGCGGGTAAAGAAGGAATTCCTCCGTTTAATGAAGGATCTATGGTGGCTATGGTTTTCTTACCACCTGGTACGGCGCTTTCCACGACGAATGAATATATAATAAAGCTTGAAAATGCCATTCTTCAAGTGGAGGGCGTGCGGCAAGTAAGTAATATTGCCGGACGAGCATTGGCTGATCCTCACGGGGGTAGTGCGAATTCGAGCGAAGTTCAGATTGCGCTTAAGCCGGGATTTGAAGGCGAGCGTAATCGAATTTTCAAGGACATTCAAGCAGTGCTTGACCGGTTTGGTGGCGCGGACTTTAGTCTGGGACAGCCGATTACGCATCGCGTAGAGATGTTACTCTCGGGCGTGCGATCGCCCATTGTGGTGAAAGTGTTTGGCGATGATCCGGAGAATATTGATCGTGCGGCCAAACAAGTACTTTCCGAACTTAAAAAGCAAAAAGGAATTGAAAATCCACGAATTCAGCAAAATACTGTCGTGCCGGAGTTTCGTATCTATGTTGATAGGAATCGGTTAGCTGAGTATGGTTTGTCTCCCGGTGAAGTTGCCAACGATCTTGAGATGGGGATTATGGGAGATAACTTAGGGCAAGTCCGTCTTGGTCCTGCTTCGGTCAATGTTATTGCGCGCTATGACACGGAGTCAAAAGGTACGATGGCGTCTTTGCGGGACTTATCGCTTCCCTTCATGGGGGCAGAATCCTTGGGAAGCGTTGGAGACATTCTGGTTGAGGGTGGTCGTAACAGTCAGGATCATGAAGGAGGAAAACGGGTACTAGTGGTTTCTGCCAACTATCAAGGTTCTGACGTGGTTGGGGCTGTTGGTCGTGCAAAAACTGCGCTTGAATCACAAAAACTTCCTACGGGAATAACCCTTTCCTTCGAGGGAAATTATAAAAGCCAAAAAGATAATTCACAGCGACTGGCATTTGTATTTGCTATTGGGGTGATGATGATTTTTGGCGTATTGTACCATGCCTTTAAATCCGTTCCGATTGTGCTTTTAGTGATGACTAATATCCCGACAGTTCTAATTGGTGGAATGATCGGTGTGTGGATGACCGGTGGATCAGTGAATCTTGCGCACCTTGTCGGGTTTATTTCGCTCGCAGGAATTGTGTCTCGAAATGGCATTATGTTAATTGGCCGTAGTTTAACGCTCGTACAAAAGGAAAGATTGCCATTTGCGCCCGAAACAATCGTAAAAGCAACACTTGATCGTGTGGTGCCTGTGTTGATGACTTCATTAGTAGCGGCACTTGCGCTTATTCCGCTTATTATTTCAGGGGGTGATCCGGGCAAGGAGATGCTCAATCCATTGGCAGTTGTGATATTTGGAGGGCTTGTCTCCTCAACAATTATTTCATTATTTTTAACACCCGCATTATTCTATCGTTTCGGTAAAAAAGCGGCATTGAAAGGAAAGGAAGTAGTGTCGTCAGGATTCTAAAATCATGGAATACATCAATAAGGAGCGTGACCCGCCCAACATAAATGTCAGGTATAATTAAAAAATTAATAAATTAATTAAAAAATATGAAAACATCATTGATTATTGGTATAGTAACCTCTCTCGTTATTGGTGGTAGTGTCGGGTATTTTTCCGGTAAAAGCACAAATGATAACGGAGCTAAAACCAAGGAGTTACAAGATTCGATTACTATGATGAATGAGCAATCGACAAATATACAGAAGATGGCAGAGATGATGAAGTCCAGTGGCGTAGCAATGCAAGAAATGGGGGTTAAGTACAAAGATGATGAAGTGATATCTAAGGGAAAAGATCTAGAGACGATTGGGGAAAAATATAGAATATCGGGAAATAGTGGATCTATGAAACATGTAATGGGCAATTAATGTTCAAGGATACGCCAGAGTTATTTTTCGAATTGTCGAATTACGGCAACGGCGCGGCGGAAACGGATGTGGAATATAAGTTATCCACAGCTCGCTTTGACAAATAGGATATAGGGGTATAGGGTATAAGATAAGGTCGAACTAAATCCCAACTATACGTCATAAAACCTATGGTAGAACAAAAGTTAAAAAATCGGGCAGTTCATCGGGCGAAAATCATTCGCGGTCAGCTGGACGGTCTTATCAAGGCTATTCAAGAAGAGGTGTACTGCACCGATCTCTTGGAGCAATCACTCTCCATTCAAAGGTCGATCAAGAGTCTTGACGCATTTCTGCTTGAAAATCATTTGCGGACTCACGTGAAGCAGCAGATGCAGAATAAGGGACAAGAAGAAAAGGCCGTCAAAGAATTAATCAAGGTTTATACTCTGTCTAACAGATAGACGGTGATCTGGTTAGGGTAGACCTAATGAACTATGGCACAGTCATTAAAAGATATAGCGTTTGATGTGGTCTGCGGCATGGAACTTGACCTCGCGCATATTGAACATGCTATAGAGCATAAAGAAGAAACGTATTATTTTTGCGGGGCATCTTGTCGGGATCACTTCGTAAATGAGCCTGAAAAATATATCGGCGTATGAGTTCATCAGTAAGGATTAATAAAGGTCGAAAAATAATAATGTAAATTAAAAAACCATTATGAACCTTTCACTTAAAAAGTACGGTTGGAAATGCGTGTTGGGGGCGGAGGTGGTCTACGTGCTTTGTCTTATCGGTGGATTCCTGCCGTGGCGGACAGCGGCCGGAATGCAACTCCATCGTGCCGTTTTCGAAACTCTGCCCGGCTTTACCTGGATCAGCTTCGGCAGTTTCGTTCTTGGCGCTGTCTATATGTTTGTGTTCGCTTGGATCTTCGCGTGGTATATGGTCTGGATGTACAATTCAAGTTTCATCAATAAATAATTACCAATAACTATGCACGATCATAACAACAAGAGTAATAAATGGATGATGTGGATGATGGTGCTCTGCTTCGTACTGCCTCTTCTTATTTTTTTCTTTGGTGCTAGAAGTAAGACGTTTGGGGCTTCGTCATGGCTTGTATTCGGCATAATGGCTGTATTTATGATTGCGCATTTCATCCTGATGGGTCGGCATAGGCATTCTGATAAAGAAAAAATGGGGACGAACACAGAAGATAAAAATGATACACTGCATTCGGGACATGGCTGTCATTAATCAGCTTCCGTATTTATTCCAAAGTAGGAGCTAAAATTAAAGCCGTCAATAATAAATATATGTACTACATCGACCCAGTTTGCAAAAAGAGATTACGACGCAAGGAAGAGTATGCCATTTTGAGATATGGCGGCAACGTCTATCACGTTTGCTGTAAAGCGTGTCAAGAAGAATTTCAGAAAAGCCCCGTGAAGTATATTCCGGAAGGCAGTTTGGATAAAAAGTAGAAAAATATACTCAAAATAATTATGCCGAGCAACGCCACAAAACCGATACTATACGGAACCCTCGCAAGCATTATTTCGCTCGGCATCTATTTTACGATACTCTCGTTAGTTTCAGGATGGAGTTTTGCGCAAAACCAGTTTTTTTCCTTTTGGTATTTCATAGTGAGTCTGTCGGTCGGTTTTGGCATTCAGGTCGGGTTATATATCTATCTCCGAAATCTTATTCACGGAGTCACGGGTAGCGGCAAAATTTTGGGAGTAACCGGAACAACATCTACCGTCGCCATGATCTCCTGTTGCACTCACTATCTCGCTAACTTACTCCCGATTCTCGGTCTGGCCGGAGCGGCGACTTTCGTGACGCTCTACCAAGTAGAGCTATTCTTGGTCGGCCTGCTCTTTAATCTCGGAGGCATTGTGTATATGGCAAACAGAATTTTCAAATTTTCCGAACCAGGCGAATCCGCCTTTGATGGACAACATCCATGAAGTATTTATCTTACATATTTATAGCTCTTATCGCGGGTCTATTAATTTACTTTGGATTTTTTGATTCGAAACCGCAGCCAAACGAAAATCCCAAAACAGAACAATCAACTGACGCCTCGCAAGGGCAATGGGAAACTAAAATCGATAATCAACCACCGATAACCGTCAAGGTGACCCCTATTGAATTCGGTAAAAATGTTCGCTTATGGAAGTTTGCTGTTGCTTTTGATACTCATTCAGGGAGTTTGGATCAAGACCTTAGGCAAGTCGCAATGCTTTTAGATGATAAGGGAAATGTCTATTGGCCGATTGCGTGGGAGGGGCCAGAACCGGGTGGGCATCACCGCGAAGGCGTATTAGTTTTTAATCCTGTAGAACTCTCGCCGAAATATGTTGAACTGAAAATTAAGAACATCGGCGGCGTTGTCGAACGCTTGTTTAGGTGGAATTTAGAATAAAAAGTATGAGGTATCTAGAACCTAATATTAAGAATTACGGATCGCAGACAGGGTACACCTGCCCCATGCATCCAGAGGTAATTAAAAACGCACCAGGCAAATGTCCGGGGTGTGGTATGGATCTGATTCCTGTCTCCGCCAAGGCTTCAGCGGGCAAGCCGGGAAAGAATGACTCGCACATGGATCATGAAGCCGCCATGACCAATCCCGCAATCGCCAAGAAAATGGAAGCGGATATGCGCAAGCGGTTTTGGATTTCTTTTGCGCTCTCTATTCCAATTTTTTTGTTATCGCCAGTCGGCACCAATATATTTAAGCTCCATCTTGCTGACCCCAAAATTATAAACTGGCTTTTATTGGTATTAACCACGCCAATTGTTTTTTGGAGTGGTTCAATCTTTATTGCTGGCACATACTACTCACTCAAAGCGCGTAAGCTCAACATGGCGGTCTTGATCGCGACCGGCGTGCTGGCCGCGTATCTTTTCAGCGTCTTACTCACATTGATTGGCGGTAAGGAAACATTTTTTGAAGCGGCGGCTTTATTGGTTACCTTTGTACTCTTCGGTCATTGGATGGAGATGAAAGCGCGTAGAGGCACGTCGGACGCATTACGAGCGCTTTTTGACCTCGTGCCTCCCCAAGCAACAGTCATTCGCAATAGTAAAGAAATGATTATTCCTAGCGCAGAGATTATGAAGGGAGATATTGTCATCTTGCGTCCGGGCGACAAGGTGCCGGTAGATGGCAAAGTCAACGATGGCGAGAGCGCAATTGATGAGTCTTTGATTACTGGCGAATCGATCCCAATTACTAAAAAAATTGGTGATAAGGTTGTCGGCGGATCAGTCAATCTTACCGGAACCGTACAGTTTGAAGCCACTCAAGTCGGTTCAGAAACAGTTTTGGCGCAGATAATTAAATTGGTGGAAACGGCGCAGAATTCCAAAGCGCCGGGTCAGAGAATTGCTGATCTCTGGGCTGGTCGGTTAGTGGTAGTCGCAATCGGTTCTGGCTTAGCCACTTTTATCGGTTGGTATTTTTTGGGTAACGCCAGTGTATTGACCGCGTTGACGTTTGCGGTAGCCACGGTCGTTATTGCGTGTCCTGACGCCTTGGGATTGGCCACGCCGACGGCGGTGGCGGTTGGTACGGGAGTCGGCGCAAAGTATAATATTTTAATTAAAGACGCCGCCACACTTGAAAATACTTCTCGACTTACCGCGATTGTTTTAGACAAAACTGGAACGCTGACCGAGGGCAAGCCAAAAGTTACCGATGTGTTAGGTTTTAACGGATTTCAACCCGATGAAGTGTTACGGTTGCAAGCCACTATCGGGTCAGCTTCTAATCATCCAATCTCCAAGGCAATAGTTGATGAAGCAAAAAGCCGGAATCTAAACATAGAGAAAATTTCAAACTTTGAATCTATCGCTGGCCTTGGCCTCAAAGGAGTTATTGGAGGCACACGGGTACTGGCAGGTAACGAAAAATTATTGAAGGACAAAGGAATCGATATCGCCGGAGGGCATAATCAAATTGATCGTTTGGCGGCACAAGGTAAGACCTTGAGCGTAATAGCGGTAGAAAATAAGCTGGCAGGAGTAATTGCGGTTGCCGACACCATAAAACCAAGCTCTAAAAAAGCAATCAGCGCGCTGAAAGCATTGGGCCTTGAGGTTGTGATGATCACTGGTGATCACACCAAAGTCGCGGAGGCAGTTGGGAAGGAGTTGGGCATTGATCGGATTTTTGCCGAAGTCCTGCCGCAAGATAAAGAGCAGTATGTGAAAAAGTTGCAGGACGAAGGGAAATTCGTGGCGATGGTCGGCGACGGAATTAATGATGCTCCGGCTTTAGCGAGAGCCGATATCGGCATTGCTATCGGCGCCGGTACTGATGTTGCGATTGAGACTGGTAACATCGTGCTCATGAAATCAGATCCCTACGATATTGTAAGGGCGATTATTCTTTCCAAAGCCACGGTAACCAAAATGAAACAAAATCTATTCTGGGCGGCCATTTATAACATACTAGCGATTCCGGTCGCCGCCGGAGTATTTTATAGTTCATTTGGTTGGACATTGCGACCAGAAATAGCCGCTTTGCTTATGTCGGCTTCTTCTATTATCGTGGCCACGAACGCGGTTCTCTTAAAGCGCGTTGAGTCCCGCCTGCGCCAATAGGTTTCCACCGACGCCAAAAATTTGGCGGACAAGTCGGCGGGCAAGTTAAATTAACGCTATGGAATTCGATTACACTACCAAAGCATTATCAATAACGTAAAATAAATTATGAAAGAAAAATTAAGAAATAGAATAGTCACCATCTTAGAGGCCAATGTCAGTCAGGAAAATTGGGAAAATTTACAAAAGACTTACCAAGAACTGGGAAAAAAGAGCGAAATGCGACCGACTCAATCCTTTCTTGTCCAAAATAAGGAAACTCCTACCCTCTGGCGAATTATAAGTATATGGCAAGATATGGAATCTCTACAAAAGGTAAAGCAGTCCGGAGAAACTCCCACAGGAATACTAATATTTAGAGCAGCCGGAGCAGAGCCAAAACTTGAAGTTTTTGAAGCAAAAGAAGAATTATAATGAGAAAAACTCGCGAAGAAAAAGTATAGATATATTAATAACTAAAAAGAAAATAAAAATATGAACCCAAACAAAGCATTGTGGGAGAAAGGTGACTTTACCGAGATTGCCGCCTTCATGCGTCAATCTGGCGAAGCGCTCGTTAAGTCTCTCGGGATAACGACGCCGCTACGGGTCTTGGATCTCGGCTGTGGCGATGGCACTACGGCGATTCCTATGGCCCTTTTAGGAGCTGAAGTTGTTGGAATCGATATTGCCAAGAATCTCGTTGACGCCGGAAACAAACGAGCTCTCGAGGCGGGTCTCACCCGACTGACATTTCAAGAGGGAGATGCGAGCAACCTACAAGGAGTCAGCAACCATTCGTTTGATTTGACTCTCTCTGTATTCGGCGCAATGTTTGCTCCCAAGCCCTTCGACGTAGCCAAGGAGATGGTCCGGGTCACAAGGCCAGGTGGTCGCATCGTGATGGGTAACTGGATCCCGAACGATCCAACTTCATTCGTGTCGCAACTGCTGAAGATAAGCTCATCGTTCACGCCTCCACCTCCAGAAGGCTTCGTCAGTCCGATGACGTGGGGTGTGGATACTTACATCATCGAGCGTTTTGGTCAGGCCGGAGTACCCAAGGAAAAAATATCCATGATCAAGGACACGTACTCCTTCATATCACCTGACAAAAGCCCGGCAGAATTCATCGAACTATTGGAACGATTCTATGGCCCAACAATGAACGCTGTCGAAGCAACTCAAAAAAGCGGAAAAATGAAAGAACTCCACAGCCAACTTTTGGAACTGGCGAAAGAGCAAAATAAGAGCGCTGACGGCAGCACTTCAATACCCGCTACCTTCTTGCGAGTGACTGTTAACCTTTGAGTTCATACCTTGTTTACCCGCTGGAAGATTTGATAAAATAATCTTATGACCAAAAAAGAAATTCAGGGCGGTGTCGTACACAAATTACCACCAGATTTACGAAACGCTCTTATTTCAACACCCAAAGCGCTCAAGTTGTGGGAAGATATCACACCATTGGCGCGCAATGAATGGATATGCTGGCCAGGGTATCAAAAGAGACAAGCTGCTGGTAAAAATTCTAAGTAAACTTTATGGAAACCATCACATTTAATTATCTCGCCATCATTTCCGCCGCAGTCGCGAGCTTTATTCTTGGTGGTGCGTATGTCGCTCTCTTCAAAAAACAATTAGCAAAACTCAACGGTTCTACTGATACAGAAACGCAAGCGAAACAAAAACCAAATCCGAAAGGCCTTGTCGGAATTTTCCTCGCCAATCTTGTTATGGCATTCGGGCTCGCATGGTTTATCAATGTTCTTGACACAAGTTCGGTTTCGGGCGCACTTTGGCTGACACTTTGGTCGGTTATTGCTTTTGTTGCCCCGCTTACTATTGGTCCAGTGTTGTGGGAAAATAAAACTTTCAAATGGTGGATTTTTAACAATGCCATAAATGTCATCTGCCTTTTTGCGATGATTCTTATTCTGACTTTTTGGAAGTAAAATTGTGAAAAATAAAACATTAACAGTAGGAATAATTGCTGTGGCGATATTAATTGCCGGAGGTTTCTTGTTCTCAAATAGGAATGCTTCTACTCAAACATTTGGAACTATCACGCGAGGGTTGTCCGAAGCTCAAGCTACACAAACAGTCGAGCTTAAAAACGGCGACAGCTATACTCTCACTGCAAGTATCGTGAAGAAAAAAATTGGTGATACGGAAATAAAAATGCTCGCCTATAACGGCTCAATTCCGGGACCACTTCTCAAAATTCCTCAAGGAGCAGAGATCACGCTCAATTTCAAAAACGAAACCGACGTACCAACGACGATTCATTCGCATGGCGTTCGTCTTGATAATAAATTTGACGGAGTACCCGATGTAACACAAAAAGAAGTCGGCGTGGGTGAGTCATTTACTTATAAAATTAAGTTTCCTGATGCGGGAATGTACTGGTATCATCCGCACATTCGAGAAGACTACGCGCAAGAGCTTGGTCTCTATGGAAATTATTTAGTAACTCCGACGAATACAAACTATTGGAATCCCGTTAATCGAGAGGTGGCGCTATTTCTCGATGACATACTTATTGAAAATGGAAAAATATCGCCATTCTATACAAAGACGGCCAATCATACATTAATGGGTCGGTATGGAAATGTGATGCTCGTGAATGGTGAGGATGATTACACTCTTCATGCGAAAAAAGGAGAGGTTATTCGTTTTTATCTTACCAATTCAGCCAATGCTCGACCATTTAATTTTACTATCGCCGGCGCAAAGATGAAACTTGTCGGTGGAGATAGTGGCGCGTATGAAAAAGATCAATGGGTAGATGCGGTAACTCTCGGACCATCAGAACGAGTTGCTGTAGAAGTATTACTCGATAAGGCAGGTTCATACGAGCTTCAAAACAAAACTCCGGATTTCACCACTCGACTTGGCGTTGTTGTGGTATCGGAAGATTCCGCTACTCCATCGTATTCCGATTCGTTTGCGACATTAAAAACACACGATGAGGTTGTAAAAAGCATAGACCCGTTTCGTTCATACTTCAGTAAAGAACCGGACAAAAAAATTAAACTTTCAGTAGAACTTAATGGGGGTATGCAGAAAATGCTAGGCGTAGGAAGTGCGGGTGGTGGACACATGATGTCTAATGGAACTATGATGCCTGCCCGCCAAAACGCAGGCGGGGGCGGAAATATGATGGAGGCAAAATCTAAAGATGGCATTGAATGGGAAAATACTATGCAAATGATGAGCGTTATTCCTGATACTAGTATGGTTAAGTGGAAGATTATTGAAGAGACTACCGGCAAGGAAAACATGGGTATTAATTGGGTATTCAAGCGTAGCGACGAACCAGTAAAAATTCGCATTTTCAACGACCCAAATTCGATGCATCCGATGCAACATCCAATTCACTTTCATGGCCAACAATTCTTGATTTTGGCTCGCAATGGCACTAAAGAAAAAGATCTTGCATGGAAAGATACGGTATTTATTCCGTCAGGAGAAACGGTCGATATTCTCCTTAACTCGACAAACCCCGGCGAATGGATGGCGCACTGCCACATTGCCGAGCATTTAGAGGCCGGGATGATGTTCGTATTTAAAGTTTTATAATTATTTAAAAAGTGATACAATAAACCTATGACAAACAATAAAAAAATAGAATGGTTGCTTCGTATTGGTGTAGCTGGAGAATTTCTTGGGCATGGCTTACTTGCGATCGAAGGTAAAAAAGACTGGGTTGGCTGGATTAGTCAGTTGACCCACGTCGACGCTTCAATGGCGACAACGTTACTATTCCTAATCGGACTTTCGGACGTTGTTGTCGCGCTTATTGTTTTAGTAAAACCAATAAAGCCGGTTTTGCTCTGGGCGGCACTATGGGGTTTTTGGACCGCGTTAGTACGACCGATCGTCGGACAATCGGTATTAGACTTTGTTGAGCGTTCCGCTAATTGGGCGGCGCCTTTGGCGTTGTTTTATTTCTACCAGAGTCAGAAAGATAAAAATTAGTACTCAAAAACTATGATGAACTACGGCTACGGAGGGATGATGGGAGAAGTAGGGGTATTCGGTCTGATTACCTGGATCGTGATTTTAATTGACCTCGTCCTTCTCGGTATCTTCCTCTGGAAAAAAATTTCGAACAAATAAAAAAGCGCAAATTTTTGATAAAGTAGGTTCGAGTGAAGTCGTAAAGACATTCAAAGGATTATTTTTCAATAAAAAAGGCCGAAGATTTTGTCTTACGGCCCCAGGTCTTTTGCTTTGATCTTCTGCGAGAAGAGGTTCAGGCCGCATATGGCACAGTGCGGCTGGTGGGGGAAAAGAGCGGCGAGCTTGAATGCTTCCTGGGCGTGGCCTTCGCGGCAGATTTGAAGGGCGTCGGCCAGCGATAGCTCAAACTCTTTCTTAAAGACAGCTTCTTCGAAGTGGGGGTTTTTCTTGCCGCAGCCAGGGCAGAAGTTTGATTCCCGGCCGCAGGTTTCACTACACGCTTCGTTTTCACAGTAGTTTCGGGGATCCAGGCAGGGACCGATCTTTTCCAGCTGTTCAGGCGTATAGTCACACACGAGGCACCTCTTTGTGTTGGTTGAGATTGTTCTTTTCGTTAAAACTACCACGACTATAAACGAGGTTGTCTTGAATTGCAATCTTGAGTTGCTTCGGCCGGAAATTTGGTGTACTATCGTGAATACGTTTGCCGATGTAGCTCAGTGGTAGAGCAACTCCATGGTGGGTCGCAAAGGCCTTGCCCACTCGATTAAGAAATTATCGAGCGAATCCCGAATAACGGTTAAACGCCAAGTCAGACTTGGTCAAGACCGTCCCGCCGGAAGGCGGGCGAACGACTGACAAGGGCCCCGTACCTCGCCGATGGCGGGGCGGGGAAGATACAGTCTAGTCCTCTTATAAATCCTGGACGGGAAGAAATAGAGGTGTAAGCGAAGGAGTAGGTCGTCGGTTCAATCCCGACCATCGGCTCAAAAGAGTGTTCACGAATAATGCAAATTTTGGCAAAATAACGTGAGTAGGTTTTCATTTGCATAATTTTACTCTTTCGTGTATGCTATTTGCATTATTTAGTAAGCATTCGCGTTGTTCCCGCCTTCAATACATTTGCGGCGGGCAAGCGTGATTACTCTATGGCTGAATCAAAGTTTTCAAAATATCTCATAAAACTCAAGTGCATCGTCTGCAAACGGAATAATTACTATACCCGTAAAAACCCGAAATCGGTTGAGCGGAAGCTTGAGTACAAGAAGTTTTGTCCGAAGTGCCGGAAGCACACTACTCACAAAGAGGCTAAACGATAGTCTCTTTGGGAAATCCTAATATCTAAACTCTAAATCCTAAAAAAGTTCCAGATATTTGAAATTTGGGACTTTTTTCATTAGACTTTGTTTAGAATTTCGATATTTGGATTTAGTATTTGCTTTAATGGGGGTGTCGTCCAATGGTAAGACTCTGGTCTCCAAAACCAGTTATCCAGGTTCGAATCCTGGCGCCCCCGCAATTTTTCGAAAAGGGTTTCTGAACGCAAATCTGGGTCGGCGCGAAGCGCCGACACTAATGCATTCCCCCCGCCGAATCCAGAATCCAAAAGGGTTTTCCACGCTCCGCGTGGCTCAAAAAGTACGGTTCGATCTTTAATTAAAAAGTTCGAACCGACTTTTTTGAACAAATGAGTATTTTCCTCATTTGTTCGGTCGTTTGCCAATTCCATATTGTATTTCAAAAACTTTTCGGTAAGTTCGAACCGATTATTCGCTTTTTGCTCAAAAGCCGATAATTTCTCTTTGAGAAGCTGTTTTGAGGCAACCAGCGCACTTTTGGCGTCGCGATATTCTTCAAGTGAAAGTGCGCTCTCTAAATACGCCGTCATCAGCTTCTCTATTTTAGAATCCAAAAGAGAAATCTCGGCTTTTATAGAATCCGCAAAAAGCGTACTCGATTGGATTTCGGATTGCCGATCCTTTGCATTTTCGGCAATCATCCATTCTGTCCAATCGAGAGGCAAAGAAACTTTTTTGATTTCATTTTGGATTTGGGAAGTGATGAGCTCCTCACGGACATATTTTTGAGTACAAGGATTTTTCCGTTTGGTACACCGCAAATAGTTATGACCTTTTTGTTGCTCGGTGGTAATGAAGCAACCACATTCTCCGCAACGGAAAAATCCGCGATAGATGTACGGTTTCAAACCTTTGCTATGCGGTTTAGATTTTCGGCTCATCACTTCTTGCACTGTATCAAAAAGTTTCTTTGTGATAATCGGTTCGTGCTTCCCCTCAAAAATCTCTCCGTTATACCTCATTAGCCCAGTGTAAATAGGATTTTTGAGAAGTTTTTGATAATTCGACACCGCAAGCTCTCTACCGCTTTTTCGCTTCAATCCAAGCGCGTTAAATTTGTCGCGGACTTCCCGCAAAGTGAAGTTTCCAGTTGCATATGCCTCAAATGTCTTTTTCACTAAAATCGAAAGTTCGGGATGTGGCACGATACCTTTACCTTTCTCGTTCACATATCCAATCGGAGACATTTGAGGCCATATTCCTTCCTTCACTTTGTTTCTATGTCCGCGCTTGATATTCTCGCTTAGATTGTCCACATAGTATTTACTCTGCGAAAAAGCGATTGAGAGCATGAATTTGCCTTGCGGTGTCGGATCAAACCAAAAAGTTGGAAATTTCATTTCCACGATTACACCAGTATCAACGAGGTAGATGATTTTCCCTCCGTCTACCGAGTTTCTCGCAAGTCTATCGGGATGCCACGCCAAAATACCAGACGCCTCGCCTTTTTCCATACGCTCTATCATTTCGTTAAACACAGGGCGACCTGGTATTTTGGCGGTCTGCTTTTCGACAAAGACATCTACCACTTCCAGTTGTTCTTTCAACGCTAAATCTTTTAACTCACTCAACTGGTCAGAAATACTGCGGACTTGTCTGTCTTTGTCGTCCGTAGACTTGCGAGTATAAATGAAAAACTTTTTGGTTTGATTATTCATAGAATTGTATTGGCAAACGACGAGCCACGCGGAGCGTGGAAAACCCTTTTGGATTCTGAATTCGGCGGGGGGAATGCATTAGTGTCGCGCCTTCGGCGCGACCCCATTTTGGCTTCAAAAACTGATTTCGATTTCTGGCGGTGTGTATTGAACGAAGTTCGAATGTATTTTGAATTGAATCCTGATGACCAATGATGCGCGCCTCGTCCGCTCCCTGCGGTCGCGGGAGCAAAAACCAAAAATTTTCCTTACCTTTCTTATTTTCCTCGGCGGGGGGTGTGGGGGGAGCCGACAAAAAATGGAAAGGAAATTTTTGGTTTTGCTTCGCCGTTTCAGTCTTCGAAAAGAGCACTATTATTTTAACACTTTTGATTGCTCTTTTCTCCGCCCTCACGGCGACCGAGGCGCTCCCGTATCCGCGTTTGGTGGTAGCTCTAAACTCTGTGCCT